>OFFX01000536.1_pt1 | contig 32148 bp, 29 predicted proteins | sample 1521511 | NCBI WGS metagenome assembly OFFX01 (sample SAMEA3504125, study PRJEB24116) | mouse gut metagenome | biome: mouse gut; feature: mouse-associated habitat; material: faeces | place: Denmark | collected 2011
TACAATCCGCCGGATTTGCTTTTGCGTCGCTCCAATGGTGCGAAGCTGTCCATAGCTTTGAATCTTATCGATAACGGAAATACGGAAAATGCTCTGGATGACAATATACCCCGCAATCAGTACCAGCGCTGCCAATCCGGCGATTAAGGTATAATCTGCGGGCTTTCGATAAAATTCAAAATAGGCGCTGTTCATTCCCGGCGGCGGCAAGTGAAGCTTTTTTGCAATCCGCCGGCAATAAGCGGTCATTGTCTCCTCATCCAATTCTCTGTCGTTTTGAAAATGCACGTAGGCGCGGTATCCGGCGGGGTCATAATTCTCCCATGCCTTTATGGCGTCCTTTGAAATAACAAAAGGGTAGGTTCCGCTTTTTTCATCCGTCAAGGCATCTGTCAGGCCGGAAATGACGTAGCTCCCCCCAAAGCTCTCTGTATCCAGAAGGACGGTTCCGCCAATCTGTGTATCCGGCGAGTAACGGGACAGCCAGCTCTGGCTGACGGCAATTTCATTTTCTTTTTCCGGCAGGCGGCCATTTATAAGGCGCATCTGCTCCCGTCCTGTATAGAGCATTTCACCGTCGCAATACGCATAAGACCCGTGGTATCCCTGTTTGGAATGTTCGGTTCCTGCCAGATAATACTCTCCTACGCGGGCAAGCTCCGGCAGCTCTTTCAGTTTTTTTACATCCTGCTCCGTGACGCCGCTATAGACGGCCTCATAGGTATCCGCAACCCGGCTGCGCTGCATCTGGATGAGGGAGGCGGATACCAGCCCGGCGAAACTGATTAGCGCGGCCGCCAGCGCAACAGCTGCCGCCACCATAAAATTCCGGCGTCTCTCGCCTTTTAAGCTTTTCTCCGCCAGCTTCCTGACAATCGCGCCGGTATCGTTTTCAAAAGGCCATGTCATTGTCCGTCACCTCTCTTATCCGTCCGGCCTCCTTCTCCGGTAATCCTGCCGTCCTCAATCCGCACAATGCGGTCTGCAAGCCGGGCAATCTCATTATTATGCGTAATCATTACAATTGTCTGATTAAATTCCGTGCCGGTACGCCGCAAAAGCCCCAATACGTCGCCGCCGGTCTTGCTGTCCAGATTGCCCGTCGGCTCGTCGGCAAGGACAATAGCCGGCTTGGTAATCAGGGCGCGGGCAATAGCCACTCTCTGCTGCTGTCCCCCGGAGAGCGTACCCGGCATATTTTTCAGCTTGTCCTTAATGGCAAGCATCTCCGTAATCTCGTCCATAAATTTCAGGTCCGCCCTGTCGCCGTCCAGCTCCACGGGCAATACAATGTTTTCATAGACATTCAGCATGGGAACCAGATTGTAATTCTGGAAGATAAATCCTATGTTGCGGCGGCGGAAGATGGTCAGCTCCTCATCATTTTTTTTCGCCAGCTCATCTCCGCGGACAAGCACGCTGCCGGAAGTGGGCGTATCCAGTCCGCCCATCATATGGAGCAGGGTGGATTTCCCGCTGCCGGAAGTTCCCACCACCGCCACAAATTCCCCCTGCTCCACAGAAAAGTCCACGCCGTCCAGGGCGCGGGTGAGATTCTGCCCGCTGCCGTAATACTTTTTCAGTCCAATGGTCTGTAATACCTTCATGATAAATGCTCCTTTCAAGGCTTTCCGATTGCTTCTAAGACCATTATAAAATTCAAATGTCACAGAAATGTCCGAAACGGCCTAGCGCACAGGAAGCATGATGGAAAAAGACGAGCCTTGCCCCGGCTCTGAGACCACCTTGATATAGCCGCCCTGCCGCGTCACAATCTCACGGGCAAGATACAGACCGATTCCCACGCCCGGCTGTCCGCATACTTCTTCCTCCCGATAGAACCGCCGGAAAACGGCCGCCTGATTACTTTCGGAAATCCCCCTGCCCGTATCCGTCACTTTGATTTCCGCGTACATTTCCCACTCCGTTACGCTGACGTCCACTTTTCCTCCTGCCGGCGTGTACTTCACCGCATTGTCCAGCAGATTAAAGAGAGCCTCCGCCGTCCACTTTCCGTCATGAGGCAGACGCAACTCATCCGGGCACGCCACTGTCACGCAGATATCCTTTTTCTCCGCCTCATAAACTATACTGCTGCAGGCGAAGGCCACCGTGTCAATCAAAAGAGCGTTCTTCTTTTCCATACGGATGACGCCGGTCTCCAGCCGGGAGGTTTTCACGAGAGCCTGAAAAAGAAATTCCAGTTTTTCGCTCTGGCTGCGGATACCCTCAAGAAACTCCCTTCTCTCCTGCTCCGTGACGGGCTTTGTCAGCAGCGTATCCGTCACCATTTTCAGATTGCTCACCGGCGTTTTCACCTGATGGGAAATGTCCGACACCAGCATTTGAAGCTCCAGCCGTTCCCTGGATGCCTGCTCCCTGCTCTCCTGCATGATGCCGTACAGACGGAAAAGCCTGCCGCTAATACGGTCAAAAAGAGTTTCGCCGTCTCCGGGCCGAACCGGTTCCCCGCCGCCGCTTATCATGTTATCTATTGTCCGGCACAGCCCGTCGGTAAAAAGGGAAAGCCGTTTTCCAAAAAACCGCATCAGAAGAAACAGCCACAGGAGGGCGCAGGCCGTCAGCAGACCGCCGCCGGTCAGCACACCAGTTTCGCCGGTCACGGCAAAGAGGATAACGGATATTGTCAACATGGAAATTAACGCGCCGACGCAGACCAGCCAAAATAATGCTTTAACGGAAATATTCTCAGTCTTCATTTTCTCTCGCCTCCTGTCCATTGATACCCTATTCCATAGATGGTTTTTATATAGGTATCGCCGTCCGCCTCGATTTTTCCTCGTATACGACTTACAGTCGTGGTGAGCGTATGCTCGTCCACAAAGCGCTCGTCCGCATCCCACAACCTTTCCAGAAGCCGCCCCCTTGTCAGAACCTGTTTTGAATTTTTGCAGAAAAGATACAGCATTTTATATTCCATAGGAGAAAGGGCCATCGGCTTTCCGTTCAGAGAGGCGGCCTGCTCCGAAAAATCCAGAAACAGCCGGCCGTCGTCGTAAATATCCCTTGCCGGCCTGCGGTGCTCCAGCATAGAGAACATGGCGCTGATTTTTCTCTGCAGGGCTTCAATGGAAAAGGGCTTGGTGATATAATCCACCGCCCCCGCCTCATAGCCGCGTATCTGGTCGCATTCCCGGTCGTTAGCAGTCAGAAAGATAATCAGCGTATCAGGATACTCCGGTTTTATAAGCCTGCACAGGTCATAACCGCTGCCGTCCGGCAGATTGACGTCCAGCAATGCCAGGTCGTATTCCGTTCCCGCCAGCAGCCCGGCGGCAATCTGAAAATTCAGGGCCGACGCAACGTCATAGCCCTCCGAGGTCAGATTATAGGTCAGGGTTTTATTCAAAAGGACGTCGTCCTCCACAATCAAAATCCGTTTCATGGCTCCTGCTCCTTTGCAGTTTGAAGATAATATAGAAGGCAAATGTCCGCGAAATGTTACACGGCTGCCTTTTTGTGTATTTTCATTATAGAAAGGGAGCTGCCGGAAGGCAAGAAGGACAGAATATTTGCAGTTGTTACAATCAGGAAACCATGATAAGCTGAATATAGCCCTTTTTGTGCAGTCTGCGGACGGATATGCCGGCATATGGCCCGGCGCTGTGCCCTCGCGGCATTCGTCAAATGTATCAAACGAAGTTTGTATTGCTTCGCATCCGCTTGACTTATTGCTCGCGGGAATAAATGATATGTCAGGGAGGTTCCTTTTTGTCCAGACCAAAACGCCAGACAATAGAATACCGCAATTATCTTCTGCCCGCCTATTTCCCCGTTATTCTCCTTCGGGGAGACGAGTGGCATATTTCCGACGTGCCGTCAGGCGCCCTTCATTTTCACAATTGTCTGGAAATCGGCCTTTGCGAATCCGACAGCGGCGTTATGGAATTTTCAGGAGTTCCCTGCCCCTTTTCCGCCGGAGACGTGACCATTGTGGGCAGCGATATTCCCCATACCACTTACTCCTCTCCCGGCGCCGCCAGCAAATGGTCTTACATTTTTGTGAACGTGGAGGAGCTGTTTTATCCTTACTTTCCTTTAGAGGCCGTCTCTAATCTGGAAATACTTCAAAAGCTTCTGCGAAGCTGCAGCGCCATTCTTCCCGGAAAGGCTTATCCCGAAATTTATACGCTGGTAACGGCTGTTATGAATGAAATGGAGCGTAAAGAAATGAATTTTGCTTTCAGCGTAAGGGGACTTCTGCTTTCCCTTATGATGAAGCTGATTAACCTTTATTCCGACGCGGAAAAAGAAGGCAGGGGAAACATCCAGCTACATGAAAATTCTCTGGCTATTTCTCCTGCCCTTCAATATATCCGAAAAAACTATATGTCAGATTTTCCCATGGAAAATCTTGCCCCTCTGTGCCATATGAGTCCCACCCACTTTCGCAGAACCTTTCACGCCATTATGGGCTATGGCGCTTTGGAATATTTAAACCGCACCCGGATTGCAAAAGCCACCGTCCTTTTGCGCACCACGGAGCAGCCGGTTCTTGCCATCTCGGAGGAAGTGGGCTACCGCTCCGTTTCCAGCTTTAACCGGCAATTTCTGGATATCGAGGGGGTAACGCCGCTGCAATACCGGAAGCAGATGTCCTTTATCCGCAACAGGTCTATCCTGAAATGTACCGGGTGGATGACTCCGCCGAAGGATATTTAAATGTGCATTTAATTTTTTATACCATCAAGACACAATCCTCCCCATAATAAGGAATCAGAGAATCATGGGTAAGCAGCTTTAAATCTTCATGCTTTGCCTGCCCCAACAGCATTCTGTCAAAGGGGTCGTTATGCTTTGGCGCGTCCGCCGGTCTTGTTAAGGATTTTATCTCTGAAATATGTTCAACTTTTATCGGCAAACGTGAAAAACCGGTTTTATCGCATAATTCAACGAATTCATCTTCAGACACCGGCATTTGTTCCGGCTTAAGCTTATGTTTAATGGCAATCTCCCATACGGAAGCCACGCTGTAAAATACTTCATTATTTCCCGATGCAAGCAGCTTTATCACTTCATTTGAAAGCTTTGAGGTATCGGCGACAGCCCATAATGCAATGTGAGTATCCAGCAATATTCTCATACTTATTTTACTCCAAACATTTCTGCAATCTCATAATTGCACTCATCAATATCATCTGGAATCTCATACTTCCCATTCGCAATACCCAGTGTTCTTTCCGGCTTAGGTAATGACAGATGCATGATAAAAGGCATTGCCCTGTCCTCAACGCTCTGCCTTGCAAAGATTCTCACTGCTTCTGCAAAGGATGTTCCCATCTGCTTATACAGTAATTCCACCTGCTCTTTTAGTTCCGAATCCATTCTCACCTGCAAAGTCGCCTCTTTCGCCATAGCGTTCACCTCGCTTTTTGTATTTGTAATACAATTATATCTCAATTGTACTACATTTTCAATCTTTTTATGCAAACTTCCCGCACGCTGTCCCCTCTTTGCCTATTTTCCCTGCTTCATCCCTCCTCAATCACCGTCTCAAAGGGCGCCAGCGTAAATTCCCGCACGCCTTTTTCCGTCCAGACCTTTGTCTGAAGCTCCTTATCACTGTTGTTAATCACCACCAGCTTACCGTTCCCCGGATAGTATGCGCATTCCGCATCCGGGTTATCCGCAAGATAGTTCTGATTAAGAGGCAGCCCCATACCGTAAAGCATCAGATTGAGAAGCATCCGGGTATTGGCATTACTCAATGAAAATCCGCCAAGGTAAATCCCCTTTCCTTTTCCAAAATCATTGATGACGGCTGTGGGAATTCCGTTCTTTTCCGCCAGAACGCGGGCTTTTCCGTCTGTCAGCATAAGGTAAGGCTTCTCCGGCACATCCGCCCCCTCCGGCATCAGAAGCTTTGCGGTTTCCTTATCTACCGTATACTGCCATCTTCCGTGGCACACCCTTGCCCCGGTATCCTCGTCGATGCCCAGAACCTGCGCCATACGGAAATAGTCCTGGTAGCCTTCCGTTGCCGAGGGCTCGCCCACCCCAAGGAATACGCCGCCGTTATACACCCATTCCTGCAGGCGGCTGACAAGCTCCGCGTCCTTCCATGCATCGCCGCCGCTCCATGCGGTTCCGGCACGCCCGGCGTTGATGACGACATCCACGTCTTTTAATGCACCCGCCTTTACGTCCTCAAAGCTGATAAAGGAAACGTCCACCGGAAGTCCCGAAAGGGCTTCGTTGATATGAATCAAATCATGCATATAGGTCTCGTGGAAATGTCCCGAGAGTGTCCATGAACGCAGGCTCCCCCAGCTGTGGAGAACCGCCGCCTTACATGGCAGAGTATACACGCCGCCGTCTCCGTGCATTTCCTTTATCTTTCTGAACTCGTCCGCAACCAGTTCGATATAGTCGCAGAAATCCGGGTAGGGCTCTACCAGATGCAGATAGCCTCCAAGACCGATTCTGTCCACCGGCTGACGAAGGAGCGCCCGGCGGATGCTGACCCAGTATTTCTTTGCATCCAAAACCGGATTGCCGCCCTCCGAAAAGGTAGGCGCTCCGCCAAGTCCCACCGGGAACAGGTAAGGGTGCAGACGCAGCTCATGGGTATCCACCTTCGCCCCGGCGCAGAGACGCGCTTCATAACCTGAAAATACGCATTTAATCAGTCCGTCGAAGCCAAACTCGGGGAACAGCTCGCTGTAGGGCTCCACTCCCACCCAGCTGTCGTCATAAAATACATAGGCCTTTTTGCCGTAGCGGTGCACCAGCTCCACCAGCTCTTTTCCGAAATCCACTACATAGCGGTTGGTAAAAGCCATATAGTCCCGCTGCTTTTTACCGGCGGGCATATGGGTCACGTGAAGCTTACCCTGATTGATAAAATCCTCCGCACAAAGAGCATAGCCGTATGCCTTTTCAAATTCCTCCAGAGCCAGAGGGCTTACGGTAAAATCATAAGAACCCCAGTCCGTATAGAGGTTCCTGTTTTCCTCTTTGCTTCCCCATATCCAGACAAAGTTGTAAAACAGGGAGGTAAAACGCACTACCGTAGTGTCCGGGTGGGCTTTGCACCAGTTTTCCAGCCACTGGTAAAGGTAGTCCCTGGCCTCTTTTTTTCTGGGGTCTATGGGTACCAGATGCTCCTTGTCCCAGTTATTGGTCACGTGATTGTACATGGAAATTTCTTCCCAGACACGGTACGCCAGAAAGCTTACCGTATAATTATGGAAGGGAACCGCCTTTTGAATTACCACGTTGCCCGCTTCCTTTTCAAAACACCACTGTCCATTCGGGAGCTTTTCTTCCGTTGTTCTGTCATAAACCTCCCAGTAACGCAGGGATTCCTCGCTGTCGTTGACGACGAACTGACCGTCAAAAAAGCCGTCCATCAGATGAACCGATACCACCTCGTCGTTTGCCGTTACCGGGGCGGTCATCAAAAAGGACTGCTGTAAATTGCCCGGGTGCGCTTTTGCCCACTCGTTGTGCTCCCTGATAATACAGATGGTGGAATAAATTCCGTATCCCGCCTGCACAATCTCCTCCGAAAGCTCCGTTCCGTCGCTGTCGCGAATCACGTCGGCTCCCCATTTTTCCGCCATTTTCAGTGTAAGCGCTTCATATCCCGCTTCCCCCGGAAGGGTGAAGCCCCCCTTTGTTTTTGCCATAGCTTATCCCTCTTTTCTTTCTTTTCTGCGTCGCTTTGCGCACATCTCTTTTTTGCGCTGCCTTTATGGTTTGGTTTTGCCAAATCCATGCGCAGCCTTCTCATTTTCAGCTACGATTATTATATAAAATTGCGGGACGGGTTTCTCTTTACTTTATATTTAAAACTTTGCAATTTTGACCATTTATTTCCACGGTCAATGAGTCAAGCGGATGCGGAGCATTCATTTGACGGATACCGTGAGGCTTATCTGTTCTTCAAAGAAGAGCAGATGCTGCCCCGGCGAGAGGTCAATACGTTGACAATCAACACTCAATTATGTACAATATATTTAGAAAACTGTATTCTCAGTTTACGAAGCAAAAAGGAGGAGCCTTATGAATTTTTATTCCGTACGTGATTTAAGAAACGATTCAAAGGGTATGTGGGAAAACCTGAAAGGAAACGGAGAAGTCATCATTACGAACAACGGCAAGCCTGCCGCGCTTATGCTTGATATTTCGGAAGATAATTTTGAGATAATGCTTCAGGCAATACGTCAGGCCAAAGCAATGATTGCTTTTAACAGTATGCGCAGCCGCGCGGCCGCAAACGGCTTTATGAGCGACGAAGAAATTGAAGCGGAAATCGCAGCCGCAAGAAAGGGAGAATAATTTATGAATATCGTTCTGGATACAAACGTCCTGGTTTCCGCCTTATGGTCGCCGGACAGTAAACCTGCAGGCATTGTCAATGCCGCTTTAAGCCGCCGGTTTACAGTTTGTTATGATTACCGCATAATAAATGAATATTATGACGTCTTAATGCGGCCCAAGTTTTGCTTCTCCGACTGGGAAGTCCAAAGTCTCCTTGATTTTATAACATCAAACGGTATTTCTGTTGTGGCTGACCCGCTTTCGGATATCTGCTTTATCAATGAATCTGACAGAAAATTCTATGAAGTGGCAAAATATTGCCATTCGCCGCTCATTACCGGAAATATAAAACATTATCCACAGGACAGCCACATAATTACCGTAGCCGATTTTTACGGCAAGTTCTTTTAGTTCAGAGTCTCCTCGCTGCTTCTTACCTCAAACCAGTCGAAATCCGCAGCCTTTCCGAATCCGGTCAAATCCTGACAGCAGATTCCAATCATTGTCCCGGTAAAGCACCCCTCAAGACAGCCTTCGTCGGATAAAAATCCGGCGTTTACCAAAGGCCCCGCCTTTTCCCATTTCCCCTCCTGATACCCGTAGAAAAACTGCGCCCGGCAGCCGCCAATGGCAAGCTTTAAGTACACCGGCTTTTCCGGCGAAAGGGGAAGATAATCCGTAAGGTATTCATACTTTTTATTTTCGGCCTTTAACAGCGTAATGCACTTTCCTACATCCTCGTCATGGGAAACATGAAGGTAAAGGTAATTGTCCGTATCATACATCAGAATGAGCCCTGCCATCTGCTTGAAAACCTCAGGCTCAAACTCCATACATGCCGACGCCTCCATATGATATTCCGTAAGACGCCGGGCAATCAGTGTCTGGGCAAATTTTGAGGCAAGCCCGCTTCTGCCGTACATGCGAAGATAGCCCGGCCGCTCGGTCAGGGAAATATGATAGTTATCCATGGGAACCCGCAGGGACTGATAATCCAGATTCAGCTCCGGCTCATTGAAATCATCCCGCACGAGCTGCTTTTGCTCTGCGCTGTCCCCGGCATCGGATGCTTTTTCCCCGCCGCTCTCCTTTGGCGCCTTCCCTTCTGTCTGCGCCCTTCCGCTTCTCTCCCCCGGCGCCTCCGCCGGCCCGGGCTCTCCGCACACTCCTTTCGGCGTCTCCACCTCCAGCTGCGGCGTATTCCCGCCGCATTCCATCACCAGCCATTCATCCTCCGTCCACTTCATTTTCTGAATGGCGGTTTCCCGCCCCAGCATGTAGCGGCGGCTTCCCGGAAAGCGCGGCGCGTCCGCAGGGTTTCTGTCCTCCGACGCCCGGCCGCACAAGTGTACCGCGTACCACTCTCCCTCCGGCGTTTCCACCAAATCACAGTGGCCGCTCTTTTGCAGAAGAATATCCTCATGATGCCTGCTTGTGAGAATGGAATACGCCTCGCCGTCCGAAGTCCGCTCCATGAAATCCGCCCGGTACATCTCGTAAGGTCCCCAGACGCTTTCGCTGCGCTGGATGGTCTGTCCGTGGGCTTCCCCTGTTCCGGTGTCGGCGGAAAAGAGGTAATACCATTTCCCATGCTTAAAAATATGAGGCCCTTCAAGGAAAATCTTATCCGCCTGATAAATATCCTGAACCGGCCCGGTCATTTCCTTTTTTACAGGGTCATATTCCTGCAAAACCAGCCGCCCCGCATATTTCTTGGGAACCCTGTGGTCAGTGACCATACTGACAATATACTTCCTGCCGTCAGCGTCATGGAAAAGGGAGGGGTCAAAACCAAAGTTATTTAAAGCCACAGGCTCCGACCATGGTCCGTGAATATCGGAAGCCGTCACAAGGTAGTTATGGGTGTCATACATGTTACAGTGAAAAGCCTTCACCACCGTATAAACCAGAAAAAAGGTTCCGTCACAGTAAGACAAATCCGGCGCCCAGATTCCCCAGGAGGCGCTTACCCCGCGCAAATCAAGCTGGCTCATACGGTTTAAGGGATATTCTATCAAATCCCAGTTTTTTAAATCCCTCGAGTGATGCAGACGCACTCCCGGCCACCACTCAAAGGTTGACGTGGCAAGATAATAGTCCTCCCCCACCCGTATAATCGAAGGGTCAGGGTGAAATCCCCGCAAAATCGGATTTACTATTTTTTCTCTCATAGTCAGTTGTCTCCTTTCGATTCCCGCACCCGCTTCCGGTAGCTTCCCGGCGTCTCCTGATAAATTTTCATAAACGCCGTGTTGAACATTCTGATGTCCCCAAAGCCCGCCTTCTCCGCTATTTCATAGGTTTTCATATCCGTTGAAAGCAGCATGGACATTGCATGTTCCACCCGAATGCGGTTGACATAGTCCTTAAAATTCTCCCCGGTATTTTTCTTAAAGAAGCTGCTGAAATAATAGGGGTTCATGTGAATCTCCTCCGCCAGCACGTTCAGCGAAAGATTTTCCATATAATGTTTTTCGATGTAGTCCCGCGCCTTTAAAATATCCTTTTTATCGCTGTTTGCCGCCACAGCTCTGATTCTGTCCGGAAACCGCTCAAATTCCTGTTCAAACATGGCCTCCATTTCTCCAAAGCTTCCGCATTCCCTGCTTCTTTCCAGGAGCTCTTTCATCTCAGACTTATGGCCCGGCAAATCCAGAGCTTCGCATCTCTCCTCCATAAATCTCACCGCGGAGCAAAAATAAAAGCACGCGTCCTCCTTCTTTCCCTCGGACAGCCGCAGAATCAGCCTCCCATACTGCCTGACGTTTTCCTTCATCTGCTCCTCATTCTGCGCCACCGCCGCATCAAAAAGCTTCTGCCTCACTTCCCCCAGCATATGGGAATCGCCTCTGCCGCCAAACACCCTTTCATGGAGATTTATCACGGGAACCGTCATCTTATCCGCGAAAAAAAGATAACCTCCTCTCTCAAGGCACTGTCCGAACATCCCCGGTATCTCTCCCATGGAACGCACCGCATCTCCGATTACAAAGAAAGCCGTATGTCCCGTCGCCTTAAGGGATTCCGCACATATTTCTTCCGTCACCTCCCGGGCTTTTCCTCCCTCTATCCCCTTCAAAACCATTACAATCCGGTTGTTTTTCTGAAACACAATTCCCTGTCTCGTTTCGTTTAAATATTCCTCCAGAAAGCTGAACAGGGAAAAATGAATCAGCTTCCGCATCTGAGCGTCTTCCTCCTTCTTATAAACGATGTCCGCATAAACTGTTACGTAGACCGTCTCCTCGTTCTCTATCAGCCGTTCGTAACCCGCGTCCTCAATATTTCTCTTATTTCTGCCCGTTTCCAGGTTCCCGGCTTTTCCCGGACCGGTTACGGATATACTTTTTTCAATGGCCCGAAGAAGCTCCTCCCGTATGACGGGCTTTAACAGATAATCCACGGCTCCATACTGCAAAGCCGCCTTTGCGTACTCAAAATCCTGAAAGCCGCTGATAAAAATAACGGATATGCCGTTGCCGATTGCCCGGCACTCCTTCAGAATCTCCACCCCCGACAGTCCCGGCATGGAAATATCCAGAAGCGCAATCTCAGGCTTCTCCCTCACGATTGCCTCAAAAGCCTTACGCCCGTCCTCATATTCTCCCACAATCTCAATCCCCAGCGCTTTCCAGTCAAGGAGCTTTTTTATCCCTCTGGTAATCACCGGTTCGTCGTCCGCCAATATCATCCGAATCATTTATCTTCATCCTTTTTTGTAATGCCCTGGGCGGGGAGCAGTATCCTCACAATCGTTCCCACCGCCACGGTACTAGTAACCTGAATCCCGTATTCTTCGCCGTACAAAAACCGTATCCTGTCATGCACGTTTTTAAGCCCGATGCTCTGCCAGTTATATTCATTCTTAATCCCCGGCTCGTCGCCCTCAAACAGCCTCATAATCTTTTCCACAGCCTCCTTGTCCATACCGATGCCGTTATCCATAACCGAAATTTCAAACCGCTCCTCTGACCTTGCTGTCTCAATCATGATACAGCCCTTCCCCTTCCTGGGCTTGATGCCGTGGACATAGGCATTCTCCACAATGGGCTGCAAAATCAGCTTCGGCACCTGCGCCCCAAGTCCGTCCCTGGCGTCCACCATGAGCTGGACTTTACTGCCGATTCGGCAGTTCAGCAGGTAAATATATTTTCTGACAATATCGATTTCCTTTTCCAGAGGCACCATATCCTGCATAGGGCCAATCAGATAATGAATCTGCCCGGAAAGCGCCTCTATCATCTCTGGCACCTTCTCCCTGCCCTCCTCCTCTAAGGCCGTCATGCGGATAATTTCCAGCGTGTTATATAAAAAGTGGGGATAAATCTGGGATTTTAACGCCGTCAGCTCCGCCTCGTTCTGTTTAATCTGCGCCACATAGGACTGATTGATATAGGTTTTAAGCGCCCTTGACATCTGGTTAAACCGCTCGGACAGCACGCCAATCTCATCCTTTGAGCGGATAGGAAGTTCGATATCAAAGTACCCGGTTTCCACCATGGACATCTGCTTCATCATTTCATGCATGGGGCGGGTAAGCCTTCTGGAAAAATAAAAGGAACCGGCAAACAGCGCCGCCACCGATACCGCCACAAAAAAGTACATGGTTTGCTGCATCCGCCTGATATCCCCGAACGCTGTCTCTGCGTCTAAGGAAACCACCACCGACAGCCCGTAATCGTTTTCCGGCGTTCTGATTACAAAACGGTCCTTCTGCTCGTCCACAGCGGCAATTATCTGACTGATATTCTGACCGGTTAATCCCGCCTCATTGCTGTAAAAGCAGTCGTTTTCATCGTTTACCACATAAAGAACCTCGTTGCCGGTAAACTCCACGCTTCGGAAAATCCCCTCCAGCTTCTTTAAATCAATATCGATAAAAATCGTACCCACATAAGGCGTATTTCCCACCTCTCCCCGAAGGTCAAAATAGTTGCGCGCAACTGTGAGGACCATCTCGGGCGTCCCGTAAAAGTAGGCGGTGGTATGGGGCGGAATAAGCATCAGATTCTTTCCGCTTTTATCCATTTCCTCATAAGATACTGTCTCCTCAAACAGGTCGGCGTCCAGAAAAAAGCGGTTGTAGACGCTGTAATGGAAAGACTGTCTTTCTCCGCTTTCCTCCAGCGCAATCACATGGACGCCGTTGATATAGGAGTCCACGCTCTGGATGTACTGCAGGAAATTCCCCATATCCCGCTTCCGCTCCTCCTCCATGGTATCCGGTTCATACCCCTCGCCGTACAGAATCTGCCGGAAGTGGTCAAAGGACAGATAACTGCCCTGAGCCCCATTTGCGTTAAAATTGTAATAATAGGGCATCTTGGATATGGTGTTATAGGAGTCCAGCATAGATTCAATGCTGGATTCCACATATCCCGCCGCCTGCTCGTACTGCCCCCGGAGGGCCAGGGAATAATCCTTAATCATCTTATTGGCGATAAAGGTTGCCAGTACCGCCATAGGCAAAAGCCCCAACAATATGATTGTCAGGGCAAATTTTTGATAAAGGCTGAAGCTTTTCACGGTTTTCCTCCCTGCCGCCAAAGCGGAGGCGCGGCCTCTGCGCCACGCCGCATCTTTCTCACTTTCGTTTGGCGCTGCTGACTTTAAGCATAACAAATCTGTCGGAAAAGCGCAATCAGCCTTTTGCGGCTCCCGCCGTTATTCCTTTCACAAAGTACTTCTGGAACATACAGAAGATAATAAGGGCCGGTACAATGGAAATGATGGTTCCGGCAAAAACAATATCCCATCTGGCAGTATACTGTCCCACGAATCCGGCAATTTCAACGGTGATTGTCTTGGCCTTTCCGCTGGGAAGCACCAGGTATGGCATCAGATAATCGTTCCAGATTCCCAGACCGTTCAGAATCACCATGGAGCCGGTACAGGGGCCAAGCAGGGGGAAGGTTACCTTCCAGAAGGTCTGGAAAGGCGTGCAACCGTCAATCATAGCCGCCTCCTCGATTTCCAGCGGAATTCCTTTTAAGAAGCTACAGTAAAGCAGCGCGCCGAAGGCAATGGAGCCCGCGATATAGTTGACAATGGGACCCGCCATGTTCCCGAACAGATGAAACATTCTCATTTCCTTAAAGAGAGGGAACATATACAAATGAAAAGGAATCATCATACCGGCCAGAAAATAGGTGTAAATCAGGGCGGTTGTGCGGCTTTGCCTTCTCTCAATCCCGTAGGCCGCCATGGGAACGATAAACACAATCAGCACTTCCGACACCACCGTCAGAAATACAGAGTGGAGAATCGCGGTCAGGAAATCCGACTGTGCGAACAGGTCCTTAAAGTTCTGTATGTAAAGGCTGGTGGGAAAGCTTATGGGGCTCTTTAAGATATCGCCGTTGCTCTTAAAGGCCGACATCAGCGCAAACAGCACCGGATAAATAAACAGAAAGGCCAGAAGTATGGTAATTACAAATAAAACATAATCGCCGGGTTTTACTCTTTTTTTCGCTTTATTCATTACATCTGCACCTCCCTGCTTCTTAAGAATTTCTGCTGAATGGTATTGAGCACAATAATGATAAATAGCAGCATAATACCCACCGCAGTACCGAATCCCTGCCTGCCTTCGTTGAAGCCCACCTTATAGAGCAGATAAACCAATGTTTCCGACGTAAATCCCGGGCCACCGTCCGTCATCACGTTAATCTGGTCGAAAACCTTTAAGCCGTTAATGAGGGACAACGTAAAGTTGATGGTAAACGCCCCGGAAATCAAAGGAACCGTGATGGCCTTAAATCTCTGGATGGGGCTTGCCCCGTCAATCTGGGCAGCTTCGATAAGGTCCGTGGATACGCTCTGCAGGGAGGCAAGATAAATAATCATATAATAGCCGGCCCCTTTCCAAATCAGCACAATGCCAATCATAAGAAGGGTCAGGGCGCTGTTTCCCAGCCAGTCCTGTTTCCATGAGTCCAGTCCCAGATTGCCAAGCACTGCGTTAAAAGTACCGAAATTGTAATTGTACATAATTTTCCAGATAAAACCGGACACAATGCCGCTGATTAAGACGGGAATGTAAAAGCCGCTTCTGAAAAAATTCTTCCCCCATCTCACATTGTCCACAATCAGCGCAAGGGCAAGGGCGATTGTATTTTCAAAAATCGAGATAAATACCGTCAGAATCACCGTGTTTTTCAGGGCGTTGCCAAAACGGTCGCTGGTAAATATCTCCTTATAATTTGCCAGACCGATAAACTTAATCTCAGGGCTGATGCCGTCCCAGGAGGTAAGGCTGTAGTATACGCTGGAGACGGTGGGAACGATAATAAATAATGTAAAGAGGATAAATGCCGGCGCTATGAACATAAATGCCGTTTTGTCAAACTTCTTTTTCTTTTTCATTGAAAACCTCCGTGTCTGCCGGTTCTTAGGGCTTTGGCTTATGCGGCAGCCGCCAGACGGGCATACCGGTATGCCGCCCGGCGGTCTTTTTTGTGAGAAGAAAATCCCGTAACTGCTCACACAGCCCGGGATTTACTTCTGACCGCATTGCTGATTATTCGATTCCTACTCCTGTAATCGGGTTAAAGCTCTGCATACTCACCTGCCAAGTTTTGTTTAATTCATCACATGCCGAGTCGATATCTCTGGTTCCCTGCAAAACCTCAATGAGGGTCTTGTAGGTAAAGTTTCTGAAATCAGGAGGAAGCTCGTTCTCCCCCACTCTTCCGTTCCACATGGGAGCCAAATCGTCCGCCGTTGCATTGGCGTCAATTACCTCCTGGAACACATCCATCGCTTCAAGAGAAGGCGTTTCCACGGTGGAAGGGATTGCGCTTAATTTTTCACAGTAAACCTTATAATTATCGGGCTGGAAAAAGAACTTGATGAAAGCTTCCGCCGCCGCTTTTTTATCCGGGTCCTTTGCCGCCTCTGCGGAAATTGCCAGGCCGCCTACACCGCCGCCGCCCACAAGACGGGTCTTTCCGTCCGGACTGGGAACCGCGAACCATCCCATTTCAAATTCCGGGTCTGCCTGAGCAATCTGTGAAAACATATGAGTGCCGGAATACATCATGGCTGCCATATCGTTTACAAGGAAGGTGGTAATCTGTGCATCCGGTGTGGATACCCAGCCATCCTGCGCATACTGCATGATGGTCTGCATTTCCTCAAAGGTTGCCTTTATGGTTTCATCTGTAAAGTCCTTGCTTCCGTCATAACAATGCTTGATAAAATCGGGGTCCTTGCTAAGTACCTGGTCGTTGTAGGCCTTGTGGAACCAGAATCCCATATGCCAGATATCCTGTCCGCCCACTACCAGAGGTGCCATGTCGCCTTTGTCCGCAATCTTCTGGCACAGCTCGATAAACTCGTCGTAAGTTGCCGGCTCGCTCCAGCCGTTCTCGTCAAAATATGCCTTATTGTAAATGATTCCGTTGGTGTTTTCTCCGCCAAAGGGAGCCGTATACACCTTGCCGTCAAATGCCGTGGTGGTTCTGAAAAGAGATACAATCTCGTCAGAGAGCGGCTCCAGCTTTCCGGCACGGACATACATTGCCGTATCTCTCATTTCCATCACGTCCGGGAACTCTCCCACACTGTCCTTGGTCTTGATAAACTCGCTGTAAGCGCCGCCGTTACCGGGCTCAATCGTCACCGTGATATCGGGATAGGTCTCGTTAAATTTATTTACGATTTCATTCATGGAAGCCTTTGCTCCCTCGTCGCCGTCGGCAAAAATATAAGTCAGCTCTGTGGGCGCTGAAACGATGGAACCCTCGCCCGCCGCATCTGCCGTATCCGCAGGCGCTTCGGTATCCGCCGCACCTTCATCGGCTGTGTCCGCAGCATCCGCCGCGGCGTCTGCCGCCGTATCCGCTGCTCCTGTATCTTCTGCAGGCGCGCTGCTGTCCGCATTACCCCCGCAACCTGTCAATGCTGCCGCTGCCATTGTACCTGACAGCAAAACTGCCAATAATTTCTTTTTCATACTTTCCCTCTTTCTGCGCCGCTTTTTTATATCATGAAGCCTGCGAGGGCGGCGCTGACGCAAACTTTCTTTTTCATTCCAATCCTTTGCAAAATCTATGCACTTGAAAAATGCGTGTACTTGAAAAGTGCGTGTACTTGAAAAGTGCATGTACTTGAAAAGTGCATGTAGTCCGGTTGGCCTTCCGTTTCTGTAATTGTACTATATCAGTTTTGATTTTCTAAAAAAATACAGGTTTTAAAGTTTCAGGTGCAGTTTTTTAAGAAGCTCTTTACAGAGAATCTTTCCCGGCCGCGCTTTCTCCTCAGCCAAAAAGCCCTTCCAGCATCACCAGAGCAGTATCCCGGTTCCTGTCAGCTTGTACAAAGCTTCAATAAAAAAGTAGTCTGCGTACACCATTGTAAAATGATGGGCGTCGCTGTGGTAAGCCCCGGTACAGTTCTGCACAATGGCGTCGCACCCCCGGCTAAAGTCCGCCCTGGTGTCGGCTATGGCTTTCAGGAGCTTTACTGCGGTGCGGACATACATCTCCTTTTCCGGCGCCGTTACATGCCTTGCCACCTCCAAAAGCCCTCCCGCAATCACGCAGGCCGCACAGGAATCCTCCCATGCAGGCTCCTTCGGCTGTCTGAAATCCACCGGGATAATTCCCGTCTCCGAAATGTTGGCCATGCAATAATGGGCGCAGCGCTTGGCCGCATCAAGATATTCCTGCTTTCCCGTGTGGGCGTAGCTGTTTGCAAAGCCGTACACCGCCCAGCCTTGCCCTCTTGTCCAGGACGAACCTTCCCCGTAGCCCTGTCCGCCGTGGCTTCTTATCATACCGCCCTTTTCCGGGTCAAATTCCACAATATGACAGACGGAGCCGTCAGGCCGGATGAAATTCTCAAGGACAGTATCCGCGTGCATCATGGCAATCTGCCGGAACCTGGCATCGCCGCTCTCCTCCGACGCCCAGTACAGCAGAGAAATATTAAACATACAGTCGATAATCGCCCAGCCTCTGGTATCGCTTCCCCCCACTTCGTTCCATGCCCGTATGAATTTCCCCACCGGATTGAATCTCCCGGCTAAAAGGTTTGCTCCGTGCATGGCAGTCCTTCTGGCCGCCTCGCTGCCGGTAAGCCGGTAATCCGCAACAGAAGTGGGAAGAAACATAAAGCCCACGTCGTGGTGCAGTCCATAGAAGGTTTCAAAGCATTTTTCCAGCTTTTTCTCCGATTTCCTTGCAATGTCTGCATAACGCTCTTCCCCTGTATCCTGATACAGAAGCCACATGATGCCGCCCCAGAAGCCGTTGGTCCACCAGTTTAAGCCGTCGTCCATGCTCCAGTTTTTTGTCTCGTCCGAACGGTCGTCGTAATTTCCGTTTTCGTCTGTGGTGTAGGGGATTTTGTCTTTGTTTTTCTCACTGACCCACGCCATTTTTTCCCGTACTTTCTCAAGGACGTCTTCCGCCCATACCTTGTAATCTTCCATTCTCTCCCTCATTTCCGCGCAGTTTTTTGCGCATAAATTTCCTGTTTCAATACATGGCACCCTTCCACGTAATAAGGTTCCCTTTCATCCGGCTCCGCGCTGGAAAACCGGATACCGGATAAATAGAGGTCTTCCACATTGCGGATATCCATAAAGGCGGCCCTGCTCCAGTCCGGGTAATAATTCTCCGATACCTCTGCCCCGGAATAAATACGCCTGTCCAGCACTTCCGGGTAATATTCGGGAATATCCTCTTTTTTCACCCCGCCGATGCTGTGATACCTGATATTCGTCATGGTGATTCCCGTAATCGGATGGTTTTTTTCCGCATCAATCCGGATACCTTCAAATTTCGGTTCGCCCATAATGTCATCTCCGAACCTGTAATGTGCCTTTTTCATCTCATGCGAATCTCTGGCAATAATATTGGAAAATGTCAGATTTTCCATCCTGCCAATCTCAGGCATTTCCTGCAGTTCCACCGAACTTCCATAATCCTCTGTCTCAAAGCGATTGTTTAAAATGACAAACACCGGCCTTGAAACATCCCGCATCACCACGTTCTGGACGGAGATATCGGTGATACTCCCGCCCTCTGTACATTCTATCTTGATGCCTTCCCTCCATACCCTTTCCATCGTGCAGTTGCTGATAACTACATTATAAATATCTCCTATGGACTTTAAACCGATGCGGACTGCCGCACAGAGAGAGGAAAATTCGCAGTTGCTGATATGGACGTCTCTGACCGGATACCTCCTGCTGCTCGACTGCAGGCACAGATTATCGTCCGTTCCCGAAATACTGCAGCCTTCTACAAACACATGCTCGCACCCGTCAAAGTCCAACCCATCTCCGTTATATTTTTTATCATTAAATATATGTACTCCGCTTACCCAAATATAAGAGGAATCCAGAAACGCCGCCGTCCACGCCGCCGACTGATACAGCTTCACCTGCTCCATACGGATATTTCTGCACCTCAGGAAGCGGAACATCATCGGCCTGTAAATACTTCCCTCATTGGGAAAAGCCTCCGCGCTGCCGTTTATCTCCCCGTTCCCCGTAATATGAATGTTCTCCTGATTTTCCGCATAAATAAAGCATCTGTCAAGAGCTTCCTCATTACGGTATCTGTTGTGATGCACCTCCTCCCGATAATCCCGGATATCCGGGTCTGCTTTTAGTATCCCGCCTGCCGCAATCTCCAATGTTACGTTGCTTTTAAGGAAAATAGTTCCACATAAATAAACCCCTTTGGGAATAAATACCGTTCCGCCGCCCTCCTCGCTGCAAAGGTCCACAGCCTTTTGGACTGAAAGGGTATTGACTGTTTTTCCGTCGCCGACAGCCCCCAGCTCAGTTATATCAATCGTCATTTTCTCCCTCCAAATCAATCAGTTCAAAGTAATCAAAATCCGCATAGTTTTTTCTGAATACACCGTCTGTACAGGCGATTCCCGCCATTGTCCCGGTAAACTCCCCGCAGAATTCATCTGAAAAACGGGTGGTATCAAACTTACCCCCTATCCTTCTCCAGTCTCCTTCACAGCTCCACTCAAAATACGTCTCTTTTCCGTCAATCACCAGCCTGAGATTAATCGCCCCCTCTGTTACCGGTGTTCTCGTCTGCGTCAGTTCCTTCACTTCTCCCTTTTCCGCATGCACAATGGACAGAGCGCTTTGCTTTAACGTATCGCTGTAATACTTTCTCAGATACAGATAATTCAGATTATCATAATATAATACAATCCCCGCTGTATGCTGATGAACCTTTGGCGTGAATTCCATTCTGGTAGTCAGGACCATATGGACAGAAGTCAGTTTTCTGGTAAGAACGCTTACCCTGTCAAAAGAATCCAGCACTTCCTGTCCCCGCAGCCGTACATATCCTTTCCGTACGCCTGTATCCGCAAAGGTATCCGGCATATGCCGCGGTGCATAATAACCTAACCCAAGCTCCGGTTCATCAAATTCGTCCCGCTCCGGCATCCGGCGCACAGGCATCTTTGCAATTTCTTCGCCTTCACACTCATCTTCCGGAAACGGCGAACCGTTTTTCTTCCGAATCCATCCGTCCTGCGTCCATTCCATCTCCTGTATGGCTGTTTCCCTTCCCATCACACATCGCAGCTCCGGTACAAAGGGTCTGGCGCATAAGTGCGCCGCATACCATTTCCCTTCCGGCGTCTCCACCAGACTGGCATGCCCCGCCTTTTGAAGCCGTACCTCCGGATTATAAAATTTATAATCCTCTGATGCTTTTGTCCTCACTTCTTCACCCTTATCCAGGCTGGAAGTGATAACAGGATTTCGAGTATCCCGCTCAAAAGGTCCCCGGACACTTCCGCTCCGGCCTACAGACACACAATGATGATATCCTGTCCCTCCCTCGGCGCACAACAGATAATACATCCCGTTATGTTTATACATATGCGGTCCTTCTACCCATCCCCTTTTCGTTCCGCCATACCAGATTCTTTCAGGATAATCCAGAATTCTTTTTTCCCCGGGCGAATACTCTGCTATACAGATTGCTCCCGGCCTGGTATAACCTTCCCTCCTCTCCCATTCCAGGGAAAGCAGCCATTTCTTTCCGTCGTCATCATGGAACAGGGAGGCGTCAAAGCCGGATGAATGGAGATAGACAGGCTCGCTCCACGGACCCCTGATGTCCTCTGCGGTAATCAAATAATTGTCGATATTCATACCGTTTGGAACCATACAGCCGTAAACCAGATAAAACAGTCCATCCTGCTCACAATAACTCAGACAGGGAGCCCATATTCCCTGCCCGGTACGAAGCCTTGATAAATTAATCTGCTTTTCATCCGTCAGAAGATGCGTCAGAAGTTCCCAGTTTTTCAAATCCCTTGAATGATAAACAGGTACTGCCGGAAACCATTCAAAGGAAGATACTGCAATATAATAATCTTTGCCTTTTCTGCAAATGCAGGGGTCAGGATTAAACCCTCTCAGTATAGGATTTTTAATCATTATGAACCTCCGTTTCCGCGGCGATTTTATTCATCTGCCCTGATTCGGCATCTCTCTTTGCCTGTAATACATGCGGGCTTAACCGCCAGTTTAATATACCAGTTTGACGCCGGTAAATAAATTCAGTTTTTTTAGGGGGAGGTGCAGGTTTTTAAGGGATTTCGGGCAATCGGGCGGGGGGAAGATTTCTTCCCCCCGCCCGCTGAACACGGCATTCGCCAGATATGAGTGAATGTACTCCCGGCCGGCTCATTGCCCGCACAAAAAGCAGCCCGCGCAAAGGTGCCGGACTGCCGGAGTTTTTACTTATGAAATTTTACATGTAATTTCACCCAAGCGCCTCCTCCACAAAATCAAAGCACTCCCCGTACCACATATGCGTACCCTCCGGCGTTACATGCCGCAGATTTTCTTCCTTTCCGTAAAGCCGGTATGCCTGCCGTATTTTTTCCACCTGTTCTTTCGGCCCGGCAATTCCCCTGTATCCGTTTTCCGGGTCGCAGGTTCCGTTCTCCACAAAAAGAGGTCTCGGCGCAATCAGGGAGCAAAAGTCGCTGATATCGCCCAGCTTCCAGAGCCCCGGCGCGTAATTGCAGGAACACAGATGGACATCCAGAATGCTGTCAAAGTAACCGTGAACATAGCCGCTGACTACTGCCGCCTTAATCCGTTCGTCCAACGCAGCCAGCCACATAGTATACTGACCGCCGCCCGAAAATCCGGCGCAGCCGATTTTCTCCCGGTTCACCTCCGGGCACTTCGCCGCAAAGTCCAAAAGCCGCAACAAATCCCAGATTTCCAGCCCCATCAGGCTAAGACCCAGAGCCTCCGCCGTGAGCGCCAGATTTCTGCAGGAGCTTCCCAGCGGGTCCTGTTTAAAATCCGGCGTAAAACCGCTTTCCTCCCCCGTTATGGGCTCCATACGCTCTCCGTATCCCGGCGGGTCCGGGCAGAATACCACATATCCTTTTTGGACAAAGGAAAGGCCATAGGCTTCCTTCGGCGTTCTTTGAAGCTTGTCAATAACCGCCTTGTTTGCGGGCACACCTGCCACTACTTCCTTATTGGCTCCGTGAGCCGGTATGGCTATCATCCCTTTTCCCTGATTCTGCGCCGATACTTTATCCGGCACAAGCATATAAAAAGGCATATGAACGCCGGGCAGGGTTTCCAAAATGTATTTTCGTCTTGTGTAGCCCTCCTCCTTCACGGTATCCGCCAGCGTAACGGCGTTGTCAGCCCCGCTTTGGTACTGAGGGAACAGCCTTTCAAGTTCGGCAATGCCAAGAGTTTGCCTGATGGCATAGCGGAAATTTTCTTTCCATGCATCGGCCTCCTCCGGCGTCCGGGCGCAAAAAGCGTAAGCCTGAGTCGTGTTTTTGTATAGGTTTTTAAAAAATTCTTTATAGGAACAGGTTTGTTTCATTGCGGTGAGTCTGCCTTTCGATTGTTTTGTTCTTTCACTTTATTATACAATATTTTTATGTTAAAATATAGTATAAAACTTACATCTCACATAAGTTACCGTCTTGCGGAGTATTGAAAAAGGAGCGGAAAGACATGGGAAGATTCCTGAACCCTGATAACAGCGCTTTTCAGGTTGCGCTTAATTCGGAGATATATGTTGATAAGACAGCCTTGCTAGCGTATACAAATAAAAAGTTAAACACAAATCAGGCGTTGATTTGTAACAGCCGCCCCCGCCGTTTCGGAAAGTCAATTACCGCAAACATGCTTGCGGCTTATTACAGCCGGGGCTGCGACTCTTTAAAAATGTTCGAAAAAATGAACATCGGAAAATACCCTTCCTTTCAGGAGCATCTTAATAAATATGACGTGATTCATTTTGATGTCCAATGGTTTTTTGCTCAGGTAAAATCAGCCGGTGAAGTTGTTTCTTATATTGAAAAGAGTATCATTGATGAGCTGAATGACGAATATCCGGGGATTCTGCCTGATTCAACAGAGGTTTTATCAGGAGCCCTGTCGCTCATTAACAATACAACCGGAAAACGGTTCGTCGTCATTATCGACGAATGGGATGTGCTCATCCGCGACGAGGCGGCAAATCAGTCGGTACAAAATGAATATATCAATTTTCTCCGTGGAATGTTCAAAGGAACCGAGCCCACTAAATTTATTTATCTTGCGTATCTGACAGGAATTTTGCCTGTCAAAAAGCTGAAAACACAGTCGGCGCTTAACAATTTCAACCAATATACAATGGTAAATCCCGGAGCAATGGCTTCTTATATTGGTTTTACAGAAGAAGAGGTTATTAACCTGTGTGAAAAATACGGCAGAGATTTTGAAAAGGTAAAGCACTGGTACGATGGATACCAGCTTGGCGGCTGCCATGTATATAACCCCAATGCTGTCGTGAGCCTGATGATGGAGGGAGATTATCAAAACTACTGGTCGGATACCGGGACTTACGAATCGATTGTCCCTTTGATTAATATGAATTTCGATGGCCTGAAAACGGATATTATTGCAATGCTTTCCGGCGTAGACGTAGGTGTCGATGTGAGTTCTTTTCAGAACGATATGGTCAGCTTTACGGATAAAAACGACGTAATTACGCTGTTGATACATCTGGGATATCTGGCTTATGACCAGAAGAAGCAGACCGCTTTCATTCCAAATGAAGAAATCCGTCAGGAATTTGCTACCGCAACAAAACGAAAAAAATGGAACGAGCTCATTTCGTTCTGGCAGGAATCCTCTGAGCTTTTAGATGCAACACTGGATATGGACAATGAGGCCGTTGCCGCCGGAATCGAAAAAATCCACATGGAATATGCCTCAACCATTACGTATAACAACGAAAATTCTCTTTCCAGTGTTCTGACAATTGCGTATCTAAGCGCAATGCAGTACTACTTCATACCCGTTCGGGAGCTGCCCGCCGGAAGGGGCTTTGCGGACTTTGTATTTATCCCGAAGCCGGAATACTCGGAAGAATATCCTGCCTTGTTAGTGGAATTAAAGTGGAATAAAAACGCTGCCACCGCTGTCAGGCAGATAAAAGAAAAGCGATATCTCTCTGCCCTTGAACATTATACAGGTAAAATTCTTCTCGTAGGAATCTCTTATAATAAAAAGACGAAGGAGCACCATTGCCTGATTGAAAAGTATGAAAAAATATAATTACGGACATGGAAAGCATCGGACGCTTTTCTGATGCTTTCCTCTTTTTCTTAAGGTCGAAATTCATACATCAAACACCTGCACATACGGCTTTTCTTCCCCGTAGCTCTCCCATTCCCCTCCCGGCGCGCCGCCTTTCATAAACCCGGTCCATGCGTCCAGCATCTTTTCGCTAAGCCCTGCGTCCGCCTCCGTAAATGGCCGCCAGCACCTTTTATACGTCCCGAACATATACCAGAGCTCCGCAGAGTGGAAAGCCCCCGCATTGTCCCCGGGAAGCTGCCTTTTGAAATCATAAACGTAAACTGCATTGGTACTGCCGTTTTCCCGCCCCAGCTTTTCCATCATCTGCGCAAACTGAATACAGCCGTCATAAAGCAGTCCCCGGATGCCCTTTTCCAACTGCCTGGGCGAGGTCGCGATGTCATTTAACGTTGAGCCAATCATATATGGAATCCTTTTGATTCTCCCGCTTTCCATGCAGGAATTATAGCTTTCCTTTAGCACAAAGCCGTCGATAACAGGCATAAATATCAGTCCCCTCTCAGGATACTTCCTGCAAAAAGCTGTCTGCTTCTCAAGCAATTCCCCCGCCTCGATATTCCGTAATTCCTCCAGTGATTCCGCCTTGCAGAACTGAGCAAATTCCTTCCCTGTCTCTTCCGCCTCTGTAAGCGTCATCATATTTGCCAGAGGAGTCCCGTATCCGCCGCCGCTCTGCATGATTGCTTTTGCAATGTAATTATCTGTCAGGTCTGTGGAGACAAGCCCCTGGACGCTGATTGCTCCGGCGGACTGGCCAAAAATTGTGATATTTTCAGCGTCGCCGCCGAAAGCCCCGATATTTTCCCTGACCCATTTCAGTGCGGCAATCTGGTCAAGCATTCCGTAATTGCTGCTGACGCCGTGCGCGCTTTCCCTGCTCAGCCATTCATGAGCCAGATATCCGAAAACGCCTACTCTGTAATTAATTGATACCAGAATTACGCCCCTCTTTGCATACTCCACGCCGTCAAATTCCATTTCATGTCCGAATCCGTGGTTAAAGGCTCCGCCGTGAATCCAGAGAGCTACCGGAAATTTTTTGTTCGAAGGGCTCTCCGCGGAACGCCCCTTCGCAGAGAGGCTTTTCGCTGAACATCCTTGTACAGAAAGACTTTTTTCTGAAAAATTTCCCGCGGAAAGCCCTTCCTGCGCCGCATTTCCCGGAACCCAGATATTCAAATACAGACAGTCCTCGTCGAAATCCGTTAAATAGTCGGTGTTTTGGTAAAACTCAATATCGTAGAAGGAATCCTTCTCCTCCCGCTCCTGCCAGCAGGTTTTTCCGAAATGGCCGGCATGATAGACGCCTTCCCACGGCGCGGGCTCCTGCGGCGGACAGAATCTCAAAGCGCCCACCGGCGGAGCCGCATAGGGAACTCCCATAAATACGGTATAACCGTCTTTCTCTATACCCTGTAAGCGTCCCTGTTTTATTTTTACTTCTGTCATAACCTCACCCTTTCCTGCACTGACTTCCGATTTCCTTATTTAAAATATAGCACACTCTGCTTCCTTTTTAAAGAACTGTATCTTTACACCAATTCCCGCCCCATGATAAAATATTGCTGTTCATCCATTACTTATTTCCCAATTATTCGCAGAGAAAGGATTTGCCCGCAAAATGGAAATGTTAAATAATGATTTAATAAAAATAAGCACCTATCACCTCATCGAAGGAGCGAAAAAAGCCACCGGACTTACCGTTATCATAGATGTCTTCCGCGCCTTTTCCCTTGAATGTTACCTGTATAACATGGGAGTGTCCCTCATCCGTCCGGTCGGAACCATTGAGGAAGCCTTCGACTTCAAAAAAGCCAATCCCGATTATCTGCTTATCGGTGAGCGCAAGGGGAAAAAGTGCGAGGGCTTTGATTACGGCAATTCCCCTTCCGAAACGGCAAAGCACGACCTGCGCGGAAAAACGGTTATCCACACCACCAGCGCGGGCACACAGGGAATTGTAAACGCAAAAGGTGCGGACGAAATTATCACGGGCAGTCTGGTAAACGCAAAGGCAATTGCCCGTTATATTGCGCAAAAGCAGCCTGCGGAGGTTTCCCTTGTCTGCATGGGGAACGGCGGCGTTGCGCCCGCGAAGGAGGACGAGCTGTGCGCGGAATATATTGCAAGTATCCTGCGGGGAGAAGAACTGCCGGATATGGACAGGCGCGTGAAACAGCTTCAATATGACGGCGGAGCGCATTTTTTTGACAGTAATAATCAGGATGTTTTTCCTGAGCCGGATTTCTGGATGTGCATTGAGTATAATAAATTTGATTTTATTTTGAAGATTGAAAAGGACGAAAAGGGATTTTATTCAAGGAAAATGAATGTATAAAACGCCTGTCGGAACCGGCGGAAAAGCGGATGTCAGGCTGTGCGGAAATGGAGAATATGATGTCAGAATTTATAAAAGGATTAGAATTATCAAGGGGGTTTTTTCTGGAAATTGCAAAACCGATTCTGGATGAGCATTTCCCGGATTTGAAATATTCCGCCGGGCTGATTGGTTACGGCTCCGATGTGCTCGGGTATGATGATGAAGTATCGGCAGACCATATGTGGGGGCCCCGCTTTTATCTGTTTTTAAAGCCGGAGGATATTGCCGAAGGGCAAAAAATAATGAGCGTTTTCTCAGAAACGCTGCCTTACAGCTATAAAGGCTACAGCGTGAATTTTTCAGAGCCCGACCCCAACGATAACGGCGTCCGTCATGCAAAATTTATTGACAGCGGAAAGGTAAACCCTCTTATTTTTATACAGACCTTTGACGAATTTCTGACAGAGCGCATCGGCACCGCGGACCTGTCCGGCTTACAGCCTCTTGACTGGCTTACTTTTTCGGAACACCGGCTGCTTTCGCTGGTATCGGGAACCATGTTTATTGACGACTTGGGCGTTATGGACAAAATATCGCCTTTAAAATATTATCCCCGTGATGTGAAAGCCTACCTGATTGCCTCCAACTGGAATATCATTGCCTCCGAGCAGGCTTTTGTCCGGCGGTGCGGAGAATGCAAAGATGAAGCCGGCTCCGTGATTATCTGCGCGAGAATCGCCGAACGTCTGATGCGTCTGTGCTTTCTTTATGCAGATACTTACGCCCCCTACAGCAAGTGGTTCGGGACCGCCTTCAACAGACTTTCTACGACAGATAAATCTACCGGCTCATTGCTTGCGAATATCAAAGAGACGATAGACTCTGCCCTTCACGCCGCCTCCCCCGACTTGCGTGAGGACAGCCTTGTAAAAGCGCAGGCACTGGTGGCGGATTTACATAATGCAAGCGGACTTACGGATTATGTGGCGTATGAAATTGAATCCTACTTTGGCAGAAACATCAAGGTCATTTTTGCAGAAAAATTTGCTTTTGCCATGTCGGCAAAATTAAAGGGTACGGTGTTCGAAAGCCTTCCTTTAATAGGCTCCTTAAGCCAGGTCGGCGGTCTGTCTGATATTTCCGACGACTGCAGCTGCCGGGAACGAATCCGTCGGCTGTATGAGTCGTGAATGCCGCCCCGGCAAGGGGGCAGTCGCCAAATGCCCATGCAGGCATGCCCGCCCGGCTCATTGCCCGCAGAAATAAGCGTCACATTGCGGCGCTTACCGCATCAAAAAGCAGGCGGAATTTATTTTTATTTTCCTTTTTACATACCAGATGATACGTCACGTTAAACTGCTCATCTTCGATGGGAACTCTCACACGGCCGCCCTCTGTCTGCTCATACTGCGCCGCGTCGGTTGTAAAGGAGGGCATTGTGGAGTTCCGCACCAGCTCCAGAAAAGAATAACGTTCGGATTGCAGAAGAAATCTTGAATCCGGCATTTTCTCGATTACAAGGTCATGCCAGAAACCGATGTCCTGAAACAAGAGCATGTTTTCCCCGTTCATTTCACTTACGGCCAGAGACTTTCTCCCGGCAAAACGATGGTTTCCGGGCAGATAAAAGAATAAATGCTCCGTGCATAAGGGTACGGCAATCAAATCCGTCTCCTCTGGCGGATAAGGCAGTACAATCAATTGGTAGGTATCGTCGCCCAGCCCTGAACGCAAATCTGCTATCCCTTTCAGCTCGGAAGAGACGGCTGCCCCGGAAAACAGGCTGGTCAGACGGGAGAGCACCTCCGCGGCAGGAACCGGCGCACAGGAGCCCACGGTAACTGTCCTGCTTTTCCGGTCAAAATCCCGAACCCGGTACAGCATATTATCGCACTGGCGCAATACCATTTCTGCATCAGAAGCCGCCATTTTTCCCGCTTCTGTGAAAGAAATACTGTTCTTTGTCCTCACAAAAAGCGATACGCCGAATTCTTCCTCCAGCCGCTGCATCCCTCTGGTAAGCGTGGACTGCGAAATATGAAGCTGCTCCGCCGTTTCCACCAAAGTCCCCACATGATAAAATGTCACAAACTGCTCTAAAATATGAAGCTCCAGCATCGGTTTCCCTCCCTCTTCCTTTTATTATCCTACCATATAAAAAAGCTGATTGTAAATATTCAGATTGCATTTTGTGCAATCCAGATTGCGGAATTGCTATTGTACTTTTCTATGTGTCATCCGCTATAATATAGCTAACAGGCAGCGAAGCAAAAAGCAGCGCAAATCTACCGGTTTGCGGCATACGAAACGAATGCGGAGGATTGCAGAAGAAGGGAGGCGGATTTTGTGATTTTCTACTTTACGGGAACGGGAAACAGTTTATATGCGGCAAAGCAGTTAGACAGCGAGCTTTACAGCATTCCCCAGATGCTGCGCAGAAAAAAGCTTTCCCATACCGCGGAAAAAATCGGCATCGTCTGCCCCGTCTACGGTCATGAAATGCCGGGGATGGTGAAGGAATTTCTGACAAAAGCCGATTTTTGCACAGATTACTTCTACATCGTGCTGACCTACGGAAACAGACACGGCGGCGCGGCAAAGCTCGCAGAACAGTTTTGCCAGCGTATCGGGAAAAAGACGGACTACATCAACACTGTGCTGATGGCGGATAATTTTCTTCCTGCTTTTGATATGGAAGAGCAGGCGGCAGCCGACAAAGGGACGGACGAACAGTTAGCCCGCATCAAAGCCGACATTGAAAGCCGGAAAACTGCTGTCCAGAAAGCAAGTCTGGCGGAGCGGGCAATCCACCGCGGCTATCTTGCGCGGGTAAACAACGCGCCGGAAACCTTTTGGGCCGAATATATCATCACGGAAAAGTGTATCGGCTGCGGCATCTGCACCCGTATCTGCCCGGCCGGATGCATTCATCTGGAAAATCAACATGCCGTCAACACAAAAGAGGGCTGTCAGGCATGCTTCGCCTGCATACATGCCTGCCCCGAAATGGCAATCCGGTTTGGCAATATCCCTTTAAAGGAGCCAAATCCAAACGCCCGGTACCGCAATCCCGGCGTCACACTGACCGAGCTGGTGCAATCCAACGACCAGACAATGAATTAGAAACAACGCGCGTACAATGCGCGGAAAAGGAGGACTTATAAAATGACAAACTTTACTTTAAGCAACGGAATTACAATGCCCGCAGTGGGCATCGGCACCTTTATGATGAGCCCCGCACAGGCGCAGAAGGCGGTATATGACGCCCTCACCTGCGGCTACCGCATGATTGACACGGCGCAGGCCTATATGAATGAGCGCGCAGTGGGCCGCGGCATTAAAGAATCGGGAGTTCTCCGGAAGGAAATCTTCCTTTCCACAAAAATTTGGGCAAGCCAGTATCTGACGGAGGGAACCGTGGAAAAAAGTCTGGAGCTTTTAGACACCGATTATATTGATGCCCGTGTTATAATAGGGCTAAGTTAGAAGAAACCCAGTAAAATCAAGGGGTTAAGCCTAATTTAGTCCTATTTTTTATACCTAATTGGGGTTAAGAATGGGCAGCGCTGAACAATTCAAAACCTACATTACGGAAGTCAAATATGGTCGATACAAATATGGTCGGGCTTTGGCTTTTAGTGGAATGAGAGGTGAAAACTTAATACAACGATTATTTAGGTAGGACTAAATTAGCTCTTAAAACGGATATTCCGTTTGTGTATCGCTAATCTGTTCCTGCCTTTTTATTTTGGGAGAAGGAGGATTAACAGATGGGTTTTACAAAGAGAGAGCTAGTTGAGTTCCTAGACGGACTGGTGGAGTTAGCCAGTGAGGAAAACAAGGCAAATGCAGTCTTGGTAAAAGAACAGTTTCTAAGTGACTTTGAAAAGAGTTATGGATATGAAAAGGAGGTAATAACAGAAGTTTCAAAGCTGCCGCCACACTATATAGTAGCAATGCCGGACTCTGTGCAGGAAGAAATTAAGCAGAAAGTAATAGCAGCATTAACAGAACATGGCGAATGCACTCCTGAAAATGTTGACCGTGCTATGGGTTCCAAAATCTATGACCTAGAGGATCTGATTGACATTCGTGAGTATGTCAGGCAGATGGAGGCGGAACAGAGGAAGAAAGCGGAACAGAAAAGGAGGGGCGGCAGATGATAGGGGCAGTAATCATTGTAACAGTAGTACTTTTGTTATACTTTTCCCTTGCAAGATCAGCAGGGATGGCAGACAGGAAATTAGAAGAGATATACAGGCTTTCCGCCGCAAGAGAGGCGGGTGGCGTGGATGGGAATTAACGTAAGGATGCAGAACGCTCCAAAACCGGATGGAATTATTACGGCACAGGTAAAGTTGGAAAACGATTTAAGAAGCTGTATGCGCTGTCAATTCTTTCACGGAAACAACCGTCAGTGTCTCGCTAAGAAATGTGTTAAGGAAGAAAGCAAGCCTGAAATCACGGAGCAGGACAAAGAAGATATGTGCTTTGGATGCCCGTACAGACAGTCAGATAAGTACTGCTTTCCCTGCATGAAAAAGATATTAAGGAGATAAGTCTACATGAAAAAAATATGGAGGAAGAACACGATGGAAAAACATATTGAAGTAATCGGGATCGATCATGGCTGGTCGAACATGAAAACAGCAACGCAGATTTTTACGACAGGAGTAAAGGAAATAACGACAGAACCTGCATTTTATGATGATTTGGTGGAACTGGACGGAAGGTATTACAAGGTAGGCGGGAAACGTCTTGAAGTCAGGGATACAAAAGTTGAGAATGATAACTTCTACCTGCTTACCCTTGCGGCAGTTGCAAAGGAGCTGAACAGGCGTGGAATGAGGAATACAGATATCCTTTTATCGGTAGGACTTCCGTTGACAAGGTTCGGCGCAGAGAAGCAGGACTT
>OFFX01000544.1_pt1 | contig 31786 bp, 21 predicted proteins | sample 1521511 | NCBI WGS metagenome assembly OFFX01 (sample SAMEA3504125, study PRJEB24116) | mouse gut metagenome | biome: mouse gut; feature: mouse-associated habitat; material: faeces | place: Denmark | collected 2011
CCCCCGCCCGCCCCGTCCGATGATGGGCGGCTGGGGCTGGGGAGTGCCCAGGAGCCGCACCGTCATTATCAATAATGGCGGCGGAGGCGGTTATCGGGGCCCCGGCCCAAATCCCCCGCCACCCCCCGGCGGGTACAGGGGAGGCTCCAGCGGCTGTCTGACGGTGGTGCTGGTGGTGGTGGCCTTTATGGTCATCCTCAGCCTCTTTTCCATGATCGCCAGCGGAGGACGGGGGGGAACAGGGAGCGTCGCCCCATCCACAGTGCAGCGGGAGCCCCTTCCCGCCAGCGCGGTGGAGGAAACCGGCTATTATACCGACGAGCTGGGGTGGATTCTCAACGAGCGGCAGCTTCTTTCCGGCATGAAAGCCTTTTACCGGGAGACGGGGGTGCAGCCCTACCTTTACATCACCGACAATATAAACGGCTCCTACGAGCCCACCGCCCAGGAGATTGGGGAGTATGCCGCAGCGCTCTATGAGCAGCTGTTCACCGACGAGGGCCACTTCCTCCTTATTTACCAGGAGTACGACGGGTATATGGCGGGCTATACCGCCGGGGCCCAGGCCAAGAGCGTGATGGACAACGAGGCGGTGGCGATTCTTCAGGGCTACCTGGACCTTTATAATACCTCCGACCTCACCGATGAGGAGTATTTCGGCCAGGTGTTCCAGAAGACGGGAGAGCGAATCATGACAGTGACCAAATCCCCCTGGCCGGTGGTGGGGGGCATCTTCGGGATGCTGCTGCTGGTGGCGCTGTGCTTCTTCTGGTGGAAGAAACACAAGGAGCAGAAAAATCTGGAGGCGCAGCAGCTCCAGGAGATGCTGAACACCCCTCTCACTACCTTTGGTAACGACCAGGACGGCAACGGCAGAGACGATGCCGAGGATCTGGCAGAAAAGTATGAACGCACAGAAAAGGCCCCCGATTCCACGGGGACCGGCGAATCATAAGGAGGAACGTACCATGGGAATTTTGGACAGATTCAGCACCATTGTGAAAGCGAACATCAACGCCCTGCTGGACAAGGCGGAGGACCCCGCCAAGATGATTGACCAGTATCTTGCCGAGATGCGGGAGAGCCTGGCGGAGGTGAAGCGGGAGACTGCCGGCGTGATGGCGGAGGAATCCCGCACCAGGGCCAAGGTGGAGGCCAACCAGGCGGAGATGGAGAAGTACGCCGGTCTGGCGAAGAAAGCCCTCCAGGCTGGCAACGAGGGGGACGCCAAGGTCTTCATCGCCAAAAAGCAGCAGCTGGAGCTTTCCGGCCAGGGCCTGGTGGAGGCATACGAGGTGGCCCGGAGCAATGCCCAGAAGATGCGCCAGATGCACGACAAGCTGGTAGGGGATATAGAGGAGCTGGAGCGCCGCCGGGAGGCCATCAAGGCCAAGGTGGCGGTGGCGAAAACCCAAGGGAAGCTCAACCAGATGGGTGCCGCCTCCGACAAGGCGGAGGACGCTATGAGCGCCTTCCAGCGGATGGAGGAGAAGGCGGACCGGATGCTGGAGCGGGAGACCGCCATGGCGGAGCTGAACGCCGCCCCCAGAGACGAAGCCGCCGCCCTGGAGGAGAAGTACAGCGGCCCCGCCCCCACCGCGGTGGACGACGAGCTGGCCAGGCTGAAGGCCGAGCTGGGGCTTTAAACACAAAACAGGTGCGAGGATGGCCCGTGTCCCCAGGCGCAGGGACCTTCTGCGGAAGGTCCCTGCGCCTCATGAGGGGATCTTCCCCCATGTGCCCCCCTGCCCTCCGGGGGAGCTTGGAGGGCAGGGCTCGTTTTTTCCCATGGGGCTGTTCTTGTACGGTTCAGTCACGTCCCTTGCTGCCTGTGTGGTTGACAATTTCCGGGAGAATGGTATAATAGCCGAAGGAGCGTTTCCGCAAAGGGAGCGTGTAAAAAAGAAGCGCCGGGGTGTAGCGCAGTTGGTAGCGCGCCTGCTTTGGGAGCAGGATGCTCGAACCAGACTGCAAAATTGAATCGGGGCGTAGCGCAGTTGGTAGCGCGCCTGCTTTGGGAGCAGGATGCCGGGTGTTCGAGTCACCTCGCTCCGACCATTAAAATTGCCGTAGAACCGCTTGACAGGCTGTTCTACGGCGATTTTTATATTGGAAGTCAGAAAGCTGTTTGGGACGGAATGTGTGCAGGTTGGGGTGAATGGTGGGACAAAAAACGGGGTGCTGTTTTGCCGGAAATCTGCCGTGAAGAGGGAAAATCCCTAACCAATCCCTAACCATCGCAGATGGCAATATCCACCTTTGGCAATTCCTTCCTATTCTCCAGAACCACGATCAAAGTGCCGCTTAGACACAAATCATTTTCCCTCGCTCAATACATACTTTAGCATTTCAAACGCAACGGACTTTTTTGCATCTTTCTTCGAGGATGATTTTGCAGTAAAATAGGTATCATATTCCGCAATATGGCACTTACATTTCCAAACAGGGTTGCCGTCTTTATCATAGCCCTGCTCAAAGTCATATGTCGGAATAGAAAAGTAACCGCGTCTTGCAAGGATCTCTAATTGATTGATTGCTTCGGCTTTGTTTGGATTTTCAATTTCATCCCGGATAGTGAACAACAGCTTATGTTTTTCCAGGTAGTCATACGCCAGTTTGCACACAGCCATTCTTGCTTCACTTTTTGATGTGCCAAACGCACGAAAAATCGGAAGGTCATTTAACAGCTTCAAGTAACAATGGAAATTCAATTTAGCATAGTCCGAAGTTGGAGGATGGTCTGATATACCATCAAAAGGAAAGTACCATGTTGAAGTATAGGTCGCCTCTTTATACTGATACCAAGGTATTACACCGTTTTTTTGTATCTCCCATTCTTGAATGAGTCGGACATAGTTTGTATCCTCGTCCGCTTGCAAAAACGAATCCGGTTCAAGCATAATTTCTGCAGCAGACTGAATTCGGCTAAAATCCCATCCAGAGTCAAGGGCCACGGCCCCAAGGATGGCCTCGAATAGATCTTCTTTGACTGACGGTTCATCCTGCACATTGTTTTGAATATCGCTGTTGCCCATTACCAGACCTTCCGCAAAGCCTAACTCGTCTATTCGTCTGGATAATGTTTTCTTTTCCACCATTCTGCTTTTGATTTTTGTAAGCTGTCCTTCACTATGCTCACAGATAAATTCGTTTACTTTTGGTGCTGTTCCGGTTTCCCGCTCTCCCTGCCTTTTGAACTCCCGTTCCCATACAGAAAGTTTCGTGCCGTCAATCGGATCTCCGTTAGCCAAACGCCCATATCTTTGTGCCAACATCCGAACTACTGCAAAATCGAGAGCCTTATCTCCAATAAACTCGAGCACCTCATTGTTTTGGCCGCCGTTTTCCTCTGTAAAGGAACACCTGACAAACGCCTGATGCAGCAGATCAATATTTTTGAATTGGTAACCGATTTGCCCCTGAACCATTTTGAAGAATAAATCTCTGTCCATAAGAAAAAACACCTTTCCAGCAAAATAATTACTAAAAGGCATAATAATAGCTTGACAAAAACACTTTCCCCGTGAGATGGAAGCGTTCTGTCAAGCAAAATCAATTAAATTTAATCCTTTGTTTGTATTTGTTTACTCAAGTCCACTTGCATAAACAGGAATAAACACCTATAAACAATGTTTCAAATTTAACTCATTATGCCTTACAGCAAATATATTGTACAAAAAAATACAGTTTTTGTCAACACACTGACAACTGTAAGGATTTTCTTTTCAAAAGATGGTCAGCCCAGAGATTTTTCTTCTGGGCTGACCGTCTTTGTGCCAAGCATTACGCACTCTTATTGTCCTTATCTACCCCTCCCGCAAACAGCGCTGCCCCGGTCATAAACCCGCCAATCTTCTCCGCCGCCCCCTGCTGCATCTGGTGGGTAATATGCGTATAGGTATCCAGCGTGAATCCCGCCGAGTAATGCCCCAGCATACTGGCCAGTGTCTTTACATCCACCCCGCTTTGCATTGCCAGGGTGGCGAAGGTGTGCCGCAGATCGTGGAACCGCACCGAGCTGTCAATTTCCGCCATGGCCAGTAGTTTCTTATGGACACGCCCGATGGCATCGGGACTCCAGTAGCTGCCGGTTCTGGGGGAGGCGAACATCAATGGACTGTCCGGGTGCTTTTCATGCTCGGCGATGAGCAGCTCCACCGTCCGCTTGGGGACTGCCACCTTGCGGATGGAGTTCTGTGTCTTAGGAGTGGTGAGTACCAGCTCGCCGTTTATCTTGGAAAGCTGCTTGTTGACAGTGATGAGCTGGTTTTCCGGGTCCAGGTCGCTCCATTGCAGCCCCAGCAGCTCTCCCCGCCGCAGGCCGGAAGTCAACTCCAGATAGAAGATGGGCAGCACTCCATATTCCTCCGCTGCCCTCAGATACGCCCCCACTTTCTCCGGCGGAATGATGGTCATTTCCTTCTTCTCCAGCTTGGGGACCCGGCAGCTTTCGCAGGGATTGTAAGGGATGATCCGCTCCTTCACTGCCTGCTGGAGACAACTGTTCAGCACCATGTGGATCCGCCGGACGGTGCTGTTGGCCAGGGAGAGGTCGGTGGTTTTCTCCCACCGCCTGACTCGTCCCTGTTCCTTGGCGTGGTTGTACATCTGCTGGATGTGCAGGGCGGTGAGCTGCCGCAGCTTGATGCCCCCGATGGCCGGGATGATGTGCTTTTCCAGGATGACCTTGTAACTATCGGCGGTGCTGAACCGCAGGTTAGGCTTGGAGTAGGTCTCGTACCAGAGCCTGCACCATTCCGCAACGGTATAGTCACCGGTGTGGTCGATAACAAGTCCCTGGCTGTCCCGGATCGCCTGCCGCAACCGCTCCCGGCACTCCGCCTGGGTCTTGGCGGAGACGCTCTTCTGCATCGCTTTCCCTGTAGCCGGGTCGATGCCGGCGGTGTACCGCCCCTCCCACCGTCCGTTGGAGCGGCGGCGGATGCTACCCTCCCCGTTTGCCCGTTTTTTTGCCATGGTGAACCTCCTTTACTGTTTTTGTAACACAAATAGATACCACACTTTTTGGGAAATAGCTATCCCTTTTCGCATGTTTTTTCTTCGATCCACCAGATAAATTTATCCCTGGGGACGATGATGCGGCTACCCAGGGTGATGGTTGGGAAATCCTGCCGCCGGACCACCTCATAGGTGTGGGCTAAACCGATACCCAGCACATCCGCCACATCGGCAACGGTGAGCATCAGCGGCAATTCATCGTAGGAATGGAATTTGCATTTTCTCATTTGGAGGGTCTCCTTTCTTTGTTGTCCTTTGTCTTGTTGGTTTATCTACCCGCTCATTGGCGGTGGCGGGGACGGTCACATCTGCATTGTGGGAGAGTATTTCCGGCCTATGGCCCGGGCCTTCTCCCGCAGCTTTTGGATGCGCTTGCGGTCCAGCTCCATCGCTCCCGACAAAGAGGGCGGCAAGCTGTTCTCCCGGAAAATGCGTCCCAGCTGGCGGAGCAGCCTTGTCCCCGCCAGCATGATGGAAGGGGGTTGCAAATTGTCCCATCGGTCCAGGAAATATTGTGCGTATCCGTTTCCCTGTTGGGCCGACTGGGTAAGCCAGTAGTGCGCTTGTTCTCTGTCTTCGGGGACGCCTTTGCCCATCAGGCAGAGCTTCCCCAGCATATATTGGGCGTATGGGTTGCTGCCATCCGCCGCCTGCCGGAAGAAATCTACCGCTTTCGGGATGTCCTTCTGCACAAATTTCCCTCGAAGATATTCCCTGCCCAAACGATAGGCGGCGCAGAGCAAACCGCCCTGCGCCGCCTGTTCCAGCCAGTGAATCCCCTGTGCCGGGTCGTAAACCTCTGCGTCCCGGGAGAAGCACAGCTTACCTAAAGCATACTGTGCCGCTGTGTGGCCCTGCTCCGCAGCTTTGACAAACCAGCTGCCAGAGACAATGCCATCGGGGATGACCAAGTTGCCATCCCGGTATAGCTGTCCCATCCGATACTGAGCGTTGGGGTCACCAATGTTGGCTAGCTTTTCCATCTCCCTTATGGCATCGTCCTTGGCCTCAAGGGTTTCTTCTCTGCCGGTGATGATGTGCCAGAGGTATCGGCAATCAGGTGATGTGTCCAAGGGTATTTGCAGCTCGTCCCATCCAATAAAATCGCCGTCCTCGAAAGTGAGTTCATCCAAGCGAATCGCCTCTGCCTGCTGTATCACGGCGTTTTTAATGGCTTTCAACTCCTTTTGCCTGGAGAGCGGCAGCCGCTGAGCTGGTTGGTCGTGATAGTAACTCTCCACCTGCTTTTGGAGCGACAACCAGCGATCATAGCAGTCCCGCACCTCTGAAATATCGCACAGGCTGTCCACCGCCTGGTCTACCAGACCTTTCAAATCTTTTGGGAGGTATCCGTACACCTTTTTGCCCTTCACTGTTTCCAGCCGCCGGGCCAGTTCTGCAAGCTGAATCTCCAGCGCAGGGTGATCTGCAATGGTACAGGTCAATTGTTCTGCCAGCCTTTGGAGAGCTTTCCGGCTTTCCCGCACCAGCTCGTCTCGGCTTTGAGATTTCTCCTGGTAGATGGAATACAGCTCCTGCCGGAATATCTGATTGGTCAAGGTGGACTTGATGGAGCGTATTCCGTCCCGATTGAGATACCCCTGGGACGGATCCGCCGACCACGCCATCATGTGGACATGGGGGTGTTCGCCCTCATCGTGGTAAGCGGCGTACCAGCGAAAATTGTCCAGCGGTATCTTCATCGCTGCGGCAATCTTGCCCTGTTGTGACAGCAGAAGGTTTCGCCAAGCGGTGGCGTTGTCATAGCCCAACCGCTTGGCATCGCTCCGTTTGAGGGAGAAGATATGCGTCCACACCCGGCCGGGATATTGCTCCAGCTGTGCCATCGCTCCGGCCAAATCAACCGGGCTTTCCACACCAAACAGGCCATGCGTACCGACCCGCTCTGCCCGGGGACGGGTCGCAATATAACGCAGGTGTTGTCCCATTGTTGAGGCGGTTTTCGGCAGAAGTTCCACCCGATCCCGGGTAGCGATGTACTTCATGTATCCATCCGGTCGAGATTTTTTGCCGCTGATATAGGGACTTTTGACAATCAATCTTGCCATTCCTCGTCCTCCTCCACAGGTGACGTGCCTTGGGCGATCTGCTCAAAGGTAAGCCGCCCGTTGGTGGCCCGAACGCTGGAAACGCTTTCGCCCCGAAGGCGGCGCAGGGTCTCCTTGCTGATGGAAAAGTAGGCGGCCAGAAGTCGAACCATCATCTCCAGTTCCACCGACTGCTTGAAGGACAGGGCCGAAAGCCGGTCCTCTAACATCCCCAGCCGCCCCTCCATAGCGGAGGAAATGACCTGGGGAAGATAGGCGGCGTCCCGCACTGCCTGCAGATAACCGATGTAAAAATTGATGGCCTTTTCAATGAACTCGGTGCGGGTGGTGCTACCATCGTCCTTGTAATGTTCCTCCAACCGTTTCATGTTCTCCGGCTGAAGGTAAACGGGAATCTTCTGTTTTTGTGCCATTTTGGGCTCCTTTCTCTGGTTTGACTCCTGGAAAAAGTGCTTGCTGCTGCGGTTTCCTGCGCTTTTGACTCCAAGAGTCCTTTTCTTCTCTGGATTTGGCCCCAGTCGTTCTCCCGAAAAACGCCCGCACTGCGGGCGTTTGTGACCATGCGGGCGGCAATTTGACGCCAGCATTTTATCCTGCTTTCGGTTTTTCCGCCCCAGAACCGCGAATTTCTCCCCGGATGATAGTATCCTCCTCCTTGGATTTTGGGAGCTCCGGAAGGTCCAGGATGTAGTAGGTGTTACTGGTCTGCTGCACGATTCCACCCCGCTTTCGGTAGCAGGGTTGGGTGTAAATGAATCCCCGCTGCTCCAACTCCCGGATGGCCTCACGGGCGGCACTCTCGCTGCAACAGCAGCAGGCGGCGATGGTTTTCATCCGGGGGAAGCAGGTGTCCTTTCTGCCAGCGCAGCACCTTAGGTAACTGTACACGGCCAGTTGGATGGGCTTCAGTCCGTAGCAGAATACGGCGTTACTCATCTGGAAAAATTGCTGGTTCAGGATACTCATAGTTGGTTACCTCCTTTGGTTTCAAAGACGCTCCCGCCAAAAGTGGGAGCAGTATTCATATTTCCAAATGGAGGATTTTGTGGTACAATTGTTCTTACAGGAGGTGAGCCGATGCCGCCGGTGAAATATCAGATTTACGAACTGTCCGCCCGGAGTGTTCTTGGTTACGCCAGGGAACAGGACGGAGAGTACAGCTTTACCCTCGATGCCGCCGAAACAAAAAAATGCGTGTCCCTTGCCTTGGAGCAGGATGACAAGGCGCTTTTCTATCAGATCATGTGTGTCCTGCATGGGGACGATCTTATCATACAGAAAAATCACCGGGTGATTTCTGACCTATCGGGAATCATCTTCTACATGGATTTTGGCGGCATCTTCGACCACCGGACAGGGAGAAAGAAATATCTCACCCGTCAGAAGAAGGCAGAAGCCATGTTCCGGCCCGATGGCATCACCTTGGATTTTGGCGGCGGTCCTCACGCTTATGTCGCCTTTGAACGCTCCGGAAGCATGAGCCGCCAGGCCAAACTATCCTTCATCCGTCAGGACTACTACGAGCCGGTTCGCCGCCGCATTATGATGGATCTGCACATCGACCGCTGCCAGCTTTCCAAACTCTACGCTTACAATGGTCTGATGCTTTCCGGCGGGGTGCGAATTGACGGCATCGAAATCGACCGACCCCACCGGGTCATCGTAGTTGATAATCCGGTCTATACCGAAAGCCAACTGCTGGTCATCACCGTGGAGGGTGGAGAAATCCAGAACGGCGTACGGCGCTATCATCGTGTGGAAAAATGTATGGATGTAGACACTCTGCAGTTTGACGGAGAGGGGCTTATCTCCAAGGAATATGCCAAGATCATTGACACTGCCTACTGCGGGCGGCATTCCCACCACTCGTTTCAGATCCGCCTGCCCTATGTCAAGGGGATGCTCCACGAGGTAGATTTCAAGGACTTTCTGAAAAGCGCCGGAGTCCACACCATCACCGACATCTGGGGCGAGGTTCACCGGGTGGCGGAGGTGGACATCATCCTGACCAAAAGCCAGTTCAAGGGATACGGTTGGCTATCCGAAAACGGGAAGGTTTGGGAAGATTACTGGGATGTCTTCCGGCGGTATCGCCACGGGCTTTACATCACCAATGTCAGCAAGGAAAAACCGGTGGACTTCACCGAACTGAACTACCAGTTTCTTGCAACGCTGTCCATCCGGGCGGAGGAATTTCGCCCCAGTGATTTGCCCGATAGCTGGACAGCCAGCCCGGCCGATGACCAGCGGCATTGGCTCACCAAGGAGACTGAGCTGGCCTATTACAACCTTTGCGCCAATGAGGAGTCCCGGCTGATGTATTTTCTGGACAAGGAGTTTGCTCGGGGAAGCCGGGAATATCACCTTGCCCGAGTGCTAAAAAAGAATCCGCTGTTTCTCAACGAGCCATACTTCACCAAACAGCTGGAGGACAGGGCGGAGCATATTCTCCGACAGTATGCAGTAGGGCGGTTAATCGTAGCCGGAGACAACCGCTTTTTCTCCGATGATCTGTTGGAATTTCTACTCTGCCTTATCCCGGATAATGTCCGGCGTTCCGGTCGGGAGAAAACCTTTTACCACAGCGCCTTGTCCGACTATTCCGACCCGCCGGTATTTTATGCACCCAAGGCCACCTATCCTCACAGCGATTCATGCATCCTGCTCCGCAATCCCCACATTGCCCGCAACGAGGAGGTGCAGATGCTGGCGCACACAGGCGGGGACAATATGCGGCGGTTTTACTTCGGCCACCTCTCCGATGTAGTGATGATTTCCTCCCAAACCATGACGGCGGAACGCCTGGGCGGGGCCGACTTTGACGGGGACATGATAAAGACCATTGCCGACCCTATCGTCAACCGGTGCGTCAAGCGAAATTACGAATCTCTGCCCCATGACCCTTTCAACAGCCGCTGGAATCTGCCGCTTTTGAAGATACCGGCGGAAACGGCCCAGCTCCGCAGCGCCGATGATTGGCACACTCGGTTTGAGACGGTGCAGGATACTTTCTCCTCCCGAATCGGGCAGATCTGCAACGCCGCCTTAGACCGCAGCACCATCGCCTATAACGAAAACACCGACACCGAAGAGCGTCAACGCTGCCGGGAGGAAACGGAGTTGCTGGCCATCCTCACCGGGCTGGAAATCGACTCGGCCAAAACCGGGGTGCGACCGGATTTGGAAGAATATCTGGGCCGGAGGACCGTCCGCCGGACCTCTTTCCTTCAATATAAGAACCTGCTGGAAAAGGCGGAGGAACGCCGTGCCTGGTACGAGCCGACCCATGCTCAGAAGCTGAAAGCATTTTTTGAAAAAACTGACTGGGAGCAGGTAGGCTCCTGTATGGAGCGCTTGCCCTATCTGGCGTACCTGCTGAAAAAGAACACGCCACGGCTCCGGCCCAAACCTGCGGCGGACGAGGAACTGTTCACCTTTGCACAAACGGCGGGGTGGAAGGAACGGCTGGCCCCGGAAGTTTTATCCTCTATCAAAAACCTACTGGATGATTATGAAAGCTGCCTTGCCCGCATCCGTGCCTGCCGTATTCCCTTGACCCGGATGCAGCGGGCCAAGGACATCGAGCGAATCCTCTATTCCAGAGGACAGGAAGACGAATGCGATGTGGACGAGCTTTACGCCTTATTCCAAGGGCTTCCGGCAGAGCGAATCACCGGTCTGCGGTGGGCACTTCGTGAGCAGACCTGGCACTTTATGGCCGAGGATGCCCGGGAGGAGTTTCTCCTCCGGTGGCTGCCGGAACCGGAATTTGTTCCTTGGTATGACCTCCTCTGCGATTTCCGCTTCAGCGGGTATCGGATGTTGGGCGATGTGGTCTGCGATGTGGAGGATGAGAATACTGCATCCGACCGCAGAGCGCTGCTTCGGGAGGGCGATACACCAGCTTTCGCCGCCATGATGGAGGCTTACACACAACATCCTTTTGCCCGGAACTACCGGGAGACGGTAGCGGAGAAATGCCGGGAGTTGTTGGAAGGTATCGTCAAACCCAGGTTTGCGGTGCAGTATGTTATGGCCCTGGGCAAGCGGAAATTGCTTTGGGAGCTGCTTCCGGACCAAATTGAAAGAAATGCTGTGAGGGTGCGCCATGATACGAGAATGGGATGAATTTCGGGCTTATACCGAACCAGTCACTTATACTGCGACTGGGAAACGGGACAGTACCTATTTAGGGCGGTTTACCTTTAACACCCTGTTGAACTTCGAGGGGCTTGCCCGTGTGTTGACTATCCTTGCCCGGGGGTATCTTTTTCATCTGCCATCGGGTCGGTTGACAGATGATCCCCGTAGCCGTCTGCCCCATGCCAGAGAGGTCCTTTGCGCTTGGTGCAGCCTGCCGGAAGGGAAAGCAAGGCGCTCTGCCGAGGATTGGCAATATCGGGTCAGCTTCCCGGAGCTGCATGAAAAATTCCCCGCTCTGGTCAGCGAGAGCGGGGAAGGGTGGTTTTACCGTCATGTGCATCAGGTGGTAGCCTTTGCCAAAGCTCACCCGGAGTTGGTCAGCAAAAGCGCCCACACCAACTGCGACAAACTACGGTGGGGATTTGACAAGGCTTGGGAGAACAAGTTGCGGCAGCTTCAGACGCCGATTTTTTCGCCCGGGACAAAGGGCCAGTGGCTGCTGCGGTTTGACGATGTTTTAGCCGATGCGCTGGAGCTTGGGCCGCTTCGCCAGCAGAGAGCAATCTTCTCTGCTGGATTGCGTGAGAAAATCGCCACAGCCGCCCCGGAATGCCCCACAGCGGTGCTGGAGGCCCTCATCGCCTACTACACCGCCAACCGCCCGGAGGATTCCGACTGGGTGGTCCTGCCGGTCGCCAGCTTCGATGCTTACTTCGGCAGCACTACCTTTGGCCGGAAGTATCTGCGGGCCATTCCGCCGGAGATCATCCAAAGGGATGATTCCGGGTTTGGGGTCAGCCGTTACCGGGTGGCGGAGGGGTTTCTGGAGTTGGAGATCGTATCGGAGCCACTCGGAGAATAGCGAAAAGGCACATACCTGCTGTCGGTGGTTCGCTGTTGGGTATGTGCCTTATTTTGCTTTACTTATGCTTGTTGGTATATCTGGGCGGTGTGTTATTGGGGAAGGGGTTGGCTTGGAAGTTTTTCCTAAAAAGTGTCATATTAGGTACAATGCCCCACCCGAATTTCAAAAGATTTTGAGATCCCACTGTAAAAATTTACATATTGGGTTTGTCCCGAAAATCACCCTTGATCTTCGAAATGCTTATTACGAAAAATGTCAATTAATAAAATCACATCACTTTCACTTCGCTGGGCTCTTCCATTACTTTTTCATACTGGATATATACTAAAAAAGTGGATAAGAGGAAAAAAGCCTACACATATCTAAGAACAATCCAAGCAAGTACACAGATGTGTTCAAAAAGATCTTTGTATCAATGTATCAAGGTATCAATCCGGAAAAACTATGCTCAGATCCAAGCTGTTATGAAGTGCTTTTTTCAAGTTTGAAAAAAGAAAAACTGAATCGAGATGGTTTCTTGATCGTCGAACAGCTCAAGCAAAGTCTGCTGACAACATTTCCGGTTTCTATAGCCCATACAGAACCTCACTCTCATATTACAACCTCCCCCAATCGAGTCGTATTTGACTTCTTTCACGATTTTGCTTGTCCACTTTCGTCAATTTTGCTGTTGATTTAAACTGTTCAGATGAAGTGCCTTGAACCAAGTGCTGTTATGGGTAAAGCATCCTAAGCTTTGACCTATTTTCTATGAACCATTTCCTTTGTTTCTTCGCTTTGATGTTACCTTTTTTTCGATACAATTCTTATTATTGCTTCTGCAATTTTTTGTGCTTCATCCACAGTGTTATCTTTTCCGAGTGAAATGCGAACTGTTCCCCTTGCATATAGCTCATCGGCATTGATAGCCTTAAGGACATGCGAAATTTGGGTGTTCTTACTGTCGCAAGCGGAGCCCGTTGAAACCATAATACCCACCAAATCAAGGCGATGAAGAATCGTCTCACCATCTATGCCAGGGAAGGAAAGACTGATATTGCCTGGAACATGGGGTTCTGTGCCGTTACGACGAAAGCTTATTTCCGCCGAATTGAGCTTATCAATAAGTGTTTGCTCCAATGTAAGAAGTTTGTTTTGAAAATCACTAAGGCGAGTCACATTTTTCTGAAGGGCTACAGACATTCCCACTATCGCAGCGATATTTTCCGTTCCTGCTCGTAATCCAAACTCTTGTGCTCCTCCGTCGGCGTATGCAGAAAGCATAGTCCCCTTTTTAATAAACAGGAAGCCAATTCCTTTAGGGCCATTGAACTTATGTGCAGAACACGACATCATATCAACATCAAGTGCTTTTACATCCACCGGAATGTGGCCAAGAGCCTGTACGGCATCGGTGTGGAATACCGCTCCGTGTTTATGAGCAACATCGCAGAGTTCTTTAATCGGTTGTATGGTTCCAATTTCATTGTTTACCATCATAATGGAAACAAGCTTTGTTTGGTCAGAAATCGTAGTCTCAAGATTACACGGTGTAATAAAACCGTCTTTATTCGGGGGCAAATATGCAACCGGATAGCCGAGTTTCGCTATTTTTGCGCAGGCGCGAAGAATAGCATGATGCTCGAACTCTGAAGTGATTACAGCGCGATGGCCCCCATACTCAATACTGCCCTTAATGGCCCAGTTGTCGCTTTCAGTGCCACCGGAGGTGAAATATATCTCCTCCGGATCTGCGTTGATACAAACTGCAACCTGGGCTCTGGACTCTTGGAGAGCTTTTTTCGCTTGTCTTGCAAATGAATATGGCTGTGATGCATTGGCATATTGCTCCAGCAAATAAGGGCGCATTGCTTCAAAAGCGTCCATATCGAGTTTTGTAGTTGCTGCATTATCTGCGTAGATCATATGGCGCATATCATCACCTCAGCGACTATAAATAACTTCCGGTATCATATTTTTGCCCGGAACATTAAACTCCTTGGGGTCAATAATACATAGTTGTTTCTTAATAACTCCCCGCATTTCAAGTGCAGGTTCAAGGCAATAGTGTTCAAAATCCTCTTTGCTTATATCATCCGGTGATTGAACATGAGGAAACAGCAACTTCAAAAATGCTGTGCAAAGACGCTTTATTGCGGTCAGGTCTCTCTGATCCGCATTTGATTTATAGGAAATCAAAGACTCAACAATAGTGGCATATGAGAGATCACTACGGAGTTCGTGAAGTACCTCTGCGAAGTATTCAGTGTTGATTGCCCAACCGTGAGCAACCATACCAGTAGTCATGCGCGGAATCTGCCAACCAGGAATAAATCCGTGGAATCTATCTAAAGTGGCCGATTCGCCAAAAACCTCGCTGATGTGTTCCACCATATTTTTGTTTATGTCGAAACGCTCAGCATTGATGTTTCCGAGAACAATTATACCGGCCTCAGCGGTAAGCGCAGCATCAAACCCTTTAATCTCGCCAAATTCCATATAATGCTTCAACGCTTGCTGTATTTGCCCGGGATGTTCAAAGGCAATGGATTGTACCTCGTCAAAGCCAACATAATCAAATCGAGTTAGCAGGCCGCCGGCCTTTTTTGCATTGTCATAAATGAGTGAGGCGCGAGATACAGTACCTCCGCTGATAAGCCATCCTCTCTTGCTAATCTTCTCAAAGACATAGCTTTTCCCAGTCCCTTTGGGAGCGAGCTCAATCAAGTTTACTCTTTTTTCTACAAACGGCAGTAAACGGCGTAAAAAGAACAGTTTTTTGGCCTCGCTCTCTCTGCCATTCTCATCTACATATCCGGCAGGATTATAGTCCACCGCCATAAGAACAATATCTATCCATTCATGAACATCAAACTCTCTCCGAGCCTCTCTAAAGAAATCAAGGTCAATAGAATACGGACAAAATGGTTTATATCCCACCATGGAAATCACACCTTTGGGCTTGGATGCTGTTCCCTCAAGCGTCCAAACCAAAGTAATGATGCCCCAGTTTTCGCTTTCATGTAGCAGCGTTGCTTGCCATTTTTCAACAACTTCATTTGCAACCGTTCCGCAAGCGCCGTTTTTTGTCCCTCCAAAGTCCGGCAACTCAAATTTGGTCTTACCACTTTTTATGTCCACATTAACGCGGACTCGCGCAAGAAACTGAATTGTATCACCGTTGATCATCCGAAACTTATACTGCTCAAAATCATCCTTTCCGGGAATGAATCTTTTGATATACCTATGAATACTATCGTAATCGACGATTCCGTCATTATCCGAAAACTTCATAACCAACCAATCGCGCATATAGGATGGCATACTGAGATTGGAGAAGTATTCGCTCCTCTGAGGGTCTTTTAACACAACCATATCAGCAAATATTTCTTTCACTTTATCTTCCAACATGATTCACCCCTCTCAAAGGAATAATGTACAGCCCTGTTCTCTAAACTCTCTGATCTTTATTTTCAGTTCGTCCTCATCACAGCCGAAATATTCAGCCATGCATGGCAGGCAATAGAAATCTTCTGTATCGACATCTATCAACTTTTTAGACAAAGCGATTTCGTCTTTTTTTAGTGTCTTTCCGCAATTGCAACAGACTTTTTTGGTCATGACAAATCACCATCCCCGTTGCCAAGCGCTGAAAGCAGTGTAATATCCGGTAAACTGACAATTCGACCGTCTGCATTTACTTCAACAGAGTATGTGCCTGCTTTGACACCGGGGAACACTATAGACCATGTTTTCCCTGCATCAATTTTTGAAACGGTTGCCTGAATGCCCGCCATCTTCACCACAAGGCTTTCTATTTGCTTGGTGAAAGAAATAAACAGTTTTGCTTTTTTCATTGCTATTTTAACAGTCTGCTTTTTCCAAGAAGCCGTAATCTGAACTGCTTTATTTCTCTCAATCACAACTACAGGAACCAGCATTTCTTCCGGTGTTGCGCCACCATGAATCTCACCATAGATTGCATTCTCATCATCCGCTCCGGCAGCAAATCCAGGCTGCTTAAAATGGTCATAATTGCTGAATACCGCATATCTATCCCCGTGGGCATCCTTAACGATTTCCACATTGGGAAGGGATATCGTTGTATTCTGCGGTAATTTGCAATATCTTCCATGACCATATACAGTGGCATCTTGTGGAGCAACAACACCATCTCTGCAATGGAAAAAGCGAGCCGCAAGACGACTGGTACCGTGATCTCCTGTAATCACAACACGATGATACTCTGCCAGTAACGAAGAAACCTGGTTGCTAATTCCTGCCACAAAATTCATCTGTTCTTCGATGCAAGCATAGTAATCCGGCTCATCAATTATGCCTTTATGTGCCAGCTTGTCAAGTTTATTCAGTTTCTTATACGGCATCGACATACTATTCCAATGCTCGTTAAAGCTCGTCTCTGTGGGTAGCGTCGCTTGTACTAATGCAACATTTGTAATAGTACCATCGCAATTATTGGCAATTCCCCAATATAAGAGCGGAAGCCATTCGATACCAAGGGCATCCACCCAAAGAATAATCGTAGCGTCATCTTCATATTTTGAAAGAACTGCATAACGATAGTCAAAGGACGGCGCATTTGCCCCGCTAAAGTACAGCGCTTCGTCGCTTGGCAGGGTGTTTTCAAGCTTGTGCGCTTTGTATCTTGACATATACGCACCAATATCGCTTTGAAATACATCCAAATCGTGCGACAAATACGCAGAAAGCGCAGGGAAGGTTTCTTTCAACTTTGTACTTCCATTGACCTGCTCTGCATCTTTACGCATCCACTGGCCGACCATTTTGAGAAGGTATATCCTTTCTTCGCGTATAGCGTTTGTGATATAATCTAATCGCTTCTCAAACTCAGGTATTGCGTCAACAGCCTCAAAGAAGTCGGGATCAGGCTTTATTGGCATAACCGAAGCAAGCGCCTTGAACTCATCAACCCAATCTGGCTTATCAATACGCTTCTCAAATATCTCATGCGAGATGACTGAAGGAATATCGGTAACAGAATCAGCAATAACAAAACAATAGCTTAGGTAGCTGTTGTCTGGGTGAATTTGAAACCAGAGCTTAACAAATTTCTTATAGTTAATAGACGATGCATTCCATTTACCCATAATGTCAACGCCGGAAAACGATGATACATTCAGTATTTTGAGAAGCGAGTCATCTAACGGTACGCCTTGCAACGCATACGCAAAGAGCTCCGATTGCATTTCATCAGAACAGTTCTCTTTTGTTAGGCACTGACCGCCAGGCATGTTTTTTTGAATAAACAACAAGATATCATCCACTACATGAACATTGATGTTTCCGCTGATTGAGGTAATACTACTAAACCGCTTGGTCAGTAGTACAAATCTCGTATTCGTAACAGAAGGATTTTCCCAATACTCGAACCACTCCTGAAGGCCAACACATAAGGTGCCAGTGCCTTGCTTAAACTCTGATATATATTGCTCAAACATACCAGACAAGACAAGCAGGTTCATTTCTTGATCCTGCTGTTGGTCATCGGTACAGTCAAAGAAAAAATCTTCCTGCCGTAAATCACCATTCAAGTTAATGGAAGAATCAAACCACTGTGCTTCACATCCCCACAGAGGAATGATGATCCGTCCGAGGCTACTTGCCGGGGCCTGCCTACTCCACAGAGCAGCAAATCTCCTGTCAGTGACTTCTTTTTTGGGAAAGAGGCGCAGATATTCACTCACACCGGTTAGGATAACCCATTCGTCACGATATGCGGCAGCAGAAAGGTTTGAGTATTTGGGCATAACATCGGCATTTGAAAAAATCTCGTTTGCCTTGATGACCCGAATATCACTGATTTTCTTTAACTCTGAAAGTAACTGGCAATACTGTTCGATGGTCTTGACCATAATGGCACGACAGGGAAAGCGCGAAGGCAGATTATTTTGTTTTTCCTTCTGAAGTATGGATACAACTTCTTTAATTGTCATGCTGCTCTGCTCCTCCCCTTATTCTGAAAATTCGTCGCAGAACTCTGGGTGCATATCAAGAAACGCTGTAACCCGATCCCTCAAAACAGATTCCTGCATAGTGCGGACATTGCTCTTTGCTCCGGCCAGTTTTTCTTTTTTAGCTTTTTCCTGCTGCATTCGCTTGAGAATTCCTTGCAGCGTAGTAAAATCAGCAGTTGTCCATGTACTCATATCATTGCCGATTTTAATTTTTGCTTCAGTAATAATGGCAGTGCGATTTCCATCCCACAAAATGGAATACTCCGAACCAATCAAGGCCATAAAAGTTTTTTCAATACAACTATCATCCGTTAAAATACTCGTATCCATCTTCTGTAAAGAATGGATCGCGCTTGTAACGGCGGCATCAACCGTATAGTTACCGTTTTGAACATCCAGCAATGTGCTAAATGCGTTGGTCAGTTCTTTTGGGATGATCCACATCAAAGGTACATCGTGTGTATTACACCATTTCTTTATAGAATCTTCTCCGGTTATAGAGTACCAAGTCTCCAAGAGCTTAGACTTATTCCGCGCAAAGCTGATTTTATTGATCTGCGCATCAAGTTCTTTATTAAACTGAGTCAGTGTTGCGTTGCAATTCAGGTCTTTCAGCCCCGCATATACAGCCGCAAGCTCATCCGGCGTACATTCGATGTTGCGACTGTTCAGTATGTCTTCAAGCACAGGCTTTCCATTCTGCAAGCAGTCTTTAGCAAGCACACCATGCTGTTCGAGAGCGAGGATAGCCGTTTCCCGCTCGTCCGTACTCAAGCGGGCTACATCGGTATAAGCCACATTGTATAGGACTTGTAGCGCAGAAAACCACGGCTTGTTAAGTCCGGCTATTGCATTCATCGGGATTCTTAGAAAGTCAAAGAGGTTTGCCAAGTCCTTCTTTGCGACCTCTATGCTATGGTAGGTCGTTCCCTGAACCTTACCAATTGCCTCCAGATATTTATATTGCTCTGCGACATCTGCAAGCTTTTCCTTAACCTGTTCCTCTGTCCATGTATAGATTGCACCCTGCATGACAGTATGTAGGCGGTCGTTTAATTCCTCCGGCTGTATTGCAAGCCTTGTTGCCACATCTTTCAGATCTGGAGACGCATCAAAAAGGAAAGACCGGAATGCCGCTGCCATCGCGTTCTTGTCCTGGAAGGCTTTTTCCAAAACGACCTTGATCTTACCACGGCCTGTAAACAGCTGTAATGTGTCGCTCATTGCACCTTCTACATCGCCTTCTTGGGTGATGAAAATCTGGATATGGTCAATGATCTTGTCAGCTGTCTTCCTGTGGTCTTCGCTGCTCCAGTCGCTCTCTGGCAGATACTTTAATACCCAAAACGGCGATCCGGATTTCACGATCGCTTCTCGTACATTATGGTAGCCAGAAGTCTGCTCTGCGAGCTGCGCCACGGAAAGATCGAAAATCTTAGAAAGATACTCACTAAAATTCTGCCATGTAAGAGAGCCGGCAGACAAATAATCAGTGGTCATTTTTCCGCCGCACATAGAAGACACCATTTTGCCTATGGTTGCTTCTGCAAGGACATGGGGAGACTGAACCGAGTCTGTCCATGTGTACTTGCTATTCTTATAGCAAGAAAAGACGAAACCAAGCAGAACCCCGCAGGCAATGGTATTGTAGTAGCCATAAGGTTCCTTCTGGAGTGTTGCCCACAAGTCACCGAGGCTGACCTTATGGCCGGATTCCATTTCATCTTTTATGAGTTCCGCCAGTGCTGCAACACATTCGGCCTGCTTATTACCGCTGTTCTTTGCGTCAACAATCTTCCCAATCGTAGTAAGGTCGAGGACGCCGGCAAGTTTCAAAGAATCCAAAACATTTCTGAGCTGGCTATTTTCGCTTTTGCGCTGGATACCGGCAGTGGGAGCTCCATCGTTGCAAGCTTTGTAGGCAGTATTGGTTACAACGATGTTCTCTGGGGCATACTTGAAAATCACATCCCGGACATTAAGTTGTATGATTTTTCGGAGATGTGCCATACCATATATGCTGCTAAAGATGCTATTCCCGTTGTAAGCAATGATTTTTCCGCCCTGAACAACGCTGCCAACCCAGGAGATGACGATGGTGGCTGCTTCCATACGATACTGCTGAACAGAACCGGTTTGGCCGGAATCTGAAGCCATTTCCTGCTTTGTTATGGCTGCCAACCATTTGTTGCGGGTTTCATCGGTGAGCGGTGTCTTCACGAGAGCAATTGTAAGGCGTGGTTCGTTAGCTTCGGCAGCTTTCGCTTGCAAAACAGATTGGATTGATATGGCTTGCGCATCGCTCCGTACTGTCACGATAAGTAAGCCAAGCTTATAGGGGCACTTTTCAAGCTCCTTTGTAATCTCACCCAAGCGGGTATTGATAGAATTGGATTCCGCACAGCAGACAGCGATTTTCATACGACGCAGAGTGGCATCGTTTTCGTCCCAAGCCTGCTTTTCAAACGCTTGCGCAAACGCTCCGTCTTTGGAGAACATCATATATCTGCTATATTTCTTATCATTTGCCGCAAGCCTTGCGGGAAAATCAGTATTACCGGCGCCGCTGAAAGGTAACTGGATACGAACGATGTTATTAGAGCCTTCGTCCAGAACGAGAATCTTGCCGTCGACCATTGTCTGAAGCATATCTCCAATCTGCGTCTTACTCATGACACCGGCCAGACAAGTTTCAAGGCAGTCTTTTGTGGCAGCAATGCCGTCCTTTGCCCTTCGACCGCTATAAATGCCCTTTGTAGAGGACATAAGGGCAAGCAAGAGCATAGCCGTCTTGAATACACGGTGAGCATTCTCGTCGTTTTCAACCAAGTGACGGCTTTCTTCGTAATGGCGGATGTATTCTGCGGCCTTTGTGTCCTTGTCGGAGAAATCACTTTCACGAGTGAAGAAGTAATCCCAGAGCCATTCAGGGGTCAACCAACAAGCCTGGGAATCCGGACCTTCCTTGTTGATGTAGCCTACGAAACCATGATCGGTATTGGACTGATCTTTCATAAATCGGAACATTGTGCGTTGAGAAGCTGCATAGTTCTCGGCAACACGGGAAAGAAGTTTAATCGTCATGGGGTGCATCGGACAAAGATGCTCAATCTGCTCACCGATTTTGTCATCCAAGCCGGACATATCGGGGAGAAAGGGCTTAATATTCTTAATAACACTCTTGCGTTCCTCTTTCCAGTGTTCACTCATGCCGTTACGAATGTTGATTGAGCCGGCGATAAGGTCAAAAGCAGCATCAGAGCTGATATGAAACTCAATCTGGTGGAAACGGTGTGTAATTAGCTGATACCGTTCCGGCGTAATACGCTCTATTATTTCTGTGGTGCGATGAATCACGAAAAGCATAAAGAACGGCTGCACCTTGCTGAACTCGGAAAGCTGCTGAAGTATCGTCCGCTCATCACTGTTTGCGACATACTCGGTAAATTCGTCCCAGATAAAGAATATGCCAGATTTTGAAAGTCCGTTGTTCTCGATAACAGCAGCAATCCACTTTTTGAAAGCATCAAGGCTATCAACCAGGCCCCAATTATACTGGCGAATAACGGCAGCCGTCTTCTGTAGTGCAAGAAGGTCACCGGCTTCAAGGCTTTCTCGCAGTTCCTCGACGCTACTGTAATCGTCCCCCAAAATGGAGTTTTCCAGTATGTATTCCCAATTATGTACGGGGCTATCGACCTGTTGCAGGACTGCATCTTGCAGCGAAGCCTCGCCATAATCTGCCTTATCGCCAAACTTGGCGGCAAGCGCTTCACGGACAGCTTTTTCAGCCTCCATAAGCATGGCATTACCGTCACGGATACCGGTACAACCGGTTTTCCAGATAACGAGGTAATCGCCCTTATCTTTCGCACGGCACTTCATAAAGCGATTGCGATAAGGCACAAGGCGGCTGTTTCCGGCAAGGAAAGAATCTACAACATCAGACGGGTCTTCCATCAGATGCTTGATTAGGATAGCGGCATAGCTCTTGCCGGTGCCGTATGTCCCTTCAATCCAGAATGAGCGGCGGCTGTCGGGTTCCTCTTTGTTGAGGGACTTGCACAGCACCTCCATCATTTTTTCCATGTCTTCACCGACAATATACTCACGCCACAGGTTTTTATTCCGGGTATCTGCGTCAATGTCAACGACAGATTCAAAGGTCGGGCTGATCTCAATGAAATCCGAGTATTTCTTGTTCGGCATGACCGCTACCTCCTCAGTTATTCATTTTCGGCAAGATCGAGAATGTCAATGCTTGCATAATCTTCAAGAATAATATTATCAAGGTTTGCAATAAAGGAAACGCGGATATACTGCGGATAGGTCATTGCAAGACCCTGCACCTTTTCTCGGAAGTCTTTGACATCAATGCCATATATATCATGTGGAGAAATCCCTTGTGCCTCCGGGTTTGCATGAGCGTTGGCAAGCTCTGTGAAAGTGAATGTCTTTCGGCCAGTATGTTCCGCATAAAGGTAGAGTGCATAGAGGAGTGCAACTGCATCGGGATAATCCCAGCCTTCACGGAAGTAAGAGAAAGTGTTTTTGGTGAGTTCAATGGGCAGACCTTGCTTTAGAGCAGAGCCAATGGGTGACTGCCTCAGCGTTTCGGTGAGTGCTGTTATCGCATTTTCACGATTTGACTTTGAGTAGTTTTCACCAATCATCACTACAAGGTCAGCTTTTTCATAGGTCGCCCCCGGCTCAGTGTTTAGGCAATACCACCGCGTAATTACCGAATTATAGGCCAAGTTTGCCCAAATGACAGCCCAAGTAAACGGATTGTAAGGCCCGAAAGATTTGAGTTTATCAAATAGCGCCGTCGTGGACAGCGTTTTATCTTTTTTTGCGACCAAGAGATTGCTTTCTTTTAGCCAGACTTTTAAACCATCGTACTGACGAGTGCCTAAAACTCCCTGTGTGAAGCAATTTACTCCCTCTGTCATATAGTGTTCGAGCCATGCTTGCCTCAGCCCAAAATGTTGATACGGGTTCATTCCCCTCATTTCCATAGTTGTTCCTCCTGTTACGCTTAGAGATTTTGCCAGTAGGCAGCTTTTCTCAACGAATGACAAACAATTTGAGCAATGACAGCAAAGTGTTTCTCTAATAAGTATCCTTCCATCGGGTTGTATGGTAAAGGCTCCGGTCGGGCATTGTACCATACACGCTTTGCAACCTTTGCAAAAAGCGGTTTTGCTTGCAACACCTCTCAAGTGGCTAATCGTGAAACGATCCATCTGGGAGAATGGAGAATAAGAAACATATATTTTATCATCGCTTTTTTGGACACTAAACTCAAAGTTGATGCCAGATATTTTTTGAATGCCTCGCTTGCCATCAAACTCAGTTATGGTTCCCAACACTGGAGCACAGCTTAACCACTCCTGCATTTGTCGGTTAATTGAGAAATGAATCGTATTGTCCTGTATTTGTTCCTCAACCCGATTTCCGCCATTTGGAAGGCCACGTCCACCCATTCGGGCTTTCCAACCGCCGCTTTCTATGTACTTTACGACTTCAGTCTCAACTTTTGTGCGTCTTGCGTATTGTTCCACCCTATCAAGTAAAGGCTTCATTTCATCAGCATAGTAATGGTTTGCTATGCCATCCCACCAGTCCGATGAAAGGGGACATACCATACACCCAACTCTAAATAATCCAAGTTTGTATGCGTTGTTGAGTAAGATTTTTTCGTTTAGAAGGTAGCAATAAAGTTCAGCTGTATTCCATTTATGGATTGGACTGACATTGACTTGACTAATATTTTTTGCTCCCTCACTCACTTCTCCGTATTTTGCCCTGCGAGCACTTTCCTCAGCTCGCACACCATCGAACACGACAGCTTTCGCATTGTAGTTTCCTGTGATTTCACGCATCTTCAAAATTGTTGGCACGGACTTATGCACGGCGCAACACCAGCGCATTCTTCTACCAGGCGGGCCGAATTCATCCCAACTCTCTGTGGAATCCATATGGCACTGTGCTTCTTCAAATTGGAGCGTTGGCCAATGCTTTTTCGCCCTCTCTACTGCCTGAAGAGTTGCCTGGAGTTCCATTCCTGTATTGCTAAAAACAACATAAAAGCTGTCCGGTGCCAACGCCTTTGATACCAAGTCCAGTAGCAGCAGCGAATCCTTACCTCCAGAAAATGCACATATAAACGAGAAGCCTTGTGGCAAATACTTTTTGTACTGCTCCTGTATAAATTCAATTGCCAATTGTTCCATGTTAACAAGGAGAGTCTTATTGACCGCATACAGCTTCTCTGTATTGATTGGCTTTAACTTGAGCCGCTTGTCAGTTCGGAGCTCGATGATTGGTTTTGTGTAGAAAGAGCCGCCCTGAGCAACCGCAACGCATTCCCCGTTCAGAACATACTGACGAATACCTTCTGCCCACAGAAGCGGAGCGTCTGTGTCCTTCGGGTAGTCCCAATACTTGTCCATTCCGAAAAAGTCAAGTTCTTCATGGAAAACAGGACGGATCTCCTTTTGTATTTTTGCATCTATCGTCAGACGAAATATGCCATACTCGTCTGTCCACTCATATCCGTACATTCATCTAATCTCCCGTCAACGGAGTACATCTTGACAGTTTTCTTTCGTCAGCCAGGGTCTGAAGCGATGCAACGCTGCATGGCAGGTTGGGCATACGGTCAGAAAACTATCGGCTCTATACTTTTTTGAGTAATCCATAAGTGTTGGAGCAACTACTAAATGGTTTTGGAGTAATTGCCCCGAATTGCAGTAGTAGAGTCCCGGCTGAATATTGCATACCTCGCAACGGTTCTTCATATCCGATTTTGTTCCATCTCGTTGCTCTATGAGACGATGAAGATGGCCGAGCAGAATTCCTTCTGAAAAACCAATGTCTTCAAGTGGTGCTCCAAATAAGGAAACAAATGTCGCCTCATTTCGACGAATCGCTTCTGCGATTACATGAAGATTATCATATCTATCTCTAAATTCTTCTGCAATATCAATAAAAAGCTGACCAACATCCTTGCTCTTTATCCCAGATTCGAGACTTTTCTTCATAAGATGTAATTGCCCTCGGATACCCGATGCAGAGCGGAAGCTGAGATCATCATCTTGGATTGAATGTATCGGTAGCCTCCTAAGCAACAAACTTAGCTCTTGCATTTTATCAGGCCCAATATAACCTGTGTCCTTTCCGAAGGAATAGAACACATCCAGAGCCAGTATTACTTCATCCCGTGTAAAACTTGCATTTGCCATCTCATCACACCCTTACTGTAACATTCTCGCCTTTCGCATCCCATGCAAAACGCTCATCTTTTTCTAAGGCTTTCGGCATATTCCAAATCAGTTCATTTCCTTGAATCATGCCGCTTTTAACAAGAAGCTGCCGCAATTCCTCAGCCGCAAAGGAACGCTGATCTGTCTCGCTTTCTACCAGATAAGCAATCACAGCATCGCCGAAGTTTTGTATCTGGCTGTCGGCTTTCACCAACATGGCATGGAGGGTATCCATGCTCTGCAATTTCATTGCCATGATGGTCTTTGCACCGAATTCTTTGCCATAAAAGCGCAGAATGTATTGGAGCAGCAGCGGCGTCCAGCATCTGTGCTCAGGCAGAACAGGAAGCGATTCATACCAAACCGGCTGAATCTGCCGAAGGACAATATGGTCCTCTGCATCGCTTAGAAGATTATTCAATGCCCGCCCAACACTTTCTTTCCACAAGTCATCAATTCCTATGCTTTTAGCGGAGATGATTGTACCTGGTTCGTAGAAGAAGAACACTGGCTCTTTTCCCAGGCGCATTTGATTTCTGAGGTTTCCTGCCTTTATGCCGATACTTGTCAGATACTCCGTTAGGGCATCCTCTCGAAACATACCGCCTCGGTCCTCTGCAAACTTACAGATAATATCGAAAGTGCTGCTTATTGCATCCTCGGACTTTGAAATATGAGCTTTGCCGACAAATGAATAGTGATGCCCTTCAAAGCTGTTCTTTTCAAACAGGTGCTGAGCAATCTCATAGATGGCACGTTCATCATTCACATCGTTGTCGTTGAGAAACATGTTCATCTCAGCTCGTGCGTAGTCGTACAACTGCACAGCTGAAATATAGCCATTGTTCTTTTGCATCAGCTTTTCCATGATGAGGCATATCTGCTTTGCACCGTCGTTCCAATCGACAAAGGCGTCCTCGTGGTAAAGCTTGCCCTTGATTTCCACAATGCGTTTGCATTGCTGGACAAGAGCTTTTGTCGCTGCTATGGTCAGGTGTAAAGCATTATGCAGACCATCATAGGTAACACCATTCATATCGGCATCGAGCACGATTTTTTCAGCCTTTGCAATCTGCCCAGAATCAACACTTTCACTCTCCCGTGCAGAAACGGTGTCACTTGTATAAAGCTCGCTCGGTTCCGGTGCGTCCAGGGGTAAAGTGGATGTGAGGTTCACCACTTCATTCTGCTCATCAAACGCAGCATCAGGCAATTCCTCTTGCGACATTTCTGCACGAGAGTCCGGCTCTTTGATTGAGACGGGCACCGTTGAACTCATGCATCGCTGAATGATCCATTCGACAGCGGCAATAACAGAATCCTTTGTTAAATCTGCGCTGACATAGCAAGTGGGATTTTCCATTCTGATGAAGTTTCCGTTTCCCGGGGAACGATATATCTTAACATCGGAAATATTGTTGATTGTCTTGTCCAAAAGCGTTCTGAAGAACAGAGGATATTTTTGGGCGGTATTTTCACAAAAATGCAGAAATGTTTTTGCAATTGTGTCCCCAGAGTAAACAGTCGATCCGCAATGAAGCTCGTAAAGAAGTTCTGGGTTTCTGGTCATTGCTGGCTCTAAAAGCCGACGCACTTTAGCAAGGACAGTCTGGCGCATTGAAATAGAATAGAGATTGTTCTGATTCATAAACGCCCAAAGCTTCATGGCTCTGAGGTCTTCTATCGTGCGGATGTTCTCTTTTTCCAAGGCAAGCTTGAGCGGTAAGAAAACTCCTTCGTTCAGTAACACCTCTATTTCAGATAGAGGCTGCGGAGGCATTTCGGCAGAGAAATCCATTTCCGGCTCTGGCTTGCCGGTTACTTCAACAATTGTAGGGCTTAGCTGCTCATCAAAAAACTCCAAATAAAGATTTAGCGCATTAGTAAGCTGATTTCCTTTGCGACAATCAGCATAGATGAAGTCTTTGTCGGCAAGCAGAAAAGAACGAACAGCGTCCATCGTTTCTGCAGAGACGACATGGTAGATGTCATCGTCAATGATCTTTTCTGCTTTCACTCGTTCTGTGCAGCGTTTCAGAGAAGACAGAGTAACAAATATAACACCGGATGAAATGCCACGCTTGTTGAGCCACTCAATAAACCTCGATCGATTGCTCTTTTCAGATGAGACTGCCAGAGACGGTTTGTCCACTGTGACATTGTCTGCGACTGGCAAAGCAACATCACTTTTCGCAGAGCTATTGAAGTCATCGGTTGTCCACCATGCAGAAGAATATCCCGTTGCTCTGGCACCGTCCGCTTTGAAATGAAATGTCACACCACGAGCGAAACACTTGGCGGCAAATATCTTTAATTCTTTGCCGCCAATCATCCAAAGGCAACCATTCTTTTGGCGATTGTCTATAAAAGAAATATTGTTTGCAACCAGAAAATCGTAAAGCGAATTGTTTTCGGTTATCTCTTGCTCCGTGCTTTCTGGCTTATCACTTGGCACCCGCTTGGGTTCAACTAAGCTGTTTTTATCTTTTGCTTCCTTAATGAAGCGACAATAATGTCGGATTGCCGCTATCATAATGCTTTTTTGTTTTCTATAACTAAACGCAAAAACTTTGCTACATTCAACGGTCTCCTGAACATTAGTGAGCGTCACTAAATCATCCGTCTCAAATAATGGCTTTTTAAGAATCTTTCGACTCAAACAAAAATCATTGATGTCTGTGAAAACCAAATAGATGGCAGAAAGTTGAGCGGGAGAGACTTTCTTTGCAAGCCACTCTGAGAAACTACTTTCATAGGAGGCACTGCTGTCAGCCATCACTGCACACCTCGATCCTTTGTATTGTGATAATAAGGCAATGCAGCAAAGGGAACGCATTCTACATTATCAACTGCGTAAAGCCCAAAATAAAAATCTTTTTCCATCGTTTATGAGTATTTACTATTATAGCAGAATCCTGTCGTAATTGACAACCCTTTACCATAGCAAGCCACCCAATATTTCCGCCGCATTTTGCAACTCCTTCAAAGAAGGCTCACAAATCGCCCCGTCTACCCCCGCATTGCCGCTCTCCCACAGATAGGCCCGGTAGCTCCTCACCAGAAAGTCCGGCCTTGTGTGGCCCAGGATTGTGGACAGCTCCTTAGCCGTCATCCCGCCTTGCAAAGCCTGGATAGCGAAGGTGTGTCGTAGGTCCTCCAGCCGGATGTGGTCTATTCCTGCCTTCTCCAAAATTTGGCTATGCACTCTGCGGAGCATAGTCGGAGAATAAGGCTTGCCTGTGCCCGGGTGTGGGAACATCCAGGGACTGCTGGGGTGCTTTCGATGTTCCTTCACCAACAGATCAACGGTTGGATAGGGCAGTGAAATCACCCTCGTTCGTTCCCCATACACCACCGGTTCTCCGTTTTTGACTGCCCGCTCTCCCTGTACAGTCAGCACTTTCTGCTCCACATCCAAGTCATCCCATTGGAGGGTGATAAGTTCTCCCTCCCTTAGCCCGCTGGTAAGGGCTAAGGTAAATATCACCAGATGGTCCAGCTCTTCAGCGGCGTCCAGATAGTCCTCTACTTCCAGCGTACTAAGCGGGTTGGCAACGACCGTTGCGGGCTTGGCATAGTGGAACGATGCTGCCGGGTTGGACTCTATAAGCCCGTCCTGCACCACCTGCCGCAGACATTGGCAGAGCAGCCGGTGGATATGCCGCATGGTATTTTCGCTCATTTGCGGATAGCACTTGCTTTCCGGGCGGTGGTTCCCGTGGAGCCGCACTTCCTCCAAAAATGCTGCCACCTTTTCTTCTGTCAGCTCCGCCAACGGCAATTTTCCCAGTCCCGGGATGATGTGATTCTCCATCAAGTAACGATGCGCCCTATGGGTAGACGGGCGGACGCTTGGCTGGTCATGATGTTCCAACCAGTATCTCGCCCAGCTTTCTACGGTGTGATTCACAGCCTCACCCCTCTGCAGTTCTTTGCCAACTCCCGGAAGGAGATGGGATGCAAACGGGCCGCTTTCAGCACCTTCTGATGCAAGTAGTAGAACTCATGGGGAAGATATGGCTGCCCCGTTTTTGGGTTGAGAAAGACCGCCTCTCGGTCTGGATGGCGAAAATATTCATCCCGCAGCAGTTTCATCGCCTTTGGGTCGATGGTCAGTAGCCGCTTGCCCTTATGGATTCGCCCCTGCCTGTCAAAGTCGCTCCATCTTAGGGAGAGCAGCTCTTTTTGCCGAAGTCCGCCGGTCAAGCTAAGATATGCCAACGGAAGGATTCCTTGGCTTTCTGCCGCAATTAGATACCGCTGGATCTGCCCCAGCCTTAACGGAATATCCGGTGCTGGTTCTGTTTGTGGCACCTGGCAGGACTTTGCCGGGTTCTGGGGCATCAGACCAGCCCGGCACGCTTCATCCAAACAGCGGCGGAGCAGCAGGTGGACACACTGAATGCTGTATCCGCTCAGACCACTTCTTGCCAATCTGTCATAGAACCGTTGGATTCTTTGCGATGTCAGCTGTTCCAGCTCTATTTCTCCGATTCCGGGCACGATATGACAGCGAAGAAGGTAGTGGTAACTGTTTTTTGTAATGTCGCACCAGCCGGGTTCCTTTTCCGCAAGATACTGCTCACACCATGCTCCTACTGTGACTGTTTGTCCCATAGCGCACCTCCTTGTGACATCGACAATATCATAGAAGGATGGAAATATCCAGCAGAATAGCACCCGAAAAGGCTGTTGACAAATCATTGAATTTTGTCAACAATAGATGGCTTCTAAATTTTATCAGTTGTAACTTATAAATTTGTCTTTTTCTTCTTGTTTGTCAGTTGTATCTGTATTATACTATGGTTAGCTCAGAAGGATTGAGGGGTGAAAGTCCGTGATTAAACGAGAACTGTACATGAGCCGCATCCGTCCGTTCATCGGTTCGGAGCTGATCAAAGTAATGACCGGTATCCGGCGGTGCGGAAAATCGGTCATGCTGGAGCTGATCAAACAGGAACTGACCGAGTCCGGCATCGATACGGCCCGGTTTATCTCCATCAACTTTGAGGATATGCGGTATGCCCATCTGCAAACCGCAAAGGCTCTGCATGAGGAGATCACCCAACGAGCCGCTGAAATCAATGGCAAGGTCTACCTCTTCTTCGATGAGATCCAGGAAGTGAGGGACTGGGAGAAGTGCGTCAACTCCCTGCGTGTCACCCTGGATTGCGACATCTACATTACCGGTTCCAATGCCAGACTGCTGTCCGGCGAGCTGGCAACCTACCTGGGCGGCCGCTATGTGGAGTTCATCATCTACCCCTTCTCCTTTGCGGAGTTTATGGAGCTGTATCGCATCATTGTCCCAAATGCGCCGATGCAGAAGGGCTTTCAAAAATATCTTCTGTCCGGCGGTATGCCGTACCTTGCCAATATCAGGTATGCGGATGAGCCATCCAAGCAATACCTCTACGACCTTTTTAACTCTGTACAACTCAAAGACATTGTGCAGCGAAACAAAATTCGCGATGTGGATCTGCTGGAGCGTATCATCGCCTATGTGATGGCGAATGTGGGCAATCCCTTCTCAGCCTCCTCCCTTGCCAGGTTTCTCAAAAACGAGCAGCGCACTGTTGCGCCGGAGACCATCTTGAACTATATCAAATATTGCTGCGACGCCTACCTGTTCTACCAGGTGAAGCGGGAGGACCTTCAGGGGAAACAGATCCTCGCATCCAACGAGAAATACTACATCGCCGACCACGGAATCCGGGAGGCCGTCTTTGGCGGCAACACGAGGGACATCAACCTCATCCTCGAGAACATCATCTATTTGGAGTTGCTGCGCCGGGGCTATAAGGTCACAGTTGGCAGGGTTGGGGAAAAGGAAATCGACTTTGTATGCGATAAGCGCGGAGAAAAGCTGTATGTTCAGGTCGCCTATCTTCTGGCTTCGGAAGAAACCATCGTCCGGGAGTTTGGCGCATATGATGCCATCCGGGACAACTTCCCCAAGTATGTTGTTTCCATGGATGAGTTTGACATGAGCCGTAATGGCATCAAGCACCGCAACATCCGTGATTTTCTCCTGATGGATAAATGGGACTGATCAGATGACCCGATGAAGTTTTGACGCTGTCGCCCCTGGAAACCAGCCCTTCTTCTTTTGGTCCCCTTTCTCTTGATTGTATATCTCCCCGCCGCCTGATGGTGGGGGCTGCCATACCACCTGCCACATGATCCACACAAAAAGAGGACCTTCGCTTCCGAAAGCCCCCCGAAAACCGAGCATCCTCTTTTAATAGTCAGAATCCTATCCCAAACCAATCCCATTTGCGGAAAGTGCTGCCCGAAACACCCAGCGTCAAAGACCGCAAACCAGTATTCTACACCCTATCGGTTAGGGACAGAAAGGCCCGGAAATGGCTATCTGAAGCCCCAGACCACCGTTTGGGAGCAGGATGCCGGGTGTTCGAGTCACCTCGCTCCGACCATTAAAATTGC
>OFFX01000567.1_pt1 | contig 31032 bp, 25 predicted proteins | sample 1521511 | NCBI WGS metagenome assembly OFFX01 (sample SAMEA3504125, study PRJEB24116) | mouse gut metagenome | biome: mouse gut; feature: mouse-associated habitat; material: faeces | place: Denmark | collected 2011
GCCGCCTCGGCACTGTATCGGATGCCCAAAGCCTCCAAATATGGGACATTGTATGTGGTATCCAGCTCATGGACATTCAGTGCCGTTACCAAATCGTCAATCGTAGCCTGAAATACCCTTTTGTCCGTCACGCGAACGTCTACGTTGTAATAAAAATATTTTTTCGGAAGCAGCATTTCCGCTGTCCCAGGCCCTGCAATGCCATTGACAACTCCGGCGGAATAGTTGAGGTAATTGCTTTTGGCGATACCCACCAGGGTAAATGCGGCGGTGAAGTCATAAGACTGGGTCATGACCCCATGGCGCAGAGCCTTGGAGAGGGAGAGGGATATGGTGTCCCCCAGCCCGCCGGAGAAGCCCAGATAGCCCAGTACATCTTCGGGCAAAGCGATTTCCATAGGCGCTTCGGGCAGACGGCCCTCTTTGATGGCGGATATAGACGGATAGATGGCCCGTACATCTTCGTGAAACTCGCTAAGGCCCAGAATCAGGGTGTTGTCCAGCTTTGCGCTCCCCACCACAACGGAGCTGCCCACAAAGGACAGGCGCGGGTCGTTTTCCAGCACTGTCAGTTGTTCTTCGTCCATCTGAACAAAGCTCACGTGACGGTTTCCGCCGATGGCGATGGCCTGCTGCTGCCGCATGGCGGACAGCACCCCCGCCGACTGGCCGATCACCGCTGTCATCATGGTGGAAAGGACAATAGCCAGGAGAATCAAAACAGAGGTGACCCGCTGGGCCAGCAGCTCCCTCCAGGCCAGTGCAGAATAGCGCTTCATCCCGCTGTCACCTCCGTCAACACTCCATCTACAATGGTGAGCCGCCGGGCTGCCATCCCGGCGATGCGGCTGTCGTGGGTGATGACCACCAGGGCCTTGCCCAGCTCCCTGCCCACCTGTTTTAGCAGCTCCATCACCTCGCCGCCGCTTCGGCTGTCCAGGTTGCCGGTGGGCTCGTCGGCGAAGATGACATCCGGCTTGGCGATGAGGGCGCGGGCAATAGCCACCCGCTGCTGCTGCCCGCCGGAAAGCTCGTGGGGCAGGTGGCTCAACCGCTCCCCGATGCCCAGCATCCCAGCCAGCTCCCCCAAGTACCTTTCATCCGGCTGCTTTTTGTCCAGCAGCAGCGGCATAACAATATTTTCCCAGGCGGTCAAAACGGGCAGCAGGTGGAACTGCTGGAAAATAAAGCCGATGCGCCGGCGGCGGAAGGCAGAAAGCTCCTTGTCCCCCAGGCGGTAGATATCCCTCCCGTCGTAGGTCAGCTGGCCGGAGGTAGGCCGGTCCAGCCCGGACAGCAGATGTAAAAGCGTGCTCTTGCCGCTCCCCGATGGCCCCATGATGGAGATAAGGTCACCGGGGGCGATGGTCAGCGACGCCCGGTCCAGCGCCACCACCTGGTTTTCCCCCTCCCCGTAGATTTTGGAAAGTTCCTTTGCTTCGATGATCATATAAAAACACCCTCCTTATTGGGATAAGAAGAGTGTAAAGGATAAATCTCAAGAAACCCTCAAGGCCGCTCGTGAATTTGGAAGGAGGCAGTGGCCACGCCGCCGCCGCTCTTCCGGTTTTCCAGCCGAAGGCCGCCCCCCTGCTTCCGGCAGAGGAGATCGCTGGTGTACAGCCCCATCCCAAAGTGCCCGTCGCTCCCCGCCGTCTTCCCGAAGGGCCGGGGCCCGCTTTCCAGCAGTCCGGTAGGGAACCCGGGGCCATCGTCCGCCACCGAAAGGGACAACGTCTCCTTTCCCAGGGCAAGGACAATCTCCAGCCGGCTTTGGGCAAAGCGGGACCCGTTCCCGATGAGGTTTTCCGCCACGGTGAGAAAGAGCCCGTGGTCAAGCCAGACCGCCCCGACCTCCGGCCCGGAGACAGTGACGGTGAGCGCCGGGGCCAGCAGCCGCGCCGTCTCCTCCAGCTCCGATCGCAGCGCAGCGCAGTCTACATCGGTGGCCCGCACCGGCAGCTGCTCCAGCCGCTGGACCGAGCTCATGGCCTCCACATACTGCTCAATCCGCATGGTGTAGCTCTCCAGCCGCTCCAGGGCCTGGGGGTCGGAAGGGTCCTGCCGCAGCAGTCTCACGCTTCCCTTCAGGACGGTGACAGGGTTGCGCAGGTTGTGGGCAAAGGCGGCGTTGAGCCGTCTGCGCTCCTCCGCCTGCCGCCATAGCTCCCGGTTGGTTTTCAGCAGCTCCCACCGCATCTTTTCAAAGGCCGCGCAGGTCTGCCCCAGCTCGTCATCGGAGACTGGGGGGATGGTAAAATCCAGGTCGTGGGCCTGGATGCGCCGGGTTCCCTCCCGCAGCAGGGCGATGGGCTCCGCCAGCTTCCACCGGTAAAAGAGCGCCCCGGCCACCCCCAGCCCCGCCGCCGGGAACAGGACCCAGCCCAACAGGGCGATAATATCCAGCGTCCCCCGCAGCCGCTGCTGCCCCGGCGTGGGCTGGGGCAGCAGGGTGACCGTTCCGTTGCTTCCGATGACCACCCCCGCCGAAGGGTACCGGGAGGAAAGCCTCCAGCACCCCCACCACAGCGCCGCCGCCAGCGCCACCGCCGCCAGCAGCCCGCAGAGGGTGAGCAGCAGGAAAGCCCGCCGCAGGCTCATATTTTTCAGCCGTTCCACCGGTATCCGCACCCCCAAACCGTTTCGATATAGCTGTGTTGGGTATGGACCGACATCTTGGCCCGTATCTTTCGGATATGCTCCATAACGGTATCGCTGTTTCCCTCCCCGTCGATGCCCCACACCGTTTCATAGATGCGCTCCCGGTCAAAGACCTGTCCGGCGCTTAGGGACAGCAGCTCCAGGATGTCGAACTCCCGGCGGGAGAGGGACACCCCCTGGCCCTGGATGATGACGGTCCGGGCAGAGTAGTCCACCACGCACTCCCCGAAGAAACGCACAGCGGAGGGGCTGCTTCGCCGCTGTTCCCGACGCAGGTGAGCGGCCACCCGCGCCGCCAGCTGGTCCAGGTCGAAGGGCTTCACAATATAGTCGTCCGCCCCCGCCTGGAAACCGGCAATCTGGTCGGCGGACTCCACACGGGCGGTCAAAAACAGGATGGGACAGGTCAGGTGCTCTCGGATAGTCTGGCAGACGGCAAGGCCATCCATCCCCGGCATATTGATATCCAGCAGAATCAGGTCTGGCTGTTTACCCGCCTTTTGGATGGCCTCCCCGCCGCTGTAGGCGGTGAGGACCTGGTATTGGGGGGAGAAGTAGGCTTTCATGGTATCGACAATGCCGGGCTCATCGTCCACTATCAGCAGGGTCGGTTTCAAGGGGATGCTCCTTTCCATGGGGTTTTCTTTATTTTACCATAGAAATCTCAAGAAAGCCTCAAGGGGGGATTGTTTTTTGAAACTTCAGGGGAGTTGTTTTTAATGTTGAATACGAATGTTTCACCCTTTTGAAATCACAATGTTCAGAATCGTCTGAACCTTCGCCACATTATCCAGAGGCCATAAAAAACACCGCTCCGATTTTTATCGTAAGCGGTGTTTGTGTAAAGTTGACACTCTATATAGATTGTTATGTTTTTATATGCCTTTATTAAGGGAAGATATCTTTACTTGCAACATAACAAAACTTTGCTATCGCATAACCTTAAAATACAAGATCTAAAATTCATATTGCCCATAGGCTGCCACCATAAATTTAAAATATGCCGATTTGATAATATCATTCGAACTCTATTGTCCCTGTCGGCTTTGGCGTCAGATCATACAGCACCCGGTTTACCCCCGGCACCTCCTGGGTCACCCTTTCGCAGATCCCCTTTAACACCGCCCAGGGAACCTCCTCCACGGTAGCGGTCATGGCATCCACCGTGTTCACCGCCCGCAAGATTACCGGCCAGTCGAAGCTCCGAACGCCGTCCCGTACCCCCACCGACTTAAAGTCCGGTACCACCGTGAAGTACTGCCATACCTTTCCCGCCAGTCCTGCCTTGGCGAACTCCTCCCGGAGGATAGCGTCGGATTCCCGCAACGCCTCCAGACGGTCGCGGGTGATGGCACCCAGGCACCGCACCCCTAGGCCGGGACCGGGGAAGGGCTGGCGGTAGACCATCTCGTCCGGCAGACCCAGGGCCACGCCGCAGGCCCGCACCTCGTCCTTGAAGAGCATCTTCAGCGGCTCCACCAGGTCGAAGCCCAGGTCCTCCGGCAGGCCCCCCACGTTGTGGTGGCTCTTCACAGCCTTCACCGTCTTGGTGCCGCTTTCAATGATGTCGGGGTAGATGGTTCCCTGGGCCAGGAACCGAATGCCGGAGAGCTTCCGGGCCTCCTCCTCGAATACACGGATGAACTCCGCCCCGATGATCTTCCGCTTCTGTTCCGGGTCGGCTACCCCGGCCAGCTTGTCCAGGAACCGGTCGGTGGCGTCTACGTAGACCAGATTGGCGTCCAGCTGCTTGCCAAACACCTCCACCACCTGCTCCGGTTCCCCTTTCCGCAGCAGGCCGTGGTTCACATGGACACAGGTGAGCTGCCTGCCGATGGCCTTGATGAGCAGCGCCGCCACCACCGAGGAATCCACCCCGCCGGAGAGGGCCAGCAGCACCTTCTGATCCCCCACCTGGCGGCGGATGAGCTCCACCTGGTCAGCGATGAAGTTTTCCATATTCCAGTTGGCCTTCGCCTCACACGTCTCAAAAACAAAGCGGGAAAGAGTGGCCTTTCGCTCCTCCGCTTCAGCGGGCCAGGGATGCTTTCCCTTTACCCCCGCCAACAGCACCGGGATAGAGCCGTTGTAAACGTGATCCCCGGCGTCGATCTCCACGCCGTCCACCACGCAGTTGGGGCCGCCATTGAGGATGATGCCCCGGACGTTGGGGAGGGCCTTCAGCTCTTCCAGGGTGATGTCGTGGGGGTGGATTTCGCTGTATACCCCCAGGGCCCGGATTTCCCTGGCCAGGCGGGGATTTTCCTCGCTGCCAAGGTCGAGGATGAGTATCATATCCTGTTTCATTGTGGATGCCGCCTCCTTCAAAAAATCTGTTTCTATTTTACTATATCGGCAGGCCAGGTGCAACGGGCAGAAGGAAAAATTAAAGCCCGTATCCACCGCCAGGCTGTGTTACAAAGGGCTTTCGGGCCCAAAGGAATGGTGGCAGAGATTAGCATAAGGGCGATTCCTGTTCTTCTAATCCCCGGAAGATTCGGGTCAGGACGATGATGGCGGCGGTGGCAAGCACCACCTCGGCGGTAAACTGAGCATAGGCCAAGCCGTAGAGGGGGAAGAGGGTGCCCAGGATATAAAGAGCGGGAATCTCCAATACAATTTTTCGCAGGATGGCAAAAAGCAGCGCCTTTTTTCCAAGGCCGCAGGCCTGAAAGACCCCCACCGCCAGAAAATCCATACAAAGGAAAGGCAGCCCCAGGCACATCCCCCGAAGGAAACGGCTGCCATAGGCCACAATGGTGGCGTTCTCCATAAAGAGGCTCACCAGATTTGCGGACCACAGGTAATAGCTGGCGGCGATGGCGGTGATAACGCCGATGGAGATGCGGCTGGAATAGCGAAAGATGGCTTTCATCCGGCTGCCGTAGTTGTAGCTGATAAGAGGCATAATCCCCTGGGAAAGCCCCAGGGAGATATAGAGGGGGACCTGGTTGATTTTCTGGGAAATGCCCATGGCGGCCACTGCATCGGGGCCGTGGAGGGAGGTGAAGTTGTTCAGCACCGTCATGCCGGTGACGTTAAGAAGGTTTTGGATGGCGGAGGGGATGCCCACCGCGCAGACCCCCATTACAATCCCGCGGTCAAAGCGCAGCTGCCGGGGGGAAAGGGAGATATAGGTGTTTTTCCGCTTTATGAAGAGCAAAACGAAGAAATAAAGGCAGGCGAAGCAGTTGGAAAGGAAGGTGGCAAACCCGGCCCCGGCCGCCCCCATCCCCAGCCCTTGGGGCAGGATAAAGATAGGGTCCAGCACAATGTTTAAAAGGCAGCCGCTCATTGTGCCGATGCTGGCGTGGAGGGCGCTCCCCTCGGAACGCACCAAATAAGCCATCACCACGTTAAGGATGGCGGGGGCGGCCCCGCAGGAAACGGTCCACAAAAGGTACTCCCCCGTGGCCTGGGAGGTGGCCTGGTCCGCCCCCAGCACCACCAGAAGGGGGGAGTGGAAGAGGGTGCAGGCAAGGGAGAACAGAAGGCCGCTGCAAAGGGCGCACCAAAAGCCGAAGGCAGAGGAGCTGCGGACCACATCGTATTTCTTTTGCCCCAGGGCGCGGCTCATCATGCTGGAGCTGCCCACCCCAAATAAATTGTTGACGGCGTTGAAGGCCAGCAGCACGGGAGCCGCCAGGGTGACGGCGGCGTTTTGCACCGGGTTGTCCAGCATCCCTACAAAGTAGGTGTCCGCCAAGTTGTAAATCACCATCACCAGGGAGCTGATAATGGTGGGGATGGCCATTGTCATCACCGCTTTGGGGACAGGGGCGTTTTCAAAAAGCTCTGCTTTTGCTCGATCATCCATAGGGTTTCTCCTTATTTTACTTGCTCTATGCGCTTGCGCAGCTTCTCCAAAGCCTCCTTATACCGGGTGGAGGAGAGCTTGGGGAAGGCCCGGAGCAAACGGCGGTCCTGGAACCGGTGCAGCTCCAGCAGGGACTGGATGCGGCGGGAATTGTAGGCGCTTTCCTCAAAGCGCTGCCCCAGCCGCTCCCGCAGCTCCTCCAAGGCCACCGATGGGCGGCTGCCCCGCAGCTCCTCCAAAGCGGCAGCGCCGATGCTTTCCTCCAGACGGGCCTGGAGATTTTCCCGCAGGCTTTCCGCCCGCTGGCGGGCCTGGCTCCTGTAGGCGTCCAAAGCCTCCTGAATCTCCGCCAGCCGTCCGTTGAGGGTGAGGATATGCCGCACCGTCACAAAGCAGTCCGCCGCCCCGGCGATGAAGCAAAGCCCTGCGGCGGCAAGGAGCCCCTGAGCAGGGAGGGAATCCACCACCGCCATTACGCGGGGATGGACCACCTTGATGAGCACCACCGAAAAGGAGCCAAAGGCCAAGGCCCCCAGCAGGCACACCCGGCCGTTGATGTTGTACCGGTATTCGCTATAGTCCCACCAGCGGGCATGAAACAGCTTTTCCATCCCCCAGGACGTGATATACTCCAGGGTGCAGGTGAGGACCATGCTGGAAAAAAAGAGGTTCCAGGGGCTGATGTTTGGCTCCTGCCAGAAGGCCAAAATCACCGTCAGCGCCCCAAAGCCGTATACCGGGCAGAGGGGACCGTTGAGGAACCCCCGGTTCACCAGGGAGCGGGAGGTGATGGAGCAAAGGGTGGATTCGTACACCCAGCCCAAAAAGCTGTATAGAATGAGCCAAAGAAATATTTTTGCCGCCGTAACCATGCCAGTCCTCCTAAAGCAACCTGCTAAAATGTCATGGTATAATGTCTGCAGGGCAGCCATTATATGTTTATTCAAAGGGCGTTCGCCTCGTTCCCTTTGGGGACAACCGGCGAAACCGCCAATTATACCATTTCGCTACGCTTCATGGTATAATGTCCGCAGGGCGGCCATTATACAGGATTTATAGTGCCCTTTTCCTCGTCCCCTCCGGGGACAACCGGAAAAGATGGCTCATTATACCATTTCGCTGCGCTTCATAGTATAATGATACAACTTTCCGGCAGAAAGTCAACCGGTTTCCGGAGGGGTGACAAAGGCTCCGGATGGGTGTATAATAGATTCATCAGCAGGGAAGGAGCGGTTTTTATGCGGACAATCATTTGGTTTATCTACTTTTGGGGGTATCTTCTCTTTGCCCTGCCCAAGATGAAAAGAGCCCAGCGCCTCCAGGCCGCCGGGGAGCTGGATGCGCGGGATGCCCTGGTGGAACCTATGATTCAAAAATGGGCGCGCGCCCTTCTGCGTCTGGCGGGGGTGCAGGTGGAGCTCACGGGCCTGGAGAATATCCCGGAAGGTCCCGCGGTGTTTGTTCCCAACCATCAAAGCTATTTTGACATCCCCGTGCTGCTGGCCTGGCTGGACAAGCCCCACCCCTTGGTCTCCAAGCAGGAGGTGAAGAAGATCCCCCTTATCCGCACCTGGATGGAGCTGCTGGACTGCGTTTTCATCGACCGGGACAATGCCCGGCAATCGGTGACCGCTTTGGGAACGGCAGCGGCGAATATGACCCAGCGGGGACGCTCCTTTATTATCTTTCCGGAAGGCACCCGCAGCCGGGGGGAGGAGGTAGGGGAGTTCAAGAACGGGGGATTCCGCGCGGCCCTGAAAGCAGGCGTTCCGGTGATTCCGGTGGTCATTGACGGGACCTACAAGGCAATGGAGGCCAACCATATGTGGATTCATCCAGCATCTGTGCAGGTGAAGGTCCTGCCCCCTGTGCCTACCCAGGGGATGAGCCGGGAGGAAGCGAAATGTATTGGGGAAAGGGTGCGGAGTCTGATTTTGGAGGCGCGGGGGCGGTAAAAAGTTTCTTTTTGTGTGGAGCGGGGTCTTGACTTTTGGGCAGGAAACGGTATAATAGTTGAGGTATCCCCTTTGCGGGATGTCGCCGGGGTGTAGCGCAGCTGGTAGCGCGCCTCGTTCGGGACGAGGAAGCCGGGTGTTCGAGCCACCTCACTCCGACCAGCGGGCGGGGGCCCGCAGCCCCTCCCCAAATCCGGGCCGGACATTTGTCCGGCCCACACTTTTTTTGGGATTTGCTTTGTAAAGGAACAGGCGGAGCATCCTTGTAAGCCTTCGAGGATACCCCGCCTGTTTTTCAGTTGTCGAAAAGAAAGGGATGCTTTTATAGAAGAAATACACCCAAAAGGGAAAACAGATAAAAGCCACTTTTAAAACAATTTTCGACCACTTTTTTATTCCCGTTCCCCTATCAATTGTTAGATATATTTTTCGTGCTTGTCACCAATTGCAGCGATTACTTATGTAGAAAGATACAATAGCAGCAGGAGGGGAATATTCCTAAGCGATTCCCAAAATACCCAGGTGCGCCAAAAGAATCTTTGTCCCCATTAGGATAAGGACAACGCCCCCGGCCAGCTCTGCCCAGGATTTGTACCGGGAGCCGAAGATGCTGCCGGCCTTCACCCCTGCGGCGGAAAAGAGAAAGGTGGTCAGGCCGATGAGGCCCACGGCAGGCAGGATGCGCACCCCCAAAAAGGCGAAGGTAACCCCCACCGCCAGGGCGTCGATGCTGGTGGCAACCGCCAGAGGGAGCATGGCGCGGGGTCCAAAGGAGCCCTCCATCACCTGACATTCAGCGCACTCCCTGGATTCCCGAATCATGTTAAACCCGATTACCCCCAGGAGAATAAAGACGATCCAGTGGTCCACCTGGGTGATGAACCGCTCCAAACGACTCCCCAGAAGGTATCCAATCAGTGGCATCAGGCCCTGGAAGCCTCCAAAGTATCCTCCGGCAGCAAGGCAGTGCTTCGCCTTGGCTTGTCCGACCGAAAGTCCCTTGCAGATGGATACGGCAAAGGCATCCATGGAAAGGCCCACCGCAATGAAGAATAGTTCAAAAAAACCCATGATGAAAGCCCCCCCGCACTTTATGTTAAACAGCGAATGTAGTATAAATAGGGTATGGATGGCTGAACTGATAGCCCAGCTTTTCCGCCAGGGCCAGGGAGGGACGGTTGGCGGCGTCCCAGCTGGGATACCAGCCCCGGTCCAGACAGGCCAGAATGAGGGCCGCCCCAGCGGAGTAGGCCAGCCCCTGGCGCCGGAAGTCCTTGTGGGTGTCAATTTCGATTTCGATGCCCCCAGGATAGCTGGAATAGGAGGAGGCGCCAGCGGCCAGCTGCCCGCCCTTCGTGGCCACCACCCCCAGCCCCAGCTGCTGAAAGGTCTCCCAATTCTGGTACTGGGAAACCAGGTCCCTGCTCCAGCAATCTGCAAGGCAGCGATGGAAAAGCGCCTCGGTGATCCATTGCAGGCGGTAACCGGGGGGAAGGGAGGCCACTGCCCGCTCCAGCTTGTCCCTGGAAAAGGCACAGGGGTCCTTTCTGGTGGCGTAGCGGGTGGAGGAAAAGAGCTTTTGCTTCCAGCGGTTTTGGATGAGGGCGGACCAGCCCTCGTTTTGGGGAACCAGAATTCCCCCGCGGCAAAACAGTCCCGCTGCAAAATCAATAAGCTCCGGGGAGGGCCGGCCGGTGAAAAAGCAAAAATCCCCCAGAACCGCCAGGGCAGCACTGGGGTTTACCAAATCATCGCCATAGATATGACCCATCATTCCGGAAAGGCAGGAGAGAACGATGGTATCCTCCCACCCTTCAAAAACAGCCGTTGCATTTTGAGGCCGGGTAAGTTCTTGAATCAAAAGAAAACCGCTCCCGTCCATGTATAAAATAAGCAGAATGTTTAAAGGTTGTATCCACAGTTCGGACACCGTTTGGCCGGTGCTCCCCAACTGTGAACACAACCCTTCTGATAAAACCCGTTTTCTCAGTCGATTTCGATGCCCAGCCGCTCTGCAATCTCCTTGGAGGAAAGACCGGCCTTTTTCGCACGGGAAATCAGCTCCTTGTTGATTTCCGCCTCGGTGCGACGGCGCTTTCTGGGGCGGAACAGGTCCGCCTTTTTCTCTTCCAGCAGCTTGATTGCTTCCTTGTGCGCCTGGATCTTCTTATCCAGCTCAGCCGCCCGCTCCTCTACGGTTCTTCTGACACGCTTTTGAGTATCTGCCATAATATAAAATCCTCCTAAAATGAATGCTTGTAAATCTATTATACCATGCCTAAATAAAAAATCTAGTAAAATCTGCACTTTTTTAAAAGAAAATTTTCAAATTAAATTTGCTTTATATTTGGCGCAAGTGCAATATAAAACCATGGGGAATATCCTTCGGATGGCTTTTGGGAAGAAAGGTGTTTTGCACCAACTGGAACCCTGGCGCATAGGATGAACTGCGGCCCAGAACCTTCGCCGGAGGCGGAGGATAGGACCCAGGGTCTGTTTGGGGAGCGGCGGCAGGAGATGGGGGAAGGCCGCCGGTTATCCATACAGACTGCCAGGCAGCAGAAGCGGGGGGTGGTCCCCCTTCGCTTTTGGGGGGACCCATGAACAGCCCTCCGCAGTACTTTTGCTGCCATAAAGGGACAGCCGGGGGCCAACAGGTCCTCGGCTGTCTTCAGCGGATAAACAAGGGCTGCTGCCTGGCAAAAGGCGGCGGCTTGTTTCGTTCCCCATAAATAAAAACAGCCAGGGACCCAGCGCGCTTGCAGCACCGGGTCCCTGGTTCTTTTTTTAGGATAGCTTTACAAAGACGGACTGTTGGAAAAAATCAGCCTGCTGAATCGTAAATGACATCCCCCTGGCTGATGGTGAGGCGGACATGGTTGTTTTTGTCCAGCAGCACCAGGTCGGCGTCCTTGCCCACCTCCAGACTGCCCTTGCGGTGGGAAAGACCCAGCATCCGGGCGGGGGAGGAGGAGAAGAGGGGCAGGCATTGGGGGAGGGAAAGCCCGGTGGCCTGTCCCAGGCGGGTAAGCCCCTCCTCCGCAGTGAGAACGCTGCCAGCCCAGGCTCCGTCGTCCAGGTAGGTAAAGACCCCGTCCCGCAGGGCGGCGCTCCGCTCTCCCAAGGGGTAGAGGCCGTCTGCCAGCCCGGTTACAAAAAGCCCATTGGTGACAGCCGCCGTCCGGCCAATCCCCTTGGTGCGCAGCAGGAGGCGGAGAAGCGGGGCAGGGGTGCACCGTTCGTCGCAGACTACCTCGCAGAAGAGGTCCTGCTCCAGGGCGGCGGCCACAAGGCCGGGCTGCTCCTGGCCCATGGGGGCGGTGTGGTGGAAAATATGGGTGACCCCGATGGCCCCGGCCCGAACGCAGTCCATCGCCTGCTGGTAGGTGGCCCCGGAGTGGCCCAAAAAGACCCGCACTCCGTCCGAGGTGAGGCGGCGGGTAAACTCCGCAGCGCCAGGCAGCTCTGGGGAGAGGGTGACCCGGTTGACAATGCCGCCGGAGGCCTCCTGGATGCGCTGGAAAAGGTCGTAGTCCGGTTCCCGCAGAAATTTTTTGGAGATGTGGCTCCCCTGCCAGCCCTCCGCCAGGAAGGGACCCTCCAGGTGGATGCCGGCAATCTGGGGACAGCTGGCGGACCCGATGGCGGAGGCGGCCCGAAGCAGGTGCTCTTCGGTGTCGGCGCTCAGGGTGGGGAGGAAGAAGGTGACCCCGTGGGAGGCGCAGAAATCCCGGAAGGAACGCACCTCTCTGGGGCTGGTTACCGCCCCCAGGTCCACCCCCCAGCCTCCGTGAATATGAGCGTCAATCAAACCGGGGAGGGCCAGCATCCCATGGCCGTCAATTACTCTGCCGTAGGCATCCCCCGGAGGGAGAATCCCCTGGATGCGCCCTTCGCTGATGCGCAGGTGACAGGTCCGGATCTTACCATCCAGAACAGCCCGGATATTGGTGACAGTGGTGATAATGGCGGCCATAAATTTCCCCTTCCCGGAAAGCCTGGCGGACTTTCCCCCTTGAATCTCAAAAATCTTACCCTAAATATTTCCTTTTTTTCGCCGGAAGACCATTTTTCTATAGAAAATTTTGAAAAAGACAAGTATAATATAAAATAGGGTCCATACCTGAAAAAAACAAAGTCTCCACTTTATCCTGCGGAAAGCTCGCTCCACAGCTTCCGGCCTGGGACCCGGACAGAAAAAATCCTTATTTTATTATACACGTTATACGGAAAAGTGCAAGGAAGAATCGGGAAAAATTTGGACAATCCGCTGGAGTCCGGTTTCAAACTGGCTGTAGGGCGGCAACAGGAAAGGATGGCGAAGATGCAGCTGACGATGGAGAATAGCCGGTTCCGGGTGGCGGTGGAAATGCTGGGGGCGGAGCTGGCTTCGATCCTGGATAAGGGTACCGGCCGGGAATATCTTTGGCAGGGGGACCCGGCTGTGTGGCCTCACAAGGCCCCCGTGCTCTTTCCGGTGTGCGGGCCCCTGCTGGGGGACCGGGTTGAGATGGACGGGCAGGAGTACCAGATGCCGCGGGGCGGCTTCGCGCTGCGGCTTCGCCACAAGCTGGTCTGCCAGGACAAGGGCCTTATCTGTCTGCGCCTGGAGAGCACCCCGGAATCGGAGGCCATATATCCCTGGCGCTTTGCGGTGAAAACAACCTACGCCCTGAAGGGAAACCATATCTCCTGCCGGATGAAGGTCCTGAACTACGACCGCAAGACCATGTACTTCCAGTGCGGTTTCCTCACTGCCTTTAACTGTCCCTTTGTATCCGGCACCACCCAGGCGGATTATGGCCTGCGCCTGGAGCAGCTGGAGGCCCTCACCGTCCAGGAGCAGGACGATAAGGGCTTCCTTACCCGGAACACCCAGATGTGGGAGCCGGAGGACGGGGTGATTTTTCTGGATTCCGGAAAGCTGGACAGCGGGCTTGTTATTAGGGAACCCACCAGCCAGTATTTCCAGTTCAGCTGCAAAAAGAGCGGGGAATATGTCCGTCTTTATACACGGGAAGCTCCCTTTGTTTATCTGCGGGCGGCCCCTGCGGGGGAGCGGCGCTTCCTTTGTATGGGCAGCTGGCACGGCGCCCCCGATTTGGCCGACGCGTCTGCCAGCTGGGAGAAAAAGGAAAATGTCATCTCCCTGGGGGCGATGGAGGAATACTACGCCCACCAGACCATCGAGATTGGCTCGGTGTAAAAAAAGGAGCCCTTTGCGGTTAGGAATTAGGAAGGACGAATTGCCGGTAGCCGTCTGCCGCCAGGCGCTCATAGACCGCCCAGACGGGGCCGGGAATCTCCACCGGCGCCTGGAAGGTCCCGGCGTATATCCGCAGGCGCTGCAAATCGCCCACCATCAGGTTCAGCACCAGCTTGGGGTCGCCGCTGTGCTGGAGGTATTCCCGAAAACCCACCTTCTGGCAGGTCACGCTCCAGCAGACCTCCGGCCACTGTTTTGTACCGGTGGCCCAGGCCCTCTTAGCCATATAGGGCTTGCTGGCGATGATGCCGGTACGGGGAAATATCCCCCTTTCCGCCAGAAGCGCCTTGCCGAACCGGAAGTTTTCGCCGGAATTGGTGGAGCGGTCTTCTATAAGGATGCGCTCCCTTGGAACCCCCAATTCCACACATCGCTTGGCGTAAAGCACGCTTTCCGGCTCTGGCAAAACCCCGCCGGTGTCCTTTCCAAATCCGCCGGTGCAAAGCAGCCATTCTGCGCGCTTTTCCAAAAACGCCTGCGCCGCTGTGTCGGCTACCCGCAAATCGCTGCCTCCCATGGCCAGAATGATATCCGCTGGCTGGGACGGCGCTTTTGTATCCGCCAGAAAATCAAATAGCCTCTCTGCATCCTCCAAAATCGCATCCATCGGTCTCATTGTTGCGGCTCCTCCATTCTCTTTGCCCTTTACTATAGCACAGATGGCTTTTCTAGTCGATAGGCGAAAAAGGTTTTGCAGAGAATCCTTTATATTAAGGAAAGGGACAAAAAGGATGAAATCCGGGCTTTTGCTGTACCAGGCCATAAATCTGGCAACAGCTTTTGGATGTACATAGTATGTTATCAGAGGGAAGGACCGGCTTTTTCGCTTGGAGATGACAAGCCCGGCGGACTTGCTTTGGGCCTTCGCTCTAAATAAAATAAAAATCAGGGCTTGCTTGAAAAATGGTGTATTTTTGATTTTTCAAACAGGTGCAAATTTTTATAGGCGGCAGAAAAACTGCTGCCAAGTATTTTTTAGATTTAAGGAGTGTTCGACGTGGAGAAGATCCTCATCGTTGATGACAGCCTCCTGCAAGCAGCCCAGCTAAAGGCCATTTTGGATGATGAGTATGAGGTTACCATTGTACAGACGGCGGAGGAGGGGCTTTGCAGCGCCAGCAGGAGAGGCTATTCCCTGATTCTGCTGGATGTGGTGATGCCGGGAATGGATGGGTTTACGCTGCTGAAAAAATTGCAGGAGGAAATGGTAACCCAAAGCGTTCCGGTTATTTTGATTACCAGCCTTTCGGATGTGGAAAACGAGCAGAAGGGCTTTATACTGGGGGCTGTGGACTACATTACAAAGCCCTTTAAGCCCCTGATTGTAAAGGCCAGGGTCAACACCCATATTAAGCTGTATCAGTACCGCAGGCTGGCGGAGGAGCAGTCCATGGTGGACCAGCTGACCGGAATCGCCAACCGGCGCAGATACGAGCAGTACAGCATTGTAAAATGGAACGAGGCCCGGCGGCTCCAGATTCCTTTTACCATCTGTATGTTTGACATCGACCATTTTAAAATGTATAACGATACCTTTGGACATCCCGCCGGGGACAAAACCATTGCGGCGGTGGCAAAGGTGGCGGCCTCCCATTTGCAGCGCAGAACGGATTTTTTTGCCCGCTATGGTGGCGAGGAGTTTATAGCCCTGCTGATGGGGGATAGCGCCAAAAATGCCTTTGGGCAGATGAAAAAGATACGGCAGGGGGTGGAAGAGCTTCAGATTCCTCACCGCACCCAGGAATCGGAGTGGGTCACCATCAGCATCGGGGGCGTCACGGTCATCCCCCAGGCGGAAAGCGATTATATTTCCTACCTGGGAATTGCGGATACCATGCTGTATGACGCCAAAAGCCACGGCCGCAACCGCAGCGTTTGGATGAACGAGGCGATGACCCAGCTTTGGGAAAAATAAGCAGCCGCTGCCTCGGTTTTTCGGTGTTTTCCCCCTTTACAGAGGGAAGAAACTGTGCTATAATACATTCGCTGTCTGCCCGGTTTTGGGGGAGGCCAGCCCATACAACCGCTCCCCGGCTTGGGGGATCAGGGCCCGTTCAGCGGGCACCGCCTTGCACCCCTTGCTGAGAAGCTGGTGAAATTTTACAATGAGGTGAAAGAACTATGCTGCTCAAGGAAGAAAAAAACGCCATTATGAAGGAGTACGCCACCCATGAGGGGGACACCGGTTCCCCGGAGGTGCAGATTGCCGTGCTTACCCGCCGCATTAACGAGCTCACCGAGCACCTGAAGGTCCACAAGAAGGATCACCACTCCCGCCGTGGTCTGCTGAAGATGGTCGGCCACCGGAGAAACCTCCTGGGCTACCTTCAGAAGAAGGACATCGAGCGTTACCGCGCCATCATCGCCCGGCTGGGCCTGCGTAAATAAGAGCTGCCGGAAGGCAGGTGGCTGCGGCTGCCTGCCTTCCTTCGGTGTTCCGAACCCTGTTCAAGCTGCCTCGATTAGGCAAAAATGGTACGTTCTTTGGTGGAAAACGGCGGTTTAGCAGTCACTCGATGGACTGAAGGGGCCTTCGGCCCATGGAGTCATTGCTATACCAACCGGCCGCCAAAGAGGGACACGCCCTCTCCTCCCGCTGGGGAGGGGGCCAAAAAACTTTGGAGGAACGCTATGTTTGAACATTTCCGCGTATTTGAAACTGAGTTTGCCGGTAAAAAGATCTCCTTTGAAACCGGCAAGATGTGCTGCCTGGCCGGAGGCTCTGTCCTGGTGCGGTACGGCGAAACCACCGTGCTGGTGAACGCCACCGCCTCCAAAAAGCCCCGGGACGGCATTGATTTCCTGCCCCTTTCGGTGGACTTTGAGGAAAAGCTCTACTCGGTGGGCAAAATCCCCGGCTCCTTCCTGAAAAGGGAGGGCCGTCCCTCGGATAAGGCCATTCTCTCCTCCCGTGTGGTGGACCGGCCTATCCGCCCCCTCTTCCCCAAGGATATGCGCAACGACGTCACAGTGGTGATGACGGTTCTGTCCGTTGACCCGGACTGCCAGCCGGAAATCGCCGGGATGATTGGCGCCTCCTTTGCCCTTTCCATCTCGGATATTCCCTGGAACGGTCCCATCGCCGGCATCAATATCGGTTTGGTGGACGGGGAGATTATCCTCACCCCCACCGCGGAGCAGCGGGCCCAGAGCGACCTGACCCTGGTGGTGGCCGGTACCGATAAAAAGGTCTGCATGATCGAGGCCGGCGCCAAAGAGGTGGCCGACGATGTGATGCTTGCGGCCATCATGAAGGGCTTTGCCGAGATTCAGAAGATGGTGGAGTTCATCAAGGGGGTCCAGGCGGAGATCGGCAAGCCCAAGTTCACCTTTGAATCCCAGGAGGTGGACCACGACCTCTTTGAGGCGGTGAAGGAATACGCCGAGGAGCGGGTGATGGCCGCCCTGGATACCGACGATAAGAACCTGCGGGACCAGAACCTCCAGCCCATCGAGGAGGACGTCCGGGCGAAGTTCGACCCGGAAAACGAGCGCCCCGCTGTAATTGGCGAGTGCCTCTACAAGCTCCAGAAGTTTATCGTCCGCCGGTGGCTGCTGGAGGAGGGCAAGCGGGTGGACGGCCGCAAGATGGATGAGATCCGTCCCCTGGCCGCCGAAGTTGGCATCATCCCCCGCGTCCACGGCTCCGGTATGTTCACCCGTGGCCAGACCCAGGTGCTTACCATCGCCACCCTGGGCACCATCAAGGAGTCCCAGCTGCTGGACGGCATTGACGGGGAGACCACCAAGCGGTATATGCACCAGTATAACTTCCCCTCCTACTCGGTGGGGGAGACCCGTCCCAGCCGCGGCCCCGGCCGCCGGGAGATCGGCCACGGCGCCCTGGCAGAGCGGGCCTTGGAGCCGGTTCTTCCCCCGGTGGAGGAGTTCCCCTACTCCCTGCGCCTGGTTTCGGAGGTGCTTTCCAGCAACGGCTCCACCTCCCAGGGCTCCATCTGCGGCTCCACCCTGGCCCTGATGGACGCCGGCGTCCCCATCAAGGCCCCGGTGGCCGGTATCTCCTGCGGCCTCATCACCGCCGAGGACGGCTCCTGGAAGACCATGGTGGATATCCAGGGCCTGGAGGACTTTTTCGGGGATATGGACTTTAAGGTGGGCGGCACCCATAAGGGTATCACCGCCATCCAGATGGACCTGAAGATTGACGGCCTGACCCCGGAGATCATCGCCGAGGCCTTTAAGAAGACCCACGCCGCCAGGGACTATATCCTGGACGAGATTATGCTGAAGGCCATCCCCGCCCCGCGGGAGGAGCTTTCCAAGTACGCGCCCAAGATGCTTACCCTGAAGATCGATCCGGACAAGATCCGGGAGGTCATCGGCTCCGGCGGCAAGGTGATTCAAAAGATCTGCGCCGAGTGCAACGTGAAGATCGACATTGAGGACGACGGTCATGTGTTTGTTTCCTCCATCGATATCGACGATGCCCGCCGGGCGATTAACGTCATCGAAACCATTGTCAACGACCCGGAGATCGGTGCGATTTATAAGGGCGTCGTTACCCGCCTGATGAACTTCGGCGCCTTTGTGGAGATTGCCCCCGGCAAGGAGGGGCTGGTCCACATCTCCAAGCTGGATGAGCGCCGGGTGGAGAAGGTGGAGGATGTTGTCGCCCCTGGCGATGAGATTCTGGTGATGGTCACCGAAATCGACCAGCAGGGACGGATCAACCTCTCCAGAAGAGATGCCCTGGCCGCCATGGCCAAGCGCAGCCGTTCCTAACCGGAAGAACAAGATACCAAAGCATATGGAGGGGCAGGGGAGCGATCCCTCTGTCCCTCTTTTTAAGGAGACTTGCCACAACGGGGCAGTATGTCAATGGGAGGGAAAGGCAGATGAAACGATATTTTACCAGGTGGCTGGGTCTGGCCATGGCGGCGATGGTTTTCTTTACCGCCTGCGGCGGCCCCGCCGTGGAGCAGCAAAACCAGTCTGTGTCCCAGTCTTCCCCTGGGGAGAGTGCACCCCCCGCCCTGGAGTCGGAATCCAGCGGGATGAGCGAGGCGCTGGAGGAAACGCCCTCCCCCCCGGCCTCCGGGGGGGACGAAGAACCGGAGGAGTCCTCTTCCGCTCCGGAGCCGGAAGCCAGCGGGGAAAGCGAAGCTCCGGAAGAAACGCCGGGGGTGGAGGAAGACGGCTGGTATCACACCAAGGACGAGGTGGGGCTGTATATCCACCTGTATAACCGCCTGCCGGGGAACTATGTGACCAAAAAAGAGGCCCAGGCCCAGGGCTGGCCAGGGGGCAACGTGGAGCGCTACACCGGCGAGGGCACCGCCATCGGCGGGGACCGCTTCGGCAACCGGGAGGGCCTGCTGCCCAAGGCCAAGGGCCGCAGCTATACCGAGTGTGATATTGATACGGTGGGGAAGGACAGCCGCGGCGCTAAGCGGATTGTTTTTTCCAGCGATGGTTTGGTTTACTACACCGGCGACCACTACAATACCTTTGAACTGCTGTACGGAGAGCCATAAAATGCGTAATGTGATGCTGGACGGCGCGTTGTGCGCCGGGCGCGCCGCCGCAATGGCGGAGCTGGAAACAAAGCTGGGGCTGCCGGAGTGGTGGGGCAGAAATCTGGACGCCCTCCACGACTGCCTGTGGGAGTGCGGGGAGGTCCGCTTTGTGGTGAAAAACCACCAGGCCCTGCTGGACACCCCCTTTGGCAGGGGGCTCTGGCAGGTGCTGGCCGATGGGGCGGCGGAAAATCCCCGGCTACAGGTGGCCGCGGCCCGGAAGGTCCGCCTGCGGGGACGGCTGCGCCCCCAGGCGGGCAAAAAAGCCAGCGGATGAAGAAAGCAGGCACAGGCAGGGGGCGCTCCTGCCTGCCTTTTCGCATCCCTGCGGGTGTAAACAGTTCCTGAACAAAGGGCCAAATCCCTTGTGGCGGGCCGCTTTTTTTGGTAAAATGAAAGAGATATTCCCCATGGGGGAAGTTTTATAGAAAAAATAGGAGTTGGTTTTTTCTTGGACAGTCCAGGCGTTTTATATGGTTCCATGGCGGTGCTGCTGGCCCTTTCCGCCTTCTTTTCCGCCAGCGAGACCTCCTTTACCTCGGTGAATATGATTCGCATCCGGAACATGGCAGAGGAAGGGAACCGGAAGGCCGCCGCCGCAGTACGGCTGGCGGAAAGCTACGACCGCACCCTTTCCACCATCCTCATCGGCAACAATCTGGTGAATATCGCCCTTTCCTCCCTTACCACAGTGGCGGCCACCACCGCCTTTGGGGACGCGGGTGTAGCCATCGCCACCGGTGTTGCCACCCTGCTGATTCTCACCTTTGGGGAGATTCTTCCCAAAAGCTGGGCCAAGGAGAACAGCGAGCAGCTGGTGCTGGCGATTGCCCAGCCCCTCAGCTTTTGCTCCTTCCTTTTTTACCCGCTGGGCAGCTTCTTCATCTGGCTGCGGGGGGCTTTTGGCAAAAAGGAGGAGGGGGAAAAGGCCCCCAGCATCACCGAGCAGGAGCTGATGTACATGGTGGGCGCCATCCAGGAGGAGGGCGTCCTGGAGGAGCAGGAGAAGGACCTGGTGCAATCCGCCCTGGAGTTTGACGAAACCACCGTCCAGGAGGTGCTGACCCCCAGGGTGAATCTCACCGCCCTGGACATCGAGGAGGAACAGGGGGAGATTCTGCGCACCGTCACCGGCGAAAAATTCTCCCGCATCCCGGTTTACGAAGGTACCATTGATAATATTGTAGGCATCGTCCAGTCCAGGGAGATTCTTAAACGCATCATCCAGGGCCGCCCGGTGCGGCTGAAAAACCTGATGACCAAGCCGGTATTCATCCACCGCACCATGAAGATTTCCCGCCTGCTGGGGGAGTTCCAGCGGAAAAAGAACCATATCGCGGTGGTCATTGACGACTACGGCGGCACCTTGGGCATCGTCACCCTGGAGGACCTTTTGGAGGAGCTGGTGGGGGAGATTTGGGACGAGGACGAGGAAATCACCACCGACCTTTCTCCGGTGGGGGAGAGCGCCTGGGAAGTGAGCGGCGATATGAACATTGAGGAGTTCTTCGAGGGCATCGACTATAACCCCAGGGGCTTCGAGAGCGATTTTAACACCATGAACGGCTGGGCCCTGGAGATGCTGGAGCATATTCCGGAGGTGGAGGAAGCCTTCACCTACGGCCCCCTCACCGTCACCGTCAAGGAGATGGATGACCAGCGGGTGACAAAGCTGCTGGTGGAGAAGGAGACCTCTCCGGAGGAGGAGGCCGACCAGGAGAAGTAGCGCCCCCAGGGAGAGGCGCCCTAGCTTACAGGGAGAAGTGAAAGAGAGAAACATGAGCATAGCAAGGGAAGCAAAGCGTATTATCGTTAAGGTGGGAACCTCCACCCTTACACACCCCAGCGGCCATATCAATATCCGTTTGATGGAAAAGCTGGTGAAGGTCCTTTCGGACATCAAAAACACCGACCGGGAGCTGGTGCTGGTCTCCTCCGGGGCCATCGGCGTGGGGGTGGGGAAGCTGGGGATGCGGGAGCGGCCCCAAAGCATCCCCGGCAAGCAGGCTGCCGCCGCGGTGGGCCAGTGTGAGCTGATGTACCTGTACGACAAATATTTTTCCGAATACAACCACACCGTGGGCCAGGTGCTGCTGACCCGGTACAGCCTGGACGACCCGGAGAGCCGCCAGAACGTCCGCAATACCTTTGAAGCCCTCTTTGGCATGGGGGCCATTCCGGTGGTGAACGAGAACGACACAGTGGCTACCGATGAAATCAAGGTGGGGGATAACGACACCCTCTCCGCCATTGTGGCCCAGATTGTCCAGGCGGACGCCCTCATCATCCTCAGCGATATTCAGGGCCTTTACACCGCCGACCCCGCCCAAAACGCCGCCGCCGTGCTGGTGCCGGAGGTGCGGGTCATCGACGACGCCCTGATGCGGACCGCCAGTGGAGCGGGCTCCAGCCGGGGCACCGGAGGAATGCTCACCAAGCTCACCGCCGGGCGCATCGCTATGGCCGCCGGGGCGGATATGTACATTATCAGCGGCAAAAATCCGGATATCCTCTACGACCTCCTGGAGGGGGAACAGGTGGGGACCCATTTCATCGGGGAAGACCTGTGGAAGGAAAGGGACTGAAAAAGGATGAAAAATCTTGCGGAAATGGGGAGAAGGGCAAAAAAGGCTGCCGAAAACCTGGCGCTAGCCAGCTCTGGGGAGAAGGACCGGGGCCTGGCGGCCATCGCCGCCGCCCTGCGGGCCCATACAGAGGAACTTCTGGCGGCCAATGGACGGGACACGGCCAGCGCGGCGGAGAGCGGCATGAGCCGCAGCCTGCTGGACCGTTTAACCCTGGACGAAAAGCGGATTGAGGATATTGCCGCCGCGGTGGAGGAAATCATCGCCCTGCCGGACCCGGTGGGGCAGGTGGACCAGGGAAGCCAGCGGCCCAACGGCCTTTCTATCACCCGCATCCGGGTACCTCTGGGGGTGGTGGGCATTATCTACGAGGCGCGGCCCAATGTGACGGTGGATGCCGCCGCCCTCTGTGTAAAATCCGGCAACGCCTGCATTCTTCGGGGCGGCAGGGAAGCTATTGAGACCAACCGGGCTTTGGCGGCCCTTATGGATAAAGCGCTGGAGGAGGCGGGGTTTCCCGCCGGTGCCGTTCAGCTGGTGACGGACACCAGCCGGGAGAGCGCCCAGGAGATGATGCGGGCCAATGGTCTTATTGACGTGCTGATTCCCAGGGGCGGGGCGGGCCTTATAAAGGCGGTGGTGGAAAATTCCACCGTCCCTGTTATCCAAACAGGGGTGGGGAACTGCCATGTTTATATAGACAGCCCCTGTGATCTTGCTATGGGGGTGCGAATCATCGAGAACGCCAAGTGCAGCCGCCCCTCGGTTTGCAACGCCGCCGAAACGCTGCTGGTTCACCGGGAAGTGGCGGAAAAGTTCCTGCCGGCGGCAAAGGAGGCCCTGGATAGGCACGGCGTCCAGCTGCGGGGGTGCCCCCATACCCGGCGCATCCTGGGGGAGAGCGTCCGTCCCGCCACTGAGGAGGACTACGCCGCCGAGTTTGGCGATTACATTCTGGCGGTGCGGGTGGTGGATTCCCTTCCGGAAGCCATCGCCCATATCCGGAAGTATTCCACCGGCCACAGCGAGGCCATTGTCACCAGCGATTACGGCCACAGCCAGGCCTTTACCAGGCAGGTGGACGCGGCGGCGGTGTATGTCAATGCCTCCACCCGGTTTACCGACGGGGGACAGTTCGGCCTGGGGGCGGAGATTGGCATTTCCACCCAGAAGCTCCACGCCAGGGGTCCCATGGGCCTTGCGGAGCTGACGACCACCAAGTATATCGTCCTGGGCAGCGGCCAGATTCGATAAAGAGGAGGAGAAAACACGTCTATGAATCAGTCCATCTTTCGCTCCGGCAGGCGCAACCGCTATGCCGCCCCCATTGGAGGGGTGTTTATCATCCTCTGCTTTGTGGGCTTCTTCACCGTGGCCAGCTTCTGCCTGGACGCCACCAAGGACCTCCTGGATAACTCCAAGCGCAAGCAGGAGTTTGAAACCATGCTGCTGCCGGTGGTGATTTTTGACCCAGTGCCCTTTGAAAACCCGGTAAATATTGATAATGCCAGCCTGCTCCAGTATTCCATATGGTCCACCGCCATGGGAGAAAAGCGGGACCAGTACGAGTACGACGACAACAACATGATGATTATTCCCGCCAGCGATGTGGAGGTGGCGGCCCAGCGCCTCTTTGGCTCGGATGTGAAGCTGGAGCACCGCTCTTTCGGCAACCTCCAGGACAGCTATCTTTACGAGGAAGAGATACGCTCCTACCATGTGCCCATTATTACCATCACCGGCTTTGCCACCCCCAAGGTGGAGGAAATCAACAAGGTAAGCGGAGATGTCATCGAGCTGAAGATGGGCTATGTTCCCCCCAGCACCATTCTGGAGCTGGATGCGGAAGGAAACATCGGGGAGCCGGAGCCCCAGAAGTATATGATCTACGAGATGCACAAAAACCGCAGCGGCTGGTATCTCTATGCGGTCAAGGACCTGCCAGGGGCCACCCTCATTACAGGCAGCGACGCGATGCCCCCGGTGGAGATGCCCAGCGAAGGCGTTTCGGCCAGCGAGATTGTGCCGGAGATGGCGGGGAACGGAGGGGTCTCCCTGCCGGAAAACAGCGGCTCCTCCTCCGATGACGGCTCTTCTTCGGAAGGAGAGGGAGAGAGCAGCGAAAGCGGTGACGAGGACGGGACTGCCTCCGATGGGGAGGGCAGCAGCGAAGAGGATAGCTCCTCCGAACCGCCTCCAGAGATGCAGGGTTAAGGCGGCATGAATACAGCCCAGACCGAAATGGCCTGGGCTGTAATTTTAATTTTGCGGGCAAAATTGGCGCCTCACCAAAAGAGCTGGAGCACCAGCATGGAAACAACACCCGGCATCCCCAGCATCAAAGTTACCAGAACGGTGAAAAGATTCAGGGGAAGGGCCACCCCGGTGGCAAGACCGGTGAGGTTCACCGCCCCCAGGGCGGCAAAGCCCATGGCCGCCGAGGCGACGGCGGTGCCTACCGCCCGGCGCATCCGAATCAGCAGCACCAGCAGAAGAAAGCCCAGTACCAAAAGCCCCGTCAGTTCGGGGGCGGCTGCTACCCCATGGTCTCCACCACCTCTCTGGCCCCCTCCGGGAAGGGGTGCGCCTCCCGCCCGGAAAGCTCCGGGATGGGGATGCCCAGTTCCTCCAGCCGCAGCTGACGCATCAGAAAGCTATAATAGACCTGGAGGGATTTTAGCTGATAGATGCTGGAATCCAGCACCGCTTCATCGGTGGCGCTGTTGAAGAGATCTTCGGCACAAGCCAGCTGCATCCGCACCTGCGCCAGCTTCCGGCGAATGCCGCCTCTCTCCACCGGAATGACAGTATCGGGTAACGGAGTGGCCCTTACAGCAGAATAGTTCATATTCCATTCCTCCCTACCTTCTAATTTTATGCAAAGATTATGGCCGAATATGCCGGAATATATACCCAAGGAAAAATTTTGCAAAAAAAGCGGGCCTTTTTGCCCCTATGGCCCATGGGATGGGGTGCCCCTAAGCGGATGGGTCTTGACAAGGCTTCTTCCGATATGCTATCATAATACAAATTCTTAACATCACCCAAAGACTGTGATGAGGAGTAGTACCCCGGAGGGCTGGGGCACAGAGAGCGGCTGCTGCTGGGAACGCCGCGTCCGGTGCCGGGGGAAGTAGCCTCAGAGTCGCGGACTGAACATCGGGCGTTTACGTCTGTCAGTAGGCTCCGACGCGGCTCCCGGCGTTATCGGGGAGACGGAATCGAGAGATGGCACGGCGTAAAGGCCCTCTCCGCTCCGGCAGAGTGCGCGCGGCAAAAAAGCCGGGCGAAATCAGGTGGTACCGCGTGACCGGTTTACGGATGCGTCCTGTTGTTGCAGACAGGGCGCTGTTATTTTGTCTAAACGGGAATTCCAAGAGCCCCCGCACGCCGCCCTTTAGGCAGAATCTTGGACAAAAGAAAGCAAGGGAGAATGGTGAATATGCTGGAGAGATTCCTTCCCAGGACCGAGTTTGATTCCTATGAGGATTTTAAGAAAAACTACCGGCTCTGTTGCCCGGCGGATTTCAACTTTGCCACCCATGTGGTGGATGCCTGGGCGGAGTCGGAGCCGGATAAGCGGGCCCTGGAGTGGTGCGACGACTACGGCCACAGCCTGACCCTTACCTTCCGGGAGGTCTCCACCCTTTCCCGGCGGGCCGCCCAATGGCTGCTGGCCAGGGGGGTGAAGAAGGGGGACCGGGTGATGTGCCTCCTGAAGCGCCGGTGGGAGTACTGGATCACCGCCGTGGCCCTCCACCGCATCGGGGCGGTGATTATCCCGGCCTCCTACCAGCTTACCGCCAAGGACATCGCCTACCGGGTGGACGCCGCAGGGGTGCGGTTTCTCATCGCCCTCCAGGATGACTGGATTGTTGCCCAGTGCGAGGCGGCCCTGGAAAAATGCGGCAAAAGCCTCACCGGCAAGGCGCTGGTGAACTGTCCGGAGGGCCGTCCCGGCTGGCTGGATTATTCTGCCGCCCTGGAGCGGGGTCCCTCCGGCTTTGTGGCAGACGCTTCCCTCACCGCCCAGGATTTGATGCTCATTTACTTTACCTCCGGCACCTCTGGGATGCCCAAAATGGTGTGCCACAACTACGCCTATCCCCTGGGGCACATCGTCACCGCCTGCTACTGGCAGCAGGTGCAAAACGGCGGCCTTCATCTCACCGGGGTGGATTCCGGCTGGGCCAAATTCGGATGGGGGTGCATCTATGGACAGTGGATCGGCGGCTCTGCCATTCTGGGGTACGAGGTGGATCATAAGTTTGATGCCAAGCGGATGATTGAAGTGATTCGGGAAAAGCGGCCCACCACCCTTTGTGTCCCCGGCACCGTCTACCGCTTTATGATGCGGGAAGGGCTGACGGCGGAGGACTTTTCCTCCGTTACCCACTGCTGCACCGCTGGGGAGCCCCTCTCCCCGGAGCTTACAAGGGAGTTTGCGGAAATCACCGGCCTCACCATCCACGAGGGCTATGGCCAGTCGGAGGGGAGCGTGCTGGTGGCAAACTTCGGCTGGTTCCAGCCCCGGCCCGGCTCCATGGGAAAGCCCAGCCCCCTCTACGACATCGCCCTGGTGGGGGAGGACGGCCGTCCCGTTGCTCCCGGCGATGAGGGAGAACTGGTGGTGCGCGGTTTGGATAAATACTACCCGGAGGGCCTGCTCCGGGGCTACTGGGTGGGGGACCGGTTGGTTCCGGCAGAAGACGAAAACCACATCTACCACACCGGAGACATGATGTGGATGGACGAGGATGGCTATTATTGGTTCATCGGCCGCAACGATGACATTATCAAGTGTTCCGCCTACCGCATCGGCCCCTTCGAGATTGAATCGGTGCTTCTCACCCACCCGGCAGTCCATGAGTGCGCCATCACCGGCGCGCCGGACCCCATGCGGGGCCAGGTGGTGAAGGCTACCATCGTCCTGGAAAAGGGATACGAGCCCTCCGAGCGTCTCACCAAGGAGCTGCAAAACTATGTAAAAAGGATGACCGCCCCCTATAAGTACCCGCGGGTGGTGGAATATGTGGAGCACCTGGAGAAGACCACCTCCGGCAAAATCATCCGCAACCATCTCCGGAAAGCCTCGGAGGACGCCTACAGGGCCAGCCAGGAGGGAAGCCGGGCCGCAGAAAAACCGGTGATTCGCCCCGCCGCGGCGGGGGACGCGGTGGCTCTCCTCACCTTCCTGGGGACCATCGGCGGGGAGAACAGCTTCCTTTCCTATGGCGCCCAGGCGGTGGGGGGAAGCGGCCACAGTGGCGAGGAAATTATCCGCAGCTGTACCAGGGGCAGCGATAGGTTGCTAATTGCGGAGGTGGAGGGCCAGATTGTGGGGGCCGCCGACCTGCGGGCCGGACACCGTCCCCCCATTGCCCACACGGCGGAGATTGGCCTTTCGGTGCTGCGGCAGTACAGCAGCCGGGGCATCGGCCGGGCGCTGCTGGAGTATCTCATCGCGGATGCCCGCCGGGGCGGCAGGCTCCAGGTCCTCAGCGTCACCGTCTCCGCCACCGATACCGCCGCCGCCAGCCTCTGCCGCCGCTTCGGCTTTACCCAAATTGGCTGCTACCCCAAGTTCTTCCATGTGGACGGCAAGTACCAGGATGGGCTGATTATGAACCTGTATCTGTAAATTTTCTCTTGCAAAGGGAAAAAACAGCTGGAGTTTTTCTTCAGCTGTTTTTTTCTGGCCCCAGGCCCGTAAACGTGTTGCTCAAGCCCTCAAAAAGAGGGGATGAATTTTTGCAGCGTCAGGAGGCGGTCTGGGCAGGGAGTAGTGGGCGCGTCGGGCTATTTTACGGGCAAAGATGGGAATACTAACCGAATCCTAGAAAAAAAGGGGGTGCCCCAATGGAGACCGGTCTCCTGTATGCAATTTCCGCCGCCATCTCCTACGGCCTTCTGCAGGGGGTGGACGGAGGGCTGTTCCAAAGGGCCGCCAGAGGGGAGGAGGACCCCCGGCGGGCTTTTTCTGCCGGTGCAATGGCGGGCCTGCTGGCGCTGGGCCTGGGGGTGCTGGGTGTGAGCATCCTTTGGAAGCTGTCCCCCAAAGCGCCTTGGCTCCTGGCGGCCCTGGCCCTGGGAGGGTGCCTTTTTGCCCTGTTCTGCAAGGAAAACAGCCCGGCTAAAATGGCAGCAGGCCTGCTGGGGAGCTTTTTTTCTGCCATGGCCGCTGCCTTTGGGCTGGGGGAGGAGGGGAAAACAGCCTCCTATCTCCTGGGGCTGATGGCGGCGGGGCTGCTGGCCGCCGTGGCCGGGGTGCTGATGGCAAAGCTGGTGTGGGGAGCGGAGGTCCGCTCCGCCCTGGATACAGGAATCTATGGCGCCGGGGTGGCCCAGCTGATGGCGGCCTTTGTGCTGGGGGGATTCCTGCCGGAAGGGGAAAATGCCCACGCCTTTGCGGCGGTGGTTTGCGGCATTACCGGGGGGCTGCTGGTGGAGAAGCTGGCCCAGCTGCGGGCCTCCGGCTTTTCCCCCTCCTGGATGGTGCTGCTTCCGGTAGGGGCCTCCCTGGCGGCCTTCGGGTTCTATGGGCTGTTTGGGGCGGTACTGGCGGCGGTGGGGGTGCTTTCTACCGGTGGGGTTGTCCTGGCGGCGGGGCTGTGCGCCCAGTGGACCCCAGGCCCCCCAAAGCCTTCGGAGGAGTGTCCAGCTGGATGGGCGGAGGAGTTTTCCAGCGCCATTGGCGGGGGATACCTGGCTGGGGCATACTCCTGGGGCACGTTGGCTCTGCTGGCTGCCTGCGCCGGGCGGCTGGAGCTTTCGGAGCTGTCCTTCCAGCTGGGAATTGGCCTTTTAACGGGCATAGCCCTTCCTTTTCTGCTTCTGGGGCTGGCCCTTCCCCCTGGCTCCGGACATGGGGGGCGGTTTTTCCCCGCTGCCGCCGCCCTGGCTGGTCCGGGGATAGTGTCCCTGTCCTTGGGCCGGGGGGCCGGGGCGGCCTTCCTTCTGGGGGCGGTGCTGGCAGGTTTTCCCCTGGCTGGGGTTCTTTCCGGGATGGAGGGGGAAGGGGAGGCCACCGGACAGCAGCTCCTTCTGCTGCTGGAGATAGGAGGGGCGGCTGGGCTGTTCTGGAGCACCTTCCCGTATTTGTGAAGAATCTGAAAACTGTTAGCACTCTATATTGACGAGTGCTAATTTTGGTGTTACAATAAAAATTGCTTAGAGAAATCTGACGCATCGGATTTTTAAAAATGGGAGGTCAGAAGGATATGAATGCACAGAAGTACACCCAAAAATCCCTGGAGGCCGTCCGGCTGGCCCAGGACCTTGCCCTGGAGCAAGGGAATATGCAGATTGAGCAGCCCCATCTCCTTTGCGCGCTGCTTACCCAGGAAGGGGGGCTGATTCCCCAGCTCCTCACCCGTATGGGTCTGGATGGGGAAACTTTCATTCGGGAGGCCACGGCCCTGATGGCCGCGCTTCCCGCAGTCAGTGGCAGCGGGCGGGAACCGGGGAAGGTCTATGTCTCCCGCCAGGTGGACCAAAACCTCATTGACGCGGAGAGCCAGGCCGCTGGGATGAAGGACGATTTTGTCTCGGTGGAGCACCTGTTTTTGGCTCTGCTCCAAAGCCCGGAATCCGGGGTGGAGCGCCTCTTTAAGGGCTTCGGCCTCACCAGGGAACGGTTCCTCACCGCCCTGGCCGCCGTCCGGGGGAGCCAGCGGGTGACCACCGACAGCCCGGAGGATACCTACGATGTATTGGCCAAATACGGCCAGGACCTGGTGGAGCTGGCGAAAAACCATAAGCTGGACCCGGTTATTGGCCGGGATAACGAGATTCGCAATGTCATCCGCATCCTTAGCCGCAAAACCAAAAACAACCCGGTGCTAATTGGGGAGCCGGGGGTGGGCAAAACCGCCATTGCCGAGGGGTTGGCCCTGCGCATTGTGGCGGGGGATGTGCCCCAGAACCTCCGGGACCGGAAGATCTTCAGCCTGGATATGGGAGCCCTCATCGCCGGAGCCAAGTTCCGGGGGGAGTTCGAGGAACGGCTAAAGGCCGTCCTCACCGAAATCAAAAAGAGCGAGGGGCGGATCATCCTTTTCATTGACGAGCTCCACACCATTGTGGGAGCAGGCAAGACCGAGGGAAGCATGGACGCCGGGAATCTTTTAAAGCCTCTGCTGGCCCGTGGGGAGCTCCATTGCATCGGGGCCACCACCCTCAACGAATACCGCCAGTACATCGAAAAGGACGCCGCCCTGGAGCGGCGGTTCCAGCCCGTCCTGGTCAGCGAACCCAGCGTGGAGGACGCCGTCGCCATCCTCCGGGGGCTGAAGGAGCGGTACGAGGTGTACCACGGTGTGAAGATCACCGACGGGGCCATCATCGCCGCCGCCACCCTGTCCAACCGGTATATCTCCGACCGCTTCCTCCCCGACAAGGCCATCGACCTGGTGGACGAGGCCTGCGCCATGATCCGCACCGAGATGGACTCCATGCCCACCGAGCTGGACGTCATCCAGCGGAAGATCATCCAGCATGAGATCGAGGAGGCGGCGCTGAAAAAGGAGACCGACAAGCTGTCCCAGGAGCATCTGGCGGAAATCCAGAAGGAGCTGTCCGACATGCGGGACGACTTCAACGCCAAGAAGGCCCAGTGGGACAACGAGAAGGGGGCCATCGGCAAGGTCCAGAAGCTGCGGGAGGAGCTGGAGCAGGCCAACGCCCGGCTGGAGCAGGCCCAGCGGGAATACGACCTGGAGAAGGCCGCCCAGCTGCAATACGGCGTGATTCCGGAGCTGAAAAAAGCCCTGGAGGCCGAGGAGGAAATTGCCAGCGAGAGCCGGGCACGGTCCCTGCTGCGGGATAAGGTCACCCAGGAGGAGATTGCCCGTATCGTGGAGCGCTGGACGGGTATCCCTGTCGCCAAGCTGGTGGAGGGAGAGCGGGAAAAGCTGCTGCACCTGGAGGATATCCTGCACCGGCGGGTGGTGGGGCAGGACGAGGCGGTCCGGCTGGTCTCCGAGGCCATTTTACGCAGCCGCGCCGGTATCGCCGACCCCAAAAAGCCCATCGGCTCCTTCCTGTTCCTGGGTCCCACCGGCGTGGGCAAGACCGAGCTGGCCAAAACCCTGGCCGAGGCCCTGTTCGACAGCGAGAAAAATCTGGTCCGCATTGATATGTCCGAGTACATGGAGAAATTCTCCGTCTCCCGGCTCATCGGAGCCCCTCCGGGGTATGTGGGCTACGAGGA
>OFFX01000589.1_pt1 | contig 30524 bp, 30 predicted proteins | sample 1521511 | NCBI WGS metagenome assembly OFFX01 (sample SAMEA3504125, study PRJEB24116) | mouse gut metagenome | biome: mouse gut; feature: mouse-associated habitat; material: faeces | place: Denmark | collected 2011
ATCCATTCTCAAAAGGTGGAATTTTTACCGAAAAACCAGTAAAATGTTACTGACGGCATTTTTCATGCCCATAGAATAATTTGCGGCCCCAGTCCCCGCAAACCCTTGATTTTTCAACAAAAATTAGCCCCGGTAAATTTCTTCACCGGGGTGTTAGAAGCAGGGCTACAAGGATTCGAACCTTGAGATGACGGAGTCAGAGTCCGTTGTTTCAGGGGCAATTGTATAACATCCCATTGCCACCGCACATCTCGCAAATTTATTTGCCTCTTCCGAATTCATTTTGTATCAAACAGGACTTCATCAGGTATGTTGGTTGCCACTTACCACTTAAATCACTTCCTCACTGCCCAATTAAACTGTCATGACTGCATTACCCTGATATACCGCCTCACTAATGTACTTAAGCATTTTGCAAATAGTTTTCCGCCTCTTCTGCTGACAAATGATATTTTTTAATAATGGCAGGTCTGATTTTATCATCCCCATACCCAATGTCCCTTAAAGTAGATACCGCTTCGTTAATGCGTATCTTTTCATCTCTTGCTTTCAGCTTAGGCTCCATAATTTCCATCAACGTTTCATACATACTCTCATCTCCTATCAACTCATCAATCATATCTTTATTTGCGCTAATGCTTACTTCCAAAACAGAATCTGCCAGTTCCCTGTTCTCTTTTCCCTCCAGCTGACTTCTCTTGTCCAGTATCTTCCGAAAATCTTCTCTCTGTAGATTACCAGATAACGCCTTCAGCCAGACATGGGAATCTTCGTCCAGTTCGCCCGTAACAATAATCTGGGTAGGAAACCACGCCTTTCCCTCTATATAATAGATTCCACTGCTGAATTTCACAATCTCGCATCCGTGTTCTTTAAAGTAGCGGAAAAGACCTTTTGGCTTCGTGTTCAGATTGTACTCTTTCTCAAAAATCAAATCAGCCCTGTTCTTCTCAAGGTCTAACCCCATGGCAGACACAAAAGCCGAATGCCACTGTATCTTCGTTTCTTTCATAAAGCCTCTTCTCCTTCTTTCAAATTAAGTATACCATTCTTCTCTCCTTTTTTCCACCTGTACATCTTATTTTTTGATAAACTGCATGACTGCTTTGAAAAAGGGGACAGCCGTCATTGCTGTCCCTCTTGCTCTTTTTCTTTTATGGAATCCGGAAGCGGCACAATCTGTTTTTCTATCCCCTGTACACTCACCTTTTTCCTGATGGCTATATAATACCGCCGTGTCGTAGACTCCAGGTCTCCGATATAAGCGGCAATTTCCTCCACACGGGCTCCTGTTTGGCCGTCGCTTCGGCATTATCATGTGATGCATTCCATTCAGCAACTTTTTTCCTCATCTCCCTGATACATGCCGCTCTGGTCTCACATGTTACCGTCAAAACTTTTGGATGCCTTGACATTTCATCAAATTGCTTCCTTTTTCGGTAGTCCCGTCTACCTTTGCTTGACTTTAGCGTTCTTTTTGCTTTGTTTTGCTTTTGTTAAAATTATATTAGCATACATTAAACTTCTTGTCACTAGTCTTCACTAAAATATTTTTAGTTGACGCTTATACAATTTTAGTGTATACTAAATATAGGAGGTGGTAAAATGAGCATGAAGTACTATAAACTCTTCGATTTATTGGCACGCAAAGGAATGAAAAAAACTGATTTATTATATAATAAAATCATTTCTTCTCCTACACTTGCCAAATTATCGAAAGGTGAAACTGTTACAACCGAAGTATTGAGCAATATATGTGAAGCTCTCAACTGCCAACCTGGTGACATTATGGAATACGTGCCAAACCAATCAGCTCCAAATTCTTTAATCTCACAGCATCACATAGATGAAAAAAATAGAATGCTCAACCAGCACACGGAAGAGCAATGATTTTCCTAATTAAAATATTCCTTCCGGCAGAGGCAGATAGTAGAGCCAAAGGATTAAATACCAATTCCAGCATGGAAATATCTTTCTTTAATTCTGATGAACAACGTGCAGAGTATATGAATGGCAATTAATATTGTTTAGCCTAGAAAGGAAGTGTTATTATGACACCAGCACTGGCACACGAGAAATTCTATACTATTGATGATATCTACAGCCTGCCGGAAGGCAGCAGGGCCGAACTGATTGACGGCCAGATATACTATATGGCACCGCCAACCAGAAACCACCAGGAAATACTATCATTTCTACATGCTGCCATTTACAACCACATCACCAAAAATAAGGGCAATTGTAAAGTATACCCCGCCCCCTTTGCCGTCTTTTTATTTGCAGATGATTCCAAATATTTGGAGCCGGACATATCTGTAATCTGTGATAAAAATAAGCTAAATGACCACGGTTGCAATGGCGCTCCAGACTGGCTTATCGAAATTGTATCGCCCAGCAGCCGTCCTATGGATTACTATACAAAATTATCCCTGTACCGTTCCGCCGGCGTAAGAGAATATTGGATTGTGGACCCCATGAAGCAAACCGTCTTGGTATATGATATGGAACATGATTCGGCTCCTGCCATATACTCCTTTGCTGACAGCATCAAAGCCAACATCTATGATGACTTATGGATTGATTTCCGGAAACTGAATCTATAACCCGGCAGCAGGCTCCCCCAAAAAAAGGCATGTGCTCTGCTGCATATGCCTTTCAATCTGCCTATAAAGTTGTCCACCTGCTACTTTTTTATACAAAACGTCGTTCTATGTATTGACAGCCCACAAAATAGGATTATTCTTTCATCTGTTCTTCTAACCACTGCTCAAAATCACCTGCTGGATTCCATTCCAAATATGCTATTTTCATATTTTCATGAACTATTTTTGTATTGGGATGCTTTTTCCCAAGTCTTAACAGGCAAACTCTATATGCTTTAAGATAATTTGATAATGCCTCCTTATTGTTTCCCTGGCTCGCATACACTCCTGCCAGGTTGTTATAACTGGTGGCGGTATCCGGATGTTCCTCTCCCAGCACCCTCTCACGTATCGCAAGGGCTTTCCCATACAGCGCCTCCACTTTCCCATATTCCGCTATGTACTGCAATAAACGTGCAAGTGCATCTATAATTTCAACCTGTTCCAAGCCATCTCCCATATTGACCTATAGTTCCCGGGAGAAATTCCAACTACATTAATTCATCCCGAGGTAATAATGTTGGAAACTTTATGCCCAACAGTTTGTAAATATCATTGACTTCTTTGACTGGCTCCTGTGGAATGATATTTTGTTCGTATACCTTACACTTTTGGTTCCTCAATTTCATGAATGCGCCTTCAGGATTTATCCTGTTCCCTTTTTTACGCCGGGACAGGATATCCCTCTGCAGCTTTTGGAAAATTGCTGTAGCCATGAAAGTCAGCATCAGGTGTCCCCGGAACGTGTCCTCATGCTGGATACGCAATGGTAGCAGGTCCGCATTGTTCTTGCCAATGTCAAAGACCTGCTCAACCTGCTGCCTTGTGTAATACAGCGGGAGGATATCCTTTGTCTCCATGTCATCCGAGGAAAGGAGCATAAAAGTCCCCAGTTTTGCCATACGTGCATCCGTCTCATCTGCGGAAAGCTAAGGGCTGACCACCTGTGCTATCCCCTGCTGGATTACCCTGTCCATCACTGTCGGTATCCCAAGTTTTCTTTTGCTTCCATTTGGCTTTGGTATCTCTACCCGCCTTACTGGTTGAGGATGGTATTCCCTCTTCCTGATCTGCTCCCTGATACTGTCCCAGTTCTCTCGGATATATCCGTCGAGTTCTTCAATCTCCATGCCGTCAACGCCTCCTGCTCCTTTATTGGTGCAGACCTTCTTGTATGCTTCGTTCATGTTTCTGTTGTCCAGTATCTTTTCTAACAGTTCCGACATGCTTTGTGTGCTTCGCTCCTTTCCGCTCCCTGTGATAAGTCCTATGTTTTCGCGTTTACAGCTCATATACGTTTCGTCTACATCCGCTGTTAGATATCCACAGGTACATACATTCGTCTGCACGGTTACATTGTTCTGCCCTTCGGCAACTTTTTTTTAATTGATAAGATTGCCTACTATGGCTTCTGCTGACTTCTCACGGTAAATCGTTTTCAACCGCAGGCGGGATACTTCAACCAATACCTGTGTCCGTGAGACCTCACGGGATAAGTCCGTGTTCTTTCCTCGTCTACCCTCCTGATTTACGCGCATGGGTTACGGCTACCTTTAGGGCTTCGTTGCCATTTGCCAACTTACCCGCCATACACGCCTTATTATCAGGTTTCTGTCCGTAGGGCTACGATTTCGCTATCCCTTCTTCTCGCCTACACCTCACGATACAAACCTTGGGAGTTGCTATAAAGTTCGTCTGTAGCTACGCCTATGTGGACTTTCACCACAGAACACGGGCATGCCCGTCATACAAATTAACCCCGGTGAATTTCTTCACCGGGGTCTGGAAGCAGGGCTACAAGGATTCGAACCTTGAGATGACGGAGTCAGAGTCCGTTGCCTTACCGTTTGGCGATAGCCCTATGTGTCTTGCCTCATTACTTAAACTACTATACACCAAACAGCTGAAAAATGCAAGACCTTTTTTTAAAAAATTTCATTTTTTTTGCATCCATAACCGTTCGCAAAGAGCACCGTACGGTTGCTGCATTCCCCCTTGCCAGCCAACGGCAAGAGGGATATGCAAAATATAATGTATAACGCCAGTTTACCCTGAATCTTTTAAATTTCAAACGCCAGCTCCCCATAGGAAGGCACCGGCCAGATCTCTTTGTCCACCATCATCTCCAGGGCGTCAATGGGCGTCCGCAGCTCCTCCATGGCCTTCATAACTACATCTTTATAGAAGAACGCCTGCTCCCGGGCATTTTTTATGGCAACGGCCTGGGCGGCGGCCTCCTTCAGTCCCTCCAGGGCCCGCCTGGCCGCGCTGAGATTACCATTGACTTCCCGCAGCAGATCTGCCTGGGCTTCCGGCTCCAGTCCCGCCTCCCGCACAGCCACCGCCGCCTGGGCCACAAGCCTGCTGTACTTTACTACTGCGGGGATGTACCTCTTCCCCGCCATGTCGATCATGGTCAGCGCCTCAATGTTGATGGTCTTTGCATAAATCTCATAGATGATCTCCTCCCGGGATTCCAGCTCCACCCTGGTGAAAATGCCGAACTTTTCAAAGAGCTTTACAGCCTTCTCCGTGGTCAGCGTCCCGGCCGCCTCCACCGTGGACCTGAAATTGGGCAGTCCCCGCCTGGCGGCCTCTTCCACCCATTCCTTAGAATATCCATCCCCGTTGAATATAATTCTCTGGTGAGCGGTCATGTATTCCTTGATCATGTCATGGACGGCAATCTCCAGATTCCCCGCTTCCCTGGCCTTTTCCAGTACATCCGCCGCCTCACAGAAGGCCTCCGCCACAATGGCGTTCAGCGTGGTGTTAGGGCTGGCAACAGAGTCCGAACTCCCCACCATACGAAATTCAAATTTATTGCCCGTAAAGGCAAAAGGGGAGGTTCTGTTGCGGTCCGTGGCATCCTTCTGAAAATCCGGCAGGGTGGAGACCCCCGTCTCCAGTTTTCCGCCCTCAATGCACCGGGCGGCTTCCCCGGTCTCCACCAGCTGCTTTACCACATCCTCCAGCTGTTCCCCCAGAAAAACAGACATAATGGAAGGAGGCGCCTCATGGCCCCCCAGCCTGTGGTCGTTCCCCACATCGGAAGCGCTCTGCCGCAGCAGATCTGCATGAATGTCCACGGCCTTAATAATACAGGCCAGCACCAGAAGGAACTGAATGTTCTCATTGGGCGTCTCCCCGGGATCCAGCAGGTTCACTCCGTCGTCCGTACACAGGGACCAGTTGTTATGCTTGCCGGAACCGTTGACACCCGCAAAAGGTTTTTCATGGAGCAGGCAGGTCAAACCATGCCGCCCCGCCACTTTTTTCATGGTCTCCATGACAATCTGATTATGATCCACAGCGATATTGGCCGTCTCGTACACAGGCGCCAGTTCATGCTGCGCAGGGGCCGCCTCATTGTGCTGCGTCCTGGCCGTGACCCCCAGCTTCCACAGTGCTACATTGAGATCTTTCATATATGCCCCCACCCGCTCACGGATGGTGCCGAAATAGTGATCCTCCAGTTCCTGCCCCTTGGGAGCAGGTGCCCCGAACAGAGTACGCCCCGCAAAGACCAGGTCCTCCCGCCGGAGGTATTTTTCCCGGTCCACCAGAAAGTATTCCTGTTCCGCTCCCACATTGGCCACCACCTTTGTGGCGCGGTCATTGCCGAAAAGGCGCACAATCCGCAGGGCCTGCTGGCTCACCGCCTCCATAGAGCGCAGCAGAGGCGTCTTTTTGTCCAGAGCCTCCCCGGTGTAAGAGCAAAACGCCGTGGGGATACAGAGAATGACCCCTGTGGCATCTTCCTTTAAAAAAGCAGGGGAAGTCACATCCCAGGCAGTGTATCCTCTGGCCTCAAAGGTGGCCCGGAGCCCTCCGGAGGGAAAAGAGGAGGCATCCGGCTCGCCTTTGATCAGTTCCTTGCCGGAAAATTCCATGATCATCTTGCCGTCCGTGTCAGGATGGGTTACAAATGCGTCGTGTTTCTCTGCGGTAATCCCCGTAAGTGGCTGGAACCAGTGGGTGTAATGGGTGGCGCCGTTCTCCACAGCCCAGTCTTTCATGGCCTTGGCCACCACATCCGCGCTTGCAGGCGACAGCTCGCCGCCCCAGTCCATCAGCTGCCTTACCTCTCGGTACACACTTTTGGGAAGCCTCTCCTTCATCTTCCCAAAAGTGAATACCTTGCTGGCAAAGATTTCCTCCACATTCAGTACCTCACTCATCTCTTTCTCCTCTCCTCAATCAGGAAACCTGCAGGCCCGGCGGCCCGCTTCGCCATTTTTTCGTCTGCTGCCCCGCGCCAATTCAGGATCCTCACAGGTCTATCCCTGCTGAAGCCCCTGCTCCACCCGCTCTGTCCGAAGCAGGTCGTGCTGTCCGGCCTCACCGGAAAGCAGCGCCCAGAACACCTGCTTCCCATGAGGACAGCTCTCCATGGGAACTCCTTCCTGGCTGTACAAGGCCTCCACCCGGGCAGACAGATTTCTTCCGTCCGGCTTCATAATTTCAATCATATCTCCCTGGGAAAATTTGTTCCGCTGCGTAATCCGCACCAGGGAAAAACCAGCCGCAGGTTTTCCTCCCTCTGTCCAGGACAACAGACCAGCCGCAGGTTCCTCTTTCCCCATCCAAGGAAGCCTGCCTGCCTGAGTCTCCTCTTCTGACCAGACTTCCTCCACAGCCCCCAGGTAGACATACTCATTCACATAGGTGCTGCTGTCATAAATCTGGCTCTCCTCCCCGGGCTTTCCGAAATAAAACCCTGTGGAAAACTGCCGGTGGGTGCATTTGGCGGCCTCCGCCCTGTACCAGTCCAGTCCGGACCGGTAAGTTTCCGGTGAGTCAAAATAGTCGTCTATAGCCCTGCGATAAGCCCTGGCCACCGTCGCCACATAAAGGGCCGTCTTCATGCGTCCCTCCACCTTCAGGCTGTCTATACCCGCTTCCACCAGTTCCGGGATATACTCCACCATACACAGATCTCTGGAATTAAAAAGGAAAGTTCCCCTTTCGTTCTCATATACAGGGAGATATTCCCCCGGCCTGGTTTCCTCCGCCACCGAATACTTCCAACGGCAGGGATGAGTACAGGCTCCCTGATTGGCATCTCTGCCTGTGAAATAGCTGCTGAGAAGACAGCGCCCGGAATAGGAAATACACATGGCCCCATGGACAAAGCACTCAATCTCCATGTCCTCCGGGAGCTGTTTCCGTATGTCCCGAATTTCCTCCAGGGACAGCTCCCTGGCCGCCACCACCCGTTTCGCCCCAAGCTGACGCCAGAACCGGAAGGATTCACAGTTTGTGCTGTTGGCCTGGGTGGAAATATGAATCTCCCCTTCAGGCCACACCCTTCTGGCCAGGGCAAACATGCCGGGATCAGAAATGATCAGTCCGTCGCAGGGCTCCGGTTTCATATCTCTCAGCTCCTGAAAATACCTCTCCGCCCCTGCCAGATCGCTGTTATGGGCAAAGATATTGGCCGTGACATATACTTTCACCCCTCTGTTATGGGCAAAAACTATGCCTTCGGCCATCTCTTCCGGGGAAAAATTTTTAGCCTTTGCCCTCAGTCCAAAGGCCTCCCCTCCAATATACACGGCGTCCGCGCCAAAGACCACCGCCGTCCGCAGCACTTCCAGGCTTGCGGCAGGCATCAAAAGTTCCGGCTTTCTCCTTCTCCCTGTACCTTCTCCCATGTTATCCCCCAGGCTCCTAATTCCTATCTACACTCCACATCCTGCTTCATTTCCACATTCCCGCTTTATTCCTGCCCTAACTTTGCCCTGACTGCTTTTTTACACTCAAAGCCACCCCGTCCCCTGTGGGCAGCACCACAGTCTCCAGAGAGGGGTCATGTTTCAGCGCATAGAGATATTCCCGCATCCTGGCGTGAATGGTACGGTCCCGCCTGGTCAGGGCAAAGCGGGACTGGATAATATCCCCCTCCTGGAGCACATTATCCGACACAAGCAGGCCGCCGGGAGGCAGCAGCCGCATCACATGAGGAAGAAAGTGAATATACTGGCCCTTGGCGGCATCCATGAACACCATATCATAGAAACCCTCCATGCCCTCCAGGATCTGCGCCGCATCCCCCTCCAAAAGAGTAATGCGGTCCTCCCTTCCGGCCCTGCGGAAATTCTCCCTGGCCGCTCCGGCACGCCTTTCATCCTTCTCTATGGTGGTAATGCGGCAGTCCGCCCGGCCGTACTCGCTCATCAGCAGGGCGGAAAACCCCACCGCCGTCCCCACCTCCAGAATAGTCCCCGGTCCCTCCAGGGCAAGCAGAAATTTCAACAGACTCTGCACGGGCCTGCGCACCACGGGAACCCCCTCCTCCAGGGCCTCTTTCTCAAGTTCCTCCAGAAAAGGAGTGTTTCCCCTGTCCAGGGAAGCGATAAAAACCGCCATTCGTTCCCCTATGATCATTCGTCTTCCTCGTCTTCCTCTTCGTCCCCGGCCCCCTGGGCCATCACCGCCATCATCTCCTCGGCGGTCATATTGGTGTTCAGCTCGAAGGTGCCAGGTCTCACATCCTTCAAATACTCGGAGAGATAATACTGTAGCGCAAAAAGCTTGGAATCTCTCACCAGCCCCCTGCTCTCCAGAAGCTCTCCGATTTTCCACGGAGACATGTCCTCAGTGATGGACACAGTCACCACCCTGCCGTCCCCTACCGAAATAGCAGGTTCCGTAAAAATGCGGTAGCCATAGTCATAGCAGATCTCCGTTCCCCGGAAAATCATAAAAATCACCACCACCACAACCACAACTCTAAGGATCGCGCCCATTACGGCGAACATAATATTTACTGCTTTCATACCAACCCCCGTCTGCCCGCCTCAGCGGGCCTTCCTGCTGCTGCCAAAAAGAACAGGGTTACACTTCCATGATGATAGGAAGAATCATCGGACGCCTCTTGGTCTTTTTCCACACGTAATCGCCTAAAATATCTTTTGTGGTATTCTTTAGCTTGCCCCAGTCGGTGATTCCCTTGTCCAGGCATCTCTGCAGGGCGTCTTCCACCGTCTGCCTGGCCCCCTCAATCAACTCGTCGGACTCTTTCACATACACAAATCCCCGGGATACAATGTCGGGGCCTGCCACCATCTGCCCGCTGGCCCTGTCCAGACTCATAACCACAATCATAATACCGTCCTCCGCCAGATGCTGTCTGTCCCGGAGCACTACATTTCCCACGTCCCCCACGCCCAGGCCGTCCACCAGGATCGCCCCCACGGGCACCCTTCCTGTCACCTTGGCGCCGCTGTCGCTGAGTTCCAGCACATCCCCTGAAGACAGGATAAAAATATTGTCCTTGTCAATCCCCAGGCTCTGGGCCACTTTGGCCTGGGCCTTCAGGTGCTTGATCTCTCCATGCACAGGAACTGCATACCTGGGACGGATCAGGGAATAGATCAGCTTAATCTCCTCCTGGCAGGCATGTCCGGACACATGGGCATCCTGGAAAATCACGTCCGCTCCCTTCCGGATCAGCTCATTGATCACCTTTGTGACAGATTTCTCGTTGCCCGGTATGGGATTGGAAGAAAATATCACCGTATCCCTGGGGCCGATGCTGATCTTGCGGTGCATACCGCTGGCCATGCGGCTCAGGGCGGCCATGCTCTCCCCCTGGCTTCCCGTGGTGATAATCACCTGCTTCTCATCCGGATAGTTCTTCAGCTGCTCCACTTCAATAAGAGTGTTATCCGGAATGTTGATACATCCCAGGTTCCTGGCCGTGTCTATAATGCTTACCATGCTGCGGCCGTCCACACACACCTTACGGCCAAATTTATACGCCGTGTTGATGATCTGCTGTACCCGGTCCACATTGGACGCAAAGGTGGCCACAAAAATCCTTGTGTTTTTGTGCTCCTCAAAAAGCCCGTCAAAAGTAGTCCCCACCGTCCGCTCTGAGGGCGTAAAACCAGGCCGCTCCGCGTTGGTGGAATCGCACATAAGCGCAAGCACACCCTTCTTTCCCAGCTCCGCAAAACGCTGCAGGTCAATGGCATCTCCGAATACAGGTGTATAGTCAACCTTAAAGTCCCCTGTGTGGACCACTGTTCCCGCAGGAGAATAGATGGCCAGGGCCGCCGCGTCAACAATGCTGTGGTTTGTCTTGATAAACTCCACTCGAAACTGCCCCATGTTGATGGACTGGCCGAACTTCACCACCTTCCTCTTGGTCTTCAGAAGGCTGTGCTCCTTCAGTTTGTTCTCGATAATGCCCATGGTAAGCCTTGTGGCATAGATGGGCACATTGATGTCCCGCAGCACATAGGGAAGGGCGCCGATATGGTCCTCATGCCCATGGGTAATCACAAATCCCTTTACCTTGTCAATGTTGTCCTTCAGATAAGTCACATCGGGAATCACCAGGTCGATTCCCAGCATGTCATCCGCCGGAAAGGAAAGACCGCAGTCCACAACCACGATACTGTCCTCATACTCAAAGGCAGTAATGTTCATGCCAATCTGCTCCAGTCCCCCCAGGGGAATAATCTTCAATCCGGAGCCGCTGTTATTCTCTTTTCTCTTCAATCAAATACCCTCCACATTCTGCACAATAGCCGTAGAGTTTCACCTCATGATCCACCACACAAAACCCGGTCCTGTCCGCAATCCTGGCCTCCAGTTCCTCCAGAAGATCATCCTGGAACGGGAAAACCCTGCCGCATTTCAGACAGATCAGGTGGTGGTGCCGGTGTCCCGGCCTGCGTTCCAGGGCACTTCCCATCTCATAACGCGCAAAACCATCGCCGAAACTGATCCGATCCACCAGGTGCAGCTCACTCAGCAGCTGTACTGTTCTATAAATGGTGGCATGTCCTATTTCAGGACAGTCCACTTTTACCAGTTCATATATCTCATCCGCCGTCAGATGTTCTCCAGGGCAGGACGCCACGGCTTCCAGCACCTTCAGCCTCTGCCTTGTCACCCTGAGACCCCTGTCCTTTAAAAGCTGTTCAAACTCTCCCCTGCCGGCAGTCATTTCCTAACTCCGCTCAAGTTCCACATCCTCCAGCATGTTCTCAAATACTTCCGCCACGGCGGCAAGCTCCCCATCCTCCGAAACGATGGTGTAAACTCCCTCCTCCTGGCTGTCCTCCGAAATATCTTTCAGGATCAGAGCTTCCCCGTCCCCTTCCTCCTGATCTGTTACCAGAATATAATCCACTCCGCCGATTCTGGTCTTCTCCAGTACATAAAAATCAACCGATTCTTCCCCTTCGGGATTAAATGTCACTTTTTCCAATCTCGCCATCCTCACACATGCATTCACTTCTGCTGTCTGCCTCTGCTGCTTCCATGTGGCGTCTGTCCAGATAGCCCTGCAGTATCAGGGCCGCTGCTATCCTGTCCACATATTCCTTCCGTTTTTCCCTGCGGATGCCCGCCTCCTTCATGGCGTTCTGCGCTGCCACTGTGGTGAGCCTCTCGTCCCAGAGCACCACCGGCAGACCTGTCCGGCGCATAAGCTTCTCCCTGAATTCCTGGGTCAGCTCCACTCTCACGCCCTCTGTGCCGTTCATATTCTTGGGCATGCCAAGGACGATCTCCTCCACCTGGTACTCCACTATCAGCTCTTCGATCCGGGCCAGGGTCTGGCGGAGTTTATTCTCCTCCTTGCGGCGAATAATCTCCAGTCCCTGGGCTGTCAAAAGCAGGCTGTCGCTCACAGCCACTCCCACCGTCTTGGAACCAAAGTCCAGCCCCATGATCCTCATATTAAATCCTCCTGATTCCAGTTCCGTTTCTTGATTCCAGTTCCGTTTCTGCACTCCCGCGCCCTTGCCGGGAAGGAAAACCCATCCCCTAAAACCATGCTGATGGGTTTTCCTTCCGGGCGCTTCCGTTCCGAAACTGTTTTCTTTGATTCCAGTTCCGTTTCTTTGATTCCAGTTCCGTTTCTGCACTCCCGCGCCCCACCCCATTTTAGTCTTCCGGCTGTCTGGGGGTTTTTCTGCCGGAAGCGCCTCCCTGGAGTCTGGTACGGATGTATTCCACCAGAAGCTCCTCCACCAGCTCGTCCCGCTCCCCTCTCATAATCATGCTGCGCGCGTTTTTGTGGCTGGTGATATAAGTGGGATCCCCGCTCATAATGTACCCTACGATCTGATTTACCGGATTGTAGCCCTTTTCGGTCAATGCCGCATATACGGCGGACAGAACCGCCCTGGCCTCGTTCTCAGGCTCCGAATCCACCTTGAAGTATTGTGTATTTCCCAAATCCCGCATACTATACCCTTTCCGCGCTCTTTTCGTTTCTTCCATCTAATATAGCTCAAGTGTGATAAAAATACAAGCTATCTAAGTATCTCATCGGTCAGAAATTTTGAAACCGGCACTCTGACCAGTATATTTGCACCCAGTCTGCCCTCCCAGGACGCCTCCTCCACAGCCACTTTAACATAGTCCTTTGTGTGTCCCACCCAGAAGGCATGTCCTTCCAGCTCTCTTCTCTCTTCCAGGAGCACTTCTGCCTCCTGTCCTATGTAATGCCGCCGGAACTCCCTGGACTGTTCCGCCTCAAGGGCAAGCAGTTCCCCGCTGCGCCGGGCCTTCACCTGTTCCGGAACCTGGCCGGGCATGTCCGCCGCTCTGGTTCCCTGGCGTCTGGAATATTTAAAGATGTGCATCTCATAGAATGACACCTTCTCCAAAAACTCCCTGGTCTGACAGAATTCCTCCTGGGTCTCCCCCGGAAATCCCACAATCACATCCGTGGTGATGGCTGGACGGTCAAAATATTCCCGCAGAATTTCCACACTGGTAAAGTATTCCCCGGAGGTGTAATGTCTATTCATCCTTTTTAAGGTGGCGTCGCAGCCACTCTGGAGGGACAGGTGAAAATGAGGGCACAGCCCAGGCAGGGCCGCAAGCCTCCTGGCCGTCTCCGGCCGGATGATACGGGGCTCCAGGGAACCCAGACGAATCCGCTCCACCCCCTTCATTTCATGGATGCGCTCTATCAGGTCCAGAAGCCTGTCCCCATCAGCCTTTCCTCCCTCCAGGTCCAGCCCATAGGAACTGATGTGAATGCCAGTAAGCACCACCTCCCGGCAGCCCGCCTGGACCACAGCCTGAATCTCCCGGAGAATATCCTCCTGGCTGCGGCTGTGGATTCTCCCCCTCACATAGGGGATAATGCAGTAGGAGCAAAACTGATTGCAGCCCTCCTGTATCTTAATGTAAGTCCTGGTATGCTCCTGGGACCGTTTCAGGTATGGGGTGTGTTCTTCCCCACAGCACACTTCCTCCCGGCCTGCCAGATAGCCTTCCACCATCTCCACTATATCCTTCTTCCGATCATTCCCCACGGCAAGGTCAATGCTGTCGTCCTTCCCGCCGCCGGCCTGGACATAGCACCCCACAGCCACCACAACCGCCTGAGGGTTAAGCCGCCTGGCCCGGTGCAGCAGCTGCCTGCTCTTCCGGTCCGCAATTCCCGTAACCGTACATGTATTTACAATATAAATATCTGCCGTCTTATCAAAAGGCACAATCTCGTATCCCTTTTCCTGGAACATCTGCCGCATCAGTTCCGTTTCATAGGAATTAACCTTGCAGCCGAGATTATACAATGCCACATTTTTCACGCACATTCCTCACTTTTTTTGTGCTGTTTTCGCCTTGACTTTTACCCCCTAAACCTTTAAGATGAAGCCTGAAGCAACAGCTAGGAAAAAGGAGGCTTATCATGAAGACTGTTTCAATTTTTTTAAATACCATCGACAAAGTGAAATCCTTTGTAAATGACATCAGCAAATTTAACTATGATTTTGACCTGGTTTCCGGACGGTATGTGGTGGATGCAAAATCCATTATGGGAATTTTCAGCCTGGACCTGTCCAAACCCATTGAGCTGAACATCCACACAGAGGACGAGGTGGAAGAGGTACTTGAATTCCTGAAACCCTACATTGTACAGTAAGCAGGAATTGTCACTTACAGGCACTACCCAACCTGGGCCCCGTTGTGCAGCCGGCTGGCTGCCCCGGGGTTTTTTCTATATCCAAGTATTCCCTGCTCAAGTGTATCCGAACCTTCCATGTCCAAATTTTTTGCCTATCTTTTTTCGCCTGACCTTTTTGTCTGGCTTTTCTTTGGCCAAACCGTCCCCTGCCGTCCACCTGTCACTCTGCCACAATCAGCTCTTTCGTCTCCAGCGCCGTCCGCACCAGAGCCTCCATCTCCTCCCCCAGCCCCTGTTCATGGCGGCGGATGATCTTCAGATTGGGCTTGGTCACAGGATGCTTTGCCACAAAAATGGTACAGCAGTCCTCAAAGGGCAGGATGGATGTCTCAAAGGTGCCAATCTTATTGGCCACCTCCACAATCTCCTGTTTGTCAAATCCGATCAGCGGACGGTACACCGGCATCCCGCAGACCTCGTCGGTGGCCGCCAGGGAGCTTAGGGTCTGGGAAGCCACCTGCCCGATGCTTTCCCCTGTTACCAGGCCCAAACAGCCGGTCTGGGCCGCAATCTCCTCCGCAATCCGCATCATATACCGCCGCATGATGATGGTCAGTTCCTCATGGGGGCAGTGCTCGTGGATATAGAGCTGAATATCCGTAAAATTGATCACATGGAGCCAGATGGGCCCTGCATAGTCTGACACAATCCTTGCCAGATCCACCACCTTCTGTTTTGCCCGCTCACTGGTGTAGGGCGGGGCATGGAAATAGACCGCGTCCAGCTTCACTCCCCGTTTGGCCACATAGTAGCCTGCCACGGGAGAGTCAATGCCCCCGGACAGAAGCAGCATCGCCTTGCCGCCCGTGCCCACAGGCATGCCTCCCGGCCCCGGTATGGTCTCGGAATAGATATAAATTTTCTCCCTGATCTCCACATTCAGCAGAATCTGAGGATCATGCACATCCACGGACAGCTCCGGGAAAGCCTTTAAAAGCGCCTCACCCAGATCCGCGCTGATCTCCATGGACTCTTTGGGGTAATTCTTCCTGGCCCGCCTGGATCGCACCTTAAATGTCCTGTTTCTGTCCGGGTATACATCCGCAACATACTGGATCACCTTCTGGCAAAGCTTCTCAAATCCCTCGTCCTCCGCATAGACCACAGGGCATATGCCGGAGATGCCGAAAACTTTTCCGAGCCTTTCCACAGTCTCCTCATAGTCAAATTCCCCCTGAGCTTCCACGTGGATTCGCCCCTGGGACTTGTGGATCAGAAACTCCCCCTCGCATTTCTTCAGGGCTGTCTTTATCTGGTGTACCAGGGCATCCTCAAACAGGTAACGATTCTTTCCCTTGACCCCAATCTCAGCGTATTTTATCAAAAAAGCAGTAAACATATTTTATCCTTTCCCATGGACGGCCCCCACGCCGGCCTTTCGCCCGGTCACTGCAGGCCCCCCAATCTCTCCGTCCTCTCAGCCCCTCCGGGTATATCTTCGCAGTATAGGAATTTTACCATATAAAGCCCGCAATGTATAGTCTATTTCTTGCACGGTGGTCTCTACCGAAAAGCTGAACCGTATGGTGGACTCCAAAAGGGACTTCTCCACACCAATGGCCTTGAGGGTGGCTGAAGGCTGAGGCTTGCGGGCCGCACAGGCACTTCCTGCGGAGACATAGATACCGTCCTCCTCTAGGGCATGGAGCAGAACCTCGCTTCGCACACCGCTTATGGAGACAGAGACAATATGGGGCGCCGTGCCGGCCCCGTCGGGCTGTCCAGAGAGCAGGCCGTTGATCCTTACGCCCTCCATTCTCCTAAGCCCTTCCATAAAATATGCCTTCAGGCTGTACAGCCTGCTTATATCCTCGTCGTAATGTTCGTACAGCATCTGCGCCGCCAGGGCAAAACCTGCAGCCCCGGGCACATTGTCCGTGCCGGAGCGGAGATTCTTCTGCTGCCCGCCGCCGTGGACGATGGGCTTGATGCGGACGCCCTCCCCCAGGTACAGCAGTCCCACCCCCTTAGGGCCGTGGATCTTGTGCCCGCTGGCGGAAAGCATGTCAATTTTCATCTTCCTGGGGTGAATTCTGGCCTTTCCAAATCCCTGCACCGCGTCCACATGGAAAAGGGTCTGGGGGTTCAGGCGCTTGATCATCTCTCCCGCCTCCGCCACAGGCTCCAAAGCCCCTATCTCATTGTTGGTATGCATCATGGACACCAGAATGGTCTCCGGTGTCATGGCCTGCCGCAGATCATCCAGTGAAACCTGTCCTCTTCCGTCCACCGGCAGATACGTGACCGTGTAGCCCACTGTCTCCAGGTGACGCATGGTATTCATCACGGCGGGATGCTCAATCTGAGTGGTAATCAGATGTTTCCCCCGCCTGTAATGTGCCAGGGCACATCCCATAATGGCCATATTGTCCGACTCCGTGCCTCCGGAGGTAAAGTAAATCTCCTTCTCGTCCACCTTCAGAATCTTTGCCAGTGTCTCCCTGGCCCGGCGCAGGTACTGCTCCGCCTGCACTCCCTTCAGATGGAGGCTGGAGGGATTACCGTAATCTTCACACATAATCTTAGTCATCAACTCCGCCACCTGCGGAAATACCCTGGTTGTGGCGGAATTGTCCAAATACACTTCCATAGCGCTTCTCCTCTATTCAGGATCTGGGTGCGGCTTCGCACCCGGACTGCCCTCCAAGTTATAATATCATATGCAGTTCCCTAATTTTCCGTGAGATAAAGGATCCAGGAGAGCACCGCCAGTCCCGCCGTCTCCGTGCGCAGGATACGTCTTCCCAGGGTAACAGGCTCCACCCCCCGCTCCAGGGCCAGGGCGATCTCCGATTCCGCAAAGCCTCCCTCCGGGCCGATGAACACCGCCGCCTGCCCTCCGGGTCTGATCTTCTCCAGCAGCGCCCTGGTCTTTGCCATGTCCTCCGCCAGTTCATAGGGGATCAGCTTTACGTCCATCCCCGCCGCTTCCTCCAGAGCCTCTCTGAAACCTGCCACCTGCCCCACCTGGGGCACCAGGGCCCTGCGGCTCTGCTGGGCCGCCGCCCGGGCAATGCCCTGCCACCGCTGCACCTTTGACGCCGCCTTCTTCCCGTCCAGCTTCACCACGCACCGGGCGGAAGCCACCGGAATCACCCGGTACACCCCAAGCTCCACCGCCTTCTGGATCACATACTCCATCTTGTCCCCCTTGGGCAGCGCCTGGAACAGATGAATCCTGCAGGGGAGCTCCACATTCTCTTCCTTCACAAAGCGCAGCTCGCAGACCACGCCCTCCGGCCCGTACTCCAGAATGCCGCAGCGGAATTCCCTGCCGTCCAGGCCGTTCCTGACACTGATCTCCTCCCCGGCTTTCATGCGCAGCACATTTTTGATATGGGCTCCATCCTCCCCCTGAATAAGGATGCGCCTTCCCCCTTCGTCAATTCTGTCCGGTTCCACAAAAAACTGATGCATATTACATGCCCTTCCTGGCTGTGATACAGCGCCACTCCCCCTGCCTTGACACCTCCAGCACTTCAAGCCCTGCAGCCTCCAGGGCCTGCCGCACCACATTTTCTTTGTCGTCAATGATCCCGGAAGTGATGTAGACGCCACCGGGGCGCAGCATTTCCACCGCCACCGGGGTCAGAGGCACCAGCACATCCGCCAGAATATTCGCCGCCACAATGTCACAGCGGCCCCGGCCTGCTTTCTCCTGCAGCTCCCGGTCTGTGATCAGATTTCCCAGGTACAGGGTAAACTGCCCGGGCAAAATGCCGTTGGCCTGACAGTTTTCCAGAACTGCCTCCTGGGCGCAGGGGTCCAGATCCGTGCCGGTCACATGTCCCGCGCCGAACATCAGGGAAAGGATTCCCAGAATGCCGCTGCCCGTGCCCACGTCCAGAATCTCCATCCCCGGCTGCACAAACCGGCGCAGCTGCCGGATGCACAGCTGTGTGGTCTCGTGCATGCCTGTGCCGAAGGCGGTGCCGGGGTCAATGTGCAGCACCATGCTCCCCCTCCCCTTCTCCTGCGCCTCCTCCCAGGAGGGAATCACCAGAATATCATCTATATAAAACTGATGGAAATACTGCTTCCAGTTGTTGATCCAGTCTATATCCTCTGTCTCGTCCACGGAGACACTGCCCTCTCCGATGTCGCCGAACTGGCGCAGCTCCTCCAGTTCCCTGCGCACAAGCGCCAGAACGGTGTCCGCATCCGTCCGCTCCCCCTGAAGTTCCAGGCTGCCGTCCTCCTTCTCCTCCACAAAAAAGCTCAGATAGGCCACCCCGTCGTCCTCCGGGCCCTCCGGCAGAATATCCACGAACATCTGCTCCTTCTCCCAGGCAGTCAGAGGAACCTTGTCCTCTATCTGGGCCCCTTCCAGACCGATATCATACAGGGCGCTCACCAGAATATCCTCTGCCTCCGTAATCGTCTTAATCTTAAATTTTATCCACTTCAATGACTTTGTCCTCCCAAAAGTCCGCGCATTCTGCGCTTCCTGTTCTCACACAGCCCCAGTACCAGAAAAAGATAGGGTGTGGCCAGAACCTGCTGAAAGCTCACAAACGAATGAGCCCCGTACATGGCCAGAGCGGCCAGTCCCAGCCATTCCCCGTGGACGCTCCTCCATCCAGGCGCCTGCCGGGCCTCCTTCCGGAAGCTCCAGATCCCGGCCAGGAACACCCACACATAACAGACCGTCCCCAGAATGCCCACATTGCACAGCTGGGTCAGCAGCTCGCAGTGGGCGTTGGTAAAGAGGGCCCCATCCCAGTGTTCCCCCTTCCACACATCCGTCCCCGCGGCCAGTCTTTGGAAAACCGCCGGACCATAGCAGTCCGGGCCCACTCCCAGAAGCTTCTCCTTCCACCCTGCCTCCATAAAACTCTCCCAGGCAATCCGCCACAGAAGCCCTCTTCCGCTGCCAAAGCTGTCGTCCACACCTCCCAGCACCAGAACGGCGAACAGCACCCCAAAGACCGCAGCTCCCAGAGCCACCAGGGCTCCTGCGATCTTTTTGCTGCGTTTATCCTGCTCTGCCCTGGCGGATCCCTTCCTTCCCCTCACCGCCAGGAAAAGCAGAAGGCAAACCGCCGCCCCGCCGATCCCATGATACCATTTCATGTGGTCGAATATATTTCCGTCCCGCACCACGGCTGCCTTCTCCCCCTGGAGGTTCATCAGAACTTCCATCAGGGGCATGCCCAGGAAGAAGCCGGTAAACAGCAGGAACGCCTTCTTCAGCCTGACGGCATTGCCGTATCCTGCCAGAAGACACATGCCCATGCACACGGCCAGAATCAGCAGGCCCCCCTGGCTTCCCTGAATGCCCATGAGCACAAAAGCCCCCGCCGCCGCTCCATACAGGGGCGGCTGCAGCCATTTTCTCTCCTCCCACAGGTAATGTCCCGCCACAAAAGCCAGGGCCACGCTGTAAAAGCCGCAGAACCAGTTAATATTCCCAAGGGTGGAGAGCATATGACCGTATTCCCAGTCCGCCACATTCCACCCTTCGTGCAGCCCCAGGGGATCCACCCCCAGACGGTGCCAAAGCCCCAGAAGCGTCACCAGGGCCACCGCCCCCTCTCCCAGGTACAGGGGCCAGGCAGCCCCGTCGTACTGCCTGGACACAAAAAAGTAAACGCCCACAAAGAGCACCTGGGACCAGGCCCCCATAAACCAGCCGTCATACCCCTCCCAGGCCAGGGAACCGTAGGCGCTGCACAGGGCCGACAGCACCGCGGAGGCGCCGTAGGAGGCCACGGCACAGTCAAGGAAGCTGAAGGACCAGGCCCTGCTTTGGCCCCGGCGTACCCGCCCCAGAGATTCTGCCAAAGCCCGCACCCGTCCCGGCAGTCCGGCCACAAGCCAGCCTCCCAGACAGATCAGGGACACGTTGCGGAAGAGCACATACTTGGTGTCCCCCAGCAGCCAGTACCCCTCCCCTGTGTAGAGGGTCAGGGCTCCCAGCAGCGCAATGAGATACAGGTTGCACAAAATTCCTAAAAATTCATTTCCGTCGTTTTTCATATTCCTTGATTATACTCTTTTTTTCCGCATTTGAAAAGGACTGCTGTGGGCTGCAGCAGTCCTTTTTTAGTTTTTGCCAAATCTTCCGGTTTTACTTCCAGAATTTCTTTTTCCGCCCCTCTTTGGTGCCTTCCTTGGCTTCCTTGCCCTCTCCCGGCTGCTCCTGCTCGGAAGAAGGTTTTGCGGCGTTTAAAGTGTTCCCTGTGTGCTCGTCAAACTGGCGCAGCAGTTCTTTTGCCTCGGGCTTGAGCTTGTCGGGAACCTGTACCACCAGGGTCACATAGTGGTCGCCCCTGACATCCTTGTTCCTCCAGGAAGGCACACCCTTGCCCCTCAGCCGCACTCTGGTGTCTGTCTGGGTGCCTGGCTTCACGTCATAAATCACCTTGCCGTCCACGGTGTCAATCAGAATTTCTCCCCCCAGAGCGGCCACCGCAAAGGACATGGGCACCGTGGAGTAGATATCGAAATCCTGCCTCTGGAAGATGGGATGCCTGCCCACAATCACCTCAATAAGCACATCTCCCCTGGGACCTCCGTTGACGCCGGGTTCTCCCAGCCCGGGCATGCGGGTGGACTGGCCATTGTCAATTCCCGCAGGAATATCCACGGAATAGCGTTTTTTCATGGTGATGTATCCCGTTCCCCGGCAGTCGGCGCACTTGTCCTTGATGGTCTTGCCGCTTCCCTGGCAGTCCGGGCAGGTCTGCACATTGCGGACCGTCCCGAAGAGAGACTGGGAAGTATAGACCACCTGGCCCTTGCCCCCGCACTTGGCACAGGTCTCAGGGCTGGTTCCGGGCTTTGCCCCGGAGCCGCTGCAGGTCTTGCAGGTCTCCTTCACATTCAGTTCTATTTCCTTCTTACAGCCGAACACAGCCTCCTCGAAGGAGATCCGCACACTGGTGCGCAGGTTGGCTCCCTTCATGGGGCCATTGCTGTAGGCGCTCCTGCTGCGGCCGCCCCCAAAAAGATCGCCGAAAATATCTCCGAAGATATCTCCAAAATCCGCCCCTGTGAAATCAAATCCGCCACCGCCGCCGGCACCGCCCTCAAAGGCGGCATGGCCAAACTGGTCATACTGGCGCCTCTTGTCCGCGTCGCTGAGCACGGCATAGGCCTCCGAGGCCTCCTTGAACTTTTTCTCCGCCTCTTTGTCACCGGGGTTCATATCCGGATGATATTTTTTTGCCAGGGCACGGTACGCCTTTTTGATCTCAGCGTCGTCCGCCCCTTTACTCACGCCGAGTACTTCATAGTAATCCCGTTTCTGCTCTGCCATCCCTATCACCTCATTTCACAGACAAGGCGGCACAGAACATGCGCCGGGGCGTTCCGGATGCCTCCGGAACCCTCCCAGGCCCATGCCCTGTGCTCCCACTCCTCTGCTGTTTAATCTGTTTTGGTTTATACCTCCCGGAAGTCGCCGTCGATAACGTCATCCTCGGGGGCGGAGGCACTGCCTGTACCTGCCCCTGCTGCACCGCTCATATCGGGGCCAGCACCTCCCTGGGCCTGCTGCATGTTCTCGTACATCTTTGTAAACAGAGCCTGCGCACTGTTGGTCAGCTTCTCCTTGGCGGCCTTCAGCTCATCCACATCGCTGTCGCTCATCTCCTGGTCCTTGGTTCTGTCCAGAATGGCCTTTACCGCATCCAGATCCGCCTGCACCGCGGACTTCTCGCCGTCGCCCAGCTTGTCGCCCACTTCATCCAGGGCCTTCTCCGTCTGGAACACAAAGGAATCCGCCTCGTTCCTGGCCTCCACAGCCTCTTTGCGCTTCTTGTCCTGAGCCTCGAACTCTGCCGCTTCCTTCACAGCCCTCTCGATCTCGGCATCGGACATGTTGGAACCTGCCGTGATGGTGATGTGCTGTTCCTTGCCGGTCCCCAGATCCTTTGCGGACACGTTCACAATGCCGTTGGCGTCAATGTCAAAGGTAACTTCGATCTGAGGCATGCCCCTCCTTGCAGGAGGAATGCCGTCCAGACGGAACTGTCCCAGTGACTTGTTATCCCTGGCAAACTGCCTCTCACCCTGCACCACATTGATATCCACAGCCGTCTGGTTGTCTGCGGCAGTGGAGAAAATCTGGCTGTGCTTGGTGGGGATGGTGGTGTTCCTCTCAATAAGCCTGGTGGCCACGCCGCCCATGGTCTCAATGGACAGGGACAGAGGCGTCACATCCAGAAGCAGAATATCGCCTGCGCCTGCGTCCCCTGCCAGCTTACCGCCCTGGACAGAGGCGCCGATGGCCACGCACTCGTCAGGGTTCAGGGACTTGCCGGGCTCCTTGCCAGTGAGCTGCCTTACCTTATCCTGTACCGCCGGGATACGGGTGGAACCGCCCACCAGAAGCACCTGGCCCAGATCAGCATTGGTCAGACCTGCATCCTTCATGGCGTTCTGCACGGGAATGGCAGTTCTTTCCACCAGGTCATGGGTCAGCTCCTCGAACTGAGCGCGGCTTAAGTTCACGTCAAAGTGCTTGGGGCCTTCCGGTGTGGCTGTGATAAAGGGAAGGTTGATATTGGTGGTCATGGCGCTGGAGAGCTCTTTCTTCGCCTTCTCAGCCGCCTCTTTCAGCCTCTGCATGGCCATCTTGTCTTCAGACAGATCCACGCCCTCTGCCTTCTTGAACTCCGCCAGCATCCACTGGATAATCTTGTTGTCAAAGTCATCGCCGCCCAGACGGGTGTCGCCGTTGGTTGCCAGAACCTCGATAACGCCGTCACCGATCTCGATGATGGACACGTCAAAGGTACCGCCGCCCAGATCATATACCATGATCTTCTGCTCTTTTTCGTTGTCAAGCCCGTAAGCCAGCGCTGCGGCAGTGGGCTCGTTGATGATACGCTTTACATCCAGACCTGCGATTTTACCCGCGTCCTTGGTGGCCTGGCGCTGGGCGTCGTTGAAGTATGCAGGAACCGTGATTACCGCTTCCGACACCTTCTCCCCCAGATAGCTCTCGGCATCTGCCTTCAGCTTCTGCAGGATCATTGCAGAGATCTGCTGGGGAGAGTACTTTTTGCCGTCAATAGAGCGGCCGTTGTCCGTACCCATATCCCTCTTGATGGACGCGATGGTCTTCTCCGCGTTGGTGACAGCCTGACGTTTTGCAGGCTCACCCACCAGCCTCTCTCCTGTCTTGGAGAAAGCTACCACAGAAGGTGTGGTTCTGGCGCCTTCCGCATTTGCGATGACAGTGGGCTTACCGCCTTCCATCACTGCCACGCAGCTGTTAGTAGTACCCAGGTCAATACCGATGATCTTACTCATTTTTATATCCTCCTCGTTTTTCCTCTATACTAAATATTATGGAATCTGCCTTATGTGATCTTCTGCGCCGTCCGTCCTACTGAACCACGGCCACCATGGAATGCCTTACCACGCTCTCCCGGTAAGTGTAACCCTTCAGCAGCTCCTGGGCCACTGTGCCGGACTCATACTCCTGGCTCTCCACCTGCATAACCGCGTTGTGAAAGCCGGGGTCAAATTCCTTCCCCACCGCCTCAATGGGCTTCACACCCAGATTCTCCAATTCTGTCAGCAGCTGTCTGTAAATGTGATCCATGCCGCTTACAAAAGGATCCTCCCTCTTCTCCTGGGGCACCATGGCCAGGCCCCTCTCAAAATTGTCCACAATGGGGAGTATCTTCTCAATGACACTTTTTGCGCCCGTCTCAAACATGGCGGACTTTTCCTTTTCCGTCCTGTTGCGGAAGTTCTCAAATTCTGCCAGCTGACGCTTTACCTTGTCTTCCAGCTGCTCGATCCGCTCCTTGCTGCCCTGAGCTTTTTTGTCCAGCTTCGCCTGCTTCTTGGCGGCTCTCTTTTCCGCCCAGGTCTTGGGGTCCTCCCCCTCGGGCGCGTCCTCCGGTGCAGCTTCCGCCGCATCCGGCTCCTCCTGGGCGCTTCCGGCCTGATCCTGCTCTTCCGCCTCCAGGGTCTCCTCTTCCTTTACTTCCTCTTCTATACTAATCTCGTTCGTTTCCTGTTCAGCCATATCCTCAACCTCCAACTCCCGTTCCTTATTCTATCTCTCTGCTGCTCTTCCCCTCTTCCCTGCCGCCCCTGTACAGCGCGTCCAGCTGGGTCTGTATGGTTCTAAGGGTTTCCACAACCTTGTCATAGTCCATTCTCTTGGGCCCCACGATTCCTATGGTTCCCTTCATGCCGCCTCCAAGTTCATAGGTGGCAGTAACCACGCTGCAGTCCCTCATGCTCTGTACCGGCGTCTCCGCACCGATATACACCTGAATGCCGGTGTTCTCTCTCTCCGGTCCGGTCTCCCCCAGAAGTTCTCCCAGAAGCTGCTTTTCCTCGAAAGTGTTGATGAGCTCGCTGGCCTTCTGCTGATCTGCCAGCTCCGGATAACGGAAGATATTGTTGGTGCCGCTGGTGTAAATCTCCAGATCTTCCTCCGCACGGATGGCCTCAGCCACCGCGTCAATCACCCTGCCCACAATATCGCTGTGGATCCCCGCCTGCTGCTTCATGACCGCTATCATGGCCAGGTTGATCTCGTCAATGGAGAGACCGTTCAGGTGGGTATTCAGCAGGATGTTCAGCTTCAGCAGCGTCTCGTCATCCAGCTCCTCCTCCTGAGGCAGGAGGTTGTTCTTGATCACATTTCCCTCGCTGACAATGACCGCCAGAATCTGGCGGGCATCCACCCGGGAGAGCTGAATGAATTTCAGCTTGCTCCTCTTTGTCTGGGGGGCAGTAATCATAGTGGCGTACTGGGTATTCTGGGCCACCACCCTGGCCACCTGCTTCAGCAGGGTCTCCAGTTTGTTCTGGCGCTCCAGGAGCATTTCTTTCATCTCCCTCATCTGGCCCGCTTCCCGCTCCTTCTCCTCCAGCATGGCATCCACATAGAGGCGGTAGCCCTTGTCGGAAGGTATGCGTCCTGCGGAAGTGTGGGGCTGAAAGATATACCCCATCTCCTCCAGATCAGCCATCTCGTTCCGAATGGTGGCGGAACTCAGGTTCAGATCGGTATACTTGGAAATGGTTCTGCTGCCAACCGGCTCCCCTGTCTCCAGGTAATTGCGGATGACGGCCTGCAGGATTTTCTTTTTTCTCTCATCCAGCTCCATCCAGGCTTCCATCCTTTCTGTTATTAGCACTCGTTTAAGGGGAGTGCTAACATCCACTTACCATAAAATATCACTTACCCTATACATTGTCAACCAATTTCCATAAAAATAATTCTAAAAAAATTCTAAATCCTGGAACAAAAAAAGACCGGCCCCGGATCCCGCACAGCCGTGCAAAATCTGGTGCCGCCCCTTTTCCGCCATGGGCCGGTGCCTAAGGAAATACTATTTCCTAAATGTCAAAGCTTCCCGTGAACTCTTTGTTCATCACATAGTAAACCTTGTTCTCTTCAGGCTTAACATAGAGTTCAATACTGGTAAGGTCCCCTTCCTTCTGCTTCAAGTCATATTTCCACACATCCCCGGCGATTTTCTTCAGTTCTTCCTGGGAGTAGGACTTGCCGCTGTATTGAATCTGCAGAACAAATTCCTGGCTTGACTTCTTCTTAGCCGAAGCTTTTGTGGGCGCCTCCGCAATAGGATCCGCCTTTGCCGCCGGCTTCCTTCCGGGCTTCTTCGGAGCAGCTGTCTCCTCTGCCTTTGCGGCCTTGGATTCTGCCGCCTCCGCCTTTACCGCCTCCTCAGCTTCCGCTGTGGTCTTTGTAGATCTTCTTGCCATGATTGCCACTTCCTTTCTTATTAAAACATTTGTAACCACAAAATATTGGATTCGCAGGTCGGAAACCCTTCCGGCTCCGCCCGCTTTACAGCATTGTATTCCATTTTTGCAAAAAAGTCAACTCTATTGGGATTTTTCAGTTCCGCACAGCCCATTTTTCGTAACAGTTCAGACACAAGCTTATCACTTTACAAGGCCGAAATAGAGGAGGACAAGACCCCCCAGCACAATCCTGTACCAGCCGAATACCTTAAAGTCATGCTTCTTAATATAACCCATGAGAAAGCGCAGCACAAACAGGGATACGATAAAGGAAACCACCGTTCCCACCCCCAGCGCTGTCAGCTCCATGGCGGTAAAGTCAAATCCAAACTTTACTACTTTTAGGAGGCTTGCCCCGAACATCACGGGGATGGCCAGGAAGAAGGTATACTCCGCGGCGACGGTTCTGGACACGCCGATCAGCAGGGCTCCCACGATGGTTGCGCCGGAGCGGGAAGTGCCGGGAAAGACAGCGGCAATCAGCTGGAAGACGCCGATCATCAAAGCCGTCTGGTAAGTGATCTGTGAAAGGGCCGTCACCTTGCACTTTCTTCCCTTATTCCAGTTTTCAATCAGGATAAACGCGATACCGAACACCACCAGGGCACCAGCCACGCAGGGCGGGTTGTAAAACAGCGCGTCAAACACATCATCAAACAGAATGCCGATCACCGCCGCAGGCACACAGGAGACCAGGATCTTAAACCACAGCACCCAGATGTCCTTCTTAAAATAGGACATAAGACCCGTGCCCCCCTGCTGCTGCCTCTCCTTCTTTGTCAGGGCAAAGGGCCATATCTGTCCCCAGAACAGCACCACCACCGCCAGGATGGCCCCCAGCTGAATCACCACATCGAACATGCCGAAAAAGTCCTCGCCCACATTCTGGCTGTCAAAAGGAATCAGCTCTTCCACCAGTATCAGGTGCCCCGTGCTGCTGATGGGCAGCCACTCTGTGATGCCCTCCACAATGCCGTAGATCACCGCCTTAATAATTTCTATTATCTCCATTTTACACCCCATTCCACCGCCTGCAGAGGCAGTTTTTCTTCATCATTTTTATCCCGGCTGCACGCAAAACTTTTCAAAGGCTCCCCAGGGCTTTGCAGTATCTGTCCGGGGGCCGGATTCTCCCCTGGTTCCCGTTCCGCTGCCGAACTGTACCGCGACCCTAATGTATATGCCGCCGGTCTGTCACTGTATGCCGCCGGACGGCTCAGTTGTACACTTCCCTCACAAATCTCTCCAGGGCCTCAAAGGAGCGCTGTACCTTCTCCGTGTCAATACAGTAGGCCATACGGAAGTATCCCGGTGCGCCGAAGGTATCCCCTGGAACCAGGATCAGATCATAGTCCAGGGCCTTCCTGCAGAATACTTTCGCGTCCTCCTCCAGGGCTTTGGGGAAAATGTAGAAGGTTCCCCCGGGCTTCACACAGCGAAACCCAAGCCGCGTCAGCTCCTGATAGAGCAGTTTCCCGTTGGTCTCATAGACACTTAAATCCGCCGTCCTCCCCAGGACTCCCGCCACCGCAAGCTGGATCAGGGAAGGGGGACAGTTGTGCCCCGTTCCCCGTGAGATCTGGCCGCACATATTCACCATCTCCTCCGCATCCTGACAGCGGGGATTTACCGCCACATAGCCAATGCGTTCCCCGGGTATGGACAGGGACTTGGAGAAGGAATAGCACATAATGGTATCGTCATAGAAGGAGGACACAAAAGGCTGATCCACTCCCTGGAACACAATCTCCCGATAAGGCTCATCTGAGATCAGATAGATGGTATGTCCGTACCTGGCGGAACTCTCCCGCAGAATCTCCCCCAGGCGGGCCAGGGTCTCCTCTGAGTACACCACCCCGGAAGGATTGTTGGGCGTGTTCACCAGCACCGCCGCCGTCTTTTCTGTAATCATCTCCTGGAACCTGTCAAAATCCACCTGGAAATTCTCCCTGTCCGGAGGCACCACCCGCAGCACCGCTCCGGTCAGCTCCACATAGGGACGGTACTCGGGAAAAAACGGGGCGAAGGTGACAATCTCATCCCCTGGCCGGGCCACCAGCCGGAAGGCATGTGCCAGCGCTCCCGCCGCCCCGGAGGCCATAAAAATATGTTCCTTCCGGTAGGGCAGCCCCCAGCGCTCCTCCAGATGAGCCGCCACCGCCTCCCTGACACTGGTGATCCCAAGGCTTGGGCTGTAGCCGTGAAGCCCGCAGGAATCCCCCTGGCTCAGCAGCCGCATCAATTCCTCCGTAAACTCCCCGGGCACGGGGACGGAAGGATTTCCAAGGCTATAGTCAAAGACGTTCTCATAGCCTATCTCCTGGCCCCTGGCCGTGGCAAATTCCGAAAGCTGCCGTATCACCGACTTACCCGACAGCATATCCCTGTATTTTTGAACCAACATATTCTCTACTCCTTTTCGTCCTCATCCTCCGCCCACATCAGAGCGCATCTTACCGCCCGTTTCCATCCCTTCCGCAGCTGTCTGCGCCGCTCCTCCTCCATGGCGGGAGCGAAAATTCTGTCCATCTGCCAATTGGTCCGGATCTCCTCCTGGCTGCTCCAGTACCCCGCCGCCAGGCCTGCCAGGTACGCCGCTCCCAGAGCGGTGGTCTCAATGCACCTGGGCCTGTGCACCTGGGCGTCCACAATGTCCGCCTGGAACTGCATCAGAAAATCGTTGGCGCTGGCGCCTCCGTCCACCTTCAATGCTTTCAGCCGTAAACCGCTGTCCTGCTCCATGGCTCCCAGCACATCCGCCGTCTGATAGGCCACCGCCTCCAGAACCGCCCGGATAAAATGTTCCTTGCCGCAGCCCCGGGTAAGCCCCACCACAGTGCCCCTGGCATACTGGTTCCAGTAGGGCGCTCCCAGACCTGCAAAAGCAGGCACCACATACACCCCTGTGGTGTCTTCCACCGCCTGGCAGTACCCCTGGGACTGGGCTGCATTTTTGAGCATACGCATGCTGTCCCGAAGCCACTGGACGCCCGCCCCCGCCACAAACACGCTGCCCTCCAGGGCGTACTGGGGCCGGGCGGATACCCCCGCGGCAATGGTGGTCAGCAGGCCTGACCGGGAGGCAATGGCCTGATCCCCGGTGTGCATCAGAAGAAAACATCCTGTCCCGTAGGGGTTTTTCACCTCACCCTGTTCAAAGCAGCACTGACCGAATAAAGCCGCCTGCTGGTCCCCCGCCGCCCCGGAAATGGGAATCTCTCCCCCCAGAACGGATCGGTCCGTATGTCCGTAGATATAGCTGGAAGGGCACACCCTGGGCAGCACCGAGGCAGGTATGCCGAACCGTTCCAGGATCTCCTCATCCCAGCAGAGTCTGTGAATGTCAAAAAGCATGGTCCGGGAAGCATTGGTATAGTCTGTCACATGGACCGCCCCCCTGGTGAGGTTCCAGATCAGCCAGGTGTCCACAGTGCCGAAGAGAAGTTCCCCGGCCTGGGCCCGCTCCCTGGCCCCAGGCACATTCTCCAGGATCCAGGCGATCTTGGAAGCGCTGAAATAAGCGTCCGGCACCAGTCCCGTTTTCCGGGAGATCACCTGGTCAAATCCGTCCTTTTTCAGCTCCTGGATCATGTCCGATGTCCGGCGGCACTGCCATACAATGGCATTGTACACCGGCTCCCCGGTATTCTTGTCCCAGAGGATGGTGGTCTCCCTCTGGTTGGTAATTCCTATGGCGGCAATCTGTTCCGCTCCCGCCCCCAGCACTGCCATGCACTCTGCGGCCACAGCCAACTGGGTGGACCATATCTCCCGGGGATTGTGCTCCACCCAGCCGGGCCTGGGGTAAATCTGTCCGAATTCCTTCTGCGCCATGGCGCAGATATTCCCTGCTCTGTCAAATAATATACATCTGGAGCTGGTTGTGCCCTGATCCAGGGCCATAACATATTTGTTCATAATTTGAGTTCCGTTCTTACACTTCATCGCCCTTGTGGGGGAGCAATTTTCCTCTGCAAGAACGGCAGAGGAAAATTCTCCCGGGCGATTCCGTTTATGATTTTTAGTTCCGTTCTTGCACTTCATCGCCCTTGTGGGGGAGCAATTTTCCTCTGCAAGAACGGCAGAGGAAAATTCTCCCGGGCGATTCCGTTTATGATTTTTAGTTCCGTTCTTGCACTTCATCGCCCTTGTGGGGGAGCAATTTTCCTCTGCAAGAACGGCAGAGGAAA
>OFFX01000598.1_pt1 | contig 30239 bp, 22 predicted proteins | sample 1521511 | NCBI WGS metagenome assembly OFFX01 (sample SAMEA3504125, study PRJEB24116) | mouse gut metagenome | biome: mouse gut; feature: mouse-associated habitat; material: faeces | place: Denmark | collected 2011
GGCCGCCAGGGCCGCCGTCACCGAGATAAAGCCGTCCAAAATCACCGGCACCCCGCTGGCGGAGGCCCCCAGGTAGAAGCCGGTCATGGCCGCCAGGTCGAAGCCCCCTACCTTGGCCAGAACGTCCACCGGGTCGGCGGGGTCCGGGCGGTTTTTGCCGATGGCCTGGCGGACCACCGCCACCTTCCGCTGAAGCCCCTCCACCGAAAGCCCCGCCCCCCGGCCGGTAAGCTCCTCCGGCGGCTCCCCCAAAAGCACCGAGGCCACCGCGCTGCTGGTGGTGGTGTTGCCAATGCCCATTTCCCCGGCGGCCAGCAGGCGGCAGCCCCATCCCTCCGCCAGCGTCCGGGCCGCCTGGTAGCCATCCGCCATGCAGCTTTCCGCCTCGGCGCGGCTCATGGCGGGACCCTGGGTAATATCCCCGGTGCCCCGGCCGTGGCTGTGGCAAAGGAGGCTCATATGGGGCACCTCCCGGACCATCCCCACATCCACCGGGAAGACCTTGGCCCCTGCATGGGCCGCCATATGGCAGATGCTGGCCTGCCCTCTGGTCATGTTCTCCGCCACCAGGGCGGTAATTTCCTGTCCGGTTTGGGTGACCCCCTGGGCCACCACCCCGTTATCGGCGCAGAACACCGTCACCGCCCTGGGCGCCAGGGGACAATCCAGATCCCCGGTGAGGGCGCAGATCTTCACCACTGCATCCTCCAAAAAGCCCAGTCCCCGCAGCGGCTTTGCAATGGAATCCCACCGCTCCCTGGCGGCCCGCTCCACCTCTCTGTTGGGCTGGCGGCAGCTGGCTGCCATCTCCTGTACTGTCATTTTACTTCCCTCTCTCTTATTTCTTTGTATTCAGTTTCCCTGTTGAAAAGCCACACATCTCTTTAGAAACCCCTCTGCCAGTCCCTCCCGGCCCCCGAAGTGAAAGTGGGGGAACCCCGCATAAAGGCTGGGGCTGTGCCACCCGCAGGACCAGCTTTTTCCGGTGCTTTTTGTGAAGGTGAAGTCCTCCCCCTCCCGGCTGCTCTCCCAATAGTGGAAGCTGTGGGCGGGGAGGCTTTCCCCGGCGGCCAGCAGAAGGCCCTCTTTCCTTGCCCGCAGCCTTCCATAGCCGAACCGCCCCAGCCTGCCGCCATTCCGGGCTATCCCTGGAATAACGCCCCCCATGGGCCAGGGCTGACCCTCTTTACCGGCCAGCTCCCGGTGGAGATAGAGAAATCCCCCGCATTCCGCCACCGTGGGCATCCCCCCTTCCACCGCCGCCTTGACAGCCTGGCGCATCCCTTGGTTTTCCGAAAGGGCCTTGGCAAAAAGCTCCGGGTAACCGCCCCCCAGCAGGAGGCCCGCCGCCCCTTTAGGCAGGGCGCTGTCCGCCAGGGGGCTGAAGGGCAGAAGCTCCGCCCCCGCCTCTTCCAGAAGCTCCAGGCTATCCGGGTAGTAGAAGGAGAAGGCGTTATCCCTTGCCACCGCCACCCCCACCGGCCCCACCGGCAGCGGCGCCGGAGGCGGGGTGTACTCCAGGGGCGGGGCGGCTTTGGCGATGCGCTCCAGCAGCGCCAGGTCGGCGTGCTGCCGGAGGGCGGCGGCCAGACGGGCCACCTTTTCCGCCAAATCGGGCAGTTCCCCCGGCTGTACAAGCCCCAGGTGTCGGTTTTCCAAGGCGCAGTCCGCCATGGGGGGCAGAAAGCCGGCCACCAGCAGGCCGGTCTCCTCCTCCAAAACCGCCTTCATCCGGGGGTAGGCGGCGGGGGAAAGGTGGTTCAGCACCAGGGCGGCAATGCCGCTTTGCTCCCGGAAGTCCCGGAGGCCCCGGACCACCGCGGCGGCGGTGAGGGCGGACATCCCCCGGCACTGCAAAACCAGCACCACCGGCGTCCCCGTCGCCTGGGCCAAATGGAAGCTGCTGGCGGTGACGGTATCCCCTCCCAGGCCGTCGTAGTAGCCCATCACCCCTTCCAGCACCGCTATGGAGGCCCCCCGGCATCCCCGCCGGAGGGATTCCAGCACCCGCTCCTTGGGCAGAAGGAAGAGGTCCAGGCTCCGGGAGGGGAGGCCGGTGACGGCGGTGTGGAACAGGGGGTCGATGTAGTCCGGCCCGCACTTGGCGGCGGCGGGACGCTCCCCCCCTGCCGCCAGCGCCGCCAGCAGGGCGCAGGTGACGGTGGTCTTGCCGCTGCCGCTGGCAGGGGCCGCAAGCATCAGCCGGGGGATATTGATTACGGCCACGGCGGCCCCTCCTTTCCCATCAGCCTTTCCCTCCCCGGCCCTCTCCCCGCAGCAGAAACACTGGGTTTTGGCCCTCCATCTGGTGATACCGCCCCAGTTCCCTGGACCGCGCCGCTGTAAGCTGCACCACCTCGGTTTCCCCGAAGGGCAGCTCCGCCAGGGCGGCAAGGCCCTGGGACAGGGTCTCCAGGGTGCTGACAGCCACAACCACCCGCACCTGGGGGGTCTTCTTCAGGGCGGTTTCCAGGATTTCCCGTAAATTTCCGCCGCTGCCGCCAATGAACACCCCGTCCGGAGGGGGAAGGGCCTCCAGCGCCGCCGGAGCTTTCCCCTCCACCAGGGTGAGGTTTTTCACCCCGTATTTTCGGGCGTTTTCCTGGATGAGGGCGCAGGCCTCCTTCTTTCCCTCGATGGCGAAGACCTGGCCCTCCCGGAGCAGCAGCGCCATCTCCACCGCCACGCTTCCCGTCCCCGCCCCCACGTCCCAGAGGGTATCCCCAGGGGCGATGCGGAGCTTGGAGAGGGCCACTGCCCGAACCTCCGCCTTGGTCATGGGCACCTTATCCCGAATAAAACCGCTATCCGGGATGCCAGGGGTGACATAGGGCCAGGGGAGGCGCTCCGGCTCCCCCTCCGCCAGCACCACCGAGAGAGGAGGGAATTTCATCCTGGCAAATTCCTCCGCCCGGCCTATGGCGATGACCTCGTCGGAGTAGGAGAGGCGAGAGCCCACCCAGACCTGGGCCTTGGGACACCCTCCCTCCACCAGCTGCTGGCAAAGGTCTCCGGGGGTCTGACCCCTCTTCTCCCCGGTGAGGAAGAAGACGGTCCCGTGCCGCCGCACCAGCGCCGCCGGATCGCAGGATCTGCCATGGGCGCTGGCGGCGTGAATCCCCTCCCAGGGCCGCCCCAGCCTGCCACAGAAATACTGGAGAGAGGAGATGCCACAGTGGCAGGCGGTTTCTATCCCCGCCTCCCGCAGCAGGGGCAGGAGGCTTTTGGCCCCGCTGTAAAAGCCCAGGTCCCCGGAAAGGAGGACGGCGGCCTTTTCCGGCCCCTCCTCCTGGAGGATTTGGAGGATATCCCCAGCCAGCACCCCCTTCCGGCAGGGCCGTCCCCCCCTCCGGTACGGCTCCAGCAGCCGGGGGGAACCAATGAGCAGCGCTGCCTGGGCGATGGCCTCCGCCGCCGCCTGGGTCAGCAGAGAGGGATGCCCCGGACCCATCCCGATAAGGGACACCTTCATTCTCCCCCCTCCTTTCCCAGAAGCTCCAAAAGCGCCTCCGCTTCATACTCCCGCCCCCTTGCCGGGGGCCGCCGAACCACCACAATCTCCGCCCCGTGCTCCTGGGCGGCCAGGAGCTTTTCCGGCATCCCGCCGGCGGGGCCGCCGTCCTTGGTGACCAGGATGGCGATGGAAAGCTGCCGCAGCAGCGCCAGGTTCAGCTCCCTGGAAAAGGGGCCCTGCATCGCGACGATTTGCCGGGCAGGGATACCGGCCAGGCGGCATTGCCGCAGGCTTTCCTCCATAGGCAGCACCCGCGGGAAGACCCGCTCCGGCTCCCCCAGCTCCTGGCAGAAGGCGGACAGCTCCTTGGCCCCGGTGGTCAGGAGGATGGGGCCGGGAAGCTCCCGGCATTTTTGGGCCGCCTCCCGGATATCCGCCGCCATCCGGCAGCCGGTAAGGGGGGTGGCCTCCCGCCGGAGAACCAAACAGGGGATGCCCGCTGTTTGACAGGCCAGACGGAGGTTTTCCGAAACCTCCTGGGCGTAGGGGTGGGTGGCGTCCACCGCGGCGGCAAAGCCCCCCTGGCGGAGGAAAGCGCTCATCTCCCTTTGCTCCAGCCGCCCCTCCTGAAGGCGGAGATTTTCCGGCCGCCCTTCCTCCAATAGCACCCGGCCGTAACCGGTGGCAACCGATACCCAAATCTCCTTCTCCGGGCAGCGGCGGCAAAGCTCCAGGGCCAGCTGCCGTCCCTCCGCCGTCCCCCCAAAAATCACAAGGCCGCCCTTTTTCATTCTACAGCGTCCCCTTCCCCTCGTACCCCCGCGGGGTCACCAGCCGCCCGTTCACCACCTGGGTCTGGCTGTTGCCCACAAAGACGGTGGTGAACATATCCGCCGACTGCTCCCCCAGTTCCCCCAGGGTGCAGAGCCAGCTTTCCTCCCCCTCCCGGCCAATCCTCCGGGCCAGGCCGCAGGGGGTATCCGGGGCGCGGCGCCGCAGCAGCAGCTCCGCCGCCTGGCGGAGGGTATTCGGCCGCTTTTTGCTGGCGGGATTATAGAGGCAGAGGACGAAGTCCCCCTCCGCCGCCAGCAGGAGCCGCCGGGCGATGGTCTCCCAGGGGGTGAGGGCGTCGCTGAGGGAGACGGCGGCAAAATCGTGGACCAGGGGCGCACCCAGGAGAGCGGCCCCCGCCGTGGCAGCAGTCACCCCAGGGAGCACCTGAATTTCCAGCTCCGGAAAATCCCGGCACACCTGGTGCACCAGCCCCGCCATGCCGTAGACCCCCGCGTCCCCGGAGCAGACCATGGACACGGTCTTCCCCCCCAGGGCCAGCTCCCGGCAGGCGCGGCACCGCTCCACCTCGGTGGTCATGGGGGTGGCGACAATTTCTTTCTCCGGGTAGCGCTCCCGCACCAGCTGGATATAGGTGGTGTAGCCCACCAGGACATCGCTGGCGGCCAGGGCTGCCTCGACCCGCGGGGTGGTGTCCCCCGGCCCGCCGGGACCGATGCCTACAACATAGATTTTACCCATGGCTCACCCTCCTTCGTTCCCACAGCTCCAGGCCTCCGGCACCAGCTCCCGGAGCCTCCTGGTCCTGCCTTTCTTATCCAGCAGCACCTCCGCCTCCCAGCTTTCCTCCCCCAGTTGGGACAGCAGCTCCCGGCAGGCTCCACAGGGGGACAGCACCTGGCCGCTGGCGGAGACGGCGCAGACCTTTCGGACCTCCCCTTCCCCCGCTGTAAGCATGGCGGCCACAGCGGCACGCTCAGCGCACATCCCCAGGGAGCAGGCGGTGTCGATGGAGACCCCGGTGTAGATATTCCCGTCCCGGCCAAGGAGCGCCGCCCCCACCCAGCCGGCCTCCACACGTTCCGATATATTTCTTGGCTTTGCCACAGCCAGCGCCCTTTGGTACAGGGTCTCCCATTCTTCGGTCATCCCAGTTCCTCCTTCTCCTCCAGCCGCAGGGTGATCTCCCTGGCGGCAACAGCGGCGGTGACGCCCTCCAATGCCCTCTTTTTCACCAGCAGCTTGCCGCCCCCGCTGGCAGCCACGGCGGCACGCTCGCAGACGTTGTCCACCCCGGTGGTCTCCTGGACAAAGGCGGAGGGGGTGAACTCCCCCGGCTGGGCGGCCAGCTCCTCCGGCGAAAAGCTCCGCAGCGGCCAGCCTCTTTCTTTGCAGAGAAGCACCAGCCCTGGCTCCCTCTCCTTGATACAGATGGTGGCGGCACCCATCACCGCCAGGGGGGAAAGGTCTTCCTCTGCCAGGACGGCGTCCACGGCGGCGGTAATCTGCTCCCGGCTGGCCCCCCGGCGGCAGCCGATTCCCACCCAGAGGGCCGGGGGGAGCACCTTGAGGGCTTCCGAGGGGGCGGCACGCATTGTAAACCACAGCTTGGGGGCGTATTCCCCTGGCTGGTAGCCGCGGGGCAGGGGCCCCCGCACCGGGAAATCGCTCTGAAAGGAGACGGGCCTCCCTGCCACCAGGGCGGCGGAGATGGCCTTCACCTTCTCCGGCCGCTCCAGCCGCCAGCCGTTTTTTGCCGCCCAGCTGTCAATCGCCACAAGGCCCGCCCGGTCGGTGGCGGTGGTGATGACCGCCTCCCCCCCGGTGACAGCCGCCACCTCCTGAGCCAGGCGGTTGGCCCCCCCGGTATGGCCGGAGAGGAGGGAGACTGCAAAACTCCCCCCTTCATCCACCGCAACCACGGCGGGGTCGGTGTGCTTGCTTTGGAGACAGGGGGCGATGGCCCGGACGGCGATGCCGCAGGCTGCGACAAAGATAATCCCCTGGGCCTCCCGAAAGGCAGCCTGGGTCCACTGGGCCAGGCTCTCCCGCTCCAGGGCGGGAAGGACCGGCTGGCCTTTTTCATCGGGGAAGGGGCGAAAGGAGCAGGCATCGCAGCGATGGCCCGCCTTTTCCAACCCCGCTGCCAGCTCCCGCGCCAGCAGCGTCCCCCGCGGGGTAAAGGCAATGATGCGCAGGATCATGGTCCTCCCTCCTTGCTTTTGCCAATCCGGGCTGCTGCTCAGCCCTGCCGGAAGCTGTGGGAAAAGGCGGGATTGTACAGGTCGCTGCGGCGGTAGTCCTCCCCCAGAAAATCTCCCACCAGGATAAGGGCGGTACGGCTCACCCCGTTTATCCGGGCCGTTTCGGCCAGAGTGGCTACGGTGCAGGGGTAGACCGCCTCCTCCGGCCAGCTGGCCTTATAGACGATGGCGGCGGGGGTATCGGCCCGGTAGGCCCCCCCGGCCAGCAGCTGCCCCTGAAGCTCCTCCAGCATCCCGGCGCTAAGGAACAGCACCATGGTGGCCCCATGGGCGGCCAGGGCGGGGATGCTCTCCCCCTCCGGCACCGGCGTGCGCCCCGCCATCCGGGTGATGATGACGCTTGGGCTCACCCCCGGCAGGGTGTCCCCCGCCGGGATGGCCGCCGCCGCCCCGCAGAAGCTGGACACCCCTGGGGTGACATCGCAGGGGATGCCCCGCTTTTTCAGGGCGTCCATCTGCTCCCGAATGGCCCCATAGAGGCTTGGGTCTCCGGTATGGAGCCGGACGGTGCTCCAGCCTTTGGCCTCCCCTGCCTCCACAAGCTCCAGCACCTCCTCCAGGGTGAGGCGGGCGCTGTTGTGGCAGGGGACGCCGGGGCGGGCGTACCGGAGCAGCTCCGGGTTGACGAGGCTACCGGCATAGATCACCTGGTCCGCCTCCTCCAGCAGCCGCGCCCCCCGCACCGTGATAAGGTCGGCGGCGCCGCAGCCCGCCCCTACAATGTGTACCATCTCACCCCTCCTCCCGAATCAGGATGGTGGAAAAGTAGCTTTTCGCCCCCTCCACCTGGGACAGGTCCTCCCAGACCGCCTCGGCGGGGAGGCCGCAGGCGGTGACCATCTGGGCGGTATAGGGGCGCCCCTTCAGCAGGGCGTGGACCCGCGCCGCCTCCTTCCCCGCCTTCATCAGCACCTTGGTGCCGGGGGCGGCAAGGGCCTCCTCTACGCCGGGGTAGCCGCCGGGGATGATGTGCACCGGGAGATGGGGCTTTGTGAGGCTCCGGTTCAGCCGCGCCGCCACGGCGCAGAAGCTGGGGACCCCCGGAATGGTGATGACCTCATACCTCCCCGCCGCCAGCACCCGCTCCTGGATGGGGCTATAGGTGGCGTAGAGGGAGGGGTCCCCCAGGTTCAGCATCGCCACATCCTTTCCCGTATCCAGCACCGCCATCACCTGGGCGGCAGCGGCATCGTGGCTTTGGCGCAGGCGGTCTTTATCCCGGACCATGGGAAAATCCAGCCGCAGCAGCTCCTTCTCTGCCGCCTCCGGCACCGCCTGCCGGGCAATCTCCAGGGCCAGGATGGTCTCCCCTCCGGAGACGGGCACCGCCAGCACCGGACAGGCCCGGATCACCTCCGCCGCCCCCAGGGTCATAAGGCCCGGATCACCGGGCCCCACTCCCACGCCGTAAAATCTGCCTGCTTGGCTCATGGCTGCTTTTCCCCCTTGTTACAAAAATATTCCAGCAGCGCCGGAACGCCCTTGGTGGCAAGGACAATTCCTTCCCCTGGCAGGTAGGCGGCTGTCCCGGCCTGCACCGCTGCTCCGGCCCGGCGGGCCACCAGCGCCTCTATCTTTTCCGCCAGGGAGGCCATCACCGGCTCCAGCAGTCCCGCCTTCCGCAGTACCTCCGCCCCCCGGACGGTGGTGGGGGCCGCCATCAGCTCCTGTATCACCTCCCGCCCCGCCCCCAAAAGGGCGGCGTGGGCGGCCAGCAGCTCCAGGCGGCAGTCCCCGTACCGGGAGTGGGTGTTCAGCATCCCTCCGGCCAGTTTCACCAGCTTCCCCAGGTGGCCCACCAGCAGGATGCGGCAAAAGCCCAGCTCCAGGGCGGCGGCGAGGGCCTCCCCCAGGAAGTTCCCGCACTTTCCCGCCAGCCGGTCGGGAATCCCTTCCATCTCCCGCAAAAAATCCCGGCCATAGTTGCCCGGTGTAAGGATGACCCCCCGCTCCCCTGCCGCTGCCAGCACCGAAAGCTCCGCCCGAATTGTGGCAACCAGGGCCTCCTCGCTCATAGGCTCCACAATGCCGGTGGTGCCCAGGATGGAGATGCCCCCCAGGATGCCGAGGCGCGGGTTGAAGGTTCTTTCCGCCGCCGACTCCCCACCTGGGACCCGGATGGACACCGACACCGCCCCGGAAAAGCCGGCCCGCTCCGCCTCCTCCCGGACCCCCTCCAAAATCATCTGGCGGGGCACCCGGTTGATGGCGGCCTCCCCCACCGGCTGCTCCAACCCCGGCAGGGTGATGGTGCCCACCCCCTCCCCGGCGGCGAGGGTGATTCGAAGCCCCTCTCCCCCCCGCTCCCGGAGGTTCAGATCGGCAAAAATCACCAATCCGTGGGTGACATCCGGGTCATCCCCGGCGTCCTTGCGAACCCCGCAGGAGGCGGTATCCCCCCGGCAAAAAAGCTCCTCCACCGGCAGGGTGAGGAGGGAGCCCCCAGGGGTCCGCAGCCGGACCTCCGGCACCCGCTCCCCTGCAAAAAGCAGCCGGGCAGCAGCACGAGCGGCGGCTGCGGCGCAGCTGCCGGTGCTCCAGCCCCGGCGCAGCTTTTTCTCCCTGGGACGGTCCGCCATGCCTTCCACCTCCCGCCGTTTTACCGGGGGAAGGACGGCTTTGGCCTCCCCCTAATAATAATCCAAACAAAACTAAAAAGAAAAGAGAGCCGCAAGGGTTCTCTTTTTGGAAAAGACGAAGGCCCCAGGGCATACCTCCCCCTGGGACTATCGCCGTCTTCCCGCCCGAAAAACCTGCGTGTTCGCGCGCCTGGGGCAGGTCTTCTGGCTCACCCTCCTCCTCCCAGCACCCTTCCCGGCGGCAAGCCGCCAGTGGATAGACAAAGCCGCATACGATGATACCGCTTCTTTGCTGTTTGTCCGGTTTACAGCAGCGGGGGCTGCCGCGGATTTTCACCGCGTTCCCTTTTCCCCAGGGCAATTTTGACGATTCTATTGTAGTATTTCCTGGAAGGATTGTCAACAAACACGCCCTAGGTTTTGGGGCCTGTTCCGGCGCACCAAGGGCGGCGGCTGGCGCGGGATTTTCTTTCCAGGGGCAGACAGAAGAAATCAGCCCTCCAGCTTCAGCTCCGTATCCCAGGCCACATGAAAGCAGCTGTTTTCCGCCGCCTTCAGCTCCTCATAAATTTTCCGGCGCTGGGCGGTGTAGGATTCCGGGTCCTCCGGGTCCTCTTCCGCCCAATAGCTGTATCCATCTAGATAGCTTTCCACCATCTCGTCCCAGGAGCTGTACATCCCCTGCATAGCCTGGCCCAGCTCCAGGGATTTGGCCAGCGTCTCCTCCAGGGTATAGTATTCCGCCAGGTAGTACCACCCCAGCAGCGACATGGCGCGGCAGTAATCCCAGGCGTCAATGGCCTTTTCTCCCCCCTTCTGGTATATCTTAATGGCGGCCAGATAAGGGGTCGCTTCCTCGCTGGACATTTCGAAAACATCGGTCATTATCTCCAAAATCTCCTCATCGGACATCTTGGTGATTTCCAGCTCCTCCAGATAGAGCATCTCCTCTGCAAATACCGCCCGGTGGCCCCCTTCGTCGATGAGCCACTGGATGGTCTCATCGGCGCTGGCTTTATCGGTGACATCCCAGCTTTCCTCCAGGCTGACCATTGCGCTGGCCTTGGCCGTCAGGCCCGGTTTCATCCCGCCCACCAAGGTGACATCCTGGCCGTTGGCGGTGGTGAGGATTGCGTAGGTGTTGTTGAACCACTGCACTGTATCGGAGTTCTTCGCCCCCTGGGCAGAGGTTATCCCACCTTTGCATCCCGCCAGGCTCAACGCCATCATAACGGCAACCGCCGCCGCCAGTATCCGAATTCGCTTATTCATCGCTTTTCCAGTCCTTTCCCACTGAAGTGGCATATATTTTGGAACGCCCACCGGGGCGTTTGGGAACCGAAATTTTTCAGGCGCTTCCGCCTTCTCTCTTGCCCTTTGTGAAGAAGTACCGCTCCTGTCCGTCCACTGTCAGACGGCGGCAGGTGAGACCGAACACCTGGTCCAGGATGCCCTGGCGGAAGACCTCCTCCGGGCTCCCTTCCCCTGCCAGCCGCCCATCCTTCATCACCACAATGTGCCCGGCCCACTCCAGGGCTTGGGGAAGGTCATGGAGCACCGCGACCACCGTTTTCCCCCGGCTTCGCAGGAGGGATATGCGCTCCATCAGCTCCAACTGATGGCCCAGATCCAGGTAGGTGGCCGGCTCGTCCAAAAGGACCAGGGGGGTATCCTGGGCCAGAGCCATGGCAAAGTACACCTTCTGCCGCTGGCCGCCGGAAAGCTCCGCCACGCTGCGGTGGCGGTACTCCGCCACCCCTGCCAGGATCAGAGCCTCCTCCACCTTTTCCCGGTCGCTCCTGCTCATCCTCCGGGGCCAGCCCAGGTAGGGAAAGCGCCCGTGGGCTACCAGGCTTTCCACCGGGATAGCGCTTACCGGCCGCCCCTGGGGCAGCACCGAGACCATCCGGGCCAGCTCCCGGCGGGGGATGGTTTGGACCGGCCATCCTTCCAGACGAATCTCCCCGGAGATGGGTTCCATCAGCCGGGCGCAGAGGCGCAGGAGGGTGGATTTTCCGCAGCCGTTGGGTCCCAGGATGGCAGTAAGCTCCCCCCGGCGAAGGTCCAGGGTGAAATCCTTCACCACCGCTTCCCCCCGGTATCCGCCAGTAAGATGCTCCAAAGAAAGGATTGGCGTTTGATTCATCGGGCCTTGCGCCTCCTTTCCCGGAAAAGGAGCCAAAGGAAGAAGGGCGCTCCCAAGAAGTTCAGGAGGATGCCCACCGGCAGCTCATAAGGGGCGAAGAGCAGGCGGCTGAGAAGGTCGCAGCCCACCACAAAGGAGGCTCCCAGAAGGGCGGCCGCAGGAATAAGGAGCCGGTTATCCTCCCCAGCCAGGAAACGGGCGGCATGGGGAACAATAAGCCCCACAAAACCCAATAGGCCCCCCAGGCTCACCGCTCCCCCTGCCAGCACCGCCGCCGTCAGAACAAAAAGCAGGCGGCAAACACCAACCGAAAGGCCCAGGCTTCGGGCCATCTCCTCCCCCAGGGAGAGGATGTTCAGGTCATGGGAGAGGAGGAGGGCCAGCAGCAATCCCCCCAAAATATACCAGAGGGCGAAGCGGATGGCCTCCGCGCTTACACCGGAAAAGCCCCCCACCAGAAAGGTATTGGCCCCCAGCCAGGTATCCGGCGCCAGGACGGTGATGGCATCGCTGCCCGCCCCAAAGAAACCGCTCACCGCCACCCCCGCCAGCACAATGGTGATGCGGGAGGCTCCGGTGCTGGCCGCCAAGGCGTAGATGATGCCGCAGGCAAGCAGCGCGCCGCCGAAGGCCGCCAAGGGCACCAGCTCCCACCGTCCGGGAAAGAGGAGGGAGGCAGCCAGCACAAAAAAGCCGCTGCCGGCATTGACCCCAATGATGTTGGGGCCGGCCAGGGGATTGGCCAGCACCCCCTGGAGCACCGTCCCGCTCACCGAAAGGGCGGCCCCCGCCAGGAGCGCGGCGGTTACCCGCGGCAGCCGGACATGGCGAAGAATCCGCCACGTGCCCTGGGGCACCTCCCTCCCCAGAAAAAAGGAGATGGTATCCCCCAGGGGCACCTGCACCGAGCCAAAGGACACAGCCAGAATCAGCAGCAAAAGCAGCAGGGCGCAAAGGAGGAGCAGCAGGGTGGGGTTACCCCTCCCCCATGGCCTCTGGGTAGAGGATTTTTGCCAGATACTCATAGCTTTCCCCCCATCTGCGGTTGGGTTTATAGTGGAACAGCTCCCCAGGGAGGATAATATACCGCCCGTTTTTTACCGCCGAAAGGCTGTTCCACGCGGGATTTGCCTGGACCCCGGCAGCCAGGGCATCCAGCGCCTTCTGGGTGCTGCTGCCCATAATGGTGACAAAGATATAGTCCGGGTCCGCGGCGATGATTTCCTCCATGCTCAGCTCTTCCAAAAGGCTTGGGTGATTTTCTACCAGGTTTTTGGCCCCCAGGTCGTGGAGCATCACCCCCGCCAGGTTGTCCATCCCTTTGGCCTTGGCTCCGGTGGAATAGGCCCGAAGCAAAAGGACTGTGGGGGGCTCGGTTTCCGCTGCCAGACGGACCTTCTCCATCACCGCTTGGGCCTGGGCCTGCACCGAAAGGGCATTTTCCTCATAAAGGTCGGCCCGGCCAGTGATGCCAGTACAAATCTCCATTGCGTGGAGATAATCCTCCAGCGTATCCACCCGGAAAAAGGCACAGGGAATCCCCGCGCTTTGGAGGGTTCCAGCAGCCTGGAGATGGTCTGTGGTATCGGCGGAAAGGAGCACCAGGTCCGGCGCAAGATTGAGGGTCAGCTCCAGGTTTGGGGTCTTGGTGCCGCCAATAATACTCACATTTTCCCCCAAAGAAAGCCCGCGCTCTGTTATGGCGTCATCTGTGGTACCAACAAGGCTCCCGCCCGCCAACACCCACATCTCTGCAAAGGAGCCGTAAAAGCTCACCACCCGCTGGGGGCGGTCCACTGTAATCCTGTTTCCCAGCGCATCGGTAAAGGTATAGGTGGTATCCTGGCTAGGGATATCCGCCTCCGAGGAGGGGGGGACAGAAGGCGGTACAGAGGATTCCGTCGGTGGGGCACAAGCGGCAAGAACACAAAAAACAACCGGCAGTAAGAGGGTAAAAAAGCGATGAATCATGAAACTCTCCTTATTTTTATAAAACTCAATTTCTCTAATAATAGAGAAAATTTCGGAAAATGTAAAGGAAAAGTTTTTAAAGCGAAGGACCTGTTGGGTTGGTAAACAAACCTCTCATAGGGAAATGGCATTGGGAAGGATTCTGTGAGGAGGACTTGCAGCAGCGAGACCGGCACACAGAACTGGCGAAAGGGGTGTGAAAGAGCCTTTGCATCAGCACAGACACAAATCAGCCATCTTTTCGCTTGCAAATGTTTTACCTCTTTTGGGCATATTGATACTCTTCTCCGTTCTCCATTGCTGACGGCGATTACAACAGTGTGGAGAATAGATTCCTTTGCTACGGTATCATTAAACCCTCTTCTTACATTGTTCTGTCAAAGGAATACCGGCTTTCTCTGCTTTTGAGTGCAGCAATATTGACAAATCTGACAACAATTTATATAATATAATAGTCGAATTTTATCGAAATTTTGGCTCTCGAATCATCATATTTCAAAAAACCCAATTGCAGTGTGGAATGCAATTTGGCAAAGGGGGATAGTACTTGATTAACCGAAGCAAAAAATGTTGGGTGCTCTCACTGTCCCAGTAAGGATACATATATCGAGAGGGTAACCTCAAAACTCGCCGCACTGCGGGCACATGTAGATACCTTCCAAAATGATCCAGCAAATAATATCAGGACAAATCTACTACGCAATTGATGGAAAAAAAGGTTCTGTCTTGGAACACCTATTTTTTGCTGTTTTTATGTCACCGTTGACAAGTCCTCCCAAATGATACCGTTCAACGATACCACAAACTTATAGAGGAGATTTCTTTAATGGCTATTGCAGAAGTAATCAAATTTGAAGGACCCCAGGATGCTCTTGTATGGAAGTTTCCTATAGAAGATTTTAACGCAACTTCGCAGCTCATCGTAGATGAAACACACGAGGCATTGCTTGTTGTAAACGGTAATGCCGCCGATTTATTCACCGCCGGTCGCAGAACTTTGTCGGTTTCAAACATCCCCATTGCCAGAAACCTGATTGAGATTCCCTCTGGGGGCAACTCTCCATTTCCCTGCAAAGTTTTTTTTATCAACAAAGTTCACGCAATGGATCTACTATGGGGGACTCAGGGTCCTATTGCTCTGGAAGATCCCCTGTATGACATTTTCATGCATGTTATGGCGAATGGCAGTATGTCCATTTCCGTGGAGAACTCCCGCAAATTTATGCTGAAAATCGTTGGCTTCAGGGATAGACTTGCTCCAGACGATCTGATTTCAAAGTTCCGGGGTATTATATCTTCACATGTAAAAGACTGCATTTCTAAAATCATGATTAACGGTATGCTCAGCTATTTCATGATGAACGCTAATTTGTTTGAACTAAGCGAGGTTATTAAAGAACGCTTAGACAAAATCTTTGAGGGCTATGGTGTCAAGATACAGTTTTTTAATATTGAAACTATTGAAGTGCCAGAATCCGACTACAAAAAAGTTAGTGAAGCTAAAGAGCGCAGAACCAGCCGTCTGATCGAAGGCTATACATGGCAGGAAGAGCGACAGATGATAATCGCCGAAAAGTTCGCAGGTAACGAGGGTACAATGGGCGGAGTCGGCGGTGCAGTTGGCGGCTTCATGATGGGCGGGGCTATGGGCGGTTCCATTGTGGAAATTGCAAGAGGTGCTCTTAATTCGGAGAATATTCCCACAGAGAACCCTCCAAAAGATGCTGCAGGAACCGGTTCTCATGTTGGCAGCGGTCCAACATCCATTGATGTGAGTGAATTCTTCAAACCCAAGTCCAATGATGCAACTGGGGCAAGTAGTGGAAAGTGTTCCAAATGCGGTTCCGAGTTGCCGGAAAATGCTAAGTTCTGTCCGAATTGTGGAGAGCGTGTACCAGCAGACGACGACACCGTTATCTGTCCCGACTGCGGCAAGCGTGTACCCAGGGCTAAGTTCTGTTCCGAGTGTGGTCACAAGTTTGGCAATATATGCCCGAAGTGTGGTGCAGTTTTTGCTGATGGAGCAAAGTTCTGCATGGAATGTGGCACAAAATTGTAAGGAGGTAGCGAAATGAATAAAGGTAAAGCAACAACAGGTATTGGACTCATCTATGTGATCCTTCTGGCTGTATTTAACCTTTTGGTATTCACAATTTTTAAAACCCACACCAGTGTGTTCTGGATCAGCTATGTATTTATGACGCTGGCCTTTGTGCTTCAAATCGTTAGCATGTTCCTATCTTTTAAAACCGCAGATGTAGAGACAGCATTTTTCGGAATCCCTTTGGCGTCATTCTCCATCTATTATCTGTGTGCAGCTTTGATCGTTGGCGCCATCTTTATGGTTTTCCAGAACGCCGGGTTTACCCTCGCAATGGTCATCCAGGTTTTGATTCTGGCTGCATTCTTCATCATTGCTATTATTTCTCTGTTGGCCAAAGATGTCGTTCAGGCTATTGGCGACAATGTAAAACAGAATATCACCACCCACAAGTCTATTCTTATTGATATTGAGATACTGGAATCCTCCTGCCTTGATCCTGAACTCAAACAAGCACTTGCCAACCTTTCTGATACTGTGAAGTATTCTGATCCAATATCTACCGCAGCGATCGAGCTCGTTGAGCAGCGTATCATGCGCAAGATCTCCGAGCTGAGAGTTTCCATGGAAAATGAGCAGATTTCGGAGGCCTTGAAGGCTTGCAAAGATCTGGAGTTGCTGTATGTAGAGCGCAACAAGAAATTAGCGCTTTCAAAATAATGTGTAATATGTCTGGGGAGAAACCTCTATGGGAGTTAGTTTTGTTGCAAGGAAATGCACGCAGTGTGCGGGCAGATTGCAATACATAAAAGAGAAGAAAATATGGAAATGCCTATATTGCGGCGCGGAAATAGAGCGACAGGAACAATACGATGGTCTCTTTACCATCAAGAATGTTGTCCGACAATCGCTGCTTGATACGGCTTATCGGAGACTTGATAGTGCCGCAAAGAATCTTGTTGAGTGCGAAAAAATAGACTCTCGGTATATCGGTACTCTGATAGCCAAAATTGCATATGAAATGATCAGTGTTATTACTCCGGGAGCCTATTCTGAACGAGATGCGCGCAATTTGCTTGCTCAGTTGAAAAGAAATTACGAGCTTCTTCAGGGAATCAGCACTACAGTAAGCGACGAGGAAGAAGCCCTGTATGAATTTTTGGAGGAGTCCGATATCTTTGCCACATTGGTGCTGGTGTATGATTCGTTAAGCGATTCTTCCCGAAGAGACTATGTCCTTCAGATGCTTGATGCGACGCAGATCTACTCGAAGGAAGCTAATGGCAACCTGCTTACATATTCTCTAAAAAGTAACAGGCTTGAATTAGCAGATGATGTGCTGAAAAACACGGACAATATCAATATCAGCGTGGCTCTGTCGGAAGTTCTCCAAAGGTATCCTGATGGAGCTTCGAAAGGAGAACATATCTCCAACTTGATTAAGACACACACTCTTAGCCATGATGACAAGGACGCCATTGAAAAGTACCTATCATCCTCTGGCGATTCTATTGACACAAAGTCAATCGTTATTGAAACCGCAGTAGCAAACGGTATAGATGTGAGCTTGGAGTTCGTGGTGCGCAACGTTCTTCCTACAGCGGGTGCTGAAAAGACACTTTCCATTCTCCATGCATATTGCAGCAAGAAGCTTTGTGATGATGATGTTCTTTGCATCCTAAATTACGCCTGTTCGTGCAAGGATGCGAAAGTGGCCGTTGGTGCTATGGATTGCCTGAAACATAGCAATCAATATGTGTTTGTTCTTAGCAAGGTGGTCATTGCTATGCTTTCAGAGCAAGGCCTTTCGGCGCCTGATAAGCTTACAATCCTTGACAAAATATTTGAATTTAAAATAGATGCAAAGAGTGTTGAAGCGATCGTGACAAATTATCTTTGTTTCAATCAAGATCCTGTTTTTTCCAGAAAAGAAATTATCCCCTACCTTTTGGAGAAAGTTCAGGTGCTTCCTACAAGCACGGTTCAGAACTATGTCCTCAGATGTGCAATTGATGGGGATGAAAAGCCCTCTATTGTTAAGGCCATCTTCGACAAAGGGCTGAATACAAGTTTCTTTAATGAGCTTCTGTCAAAGTATATGGCTTCCTCACCGGATAGTAATGAGGTTAAAGCGGCGGTTACAGAGATTCTTTCCTGTAGGGGACTAAAAATTGATCCGGGGTCCTTTATAGACTATATTTGTGGATCTCAGGACGATGTACCCACAAAGATTCGGTTTATTAAACAGATGGTATCAAACGGATCTCAGCTCCGCAGCGATGCTATAAGTGCGTATCTTGAACGAACTGCTCCGGAGCAGTTTAGTTCGGAACTGTTCTCCCTGATCTTCACGCCGGCAAGCTCATTTAGTGCAAAAGCCGTAGAACGCTACCTGCTTTATTGCAGAGATAGAGAAGTGATTAAATCACAAAACTTTCGCATAATCGCTGAGCGTTGTTCTGGTGGTATTGGGGCTATAACCTGTCAGGTGAATCACGCCGGGAATAGCGTGTTCTGCAACCTCTTACAGGCTTATATTTTGATTTCTACAGACCAACAGAGTGTTACGCAGGACATTGTTAATTGGCTCATTACACAGCAGCGAATGAAGATCAATGCTGAAATCACTGTCTTGGGCAGGAGTATGAAATTCAAAAAGTATGTGGTAACAAATAGGGAACAGTTGAGCAGTACCGCAAACTCCATTTGCGAGCAGTACAAAGTATATACAATGCTATTTTAATATTGAAGAAAAGACAATGTCTGGAGTTATTGCTGACCGTACAATTTTGAAACTTGAACAACATCCCGATATTTCCTCGGAACTGAAGCAATGGATTACTGTTCGCACTTATGAATCCAATTGCCCAGTATCTATTGAGGGTTACACTGCTGCAGATATTGTGAAGCTCGCTCCGTTCCTGGATGGTGTTGGCGTATTCACATTTTTGGTTTCACTGAGAGAACAGCCTGACAAAGCAAAAGAGCAGATTGCAGCAGGCTTTCCTCGTAAATAAAAAAGTAAGGGGGGACTCTATTGTGACTGATGAAGAGAGACAGCGTGAGCAAGAAGAAGCGGAACGACTAATTCGAGAGATCAATGCTACGATCGACCGAATCAACCGTGTCAATCAGGAAAACGCTCAGTTGGAAATCGAACTCAAACAGTCCATTAACAATGTCCGCATTTTAATTAGAAACTGTGAAAAGATGGACCAAGCTGTTTACAAACAAATGGGCTTCCTGTCCGGCAGAGTAGGAGAAGCTGATATCAGCACAAAACATGTGTTTGATGCTTTGAATGAGCTTATTACCCAGTACTTCACCTTCAAGAGACTTTCCACTGCATCAAAAAATGTGACTCAGTTTACAGATGAGTATCATACACGGTTTTCCTACTACAATGAGCTGCGTCGTATTTCCTTAGGATATGTTGTAGGTCTTGATGCTCATATCATTTCGAGTGAGAATGCGCGCAAAAAGGTGGAGAAAGCGTATCTGCAAAACACGGAGTACTGGCTTGCTTACTGTATTACGGCCGTTATGCTCTGGGCCAACAACGAACCAGAAGCTGCCCAGAGAGCGATGGCAAAAAGCCTGTCCATCAACTACTTTAATTCATGCTTGTTCTTCCTGCTGATTAACCTCAGATTCAACCGAATTGAAGCGGCAAAAAAATGGTATGTGAACTATCTTGACCGGGCAAACATGAATGACCTTGGCGATGAATGGCAGTATCTCCTACAGGCGTATTTATTTGGCGCTTTTGGCTCTGATGAGGAGTTCCAGAACCTTGTAGCTCAATGCTTCCAGAATATGCTTGCACAAGTCGAGGTAACCACTGTTGACTTCGCAAAAAAATTTACGCAAAAGGCTATCGAGTTTGCTGAACTCTATATCCACAAGTCTGAACTTGAGTACACCACTTTGCATCGTACTTGCAGTGAATATGATGAGATGCATAGCCTGTTATCCACTGCAGAGAAGAATGCGGAAATTGCAAAATACTACGACGCTCTCATTGCCGCAGAGGAAACTGAAGGCGAAGATCTATTCCAGCGTATAGAGAATGTCTTGTACTCCCTCGTCAATGACTATGATGATGACGAGCTAAAGGTCGTTCAAAAGATCAAGTACAATGAGGCTGTTATCAATGCGCGCGGTGATGTTACCCTTGCACAGGCAAACTATGATGCCATGTTCGCAGAGCAGCAACAGAAAAAGAACCTTGGTGATCTTTTGCTCTCTTGGGCATTTGCAAGTGATAGCAGCCAGGCAGATGTGTCTGTCAAGCGTTTCTCCATTTCCTTGATGAAAGAAGCCATTGCAAAGGGATTTGAGAAGTTTGTCGAAAACTATCAAGAAAAGTTGAAGGAAAAATACACATTCATAATTGATGATTGCACGCTTGTTTGTAGCGAAAAGGATCTGGTTGAAGCAGAGAAGCAACTGGATACTCACTATGATAAGAACAAGCTGCGGGATACTTTCAAAGATAAATTCGTTCTGATTTATAGCGGAGCGTGCGCTGTATCTGTAGTTTTACTGCTGGCACTGTTGATGTTTTTCTCCCCCGTAATTCTTACTATCGCTATCCTCGTTGGTCTTGCAGGCAGTTTCCTGCTCTGGCGCCGGATTGTGGACATGGGCAAAATCCTAAAAGAGAAGAAGCGAAAGGGCAAACTGCTCTTGAAGCAGGCCCTAGATGAACTGACTCAGTGGCGTAAAGCCTATCAGGAGGCCGACGCCCAAAGCACTGATATGCTTAACGCAATTGCAAGATTTTAATACGGGAGGTAGAAAGATATGTCTTATGCACAACAGGCAATTAACAACCTGGATCAGACAATCAACTCGTTTAAGTCCAGAGTTGATGTAAAGGTCAGTGATGTTAGTATCTCGACTGCAAGTATCCAGGCAACTACAGATAAAATCTACGAGAATATTGAGCGATTTAAAAACGATCTCATGCATGGCGAAGAAAGTCAAATTGCTCATGAAAACATTTTACGGATCGATCAGATTATCAAAGAGCAGTTCAGCAACTATATTGCAATCCGCAGAACTGTAATGGGTGTTGTTCGTGACTTTGATATTAACCTTGTTCGGAATAGCACTATTCAGGAACTGTCCGAGGAACTGTGGATCACCAGCTCCAGGTATTGGCTTTCCTACACCCTTATCGCCATCACAGCATGGGTCAATAACTACCCAGAAGTAGCCAAAAATGCGCTGGCTGAAAGCGGCCGCAAGGATGCTATTAAGACCACCTTGTTCTTTTGCCTCATGAATCTCCGATTTGGTCGCATGGATGCCGCCAAGAAGTGGTTCTATGAGTATTTCAAAACTCTTGATCCCACCACGCTCCAGCAAGAGACAGCTATCCTGCTGCAATCCTTCCTAAATGGCATCTTCGGAAAGGACAAAGAACTGGAGCAGGAAATCATCAGGTTGATCAACGAGTGGATTTCTATTATCAATGACCATGAGCAAATCTCTTCTGAGTTACTCAGCGCTTATGAAACTTACATCAACAATCTGAATGCTCCTGTTAAATTCAGCTATGAATCTGTTTTGCAGTACTGCGTGAATTCGGGTGAACTTGAGCATTCCTATAAGGATGTTTCCAAGTTTGAGATGCTCCTTCAGTTCGTGAAGTCCCTTGATGTAGATGCTGAGCCTCAGGATAACTCCAATTATAAAAGCCGTATTGATGCCATTTTGATAAATCTCATCTCCAACTATGACGCCGAGGAACTGGAGCTCAAAAAGCAACAGGAGTATTACCGCTGCATTATCGAAAACGGCGGCGATATTGCCCAAGCGGAGGCTCAGTTCCAGGCAATAGAGGAACTCGGTGATAACGAGTTTAATATTGGTAAGCAAATGCTCAAATGGGCTATCTATGATGACAGCGACCAGACCAATGTCCAGGTTCGCAAGTTCGGTTTCCAGAATACGAAGTCCTGGTTTAAGAGTGCTGTTGACAGGTTTGATGCAAGACTACAGGAAACCTTCCCCATGGAGTATAGACTCCATATCGATACCTGGGAAGGTGTCAGCAATGGATCTGATCAGGCTGATCAGATTGAGAGTGTCAAAAACTATTTTGCGAACAACAGATTCCAGAATATGTTTGTAAACACTCCCAATATCCTTGCGGCAATTCTCTTTATTGCTTCTGCGGGCCTTGCGTTTGTTACCCTCTATTCCCTGATTGTTACAGTTTTTGCGGCTGGTTTTTTGGGCTTCCGGGCATTCAAGGCTATTCGGAGTTATCCAGTTCGCATCCAAGCTGCGGTCGACAACCTAAACGCAGTTATGGACGAAATTGCAGAGTTCAAACGCTATTACGAAGAAGAGCGGGCTAAAAAGGATGCGCTTCTTAGCACTGTGGAATTCCTTTAATTTATTTATACACTTCAATATATAAAAAGAGAAGGAGACAAGATCATGAGTGCCGATAAGAAAAATCCAGATATTGAGTTTGAGCAGATGATGGAGCAACGTATCCGTGACAATTTTTCCACTCCTACTGCCGATGGCGTACAGATTTCTGATGAACGTCTCAGAGAAATGAGCAAGAAGCTCCCCGACTGGAGCCTTGAACCTCCCTATAGCTTTCTGAAATGATTGAGCTTCGGGAAAGACCTACCACTGCTGCTCCATCTACATATCAGGACTGGCTTGATTGTTTTGCGCGGATGAGAGAACTGCCATTATCCAGAAATAGAGACTTCGAAGTGCTTGCACTCGGCTCCTTTTCCGGGACAAGCGCTATGCAAGTTGCGCTCCAACGTCAAATGGTGAGCACCATCAATACGGTTTTGAATAAAAGTGTGAAGCGCTTTGTACGGGATTTGAATGAATGTATTGCCTTTAATGAGTTGGCCCAAGTCGATGCCCTTTTTAAGAGGTTCAAAAAGGATGTAAACAAGACAATGTTTTTCCTAAGCCTGTCGTTTCTATCTGACGAGTTCAAGGATGAGCTGTATGCATCAATAACCGACCAAATGACAGAGTTTTGGGATGACACTGTCGATTTCCTGCGGCAACAGGCGATGGATTATTCCAATTCTGATTTAGAAGATGCCCTCTTTTTAATTAGGCGTATTAGACTATTTTCATAACAAGGGTGAGAACATGGGAAACTACAATTCGACAAAAGCCGAGATTAAGAATTACATATGTGCCAGAACACCGTTGATCGTCGTTGATTCTTCAGAGCGAGAGCGAGTTGAGCGCATTTTAAAAGAAATTGCTACCGAGTTAAATATCAGCATTTCGTATTATACCGATGCCAAGCAGGTCAGTACGATCAACGGCAATACAACGAAGGATGTTGACAATGATCCGCTCCAGTTTATAGCATCTTTCTTTAAAAAAAATAGAAACTCAACGTTTGCTTTTGGCGATGTGAAGCGGATTGGCGAGGACAACGCCTACAGTCGAGAAGTGCTGAACATACTGTACTTGGCCAAGGAGACGAATTGTACCCTCATCCTCATTACAGCAGACAGTGTGTGGTCGAGACTGGCGCAATTTGGTATGTTAACCACTCTGGATTATCCAGATATCGACGAGCGTGTCCAGCAGATTCAGGAGTTCATTGGACAATATCGAGGTAGATTCAGCATTGACTGGAACTCCAATGATATTCGCATGGCGGCAACACTGATGCGTGGCTTTACAGAAATCCAAATTGAGAACATTCTTTCCACCACACTAATCAGTAACCAACGCTTGGACAACACTCATCTTTCCGAACTAACAGGACAAAAAAGCAAGCTCTATGCCGCAGTGTCGTGTATCCAGTCAGTGCAGGTTCATCAAGATCTGTCCGTTTCTGGTCTGGACACCTTAAAAGAATGGTTAGCCGCAAAGAAGCGTGTTTTCTTCGCCTCTGACACTGCCCTACGCGAAAGAGACTTGAGCACCCCAAAGGGTATCCTCCTCGCCGGTGTTCCTGGCTGTGGTAAGTCCCTCTCTGCCAAGATGGTTGCAAAGGAATGGAGTCTTCCTCTGTTCCGATTCGATATTGGCTCAGTTTATGACAAATGGGTTGGCGAAAGCGAAAAGAAGATGAAAGAGGCCCTACAGTTTATAGACAATGTATCCCCTTGCGTGGTCTGGATTGATGAAATAGAGAAGATGCTTTCCGTTTCCGATTCAGGTAACGATACAGGAAAGCGAGTCCTTGGGCAATTCCTGTTCTGGTTGCAGGAATCAAGAAGCAGAGTATTTCTCGTTGCAACTGCAAATGATATTTCGCTATTGCCTTTTGAGCTATTTAGAAAAGGGCGCTTCTCGGAGATTTTCTTTATCGATTTGCCAAATGATTTTGAGCGAAGAGCCGCTATTATGCAATATGTGAGTCGATCTCTGCATATACACCTGTCGGAAAACGAAATAGATGAGCTGGTTACATTATCGAAGGGTTTCTCCTACTCTGACATTGAATATGCCATTAAGGATGTAGCTCAATTGACCCTTACAGAAGGGCAATCAGTGGTTACACAGAAAAGAATACTTGAGAGTTTTGAGCATGTTGTTCCAATCTCTAAAAACAATCCCGAAATGATTGAAAAGATTCGAAAGTGGGGTTCAGAACGCGCTGTTGCAGCGTCAAATGGAGCAGGAGGAAAAGCAGAATGAGCAATTACGCATTGCAAAGCCAACTTAGTGAGCTGCAATCACAACTAAGAAAAGCTGAACGGATTAACGCCGAGCTTCGGAGTGAGCTCTCTACTATTGAGCGGGGTGTAAACCGAGCGCATAAAGACCTCGAAGATTATAATGGCAAAATCAGAGGCACTCTTGATAGCTGTAATGGAACAATGAGGTCTTCTCATCAAAGAGTCATTGATGCCATTGAGGTGCAGGGTGAAATCGAGAAAATGTATGTTCGCTTCAAACAGGTGGAGCTAGCAAATAAGAAGATCCGTGCAGCAAACAACAAAAAATATTATGACTTTGCAAACTACAGAACTGTGAGAAAAATTGTCCAGGGTATCATGGACAACCTTGATATCAATATAGTCAGTGACAAGACCATTACCAAGTCGGTCGAGGTTCAACATCTGCAGACACCTGACTACTGGCTTACCTGCGTTTTGATCAGTGTGATGGCCTGGAGAAACAATGACAAAGAGCTTGCTGAACGGGCTATTGTTCGAGCTATCAATCTTGATAAGAAGAACAGCGCCATTTTCTATATGTTGTACAACCTGAGAATGGGACGCGAAGATGCCGCACTCAAATGGTTCTATACATATCAGGAGTGCGAACTCAAAGGCAGTGACCAAAGAACCTTCTTGATGCTTTTCTCCTTGGTAAGCAAAACTCTGGCAGATAATGTTGATGACTCTACTAAAAACGAAATATTTGCATTTATCAATAAGGTCATTGACTCCAACATGAAAGCCTTTGGGTATAGCAAAACTGATATTGTTGCACAGATTCGCCAATATATCAATCGCATGCAGCCCTCTGACCAGCTTGAGTATTCATATCTCAGGAAATTCTGCACCGAGTTTGAGCTTATGTCTGCAAACATGATGCAGGCAAAGAATAATATCAATATCCTCGAATTTATCCTAAGGACTGTCAATGTTCCGATCGAGCAGAAGAACACTTTCTTAAAAGGCTATATTGATGAGCTAATTGCAACTCCTAACCAATCCGAAAAAGATGTCTATGACGAGATCGCATATAATGAGCTTGTAATTCGGTATGAAGGTGAAATCGAAACCGCGAAAGAAGTGTTTGCCGCAGAACAGGCAAAAAAAGCTGACGATTTGAATCTTATCGCCGAGATGATTGATTGGATCTATGAGCGTGACTCTCAGGATGTTAACGGCCAAATTCGACTGAATATGTTTGCTCTGACTAAGGCTCTGCAAGAGCAAGCTGTCGACGAGCACGTCGAGGATTATAGGAGTCGCCGCAAAGCGAATTATTGGGTGACTATCGGTGAATATTCTACAGAAGTTAATTTTAAACGTGAAGATGAGGAATACAGTAAGGTATCCTCCTATTTTACCGATATGCGCGATCGGGCTATTGCGAGCATTAAGAATTGGAAAGCATTCATCGGTTTCGGTGTAGGTGTTGCGGCCGCAGCATGTGCCTTTTTTGTCGAATATTGGCTGTTCGCAGTCGCTTTAATCGGCATGGGATATGGCGCTGGTGTGCTTATCTCCAACAAATCTCAGATTAAGCAGCTTGAGCAGAAGTGCGCTGAAAGCATAAAGGCTACCAACGACACTTTGCAGAAACTTTTTGTTGAGTTCAGCAAATATCAAACTGAACTCGACGAGTACGATAGTTATTACGAGCGTATTAAGAACGAATTTAATAAAATTTAATTTCTATTGCTTGGGTAGCTCTTTCTAGTTTGTGTATCGTAATTATGGCGACTGTGATTGATATGGGGTTCTTAGCACTTGATACATAAAGAGGATGACACATCGGAGTAGAGATTGCAAGAGGTAAATCACCAGAACCAATTGATGAAGTGGGACTCCTGGTAGAAGTGAACCAGAAGAGCAGACAGTGAGTAAGCGTATCATATGGGGAGCATGAGAGAGATGAACAAGGATAGAGTCAAGGCCGTGAGACCTTGACTCTATCCTTGTTTCAACCGCAAATACATCCCTGGAAATATGCAGGGTTCGTACTTGCGCGTTATGGTGGGCCTTCAGGGATTCGAACCCGGGACCAACCGGTTATGAGCCGGTCGCTCTGACCAACTGAGCTAAAGGCCCTTCCTTTGAAATAGAGCCGCTGGCAAACAGCGGCTCTATTGTGGCTCCCCCTGTCTGGCTCGAACAGACGACCCTGCGGTTAACAGCCGCATGCTCTACCGACTGAGCTAAGGAGGAATATGGGATAGCGGCTCCCTGAAAAGGAACCGCTATCAGGTGCCGGCGAAGACCTATTTTACCAGGCAGCTTCCCGCCAAGTATCTTCGGCACAGGTGAGCTTAACTTCCGTGTTCGGGATGGGAACGGGTGGGGCCTCACCGTAATAAACACCGGCTCGTTTCCCTGGGGCGGTGTGTGTGCGCCCTGGGATGTATATATGCAGTCCTTACGGACTGTATACCAAAGGATTGGTGACCCGTGCGGGAATCGAACCCGCGTTACCGGCGTGAGAGGCCGGTGTCTTAACCGCTTGACCAACGGGCCACATATTTGGACAAGTGTTTCCTTCTATCAAAAAGCATTCCTACATGCTCTTCTTTTTGGTGCGCCATCGGGGACTCGAACCCAGGACCCGCTGATTAAGAGTCAGCTGCTCTACCAACTGAGCTAATAGCGCATGTTTCCCTAGATTTTCGCTTTCCAGGCTATGGTTTGCACAGCCAGCGGCCACAAAGGCAACGCCCGCCCTTCTCAGCTGTCGCTGCTCAGGGCTGCGATTGGTCCGCCTCTCGGCAGACACTCCGCTAAAAACAGTCCACTGGACTATTTTCTTCACGCTCCGTACCCTCAAAATCGAACAACGATAATACTTCAGCTTTCTGCTTGGTCAAGCCCTCGACCGATTAGTACACGCTAGCTAAACGCCTCACAACGCTTTCACTTCGTGCCTATCTACCTTGTAGTCTTCAAGGGGTCTTACCTAGTTAACCTAGTGGGATATCTTATCTTGTGGCCGGTTTCACGCTTAGATGCCTTCAGCGTTTATCCGATCCGCACTTAGCTGCCCAGCTGTGCCGTTGGCACGACAACTGGTGCACCAGTGGTGCGTCCATCCCGGTCCTCTCGTACTAGGGACAGCTCCACTCAAATATCCTGCGCCCACGACAGATAGGGACCGAACTGTCTCACGACGTTCTGAACCCAGCTCGCGTACCGCTTTAATGGGCGAACAGCCCAACCCTTGGGACCTACTTCAGCCCCAGGATGCGATGAGCCGACATCGAGGTGCCAAACCTCCCCGTCGATGTGAACTCTTGGGGGAGATCAGCCTGTTATCCCCAGGGTAGCTTTTATCCGTTGAGCGATGGCATTTCCACTCACATACCACCGGATCACTAACTCCAACTTTCGTTACTGCTCGACCCGTCGGTCTCGCAGTTAGGCTCGTTTATGCGTTTACACTCAATGCACGATTTCCGTCCGTGCTGAACGAACCTTTGAGCGCCTCCGTTACTCTTTTGGAGGCGACCGCCCCAGTCAAACTGCCCGCCTAACAATGTCCCCCGACCAGATTCATGGCCGCAGGTTAGAATTCCAGTACCTCAAGAGTGGTATCCCAACGGTGGCTCCGCAGAAGCTGACGCCCCTGTTTCCCAGCCTCCCACCTATTCTGTACATGAGATACCGAAATCCAATATTAGGCTGCAGTAAAGCTCCATGGGGTCTTTCCGTCTTGTCGCGGGTAACCGGCATCTTCACCGGTACTACAATTTCGCCGGGTGGGCTGTTGAGACAGTGTCCAGATCATTACGCCATTCGTGCGGGTCAGAACTTACCTGACAAGGAATTTCGCTACCTTAGGACCGTTATAGTTACGGCCGCCGTTTACTGGGGCTTCGATTCGAAGCTCTCACTCCTCCTCTTAACCTTCCAGCACCGGGCAGGCGTCACCCCATATACATCATCTTGCGATTTAGCATAGAGCTGTGTTTTTGCTAAACAGTTGCCTGGACCTATTCTCTGCGGCTCAACTTCCGTTGAGCACCCCTTATTCCGAAGTTACGGGGTCAACTTGCCGAGTTCCTTAACAACCCTTCTCCCGTTGGCCTTAGAATCCTCTTCCTACCTACCTGTGTCGGTTTGCGGTACGGGTGTCTCAGATATTCACAGGGCTTTTCTCGCCTGATTCCAACTTCACTTCCCTACTCTATTTTCGGTCCCTTTCGCCCAGGTCTACCAACGCCTGGGTTGAAGCCTTCTTCAGTGTCCCCCTGCTTAAATCCTTCGACAGCTACGGAATCTCCACCGTATGTGCATCGGCTACGCGTTTCCGCCTCACCTTAGCTCCCGGCTAACCTGGAGCGGACGAACCTTCCTCCAGAAACCTTAGGCTTTCGGCCTTTATGATTCTCACATAAATCGCGCTACTCATTCCGGCATTCTCACTCGTGTAAAGTCCACACGCGCTTACGCTCATGCTTCACCCCGTTACACGACGCTCCCCTACCCCGCATCTTTCGATGCAGCCCAAGCTTCGGTTGTACGTTTAGCCCCGTTAAATTTTCGGCGCGGAATCACTCGACCAGTGAGCTGTTACGCACTCTTTGAATGTGTGGCTGCTTCTAAGCCAACATCCTGGTTGTCTGTGCAATTCCACATCCTTCTCCACTTAACGTACATTTGGGACCTTAGCTGTGGGTCTGGGCTGTTTCCCTTTTGACAATGAAACTTATCTCACACTGTCTGACTGCTGTACATCAATTATCCGGCATTCAGAGTTTGATAAGGGTCGGTAGCCTCTCGGCCCCTAGCCTATTCAGTGCTTTACCTCCGGTAATCTAATACAACGCTAGCCCTAAAGCTATTTCGGGGAGAACCAGCTATATCCGGGTTCGATTGGAATTTCTCCGCTATCCACAATTCATCCGCCGCCATTTCAACGGAGGTCGGTTCGGTCCTCCATGGGCTTTTACGCCCACTTCAACCTGATCATGGATAGGTCACCCGGTTTCGGGTCATATCCAACTGACTATACGCCCTATTCAGACTCGCTCTCGCTTCGGCTTCAGACCTGAGGCCCTTAACCTTGCCAGTTAAATATACTCGCCGGACCGTTCTACAAAAAGTACCCGATTACCCGTTGACGGGCTCTCGGTGCTTGTAAGCACAGGGTTTCAGGTTCTATTTCACTCCCCTTCCGGGGTCCTTTTCACCTTTCCTTCACAGTACTATGCGCTATCGGTCACTGGGTAGTGTTTAGGCTTGGAGGGTGGTCCCCCCGGCTTCCCACGGGATTCCTCGTGTCCCGCGGTACTCTGGATACTGCTCGCTGCTTCCGCCTTTCGGATACGGGACTCTCACCCTCTTCGGTCCCCCTTCCCATGGGGTTCTCCTAGACTTCGGCAATACTAAATGCAGTCCGCAACCCCGAAGATATTGCTATCCTCGGTTTGGCCTCTTCCGCGTTCGCTCGCCACTACTTACGGAATCTCGGTTGATTTCTTTTCCTCGCCCTACTTAGATGTTTCAGTTCAGGCGGTTCCCCTCATACGCCTATGAATTCAGCGTATGATGACCGGACTTTACTCCGGCCGGATTTCTCCATTCAGAAATCCACGGCTCAACGCCTATTTGCGGCTCCCCGTGGCTTATCGCAGCTTATCGCGTCTTTCTTCGGCTCCCAGTGCCAAGGCATTCGCCCTGCGCTCTTTGTAGCTTGACCATGCATTTTTCACCTCTACAGACTTCTGCCCATAGAAGTGTTAGCTGTTACGTTTTCGGCTTATTGTAGTTTCATACCCATTTTTGAATACTCTACTATCAAACCTTTTCGCAGTTATATTATCGTTGTTCAATTTTCAAGGTGCGGTGCGCTTCATGAAAAGCTCCGGAGACTTCCCCGGAAAAAGTCCCGACTTCCTCTCAACCTCTCAATTGAGCCTTGCCGTTTCTTTCTGCCTGCTTTTTCTTTTCCCAAAGAAAAAGCAAGTGGTGGGCACAAGTGGACTCGAACCACCGACCTCGCGCTTATCAGGCGCGCGCTCTAACCAGCTGAGCTATGCGCCCCTGTGGTGGAGATGAGGAGGTTCGAACTCCTGACCCCCTGCGTGCAAGGCAGGTGCTCTCCCAGCTGAGCTACACCCCCGTGCCAGCTTTTCACGCTGCTTTTGAAGTTGTCACTTCCGTGACCCCTTCAAAATCGAACAACATTTATCTCGCTTCTGCCAAACCTTTCATGATGATTTCTCATCATGCTGACCAGAGTAGCATGAGTTCTTTCACTCATCGCTTCTCCTTAGAAAGGAGGTGATCCAGCCGCACCTTCCGATACGGCTACCTTGTTACGA
>OFFX01000604.1_pt1 | contig 30032 bp, 23 predicted proteins | sample 1521511 | NCBI WGS metagenome assembly OFFX01 (sample SAMEA3504125, study PRJEB24116) | mouse gut metagenome | biome: mouse gut; feature: mouse-associated habitat; material: faeces | place: Denmark | collected 2011
CCCGCCCACTTTTCCCCATCCCGCGCTGAGGGGCGGGCGGCGGGCGGTTCCGCCCGCCCCTGAGAGCGGGAGAAACTGCTACAATAGATAGGAGGTCTGCTTATGAGCGAGTACCGCTTGGAAATGCGGGGCGTGTGCAAAACCTTCCCGGGCGTCAAGGCCCTGGACCACGCACAGCTCCGCCTCCGCCCCGGCACAGTTCACGCCCTCATGGGGGAGAACGGCGCAGGGAAGTCCACGCTGATGAAGTGCATGTTCGGCATCTACAAGATGGACGAGGGGGAGGTCCTTTTTGAGGGGCAGAAGGTGTCCATTGCCGATCCCATGGAGGCGCTGAAGATGGGCATTGCCATGGTCCACCAGGAACTCCAGCCCATCCCCGCCCGCACGGTGGGGGAGAACATCTTCCTGGGCCGCTACCCCATGAAGAGGGCCTTGGGCTTCATCCCCATTGTAGACCATAAGAAGATGTACGAGGAGACGGCGGCGCTTTTGAAAAAGGTGCGCATGGACTTCGATCCCCGGCAGATGCTGGGGGAGCTGAGCGTCAGCCAGATGCAGTCCGTGGAGATCGCCAAGGCGGTCAGCGCCAACTGCAAGGTGCTCATTCTGGACGAGCCCACCTCCTCCCTGACCCAGAACGAGGTGGAGGCCCTGTTCCGCATTGTGGAGGATCTGAAGCGGGACGGCGTGGCCATTGTGTACATATCCCACAAGATGGACGAGATCCTGCGCATCTCCGACGAGGTCACCATCATGCGGGACGGCCAGTACATCGGCACGTGGCCGGCCAAGGAGATGACCACGGACATGATTATCACCAAGATGGTGGGCCGGGAGCTGACCAACCTGTTCCCCGAGCGTGACAACCACCCGGGGGAGGTGGTGTTCCAGGTGGAGGACTTCACCTCCATCAACCCCAAGAGCTTCCGGGACGTGAGCTTCCAGCTGCGCAAGGGGGAGATCCTGGGCGTGGGCGGTCTGGTGGGCGCCCAGCGTACGGAGCTGATGGAGGGCCTCTTCGGCATCCGGTCCCACACCAGGGGACGGATCACCTACAAGGGCCAGGAGCTGAAGATCAACCGCCCCAAGAACGCCATTGACCAGGGCGTGGCCATGCTCACCGAGGACCGGCGGGCCACCGGCATCCTGGGGGTGCTCAGCGTGGCGGACAACATCTCCATTGCCTCCCTCAAGCAGTATCTGGACTTCGGCGTGTCCATCAACAGCCGGAAGGTGGAGGGGCTGGTGCAGGACAACGTGAAGAAGATGAACATCAAGACGCCCTCCAGCAAGACCCTCATCAAGTCCCTCTCCGGCGGCAACCAGCAGAAGGTGCTCATCGGCCGCTGGCTGGCCAACGACCCGGACGTGCTGATCCTGGACGAGCCCACCCGGGGCATTGATGTGGGCGCGAAATACGAGATCTACTGCATCATTGCCGAGCTTGCCAAGCAGGGCAAGAGCATCATCATGATCTCCAGCGAGATGAGCGAGCTCATCGGCATGTCCGACCGGGTCATGGTCATGTGCGACGGCCGGGTCACCGGCTTCATTGACGGGAAGGACGCCACCCAGGAGAATATTATGGAACTGGCTACCCAGTTCGCGTAGACCGTGTGACAGGAGGAAAACGAATATGGAAAATAAGAGAGTACCTGAGAAAATCTGGAAGGTTATCAAGGATAACCCCATTGTGGTCCTGCTGGTGATTGTGTGCATCATCGTGGGCTTTACCATTGACAACTTCTTCTCCTTCCGCAACCTCAACAGTCTCATCAGCAACACCACCGTCCGTTTCCTCATCGCCCTGGGTGTGTCCGGGTGCCTGATTACCAAGGGCACGGATCTGTCCGCGGGCCGCGCCGTGGGCCTGTGCGCCTGCCTTGCCGGCACGTTGCTCCAGGACCCCACCTACACCGGGCGCATGTACAACTGGCCTGAGTTCAACCTGCTTGTGGCCTTTCTGATCGTTGTGGCGGTGGGCGCTGCCTTCGGCCTTGTGAACGGTCTCATCATCTCCAAGCTGAACGTGCCCCCCTTTATCGCCACCCTGGGCACCCAGACCATCGTCTACGGTATTTGTCTGGTGTTCACCAACGCCCAGCCCATCGGCAACTTCAAGGGCAGCTACAAGAACTTTGTCAACGGCACCTGGCTGAAGGGCATCTTCACCATTGGCGGCGAGGAGTTCCCCGGCGTCCCCTACCTGCTGGCCTGGGCTTTGGTATTCGGCCTGCTGTTCTGGTTCATCTACAACAAGACCACCCACGGCAAATACATGTACGCCATCGGCGGCAATGAGAACGCGGCGGAGGTCTCCGGCGTGAACACCGCCCGGACCAAGATCCTCATCTACGTCACCGCCGGCGTGATGTACGCCATTGCCGGCTACCTGCTGGCCCCCAAGGGCGGCGGCGCCTCCTCCGGCTCCGGCATGGGCTACGAGCTGGAGGCCATCGCCGGCTGTACCATCGGCGGCGTGTCCACCACCGGCGGTATCGGTACGGTGGGCGGCGTGCTGGTGGGCGTGCTGGTGTTCGAGCTGCTGAAGATCGTGCTCCAGTTCCTGGGTGTGAACCCCTACTACAACTATATCGTCCAGGGCCTCGTCATCGTCACCGCCGTGGCCATGGATATCCGCAAGTACGTGGCCAAGAAGTGATGGAGGAGAAGGAAAGGGAGGCCCCCGGTGCGCCGGAGGAGCCCGATACCCGCTCCACATGGCAGCGGAACAAGGAGGAGCTCTACGACAAGGTTCCCCTGACCCTGCGCCAGTTGGACATCATCATCGCCCTGGGTCTTCTGGGTCTGGTGGCGGTGGCTGTGCTCATCTTCCTGGAGGCGTCAGGAATCCTATAATGTAAGAGAAGTAAGCTCCTGCCTTTGCCGGGGCTTACTTCTCCTTTTTTCGCCCCCTGCTCCGGCCTGGAGGCGGGTGACAAAAAAGTGGTGGAAAGTGAACGAAATATCTATGTTCATCCAGGAGGCGCTATCCTATAATGAAGGCAATAAAACATTGCAATCCATATGATTTTCAGGAGGCAGCTATGGACTACCCATTTTCTCCCGTGAAAGATTTTGCAAAGCTGGAGGCTGCCATTGCCGGCCTCTACGGCGAGGCCCAGGCCCCCGGGCAGACGGAGCGGTACCGGGGCCTGCTCCGGGGCCTGGAGGAGACCTTCGGCCCCAGCGAGAAGGTGGCGGTGTTCTCCGCCCCCGGCCGCACGGAGATCGGCGGCAACCACACGGACCACCAGCACGGACGGGTGCTGGCGGGCAGTGTGGATCTGGACGTGATTGCCGCCGTGGCCCCCAGCGGGGACCGGACCATCCGCATCCAGAGCGAGGGATTCCCCATGGCCCAGGTGGACCTGGACCAGCTGGAGATGCGGCCGGAGGAGGTGAACACCTCCGTGTCCATCATCCGGGGCACCGCAGCCTGGTTCCAGCGCCAGGGTTGCCGCATGGAGGGGTTCAACGCCTACGTCACGTCCAATGTCCTCAAGGGCAGCGGCCTCAGCTCCAGCGCGGCCTTTGAGGTGCTGGTGGGGAACATCATCAACAGCCTGTTCTTTGAGGGGCGGTGCACCCCCATCCAGCTGGCTCAGATCGGCCAGTACGCGGAGAACGTCTATTTCGGCAAGCCCAGCGGCTTGCTGGACCAGATGGGGTCCTCTGTGGGCGGCATGGTGACGATTGATTTCAAGGACAACGCCAACCCGGCGGTGGAGCGGGTGGACTTCGACTTCGCCGCCACCGGCCATGCTCTGTGCATCATCGACAGCGGCGCGGACCACGCGGATCTGACGGACGAATACGCCGCCGTACCCCGGGAGCTGGGGGAGATCTGCGCCCACTTCGGCAAGAGCGTTCTCCGGGAGGTTCCGGAGAGCGAGTTTTACGCGGCCCTGCCTGTGCTGCGCCGGAAGGCCGGGGACCGGGCCGCGCTGCGGGCCATCCACATCTACGAGGAGAATCGGCGGGTGGAGAAGCAGGTGGAGGCCCTGCGGCGAAACGACTTTGGCGCGTTTCTGTCCCTGATCCGGGCCTCGGGCCTCTCCAGCTGGAGGTACCTGCAAAACGTGGTCCCCGCCGGATATACCCACCACCAGGAGGTGGCCCTGGCCCTGGCCCTGTGCGAGGGGCTGCTGGGGGGAGGGGGCGCCTGCCGCGTCCACGGCGGCGGCTTCGCGGGCACCATCCAGGCTTTCGTGCCCCTGGACATGCTGGACGGCTTCCGGGCGGAGATGGAGCGGGCGCTGGGGGGCGGGGCCTGCCATGTGCTGACCATCCGGCCTGTAGGCGGCGTCCGGCTGGCATAAGAAGACAATCACCGGCGGCGCCGCAGCTGCGCCGCCCATCTGACCGGAGGGAGAGCCATCATGATTGACACCTATATTTCATCCTACATCGCCGCTCTGGCGGACTACGGCGTCCGCAGGGGACTCATTGAGCCCGCAGACCGGACCTGGGCAGTCAACAGCCTGCTCCAGGTGATGGAGCTTCAGGAGTACGAGGAGCCGGAGCGGACGCCGGAGCTGCCCCTGGAGGACATTCTCGGCGCACTGGTGGAGTTCTCCGTCAAGCGGGGGCTGGTGGGAGACGACATCACCAGCCGGGACCTCTTTGACACCAAGCTCATGGCGGTGCTGACGCCGCGGCCCAGCTGGGTGATGGGGGAGTTTTTCCGCCGGACTGCGGAGGATAAAAAGGCCGCCACGGACTGGTACTACCAGTTCAGCCAGGATACGGACTACATCCGCACCTACCGCATTGCCAGGGATGTGAAGTGGGTGACCGCCACGGAGTACGGGGATCTGGACATCACCATCAACCTCTCCAAGCCGGAGAAGGACCCCCGGGCCATTGCCGCAGCCAAGGCCGCGCCGCCCAGCGGCTACCCCAAGTGCCTGCTGTGCCGGGAGAACGAGGGCTATGCGGGCCGGATGAATCACCCCGCCCGGGGGAACCACCGGATCATCCCCGTGACCATCGACGGCGGGGAGTGGTTCCTTCAGTACTCCCCCTATGTCTACTACAACGAGCACTGCATCGTCTTCAACGGCCGGCATGTGCCCATGAAGATTGACCGCTCCGCCTTCCGGAAGCTGCTGGACTTTGTCATCCAGTTCCCCCACTACTTCGTGGGCTCCAACGCGGATCTGCCCATTGTAGGCGGGTCCATTCTCAGCCATGACCACTTCCAGGGGGGGCGGTACACCTTTGCCATGGAGCGGGCCCCTGTAGAGCGGGCGGTGACCTTCCCGGGCTTTGAGGATGTGGAGGCGGGCATTGTGCGGTGGCCCATGTCCGTGCTGCGGCTGCGCTGCGGGGACGATGAGCGGCTGGTGGAGCTGGCGGATAAGATTCTGGCCGCGTGGCGGGGTTACACGGATGAGAGCGCCTTTGTCTTTGCGGAGACGGAGGGGGAGCCCCACAACACCATCACCCCCATCGCCCGGATGCGGGATGGGCGATACGAGTTGGATCTGGTGCTGCGCAATAACATCACCACGGCGGAGCACCCCATGGGTGTCTACCACCCCCACGGGGAGCTGCACCACATCAAGAAGGAGAATATCGGTCTCATCGAGGTGATGGGTCTGGCGGTGCTGCCGGCCCGGCTGAAGGGAGAGCTGAAGCGGCTGGGGGAGGTCCTGGTTCAGGGCGGAGATCCGGCGGCGGATCCGGAGCTGGCCAAGCATGGGGAATGGGCGGCTCAGCTGCGGGAACGGCACACCTTCACACCGGAGAACGTGGATGCCATCCTTCGGGACGAGGTGGGCCGCGTCTTTGCCCAGGTGCTGGAGCACGCGGGCGTGTTCAAGTGCGATGAGCAGGGGAGGGAAGCCTTCCTGCGGTTCGTTTCCTCTGTGAAATAGTTATTTCTTTTCGCCACAGGAGAATCCAACAAACTGCCGGCAGTCCAACGAGATGCGATCGTTAGGCTGCCGGCAGTTTGTTGAGCCATCTAAAGCTTTTCTTTCTTCAAAAAGAACAGGTAAAAGGGATAAAAACCGCGCCGCAATCAGTAGGCCAGCTTCTCCACGGTCCAGTCCCGGATAATATCCCGGTAGAAGGCGCACTGGGTCCTGGCCAGGGACACGTCCAGATTGATGTAGTTGCCGCACTCCACGGCGCTCTTCCCGGGCATCTCGCCGCTGAAGTCCGCGCCCTGGGCGAAGGTCTCCTTCACCAGCTCCACGGCGTCGGCGTCGCTGAGGCGGCTGCTGTCGTAGAGGAAGTAGAAGCCGGTCTGACAGCCCATGGGACCGAAATAGATCACCGCGTCCTTGGCCCGGCCGTTGCGGAGGAGGGTGGCAATGATGTGCTCCACCGAGTGCATCTCCGCGTTGGTCAGCAGGTCGCCGGTGTTGGGCTTCTTGAAGCGGAGGTCCAGGGTGGTTACCTGTCCGTCCCGGCGGGAGAGGTACATTCCGGGGACCAGCTTGTTGTGGTCCACCTGAAAACTGGCAATGCGTTCCATGTGAGGTCTCCTTTCCTTATACCGTCATGTCTGCCAGGGCCTTGGCGAAGGGGAGGACGATGCGGTTGAGCTTCTCCATGGCCTGGGGGTAGTTGAAGTACTCCTCCGCGTTGTTCTCCTGGCACAGCCGGTCAGAAACAGACTTCAGAGCGGTGAACTTCACGCCGCTGCGCAGACACACCTGGGCCACGGCGCCGCCCTCCATCTCGCAGAGAACGGGGGAGAAGGTCTCGGCCACCCAGTCGGCACGACTGCCGCCGGACATGAACGCGTCCCCGGTGGCCACCCGGCCGATGAGGTGGTCCACCCCCAGGCTGGCGAGCAGGGAGGACATGGCCTCCACGTCGCTGGTGGGGAACTCCACCCGGTCCACTGTGGAGACAAAACCGATGGGGTCACCGGCGGCGGTGGTGTCCACGTCGTGCTGGATAAAGCTGTCGGCCAGCATCACGGCGCCGATGGGCAGGTCCCGGAAGCAGCCGGCCACGCCGGCGTTGACGATCCAGTCCGGGTGGTAGCGGTCAATGAACAGCTGGGCGCTCATGGCGGCGTTGACCTTCCCCACGCCCCCCACGTAGGCCAGCACGTCCGGCGTGATCTCATAGATGGCAACGCCGCTCACCGTCTCCAGCAGCTTGGCGTCCGTGGTGCGCAGGATGCTCTCGATTTCTCCCTCCAGCGCATAGGCCAGTCCGATTTTCATGGCAAATCCTCCTGTTGATATGGTGTGTCTATTATAGCACAGGTTTCTTGTTGGGTAAAACGGGGGATGCCGGCGAAGCCGGCAGACGCGGAAAAGGACATGTTCCCCACACCGCGGCTTTTACAGAATCCAGCCTGCGCTGTGGGGAGCATGTGCAGCAAAATCCGGCCCTCCTGTCCCCCTCAGGTCAAAGCCAGATCCAGCGCGCCCAGCAGGCTCACCCGGTCAATGGGCTTGTAGAGCAGGGCCTTGGCCCCAATGGCCAGGGCCTCGTTGACGGTATCGTCGTAGCCCAGAGAGGACACCATGATGATCTTCGCGTCAGGGTTCTCCTCAATGATGATCTTGGCGGCCTCCAGGCCGTCGATTCCGGGCATGATAATGTCCATGGTGACGATGTCCGGCTTTACCTCCCTGTAGCGGGCGATGGCCGTCTCGCCGTCCTCGCAGAAGTCGGCCACCTCAAATTCGGATCCCTCCAGCAGTTTGCTGATCTGCATCTCCATGGCGAGGGAATCATCAACAACCATAATCCGTTTTTTCATAAAGCGCTTCCTTCTTTCTGTTCACTTTTGGCCCAGCAGTTCGCCGCCGCTGGCAGACAGCGCGTGGTGAACCAGCTGTGCGCTCTCATTTTCATCGCTGGAATAGGTGAGAACAATGTGGGACATCCGGTCCTCCGGCATGTACCGGCCCTGGCAGAAGGCGGGTACATGAAACCGGGCCGGCACCTTGGTGATTTGATACAGCTGCGTGGCAATGTGCCCGCACAGCACATTGAAGAACTCCTTGGCGAAGAGCTCCACCTCCCGGGGGGAGACGTCCTCCTTCTCCATCATCCGCCTGGTCAGCCGGATAAACATGGACTTCTCCGCGCACAGGGACAGGCTGGTGTGGTATCCCTTGTCAAAGGTGGTGTATACCGTGCACAGCTCTCCCTCCAAGTCCGTGTCGCTGGAGTGGAGTACAATCCCCGCCTCCCGCTGGATGATATCGCGTACCACCTGATCAAAGATCCCGGCCAGACGCTCACGCTGCATAATAGTATCCATGGGTTCTCTCCTTTCTGCCGCGCTGGCGCGGTTACATCATCACAATCTCATCCCGTATCATGGTAACAACGCAGTGCCGGGAGAGCTCCTGGACCCGGAGCACCTCTTCGCCGATGCGGACCTTTGTGCCCGGGTAGACGGCGCCGCACTCCATCCGTCCGCTCTCCCGCTCCCGCTCCGGAGTCATGCGGGCCCGGCGCTCCTCCAGCTGCCGCAGCTTCATCTCCGCCGTGGCCAGCTTGATCTTCGCCTTGCTCAGGAGACTGGACTTGACGGGGCTTTCCGGCTGGCACTCCAGCCGCTCCAGCTCCATCTCCATGGCGTTGACCTCCCGCTGGGTGATCTCCCGCTCAAAGCTGGCGCAGGGCCGCCCGCCCAGGACGATGGAGGTCTTGCACTCGGACTGGGAGCCCACGGTGTGGGCGCAGATCCGCTTGGCCGCCCAGACCCGGCCGCCCATGATAACGCCCCGGCCCGATTGGACCAGCACCTCGCCGCCGCAGTAGATGCTGCTGCCGATGATGCAGTCCGTCTGCAGATTCTCCCGCACGGAGATGGTGGCGTTTTCAACGTATTTGGAGAAGATGCTCCGGTGGACCTGAACAGTGGTGGTGCCGTCGCCCAGAATGCCCTTGACAACAGCCAGATCCCCGCCTGCCTCGATGGTGCTGCCGGCCTCCACCACGCCGGCGATATGGATGTTGCCCATGGCCCGGACAGTGAAGCCGCTGAGCACATTGCCGCAGATGTTGATGTCCCCCAAAAAGTCCAGATCCCCGGTGGAGAAGTCCACGTTGCCGGAGATCTCCAGCACGGGCTTGACCTGGAAGCTCCGGCCGGTGAACTCCACGGACCCCGCGATGGAGGCCAGCAGCTGGGTGCCGTCCTCGCTGATCTCCGTGTTCCGCCCCTGGGGCAGGGGCACGTTCTTGCCGCTCTTGGCGGGGATCTCCTGGTCCAGCACCGTCCGGCCCGGCTCGCCCTCGGTGGGCTTGATGAGGTGGCAGATCTCCTGGCCCACCTCCACGTTGTAGATCAGGTTGAGGGCCGTGTAGTCCACCTGATCGAACTCATCCACCTCCAGCACCCGCTCGATGACCCGGGGGAAGTTATCCACAATGTTGCCGTTTTTCCCGTCAAAGGCCGGCTTCCCTTTGGCGATGAGATAGAGGTTGAAGTACCGCCGCTCATCGTGGGCCAGCCGGTCCACCAGCCGGGTGTCCACGCCGAAGCCGATCTCGTTGGTAATCATCGCCTCGTAGAGCATATCCCGGGACAGCTCCTTCCCGCCGTTGATGGGCGGGAAGGCGATCACCCACGCATAGAGCTTATCCGAGGAGAGGAAGAAGAGGGGGAGGGCGTCCAGAACCGGCGCCTCGTTCTCCGGAGACTCTGCTTCCTCCAGATCCTCCGGCTCTTCCCCCTTGGCGGGCTTTTTCTTCCTGGAGCTGCCGCTGCGCCCCTTGGAATCCTTCAGTCTCACGGAGCAGGCCTTGGTCAGTACTGTCCGCAGCCGATTCTTCTCCCGCTGCACCATCTCCGGCGGCAGTGCGCCGTCCTCGTCCAGGCAGAGCCGGGGCGCGGGCAGATACCCGGACTCCTGCCGGCGCTGGTTGTAGAGGCGGTAGATCTGGTGCTCCGCGCTCAGCTCCAGCAGGGACTGGTTGAAAATCCCTGGGCCGGATGGCTCCGGAGCCTGCTGGGGAATGGACGCCAGGTCCTCGTAGGCCTCCCCGTCCGGGGGCTTCCCGGAGGGCTGCTGACCCCGCAGAAGCGCCGTCAGCTTATCCTTGATCGACATGTGGCCGTCATCACTTCTTTCTTACAAGATATTCACAAAAATGAAACTGTTTCACAAGGCGCCGCAACGCGCCGTCCTAGAGCATGTGGCCGGCGGTATCGGAGCGCAGAGGGTTGGGGTAGTTGATGGAGAGCAGCTCCGCCACCTTGTTGGTGTTGTTGGCCCAGTTATGGGGCTGGTTGGAGTGGATCTGAACGCTGTCCCCTGGGTAGAGGGTGTAGCGGCTGTTCTCCACCCAGAGGGAGACGATCCCGGTGAGCACGTAGATGAACTCCTCCCCCGTGTGGGCGTACAGCTCCGGCACCAGGGTGTCCGGGTCGCTGAAGGGCATGAGCAAAAAGCGCCGGGGGAGAAAGTCAAAGGCCTGGGTGTCGTGGCTGAGAACGCTCTGGATGATCTGGGGGCTGACCATGGTCTGGTGGGTGCTGAAGCTGTGGACCACCGGGTCCTGCCGGTCCGGCGGCTGGGTATCAAAGAAGGTGGACAGGGGAACCTCCAGACACTTGGCGATCTTCGCCAGGGAATCCACCGCCACGGAGGAGATCCCCCGCTCGATCTGGGACAGGAAGCCTACGGAAAATCCGGTGAGGTCCCCCAGGTTCTTCAGCGTGTACTTCTTTTCTGTGCGCAGCGCCTTGATCTTTGCGCCGATGGTCTGATTGGGGTCCATACCGTGCCTCCCATTCTACTCTGCAATCGTTTCTTTGGATAGCCTCATTATACTTGATTTTCCCGTGGCTGTCAACGAGGAGTCGCCGGGCCGGCGGGAACCGGGCAGAGCCGCCCCCGGTCCGTGATCGCTAAATATCAAAACAAACCGTCAAATTCTGTGGTTGACATCCGAAAAGATTGCAGTACAATAAAAGTGAACATAAATTCATATTAATGAAAAAATGGAGGAGGGGAGCGGATGGGAACGCCCCTGGTATTCAATATCCAGAAGTACGCTATCCACGACGGCGAGGGCATCCGCACCACGGTCTTTTTCAAGGGCTGTCCCCTCGCCTGCCGCTGGTGCCACAACCCGGAGAGCCAGCGCTGGCAGAGAGAGCTGATGCTCCACAAGGACCGCTGCACCGGCTGCGGAGCCTGCGTCTCCGTCTGCCCGAGAGGGGCGGCCCAAAGCGGGGAGGGCTGCGCCGGCTGCGGGGCCTGCGCCGACGCCTGCGTCCAGGGGGCCCGGGAGCTGGTGGGCCGGGAGTATCCCCTGGAGGAGCTGGTCCGGGAGCTGGAGAAGGACCGGATGTTCTACGAGCAGTCCGGCGGCGGGATCACCCTCTCCGGCGGCGAGGCCCTGGCCCAGGATATGGACTACATAGAGGAGCTGGCCCGGCGGCTCCACGGGAAGGGCTACAGCGTGGACTTCGACACCTGCGGCCACATACCCTACGCCCACTTCCAGCGGGTGCTGCCCTACGCGGACGCTTTCCTCTACGATGTGAAGCTTCTGGACCCGGAGGAGCACCGGCGCTGCACCGGCGTGGATAACAGGCTGATCCTGGAGAATCTCCGGCGGCTCAGCGGGGACGGGGGAAAGATCAACCTCCGCCTGCCCCTCATCAAGGGCGTGAACGCCGAGGACGAGTACATCCATCAGATGATCGGCTTTCTCAAGGCGGAGAATATCCACGTCTACCGGGTGAATCTGCTGAAATACCACGAGACCGGAAGCGGCAAATACGGAAGGCTGCGAAGAAGCTATGAAAAGACGGGCATGTCCCCGCCGGAGGACCAGTGGCTGGAACGGGCGGCGGACATGTTCCGGCAGAGCGGATGGACAAACATTCATATAGGAGGTTAGACCAATGGCGGAGAGACAGGAGCGGGGCATGAACGAGCGCATCCGGAGGCTGAGAAGGCAGAGCGTGGAGACCCAGCCCCACATCGACATAGAGCGGGCCGTTCTGGAGACGGAGGCCTACCAGATGTACGAGGGCAAGGTGTCCGTGCCGGAGCTGCGGGCCCTGACCCTCAAGCACATTTTCAGCCACAAGACCCTCTACATCGGGGAGGGCGAGCTGATCGTGGGGGAGAAGGGAACCGATCCCCAGTCCGCCCCCACCTTCCCAGAGCTGTGCTGCCACACCCTGGAGGACATGCGCAACATGAACGACCGGGCGGTGGTCAACTTCACCGTCACGGAGGAGGATCTGCGGATCCAGGAGGAGAAGATCATCCCCTACTGGGAGGATCGATCCATGCGCCGCCGGATTCTGGACAGTATGCCCCAGGAGTGGCGGGACGCCTACGGCGCGGGCATCTTTACGGAGTTCATGGAGCAGAGGGGCCCGGGCCACACCGTGGGCTCCGCCAAGCTCTATGAGAAGGGGTACTTGGACTACCAGGAGGATATCCGGGCGGCCCTGGCCAAGCTGGACTACGCGGGCGCGGACCCGGAGGTCCTGAACCGGCGGGATCAGCTCAATGCCATGCTCATCGCCTGCGACGCCATCATGATCCTGGGCAGGCGCTATGGGGAGCTGGCCCGGAAGCTGGCGGCGGAGTGCCAAGACGAGCAGCGGAAAAAGGAGCTCCTCCAGATCGCCGCCAACTGCGACGTGGTCCCCGCCCACAGGCCGGAGACCTTCCATCAGGCCATCCAGACCTACTGGTTCACCCATCTGGCGGTGACCACGGAGCTCAACCCCTGGGACGCCTACTCCCCGGGCCACTTTGACCAGCACCTGGGCCCCTTCTATGAGCGGGACACCCAGGCGGGCATCCTCACCCGGGAGCAGGCCCTGGAGCTGATGGAGTGCCTGTGGGTGAAGTTCTACAACCAGCCGGCCCCGCCCAAAGTGGGCATCACCCTCAAGGAGAGCAGCACCTACACGGACTTCGCCAACATCAACACCGGCGGCGTCACCCCCGAGGGGGAGGACGGGGTCAACGAGGTGTCCTACATCATCCTGGACTGCATGGACGACCTCCAGCTGGTCCAGCCCAACTCCAACGTGCAGATCAGCCGCAAGAACCCCCGCCGGTTCCTCAAGCGGGCCTGCGAGATCTCCCGCAAGGGCTGGGGCCAGCCCGCCTTCTACAACACGGAGGCCATCATTCAGGAGCTGATGAACGCCGGCAAGACCCTGGAGGACGCCCGGAAGGGCGGCTGCTCCGGGTGCGTGGAGACCGGGGCCTTCGGCAACGAGGCCTACATCCTCCAGGGCTACTTCAACCTGCCCAAGATCTTTGAGCTGACCCTCTTTGACGGCGTGGACCAGATGACCGGCAAGCAGCTGGGGCCCCACACCGGCAGGGCGGAGGACTTCCAGACCTTTGACCAGCTCTGGGAGGCCTACACCCGGCAGATCGAGCATTTCCTGTCCGTGAAGATCCGGGGCTCCAACATCATCGAGGCCCTGTACGCCAAGTACATGCCCGTGCCCTTCCTGTCCATCCTCACCAACGACTGCATTGCCAGGGGGAAGGACTACAACGCCGGCGGCGCACGGTACAACACCAGCGTCATCCAGGGCGTGGGCACCGGCACCATCACGGACTGTCTGGCCGCGGTGAAATATAATGTATACGACAACCAGAACTTCACCATGGCGGAGCTGCTCTCCGCCATGAAGGACAACTTCCAGGGCCACGACCGCATTCTGAATCTGGTCCGGAACAAGACGCCCAAGTATGGCAACGACAACGACTACGCGGACGGCCTCATGCGGAAGGTGTTCAACTACTTCGTGGACAGCGTCAGCGGACGGCCCAACATGCGGGGCGGCACTTACCAGGTCGACATGCTCCCCACCACCTGCCACATCTACTTCGGCGATGTGATGATTGCCAGCCCCAACGGCCGTCTGGCCCACAAGCCGGTGAGCGAGGGCATCTCCCCGGAGAAGGGGGCCGACGTCAGCGGGCCCACTGCGGTTATCAAGTCCTGCGCCAAGATGGACCACCTGAAGACCGGCGGAACCCTCCTCAACCAGAAGTTCACCCCCGCCGTGGTGGCAGGGGAGGAGGGACTGGACCGGATGGCGGATCTGGTCCGCACCTACTTCGACATGGACGGCCACCATATCCAGTTCAACGTGGTGGGCCGGGAGACTCTGCTGGCCGCCCAGAAAAATCCGGAGGAGTACCGCGATCTGATCGTCCGGGTGGCCGGGTACAGCGACTACTTCCGCAATCTGGATAAGCCTCTCCAGGACGAGATCATCGAGCGCACGGAGCAGGACTTCGGCTGCTGAGCCGCCTGCCCGCACAAATCCATCATTTCCCCATGAGTGCTGCGGGGCCGCGAAAATTTTTCGCGGCTCCGCTTTGTTCACAACTGGATTTTCAGACCGTTGACATCTCCTGTTATTTTCATTATAATGAAAATAACAATCTGTTCAATGAAAAGAAGCAGGAGGGGACGGAACATGCTGCTTGACCAGATATTCCGTGGAGCTTCCCTTTCTGGGGGGAAGCTGATCGCGCAATTCTGCCAGAGGGAGGGGGTGACGGAGGAAGCCTTCCGCTTTGGCCTCATCGGTCTGTATGGGAGGAACCGGGAGGCCCCCTGCTGGGATGGGGCGGTGGAGACCATTGACGGGGCCCTTGGCCGCCTGGAGCTGCCGGAGCTGGTGGTGGTGCTGGTGGGGCCGGAGACGGACTGCCGGACGGAGGCGGAGCGGGCCGCGGCCTGGATGGGGGAGCGGGGGACTGCCGTTCAGGCGGCCTACCTCTCCGGTAGGCGGCTGACGGAGGCCCGCCGCCTGCGGACCATGTTCGAGGGGGCCGCTGACGCCGCGTTCTACACCCGGACCCCTGGCTGCCGCCCTCTGGAGGAGCTGCTGGAGCCCCCAAGGGAGAGGGAGCTGTCCCTGGAGGACATGGGGCAGCTGCGGCAGCTGCGCCGGGAGATTGCCTCCTGCCTGACCAGGGGGGAGGCGGCGTGTGTGGAGAGAAAGCTGGAGGACTACTGCGCCATCTGCGCCCAGGGCCGGCCGGCGGTCTTCCGGGAGCAGTGCGCCAGCCTGTACTGCTGCGTCAGCGAGGAGCTGGCGGCCCCGGACGGGGAGCTGGCCCGATACCACCAGCAGCTGCGGCCGGAGGATCAATCCGTCTTTCAGGCGATCATGGAGGCCAACACCGCCGGGCAGGTCCGGGGATACCTCTCCTGGTACACGGACCGGCTGCTGGAGTGGTACCACCCCCTGAAGGAGAGCACGGCCCACCGGGTGGCGGCCTATGTGGAGGAGTACGTGGGCAGACACTACATGGAGACCGTGTCCATTGAGGAGATCGCCGCCCAGGTGGGCCTCTCTCCCAACTACGTGCGCTGCATCTTCAAGAACACCCGGGGCGTGACCATTCAGAATTATCTCTCGGACTACCGGCTGCGCATGGCCTGCAAGCTGCTGCGGAACACCGCCGCCAAGGTGAGCCGGGTGGGGCAGATGGTGGGCTACAGCAATGTGTCCTATTTCTGCGCCGCCTTCCAGAAGCGGTTCGGAAAAACGCCCAGCGAGTGGCGGGGCGGAGAGAACGTGGATTTGTCTTTATAAATTTCACGATTAAAAAATTTCTGATCGAAATTTTCCACAATAAAATCATAATTATGAAATTTTGTTATTTATTGATGAACATCATTAGAAATTGTTGTGGAAACCTCAGATGTTTATTGCTATAATCAGGGCAGTACAGCGCCTGCGCCGCCCGTAGACGGCAGTTCCCGCAGAATCCGGAAGGGGCCCCTTACAGGATCTGCATTGCCGGGGTCCTGTCCCGGCGTCTGGAGAGGGCCGGCTGGGGAGCGGGCGCACGGTGCAAAAAAAGACAGGAGTGTAAGAAGATGAAAAGAAAGGGATTCCGTATTCTGTCGATGCTGCTGGCCGCTATGCTGGTCCTGTCCGCCTGCGGCGGCAACAGCAACACCCCGGCCGATAACAGCAATGCCTCCAACGGCGAGACCAACGCGCCTCCCATGCCCGACAACGGCGGCGAGCCCATCAAGGATCTGGTGACCTTTGCCAACGCCGGCACCCACGAGGTGGAGAACTTCTTCATGATCGGCACCGAGCTGGGCGCTGACCTGGACGTTCTGTGCAACGCCTACTCCCCCCTGCTGGAGATCAACAACAAGGGCCAGCTGCAGCCTGCGGTGGCCAAGGAGTGGGGCACCGAGGACGGCGGCAAGACCTGGACCTTCAAGCTCCGAGACGATGTGACCTGGGTGGACGTGGAGGGCAACGAGAAGGCCAAGTGCACCGCTCAGGACTGGGTCACCGCCATGGAGTGGATCCTCAACTTTGAGAAGAACGGCTCCACCAACACCTCCATGCTCAAGGCCATGGTGGAGGGCGCGGAGGAGTACTACAACTACACCAAGAACTTGGCCGAGACCAACCCCGGCGCGGCCCTGGCCCTGTCTACGGAGAATAACCCTGAGTTTGACAAGGTGGGCATTGAGGCTCCCGATGACTACACCCTCCACTACACCTGCATTGACCAGTACCCCTACTTCGACACCCTCTGCACCTCCGCCGCCATGTACTCTGTCTCCCAGGCGGAGATTGATGAGAAGGGCGTGGAGAACATGATCGGCATGTCCAACGAGAACGCGTGGTACAACGGCGCTTACACCATCACCTCCTATATCATGAACAACGAGAAGGTCCTCACCCGCAACCCCGCCTACTGGGACAAGGACTGCACCCTCTTTGACACCGTCACCATTATCATGATCGACGACGCCAACCGGGACGATCAGCTCTTTGACACCGGCGAGGTGGACCACTGCTCCCTGAGCGAGAACGGCCTTAAGACCATTCTCGACAACCCCAGCGACTCCCGCAACCAGGAGCTGACGGAGACCCGCTTCCGCAAGTACTCCTTCCAGTACCTCATCAACTATGCCAAGAACAATGAGGACGGCACCCCGGATGTGAACTGGAACACCGCTATTGCCAACGAGAACTTCCGCAAGAGCCTGTACTACGGCGTGAACCTGGAGAACACCTGGGCTCGGGTCAACCCCACCAACCCCATGAAACTGGAGAATCTGTGCTTTACCATGAAGGGCTTCCTCTATTTCTCTGACGGCACCGACTACACGGACCGGGTCATCGAGAAGCTGGACAACATCCGCCCCTACGACGGGGAGCACGCCCGCCGCTTCAACGAGCAGCTGGGCCTGGAGTACCGTGACAAGGCCATTGAGGAGCTGACCGCCAAGGGCGTCACCTTCCCCGTGGGCATTGACTACTACATCAAGGCCGGCTCCGCCACCGCTCTGGACGCGGCCACGGTACTCAAGGAGAACTTTGAGCGCACTCTGGGCAGCGACTACGTGAGCTTCAACATCAAGGAGTACATCTCCAGTCTCGGCCAGGAGGTTCGCGCCCCCAGGCTCCACAGCTTCACCGGCACCGGCTGGGGCGCCGACTACGGCGACGTGGAGAACTTCCTGGAGCAGACCATCTACGGCTACGACGGCGCGGACTTCTCCATGAACTACACCAACATCAACGACATCACGGACCCCGACTGCATCGCCCTCTTTGAGGAGTTCACCCGCATGGTGCAGGACGCCCAGACCATTACCGACGACATGGACGCCCGCTACGAGGCCTTTGCCGACGCCGAGGCGTTCCTGCTCAACCACGCCCTGACCATCCCCTCCAACTACGAGAACTCCTGGCAGCTGACCAAGATCAACGACTACTCCAAGATGTACGCCCTCTACGGCTGCCAGAACAACACCTACAAGAACTGGGAGACCTCCACGGTGCCCTACACCGCCGAGGACTACGCCCGCTTCGAGGCTGAGTTCAATTCCTAATCAGACATAACGGAGGAAGTAGAGAATATGTCCAACGCATATTTCACCATCGCTAAGCCCGCCAACGATCCCTTTTTGGGGTATCTGCCCGGCAGCCCGGAGCGGGCGGCGCTGAAGGAGGAGCTGGCCAGGCAGGCCAGCGAGGTGGTCAAGATCCCCCTCATCATCGGCGGCAAAGAGGTCTGGACCGATGAGACCATCCCCGTTACCATGCCCCACGACCACCAGCACGTCATTGCCCAGTGCTGCATGGCCGGGGAGAAGGAGCTGAAGGCGGCCGTGGACGCGGCCCTGGCCGCCCGGGACGCCTGGGAGGCCATGCCCTGGGAACACCGCTCCGCCATCTTCCTCAAGGCCGCCGACATGATTACCGGCCCCTACCGGAAGGTGCTCAACGCCTCCACCATGCTGGGCCAGTCGAAGACTGTGTTCCAGGCGGAGATTGACATCGCCGAGCTGGCGGACTTCCTCCGCTTCGGCGTGTGGGAGGCCCAGGAAATCTTCAAGAAGCAGCCGGAGAGCGTGGACGGCATCTGGAACCGGCAGGACTACCGGCCCCTGGACGGCTTCATCTGCGCCGTGTCTCCCTTCAACTTCACCTCCATCGGCGGCAACCTGCCCACGGCCCCGGCCATCATGGGCAATGTGTCCGTGTGGAAGCCCTCCCGGACTGCGGCCCTGTCCAACTACTACTACATGAAGCTGCTCCAGTGGTGCGGCCTGCCCGCCGGGGTCATCAACTTCGTCCCCTGCGCGGGGAGCGACATCTCCCGGTATGTCATCAGCCACCCCAAAATGGCGGGCTTCCACTTCACCGGCTCCACCGCCGTGTTCCAGAGCGTGTGGAAGCAGGTGGGGGAGAATATCGGCTCCTACGCCAACTATCCCCGGCTGGTGGGAGAGACCGGCGGCAAGGACTTCATCTTCGCCCATCCCACTGCGGACATTGCGCCGCTGGCGGCGGCGATCATCCGGGGCTCCTTTGAGTTCCAGGGCCAGAAGTGCTCCGCCTGCTCCCGGGCGTTCATCCCCGAGAGCATCTGGCCGGCGGTGGAGAAGCTCCTGAAGGAGCACGCCGCCGGGCTGAAGGTGGGGGACGTGTCGGAGCTGGACACCTTCATGGGCGCGGTCATCGACAAGGCCTCCTTCGAGACCTGCAAGGGCTACATCGACCGGGCCGCCGCCTCCCCGGACTGCGCGTTCGTGGCCGGCGGGACCTATGACGACAGCAAGGGCTGGTTCGTGCAGCCCACCATCATCCGCTGCAAGACGCCCACCTACGAGTCCATGGTGAAGGAGATCTTCGGGCCCATCGTGTCCATCTACGTCTATCCGGACGACAAGCTGGACGAGACCCTGGCGGTTTGTGACAGTGCCTCCCCCTACGCTCTCACCGGGGCCATCTTCGCCCAGGACCGTGAGGCCATTGTGAAGATGGAGCGGGCCCTGCGCAACGCGGCTGGAAACTTCTACATCAACGACAAGTGCACCGGCGCCATTGTGGGCCAGCAGCCCTTCGGCGGGGCCCGGGCTTCGGGCACCAACGACAAGGCGGGCACCTGGCTGAACATGATCCGCTGGGTCAGCGCCCACACGGTGAAGGAGTCCTTCTGCCCCTCCGCGGCGATCAACTATCCCTATATGTCTGAGCGGTAAGCGCCTGTTTTAGGGAAGATCCGCCCGGGAACATTTGATGGCGGGCGGCGTTTGCGGCACATATCAAAACGGAAGCGTCTGATCAAGGCGCTTCCGTTTTTTTAGCGTGTTGACGCTATTTCTTGTTTGTGAAGATAAATCATCCCTGTGAATTTAAACCGGTTGAGGCCCTGTATAAAATCTGTGCATATGAAATTCTGTCAATATTCAACGCCTATCGTAAAAAATTATTGTGGATTCTGCAGGGTTTTTCACCTATAATAAAAATGAAAAGCAAAAAAAGCGTATTGGCAGTTCCTGCCTTTCTGGAGACGGATATGTTCTTTATCAAACAGATGCTGAAAAGGGATCGGATTAGAATCTTCCTGATCGCCGCCCTGCTTGCTTTCGCCGGTCTGGCGGTGCGCCGGGCGCCGGGCGCGGTCCGGAATGTTTCCGATTGGTTCTGCATGGTTGGATTGGTCCACATCTTGGTGGGCTGTGCCCGGTACATCCGGAACGTGGGGCTTTTTAAAACGTTTTCATACGCCGCCTACAAGCGGCAATGGAAGAGGAACGGCCATCCCACCGGCGAAACGAGGCCCATGAGCCTGGCGGAGTATACCCAAAACGTCATTATGGACGAGTCCCGCCGGCGTCCCTCAGGTTGGTTTCTGGCCTCGGGAGTGTTCTGGTGCGCGGTATCCCTGCTGCTGGCGGTGTGGTAATGTACGTTGTAACAGGATGTTGAGATAGTATATTTGCCGGCGCGGCACATTGACGGAGCGGATACCGGTCTTCGGGGAGGGCCGGCGGACAAGGGGCCCCTTGTCCGCCAGAGTACATGTACTCTGGCGATGGAATCTGTTTCCGGCGGCTGTGCGGAGGCGGCAAATATAGTATAAATTACAAAATTTTAGGAGGAATTAAGCATGAAGAAGAAGTCCCGTCTTTTGGCGCTGTTCCTGGCCGCCTTGATGACGCTGTCCCTGCTGGCGGCCTGCGGCAAACAGGAGCCCCTGCCCATTACGCCCAGCGACACCCCCGCCGGGGACGATGCCAACGCCCCGGACGATACCCAGACCCCCGATGATACCCAGGAGCCTGCGGAGCCTACCGAGAAGGTCCTGCGCAGCTACATCAGCGACACCCCGGAAACCTTCAATCCCCATCAGATGTCCACGGACTATTACCTGATGGATAAGCTCTGCGCCGTGCTGTACGCCATGGTGTACGACGAGGAGCAGCAGGCCCGCGTCTATATCGACGAGCTGGCTGACGGCGACCCCTACTATCCCGATCCCAACGATGTCACCCTCATCCGGGTCAATGTGAAGACCGGCTACACCTTCACCGACGGCACCCCCATCACCGCCCACACCTTTGAGGAGAGCATGCGGCTGCTGAACGACCCCCTGCTGCTCAACCGCAACGTGTACGCCTCCAACCTGGTGGGCGGCGAGGAGTACCTGGCTGGCCAGGACAACTCCGACGAGGCGTGGGCCAAGGTGGGCTACAAGGCCATCGACGACACCACCCTGGAGATTCACTTCCTGCCCGACTACGAGCCCGCCGACTGGAACGAGTTCAAGTCCAACTTCTGCTTCGCCGCCAACGGCGTGATCCATCCCGAGATGTACAAGTCCTGCATCAGCGAGGACGGCACCCAGTGCACCTACGGCACCAGCTTGGATACCTTCGTGTGCTCCGGCCCCTATGAGGTTACCGCTCTGATCCCCGGTCAGTCCTATGAGGTCAGCAAGCGCACCGATGACGGTGCTCCTCTGAAGGACTTCTACACCCCCGACAGGCTGACCTATGTCTCCGCCACCGATACCAATACCCAGATCCAGCTGTTCGAGAATGGCGAGGTGGACAGCGTGGTAGCCAACCAGGCCGCCTATGACGAGTACGCCGACAACGCCCGCTACTGGTATCAGAAGGACAACATGGGCATCTACCTCAACGGCGAGACGCCCACCTGTGAGGCGCTGAAGGACGTCAACCTGCGCTACGCCCTGTACTGGGGCCTGGATCGTGAGAACGTGGTCAAGGCCGTGTTCCCCATTTCCGATCCCTGCGCCTATCAGTTCATGGACTTCGCCACCATGCCCGACCCCGCCGATCCTCTGAACAAGGTGGTCAACTACCGCGAGACGCCCGAGGCCCAGGCCATCCGCATCGACGGCCACGAGGTGACCAAGCTGGGCTACGATCCCGATCTGGCCAAGGAGTACTTCGACAAGGCTTATGAGAACTATGGCGAGAAGATTGAGATCACCTGCATCTACGGCGACAGCGGCGACACACTGAAGCAGTGGGCCGAGGCGCTGCAGGACCACTACAACACCCTCTTCGGTACCGACAAGTTCGAGATCAAGCTCCAGGCTGTGCCCAACGCCCTGCTGTACACACAGATCTCCCGTGCCGAAATGGACTTTGACATGTGCTGCAGCTGCGGTTGGAATACGGACCCCACCCAGGCGTGGAACAACACCAACTGGGTCTACTCCGGCCCCTGGACCTACAACACCCAGTACTGCTCCATCGCCGACCCCGCCGCGCGGGAGGAGTGGGACGATCTGTTCTACAAGTGCGCTCTGTATGACTACAAGCGCGATCCTCAGAAGCGGCTGGAGTCCATGGCCCGCATGGAGGAGATCCTCCTCAACGACTGCTGCTTCATCCCCGCCTACTTCCGCGGCGCCCGCTACTTCTTCAGCGACCGGGTGGACCCCATCGCCCAGCAGGGCGAGCCTGAGCTGGGCTTCGCCATGTGGCAGACCCGGTTCAACTGAGCCGAACGTAATACCGTGCGCCGGAGGAATTCCGGCCAGTAAAAGATTTCACCCAGCACCCACCCATCGCTTTCCGCGTTAAAGGCGTTTCGGGGCAGGCAGGACGTCGTCCCGGCGTTCCGCCTGCCCCTGCGCTTTATCCGGAGGGCTGCCCGTGACCACACACGGGCGCGGTTTAATGAAGAGAGAGGTGAGCATGTGGTAAAATACGTCATCCAAAGACTGATCGCCGCGTTTTTTACGTTCCTGGCGATTATTGTAGTGGTTTTCTTTGTCCTGCACCTGATGCCAGGCAGCATCATTGACCACTCCAATAAGCTGGACCCCGCTATCCGCACGCTGATTGAGGACAAGTACCATTTGAATGAGCCCATGATCGTTCAGTTTGGCTACGCCATGCGGGATTACCTCCGCTTTGACCTGGGCTACTCCGTGAAGGTGAACCCTGGACAGCCGGTGTTCAACATTATTGCCAGCCGCCTGGCCGTTACGGTTCAGCTGAACTATTTTTCCGCCCTCGTCATATTACCCTTCGGGCTCCTGCTGGGCATAACCATGGCCATCAAGAAGGACAGCCTGTACGATAATGTGGCGAGCAGTCTGGTAATCCTGACCATATCGGTGCCGTCCTTCGTCCTGGCGGCGCTGATGCAATATCTTCTGGGCTTCAAGCTGGGGTGGTTCCCCCTGCTTCTGGCGCCGGAGGAGCACTTGAACTGGACGAAATTCTATTCCATGATCATGCCCATCCTGGCCCTGAGCTTCGGCGGCATCGCCAGCATCGCCCGTACCCTGCGCGCGGAGCTGGCGGAGGTGCTGACCATGGACTTCATGCAGCTGGCCAAGGCCAAGGGCCTCAGCTACGGGCAGACCATCACGCGGCACGCCCTGCGCAACTCCTGCGTGCCCCTGGCCAGCACCTTCCTGTATCTGTTCCTGGGCGTTCTGGGCAGCTCCTTGGTAATCGAGCAGATCTTCGGCGTCCCTGGCATGAGCAAGATCATGCTGGCCGCCATCAACGGCAAGGACCACTGGCTGACCATGGGCTGTATCATTTTCTATACCCTCATCGGTCTGCTGATGGCGATCCTGGCGGACCTGTCCTACGGCATTGTGGACCCGAGAATCCGGATGGGAGGCGGCAAGGATGCGTGAGAAAAATATCATGATGGAAAATGGGCAGCCCCTGAGCGAGGAGCTGCTGAAGATACCCGCGGAACAGTTCGAGATGATCGAGCGCGCGGAGGAGATTGTAGACGCGGACTTCCGCACGGAGTCCGTTTCCTACGGCAAGGACGTCCTGCGCCGGTTCCTCCATGACAAGGTCACGGTGGTGGCGGCGGTCATCGTCTCCCTGATCGTCCTGATGGGAATTGCAGGGCCCTACATGAGCGGCCGGAGCTATCTGACCCAGGACCGCACCCGGACCAACATGCCCCCCCGGATTCCCGTGATCGAGAAGCTGGGCATTCTGGATGGGACCCAGGTGATGACCATCCGGAAGTCCAGCCTGGAGGAGTATCAGCCCTATATCAAAAAGAACTACGGCGAATTTGAAAGCCAGTCCGCCTTCGGCAAGGGCGTCATGTATAAGGTAAAGGTGGACATGTACAGTCTCAATGGCATCCCCGACCAGTACTACTGGTTCGGCTCCGACTCCCTGGGCCGCGACATCTTTTCCCGCCTGTGGCAGGGCACCCGGGTGTCCCTGATCCTGGCCGTCGCGGTGGTGGTGGTGAACCTGACCGTGGGCCTCATCGTGGGCGCCATCTGCGGCTACTACGGCGGATGGATCGACCTGATCATTCAGCGGCTTATGGATATCATCTGGAATATCCCCTCCCTGCCGCTGACCATCCTGCTGATCATGCTCTTCGGCTCCGGCATCCTGCCCCTGGTGCTGGCCTTCTGCCTGACGGGATGGATGGGCAACGCCAACTCCGTGCGGATGCAGTTCTACCGGTACAAGGGCCGGGAGTATGTGCTGGCCTCCCGGACCATGGGCGCCAGCGACCTGCGGCTGATGTTCCGGCATATCCTGCCCAACGCGGTGGGCACCCTGATCACCGGGTGCGCCCTGTCGGTGCCCAGCGTGGTGTTCCAGGAGGCGGGGCTGGCCTACCTGGGCCTGGGCGTCCAGGCCCCCAATCCCTCCATCGGCATCCTGCTCTCCGACGGGCAGAAGGTGCTGCTGGACTACCCCAGCCAGCTGGTTTTCCCGGGCATCGTCATCGTGCTGCTGATGCTGGCCTTCAATCTGCTGGGCAACGGCCTGCGGGATGCCTTCAACCCCTCGCTCAGACAGTGAGCGCGAGATCGAAAGAAAGGATGTGACATTGCCTATGAGCGGGGAGAAAGAAAAAATTCTGGAAGTGAAGGACCTGACGGTCACCTTCCACACCTACGCGGGAAACGTACAGGCCGTCCGCGGCAGCAGTTTTGACCTCTACCGCGGAGAGGTGCTGGCCATTGTGGGCGAGTCCGGCTCCGGAAAGTCGGTGACGGTCAAGACGCTGATGGGCCTTCTGGGCCCCACGGCCTCCATCGACAAGGGGACGGCCATGTACAATGGGCAGGACCTGCTCCAGTGCAAGGAGAAAGACTGGGAAAAGCTTCGGGGCAGGGAGATCGCCATGATCTTCCAGGACCCCCTCAGCTCCTTGAATCCCATTAAAAAAGTAGGAAAACAGATCTCGGAGATTTTTACGATTTTGCATAAGATGCCCAAGGCGGAGGCGAAGAAGCGGAGCATTGAGCTCATGGCCGCCGTCGGGATTCCCCAGCCGGAGCTGCGGTATAACCAGTACCCCTTCCACTTTTCCGGCGGCATGCGGCAGAGGATCGTAATCGCCATCGCCCTGGCCTCCAACCCCAAGATCCTCATCTGCGACGAGCCCACCACGGCCCTGGACGTGACCATCCAGGCCCAGGTGCTGTCCCTGATCGGCGACCTGCAGAGCAAGTTCGGCGTCTCCACCATCTTCATCACCCATGACCTGGGGGTGGTGGCCCATGTGGCGGACCGGGTGGCGGTGATGTACGCAGGGAAGATTGTGGAGTACGGCACGGCGGAGGACATCTTCTACGATCCCCAGCACCCCTATACCTGGAGCCTCATGGCCTCCATGCCGGATATGGACCTGGAGCCCGGCGACGAGCTCAGCGCCCTCCACGGCGCGCCCCCCAATATGCTGGCTCCCCCGGAGGGGGACGCCTTTGCGGAGCGGAACCCCTGGGCGCTGAAGATCGACCAGGAGAAGGAGCCGCCCATGTTCAAGGTGAGCGACACCCACTACGCGGCCACCTGGATGCTCCACCCCTCCGCACCCAAGGTGGAGCGGCCCAAGGTCCTGGAGCGGCGGATCGCCAACAGTCTGAAGCGGAAGGAGGAGAGGGAACGTGGCTGATTGGGAAAAGCAGGACATCGTGCTGGACGTACAGCATCTGCAGCAGCACTTTAAAAACGGCATTGGCAAAAACAAGGTCGTGGTCAAGGCCGTGGACGACGTCAGCTTCCAGATCCCCAAGGGCCAGACCTTCGGCCTGGTGGGGGAGTCCGGCTGCGGCAAGACCACCACGGGGCGGACGATCATCCGGCTGTACAAGCCCACGGGGGGCGAGGTGTATTTCAAGGGCAAGCTGATTTCCGGCAAGCTCTCCCCGGAGGATAAGCGGATGGTCCATCAGGAGATCCAGATGATCTTCCAGGACCCGATCTCCTCCCTGAACCCCCGTATGACCATTAAGGAGATCATCGGCGAGGGCCTGCTCATCAACAAGCTGGTTTCCAGCGAGGACGAGCTCTACGCCCGGGCGCTGGAAATGATCAAGCTGGTGGGCCTCAACGAGGACCACCTCAGCCGCTACCCCCACGAGTTCTCCGGCGGCCAGCGCCAGCGCATCGGCATCGCCCGGACCCTGGCCTCCAAGCCCAGCCTGATCATTGCCGACGAGCCGGTGTCGGCCCTGGACGTGTCTATCCAGGCCCAGGTGCTGAACCTGCTCAACGATCTGAAAAAGGAGCTGGGGCTGACGATCCTCTTCATTGCCCACGATTTGTCGGTGGTCAAATACTTCTCCGACTACGTAGGCGTGATGAACCAGGGAAAGCTGGTGGAGGAGGGGACGCCGGAGGAGATCTATTCCAATCCGGTCCACCCCTATACCAAAGCGCTGCTCTCCGCCATCCCGGTACCGGACCCCGGCTACGAGAAATGGCGGGGCTATGTGACCTACGACCCGTCGGTCCACGACTACAGCGTCCACAAGCCGTCCATGCACCATGTGGCCGGCGCTTCCGGGCGGCATCTGGTGTATCTGTCCGATCAGGAAATGGAAAGCGTCGGCTGAAATCTTTAAGAGCCCGTATGCACAGGCGGGGGATGGCGGCAGGGCGGCGGAAGGCCCGGCCACACGGCATTCCGCGCCTGGGAGGGCTGGTTCTAAATCAATACGAGTTCGTTTGACAGCGGGAGAGGGGACCCAGGCATCTGGGCCCCCTCTTTGCAAAGGAGGATTTTTTATGGAACAGGCTGAATTGACGCTGCGGTACCGGGAACTGGACCGGGACTGCGCACTGCTCAGTTACCGCATGCACGGGCCCAATGAGTTTGAGCCGAAGCTCTTTATCCCGGATGAGGAGGCCGTCGCCGGCGTCCGCGAGGCGTGGCGGGAGCTGGGCCGGAGGGTGGAGGAGCTGGCGGACCCGGACCCGGTCTACAGGCTGGTGAAGCGGCACTTGTCCGATTTCCTGGATGCCCTGGACTATGACATCCAGTGTACCGCGCAAGACCCTCTGCAGGGATATACCGGCTTCCCCTACCATTTTCAGAATGTGGTCCGGTGCGACCGCCGGCCAGACGAGGCGCGCTGCGCGGATCTGACGGGCCGGATCGCCCTGCTGGAAGAGAGCCGGGACCGGCTTTTGGCGCTGCTTCCCCATAAAGACGGCGGGAGCGCCGAGACGCTGCGCCGCGTCCGGCGCGCTGTAGAGGCGGACAGCGTCCGCCTGCGGGAGTTTTTCCCCTCCTTTTCCATTGACCAGCACCGGCGGCTGGCGGAGGCGATGGCGCGGTTTGCCGGGCTCCTGGAGGGCATGGCGGCCCAGCTGGACGGCGGCGAAGCGCCCGAAGAAGAGCCGCCTGCGGATGACCTGACCGTTACCGTCAAAATGGAAGGGGAGGAATATCGGAGCCTGCTGCGGAAAAGGCTGGGGGTATCTCTGGACGAGCTGCTGGTCTGGCAGAAGGAGGAGGTCGAAAAGACCCGCCGGGACATCTTTGAAATTGCGCGTAAGCTGGATATTCCGGAGGTCAGGGAGGGCGGGCCCAGAACGATGGCCGAGGTCAAGGACATCCTGTTCCGCTATGAGGGCCCCTGCGAATCCCCGGAGGAGATGTTCCGCCGGGCGGAGGAATATTTGAAGCGCACCCGGGCTATCGCCCACGAGTACATGCGCCTTCCGGAGGACGAGCAGTGCAGATGCGTCCCGCTGCCGGACTGCTATAAGGACTCCTACCCCTGGGGCGGCTACGAGGGCGGCGATTTCCGGCATATGCCCTACCGGGGACAGATGTTTCTGAACCAGTACAACTACCAGAATATCAACGACGGCTGGATCAAGCTCAACGCCCTCCACGAGGCGTACCCCGGCCACCACGTGCAGTATGTCCGTACCGCCATGTCCGAGACGCCGGAGACGGTAAAGCTGGGGGCCAAGCTGGTGCCGCTGCTGGAGGGGACCTGCCTGCGCACGGAGCGGGCCTTTCAGTTCCTGTTTGCGGAGGACCCCTTTTTCCCGCTGTTTGTCGCCTACCGCCGCCACCACGCCGCCGTGCGCATCCGGGTGGATATTATGCTGTTCTACGAGGGAGCGCCCCTGGAGGACGCCGTCAGGCTCTACCAGGAGGAACTGGGGTTTGACCGCGGCACCGCCCGGGCCCAGGTGCAGGCGCACCAGAATATGCCGGGCTATTTTACCTGCTATTATTATGGCATGAAGAAGCTGAGCGCCTGGGAGGAGGAATACGGCTTTACCAAGTGGGACTACACGGAGCTGCTGTTCTCCGCCGGATATATTGGGCTGGAAACCTTTGGGGATCTGCTGCGCCTCGCTCCGGAGGAGCGGGAGCGGTATTTCCATTCGTTTCCCAGCCTGTTGGAGCGGGCGGGGCGCAAGAAGCTGAGCTCTCCCATAGAGGACCTTAACGCCGGTTATGCCATTGACCACCGGCAGGCGGCCGACAGCCGCTCGAAGCTGCGGGCGGCCTTTATCTGCGTGGACTTCCCCAACAAGCGGGGGCCGGACTCCCAGCATCCGGAGCCGTCGTTCTATTACGACCTCCTGGCCCGGGACGGCCTGGAGGTGTTCCGGGAGATCTCATACGGAAAGCTGCGCCTGGAGGTGGAGCTGTTCGACCAATGGTTCACCATGCCCCGGGACGACGGCGACTACCGCATGGAGCGGGTCATCAGTCCGGAGCGGCACCGGGCCTATATGCAGGACGCCATGGACGTTTCCTGCGGCGTGGTGGATTATTCCCAATTTGACATCCTCTACATTGTCCCGGTCCACGGCAGCGCGGTGCCCTTTTCGCCCACTATGGTGGGGAAGGACCGTCCGCTCTCCTGCGCCTCCGGGGAGATCGGCCTGGCGGTCACCTTCGGCGCGGACATGTACTCCCGGAAGGGCAAGCTCTTTGCCCACGAGAACGGACATATCCTGGGCCTGCCGGATTTGTATACCTATGAGGTGACGGCGGGTGCGGCGGACGGGTTCTCTCACTGCGGGACCTGGGACCTGATGGGCTGGATCGAAGGGCTGGCGCCGGATTACATGGCCTACAGCAAGTGGCGTTTAGGCTGGATTGAGGACGGCCAAGTGGCCTGCGCGGCGGCGGACGGCGAGTTCACCCTGACCCCCGTGGAGACGGAGGAGGGGCTGAAGCTGGTGATGATCCCGCTGGACGAGTACCACGGCTATGCGGTGGAGTACCGGAAACCCATCGGCCTGGACAAGGCGCTGCCGGAGGAGGGGCTGCTGTTCTATCGCCTGGACGGCACGGTATGCGGCGGCCTGGGCTGTCTCACCATCATCCCGCCGGAGGAGGAGCAGTATCTGCGCCTGGACCGCTCCGCCCCTGACGGTCTGCTCCATCCGGGCCAGACAGCCAGCCGGGACGGTGTGACCGTCACGGCTCTGGGCGGCGGCAGGGTGCGCGTCACACGGCGGTAAACAGCGGTTGTTTTTCTGAATAGTATAAATGGGGGCTCCCGCTGGTTTTATCGGCGGGAGTCCCTGCGCATCAAAAAGAGGCAAAGCATTTTTTGGCAGTCTGCCTATGAGGCAGATCAGGGAGACTGCGAGAAGCCTTCTATTGTACTCCTGCAGCAAAAAACCACGCAAATATCCGGAAATGAAATTGACGCGGCGGACAGGCTGTGGTAGAATAACACTGTACGCTCTGGCGGGCGTGCGGAAAAACAGCAGCCGAATCTAAGTGGAAAGAGGACACACTATGTATCGGATCGTAAAAAAACGGGTATTGAACCCCACCGTAACCCTGATGGAGATTGAAGCCCCCGCCGTGGCCCGGAAGTGCGAGCCCGGCCAGTTCATCATCCTTCGGGTGGACGCCGACGGCGAGCGCATCCCCCTGACCATCGCCGCCTATGACCGGGAGAAGGGCACCGTCACCATCATCTTCCAGCTCGTAGGCGCTACTACGGAGAAGCTCAACCACAAGGAGCAGGGCGAGTGCATTCAGGACTTTGTGGGCC
>OFFX01000614.1_pt1 | contig 29610 bp, 31 predicted proteins | sample 1521511 | NCBI WGS metagenome assembly OFFX01 (sample SAMEA3504125, study PRJEB24116) | mouse gut metagenome | biome: mouse gut; feature: mouse-associated habitat; material: faeces | place: Denmark | collected 2011
TCATTGGGACGATAAAACTCGCCGTAAACTGTGCCCGTGGGATAGGCTTGCTTCAACTGCGCCAAGGTAGTCTGCACACTTTCTTCCGTGGGAGAAATCGGTGTGGCAGAGGGTTCCTCCCGGTAGGGCTGGGCGCTGTCGATGTAGACGGAGTTGGTGGCAGCATCATAGGTCACCCCAAAATCCACAGCCCTGCCGATGTCCCGGAGCCGGACGTAATTGTTCCCACTGATGTTGTAGGCGGTCATGCTGATCCGCTGGCCGTCCACATAGATGGGCTGGGTGCTGGGCTTGGCGGTGATTTCGGTGGCCGCCTGGGCGGCGGGGCCACTCAGTGCGAGGCCGGTGAGGATGCCGAGCCCCATAAATACTGCTTCCCGTTTTCTGTTCATGATGATTCCCCTTTCAGTTGCGTTGCGCCTTTGGCAAACACAACCATGCCGAAAGAACGCCGGGAAGTCAAGAACAATCGGGGCTGCGGCGTTGAGAAAAACAGGGGCAGAAATGAAGCATTTTGCACAGCGGGGAAGATCCAGCGCCAGCGGACTCCTCTATTGTTTTCTATGGCGCAGATTTTACGCGGGGTCACATGGTTGGGCCGATATAACCCTGCTCCTCATGGTCATCTGGCTTGTTGCCCATGGCGATTTTCTTCTCCATCAGCTGCCGGAACCGCTTGCGGTCGATGTGTATTCCAGGCGGCGCGGGCGGCGGGGTGTCCCGGATGACCTGGGCCAAACAGCACAGGAGCCGGGCCGTACAGAGGGGGAGGGACGGATCGCGATCCTGATCCATGTGGTCGAGGAAAAATTGTGCGTACTCATGGCCCTGTTCCGCGGCCTGGGTGAACCAATATTTCGCCACGGCATCGTCTTGTTCCTCGTCCTGCCTCAGAAGATACAGCTTGCCCAAGAGGTACTGGGCCTGTGAGAGACCCTGTTCGGCGGCATCGGCAAGGTGCGCTACCGACTTGTCAATATCCTTTTCCCCCTGGATCCCCTGGAGATAGAGCTTGCCCAGTTGGTAGCTGGCAAACTGGCTTCCGTTTTCTGCGGCCTGCTCAAACCAGGAGATTGCTTCATTGATCCGGCCTTGCTGGAGCAGGAACTTTGCGAGGGAGTACTGTGCGCCGCTGTGCCCTGCTTCGGCGGCGCAGCGGAACCACACCTCCGCTTTTTCATCGTCTGGAATGACGCCCAGGCCGTCCCGCCACACGCGGCCAAGCTGAAAGGCAATGGCAATAGAGCCGCTATCCTCCCAGTCCTGTTCCAACGCTTCTATCACAGCGCGTTTGTCCTCATTAGAGATATCGGGGTCGCGGAACCGGGAGTTGTTCGGCGGCTCATCCCGCATCCGTTCATCCTCGAAGGTGAGTACACCCAGGCGCAGGTTTTCCGCCTCCTGGATCACCATATTTTTGATGGCTTTGAACTCCTTCTGCTGGGACAGCGGCAGATGCTGGCGGGGTGTGTCCTTGTGATAGCTCTCCAGCTCGTCGCGCAGACGGTTCCACTCCTCAAAACACTCAGCCACCTGCGGCACTTTTGCAAGCGCATCCACGATGGTGTCCACCTTTTCCTTGAGAGGCTTCTTCAAATAGCCGTACTGCTTTTTGCCCTTCACGTCCTTCAGCTTGTCCGCCAGCTGAACCATCTGCATCTCTATGACGGGGCTGTCGCAGACCGTATCCTCCATCGCACACACCAGCTCCCGCAGGGACGCACGGGCCTGGGCGGTGAGCTCCTTGTACGAGATATCCTTTTGTTGGTAGAGGGCGTACAGCTCGTCCTGGAAGATGCTGTTGGTCAGCACGGAGCGCATGGCCTTGATGCCAGCCGGAGTGAGGAAGCCCCGCTTGGGGTCGTCGGCCCAGACCGTCATGTGGATGTGCGGATGCTCGCCCTCATCGTGGTACGCGGCGTACCAGCGGAACTGTTCCGGCGGGATCTTCATGGCGGTGGCCAGCTCTACCTGATGGGCTTTGAGAAGTGTCTGCCAGCTTGCGGCATTGTCGTAACCCAGCCGCGCGGCGTCCTCCCGTTTCAGGGAATAGATCAGCGTCCACACCGGGCCGTCGTGCTGTGCCGCGTCCTCCATCACTGCCTCCAGATTTACAGGCTGGCTGCTGAACAGGCCGTGGCCATCGTGCCGCTCCGCGCCGGGACGCATAGCCATGTACTCCACATATCCCTCCGGCCCCGGCAGCTTCTCCACGCCGTCCCGGGTGGCGATGTAGCCGATGTACCCACCAGCTTTACCCGGCTTGATGAAGCCGCTTTTTTGGATCAGATTGGGCACGGATCACAGCCCCTTCTGGCGGCGGAGCGCATCCTCAAAGCTGATCTCGCCGTTGGTCTGCTTCGCGTTCTGGACACACTGGCCGCGGAGACGTTCAAGGGCGTCCGGGTTGTACTCGCCCAGGGCGGCGAGGATGTTGGCGTTCAAATCCAACTCCACCGTCAGCTTGAACAGGAGCCGCCCGATCCTGCTGCCCAAGGCTCCCAGCTTACCCTCCAGCACATCGGAGAGGACACGGGGCAGGTACTCATCCGCGCCCGCGGCGTCCAGGTAGCCGGAGTAGAAGCGGATGGCTTTTGCGATGTACTCGTTCTTTTTGGTACAGTTGTCCTTGCGATAGTGCTCCTCTACCATTGCCCACACCTCTGGGGACATCCAAACGGTGTGGCGCTCATTGTTGTCCTTCATGTTGAAAATCCTCCATTTTTTGAAGTAGCGTCAGGGAAAAGCCGCAAATTCTCGGCTTTTTGTCCCTTCTGCATTAAAATAGCGCTAATCGCGTTTTTGGCTGTCCAGAAAAGCGCCAGCCGCCGTCTCCGGAAACTGCCCGCACTGCGGGCAGAAGTGGACGTCCCGGCGCAAATAAGCGCCGGGGCTTTCTCCTGCTTGCCCTAAATCGGCCCTCTGCGCTGTCCTTCGCCCCGCCGCTCGCGGCAGGGCTCACTCATTCCGCCGCTCCTCCTCTCCCCACCGCAACCGCTTCGCTGGGTTGCGGTGGGGCCCCCTCTGCGCTGCCCTTCGCCTCATGTCCGGGGTGTCCTTTACTGATTACGGCATAGTAAAATTTTCCGTTTTGGCTCCCCGAAGAATCCGCTTTTCCACAACGGGCCAAACGGGGGCCAACACCGCGTTTTACTCTCTCGGAGGTGTACGGATGCCACCCAGCGTCCAGGATGGGCACACGGGGCTTTGCAACACGAAACAGGGGCGATCACGCCCGTTGCTGCGCGGAGGCCCACTTCCGTTGGGCCTCCGCAAGTTTCAACTGCTTCAAAAGCTCCTGCTCCCGAGTCCTCAGCACTTGGCGAATCGGTATGATTGTGTAGCGCAGGCTGCCGTTGCAGCGGCGTCCATCCTTCCGGCGGATCATGGTTTCCTCCGCTTGAATCAGTCCCTTGTTAATCAGCGAGCCGATGTGCTTCTGAACGGTTTTCCGGCTCATGCCCACGGCCTTGCCGATGGTAGCGTAGCTCGGCCAACACTGGCCACTCCGCACACCCTTTTGATAGTGGAGGTAGATGTACACCAGCAGCTCACCGGGTTGCAGACCGAGCTGGAACACCTCAACGGGGACAGGAAACACGGCATCGAATACCTCGCCGGTGAGCCATAGTCGCTTTGAGGATATCCAGCGGTTGCGGAGTGCCGCATAGCTTTGTTCGCGCACGTGAGCTTCAATAGGATTCAGCGTATAGGAGAACGTCTGCCCGTGCTGATCCACCTTGATGAACCCAGCGTCAGCCAATGCGCGCAGATGTGTACGCACCGTTTTTTCGCACCAACTGACAGCTTTGCTGATGATGGCGCAGTTCATCTTGTCCGCGCGGTGTCCCATACTTTTGCAGTAGATCAGGTAGAGATACACCAGCAGCGGCCCGTGCCCCAGGCCGAGCTTGAATACTTCGTGCGGCAGGCAGAACTCATTGGTAGACGGTGCCGCCACTGACCACGCACCCGTCATCGCTGTCCCCCCGTGTGCTGCTCTACCCACTCCATGAACTTCTCCTTCGGCACCACCATCCGATTGCCAATCCTCAGTACAGGAAAATCCTTTTCGTGCATCAACTCATACCCGCTGGACGGCGACACACCCAGCACCTTTGCCACCATTGTCGCGTTGAGGAACAGCGGCAGGTCATCATAGTTTTTATAGCTTGAGGTTTTCATGTATTGCAACTCCTTTCAACTTTTCCCCTCACTGTGTAGGCAACGAGAGCGGCTTTTTTATGCTGTCTCTTCAAAAATTTTTTTGATGCTTATAAAGGGCCTCTACTTATATTTCCGAACTCACTGGATTCTGACATAGTCTTGACATAGAAAAGGCCCCCGCCAGCGATGGCGGAGGCCTTGCGGAGTATTCAATTTTCCCGGAGTCTGCTTCGTCCTTCGGTTTCATCTCGTTCCCTCAGTGTTTGGGCAAGGGCAGTAAAAAATTTTCGCTGCAGATGATCCACGCTCCCCCGGTTGAGACCGTGGGCTTCGGCATATTTACGGATGGACAGTCCTTTCGCAAACCGCTCCTCGAAATAGCCGGTGTAATCATTCAGAACAGTTTTCAGGCAGTTCTTCAAAAAAGCCAAGTCGCTCTTAAGCTCTTTAAAATCCTCTTTGGATATTCCGATGTATCGCTTCTCTCTGACGCAAAGTTCATACTTGGATAGGCTGACGCGATAGTTCTCGCAGAGCTTTTTCGCGTACTCGTAATAGGAGACGACGCAGGGACGGCACCAAGTATCGTATCCATCGTTGATGTGGTTATCCGTCTTGCGCGGCGGACGGAAAAAGCCCTCCGCTTCGAAACTCTCCATCACCGAGTCCAGCACCCGCATCTGGGTCTGCCGTTTGAACTTCGGCTGGCGCACGCCGCCCACCAAAACAGACTCGCAAAAAGACTGCTTGCTGGTGGTGTAGTAGGTGTGCTTCTCCGAATAGGTGGCTGGCATCCAGACGACCATTTCTTCGCTTGTGTCCGCATCCTTTGCCACGGTGACAACATAAATAAGTTTGCTGTCATAGCGCCGGTAGTACCCCGCGTAGATCCGCCTGTCCGCCATCTACCCACCTCCTTCGATGCCTACATTTTAGCACCAGCGCCGTCTTAGTGCAATGGCCTGTTGGATGGGATTGAAAACGGGATGCCTGTTTGAAGCAACGGAAAGAAAGGAATACCCATAATTACGCAAAAACGATCACAACACGATTACGGCCTACAGCAGATTGATATGAAAACCGCCCCCATTTGAAAATGTGAGGGCGGTTTCGTCTACTCGCATTCTATCAAAAGTTATATGCGGTTTTTATTCAATCTGTCCGGCCTTCCAATGCACTGTCAATAAGAGATTTGACTATTTGATAGTTCCGGAGTCCAAGGTAATCCACAGAAATGGTTCCATCCTTCCCAAAAATCACAGTTCGAGGAATCAATGTTGCTCCGTAGGTAGACGCATAGGCAGACGAAATGGTATCATTGGTGTCGCAGATTACGGGGAGAGTACATCCCACTCCGTCAAGGAAGCTCTGCACAGTTTTGGGGTCTTCTCCGCAGTTGATAAATATCATCTTCACTTCATCTGTGTCGTATTCGCTATAAAGTCGGGAAAAAACTGAGGGTTCCCCGGTAACACCCCATGTGAATGTAGCCCAAAAATTGACCACTACAACTTTTCCTGCTTGCTTTGAAAGGGTAAAACTTTCCCCTGTGCTAAGCTGCGCTGTGAAATCCAGCGACGGATCCCCCTGCCATGTATGGGTGGGCTGTATGTTGGTTTTTATCGTGACACGCTGTTCCGGCAAAGCCATACGGGTGGCAATCGCAGCTGCCTCCGAACGGAGAACGGAAGATGAGGGATGGAACGTCAACTTATCGTCTGATCCCGTCAGCACACCGGCCCTATAGAGAGAATAAACTTCCTGGGCATTTGCGGTAGATACATTGACGTCTGGAATCGCACCGTCAGCAATGTTGTTAATACTGTGCAGGGCAGATGCCGGGAGTGCATGGGCAAAAATAGTGGCAAACTGTATACGAGTCGTCGCGACATTGTAGTCCAGATAATCTTGGGTTAGAATCCCGACACGCTTTGCGTAGTCAACGTATACGGAGTACCACGGCGACGTCTGCTGGAAGTTTTCTGAACCGTTATAGTAAATGGAATGCAGCCGTGCGGCCATTGTAATCGCTTCAGACAGCTTGACAGGGCCGTTGGAAGAAAATGCGCCGTCGCTCCCTTTCATAAGCCCAAGCTCATACGCAGAACGTACCCCACTCGCATACCATGCTTCGGATGGGACATCGGTAAACATTCCGCTCTGATAAGTGTTGACCCTCTTGAAATTTCCCGTGCCCTCGGCAGCAGATGAGGTGGGCGGCAGCACATTGAAAGCCATAGCCACGGCCAGCAGGATCGATGTGATATGATATCTGAGTTTCACGAGGAAAATCTCCTCTCGCATAGTTGTGATTACGCATCAATCTGAAATAGCATTAACATCTCTCAATGATACGCTCGATATAGGAAGGTAACGATGTGCCCCCGGGTGCATACCTGGTCAGGACTGAACGTGGTGCCGTCGGTGTTGCTGCCGTTGGTCACTCCCTTTTCTACCGCCCAGGACACGGCCCCGGCATAGTCTGCGTTGGCATCCACATCGGTGAAACTGGCGGTATTCTTGGCTGTGGGCTTATCACACGCCTGCCAGATATAGTGACCGCCTCGGCCCGAGTGCAGCCCTTGTTGCCATCAAAAGTGTTGTCAATCATGTCCTTCTCCCGCGCCCACTCGACAGCCTTGTCCATATCCTCCGCGGAGGCCACGCCCCCATCCCGGGCCGCACGGTAAAGCAACGTCAGGATCTGGGCATGGGTGCAGTTCTGCCCGGGAGAGAATTTGGTTGCCGTTGTTCCGTTGGTGATGTTCTTTTCCACGGCCCAGGCCACAGGGTCTGCATACCACTCCCCTGCGGGCACATCGGTAAAGGTGGGGGCAGTGGGTTCCTGGCTGGGCAGGAATGTACTCACCGCTTCGCTATCCAACTTAAACGGCAGCATACCCATAGTGTAAATGTTACTGGAGCCAGGATAATAAAGATACAGTTCCAAGAAATAAAATACATCCTCCTCAAGTTCCCCCAGTTTGTATACTGCTGGAAGCTTAAATTGAACGGACTGGCCCGCGCTGAGCTGAACTATGCCGCCGACTACCTCTGCCACGTTGGTATCCTTAAAAAAGCCGTCTTTGGTCCGTACCTGACTGGTTACCCAATCTTGTTCATACACTCCGTTCCCATTGTTCACAAAAGCTGTTGAATGAATCACAATGTAGCTGCCATCATCAACTGTTCCAACGTGTTTCGCTGTAAAGACCGTGTCGGAAGTGACCGCATTGTATCCGCCCCCAGTGAGGGTTCTGCCATCTGTCAGAGCAAGTTTCATATCCTTTGATACATTGGTGCGCTCGCCAAAAGCGCCATTTTTGATGTACGCAAACGTCTTTCCATTTATTTCATAGGTCAAGGAAAAGTTTTTTGCCGCTTCTTCAGAAGATGGCGCCGCGAATGCCGGGAGAACCAGCCCTGTGCAGAAAGTAAGGGCCAGGAGCATCGCCAAAAACTCTTTCTTCATGTCGTACCTCTCCTTTTAGTATATTTTCCAGAAGATTGACTCTTTTAATAGCACCAACCTTTTGGGCAAAAATTGAGATTTCTATCACACTTTTTGGTGAAATATGTGGCATAGGCAAAACTACGAATATTATGAGAAACGCGGGTGCTGATACGGAACCTGCTCTGGCCCGCAATATAGGCCGTAAGAATCACATATCCAGTAGGTACCGTTCACATTTACCCTTGTCCATTGGTGTGAAAAGGCGTTCTCGTTGACATGTTCATAAGGGATCCCTAACATATTGAGGCACAGCCCGGTGGCCCGGGTACATCCGGCACAGGAGGCGGAATGATCCACAAAGAAACCGTAGGGATCAGCATAGTGGGCGGACTCCATAGAATAGGCTATGTTTTTCTCTGCCATTACCCGTGTGGCGAGGGCAATCGCGCATAACTGTGCTTCCCGGCCTAACCCTCTGATCGGATCAACGATTCTTTTTGCTTCCTCATAAGCCTGCGCGAATTGCTCGGAACTCGCCCTTTCCTTAACGCTTGGCAAATTTGCCAACTGGCTTACCGGCACAAGCTCGGGCGCTTTTTTCGTCAGCACAATGTGTTTGCGTAACGACGGCTCCACCACACGGCTCACAATAGCCACTGCCGCGCTGCGGGTAATATTCATTTCTGGGGCGAAGGTTCCGTGCTCATCGTTGCCTGTCAGGATCCCCGCCCGGTATAGGCGGTAGACAGCCTCCTGTTCTTTTGGGGATGGAATAGTGCCAATGCTGCCACATATGACAGTTGACAGATGTTGAAGGCGAGAGGTGCTGACGTTTTCTAATACCCCTGTCCCTTGCAAAGCCGCAACGGCATCCTGGCAGGGAGAACCGGCATATAAATCCGGAATGTCGTTTTGCGCTACCTCGTTGAGCTTTGGCATGACAGCATCGGGCAGGGCGTTGCTTATGAAGAAAGCAAAATCCAGACGGCTGATTGGTGCCGTATAGCTGTAGTCCCGCTTAATGATCCCGTTCGCCTTTGCGTAATCTACATAAGGTTGATACCATGGGGAAGCAACATCGAAAGTTGCATTATTTCTGTAGTAGGTGTTGTGAAGACGGCAAGCAATTACGACTGCCTCCGCTACTGTCAAATTGCCACCTACGTCAAACAGGTCGTTGTCTTTCCCGGTCATCAGTCCATATTCATAGGTGATCTTCACATTTTCTGCATACCAGTCAGAGGCAGACACATCAGAGAATTGCCCTGACTGATAGGTGTTGATTTTTTGAAAAGCGGTATCATTCGCTGCAAAGGCTGGAGATAGCAATGCAAAAAGCATACCTACGATCAATAGCGTAGTTATAAGTCTTTTGGCCATGGAATTCATTCCTTTCTAAACAGCTTTCCTCAAGCACGCATAAAAATACGTGATTATCGTGTTCAGTCAACACGCTTCATAATATTGGGGTAGGCAATAGCGGTAAGTTCCCATCCGTGGTACTTTGTTGACTTGTCGCGATAACTACATAAAGATATATAGTTCCCTCGGTTTTCTCGCGTAGGTGCAAAGGCCCAAAATCAGGGCAAAGATGGTAAATAATACGACTATTTTTTCATGCGTTTGCCCTCTGTCTTCCCAGTTCAGTTGGTAAAATGGATTGTGGCGTTTTGCAGAGGGCCATTGTCATCGTAAAAGCCAAGATCAATAGCTGCCCATTCCTCCTGTGTGCCTAGATAGTAAACATCGGTTAGACTATTGCAATTGAAAAATGCTTGCGCCCTAATTCCTTGCACACCTTTGGGAATCGTAATACTGCGTAAGTTAGAACAATCACGAAATGTGTTGTCTTCAATCAAGTATACATTGCGCGGAATCACAATATCTGTCAGTGCAATACAGCCAGCAAACGCATGCTCCCCAATATGAACTACACTGTCAGGGATTGTTATTTCTGTCAAGTTTGAACAACCCTCAAATGCCTCAACACCAATATACGTTGTTCCATCTGGAATACTATAGTGTGATGATCCCTTCCCTGCCGGATAACGAACCAGCTCTGATAGTTTTTTATTAAACAGTACACCATTTTGTGCTACAAAAGCAGAATTGTCAACATCGACTACAAATGACTTCAAATTATCGCATTCTGAAAATGACATTCCGTTCATCCATGTTACACCTCTTGGAATAGTAATACTTGACAAACTGGAACATCCATGGAATGCGCCTATTCCAATATCAGTCACACTGTTTGAAATAGTTACGCTTTTTAGTCCACTACATCCACTAAACGTGTAAGGTTCAATTTTGGTTAATCCGTTTGGAATCTTTATGCTGGACAGAGAATAACAAGCACCGAATGCGTTCTCTCCTATAGCCATCATGCTATCTGGAATGATAATACTTGAAAGATTCACGCAGTTGTAAAAAGCCTCCTCACCGATGTAAAATACGCTGTCCGGAATAACAACACTTGTCACATTAGTACAGTATGCAAAAGCGCCATCATATTGACCAATACTTGATTTCCCTCTAATCGCTGTTACCCCATCCGGAATTGTGACCGCTCCACCCGGTCCAGTGTATTTTACCAGGACATCGTCCTCAATTAGGAAATCAACCGTGTGGATTGTCTGAGTAGGTTTCGGCTTTTTCCATATTTCTACTATATCTGCTGGGTTTTCTCTCGGATCTTTATGGTTATACCAGTAGTATCGTATTGATACTTCGCGACTATATCCAATGGTGTATGTAGCCGTTTCGCCATCCATACCTTCGTCATTGATACCATTACTTTCCCATAAATCACCTTGATAGCACAAACCCCAAAGTCCAAGGTACGACGCCTTTGTTGGAATGCCAGAGGCGACTTCATCTATGATATCAGGAGCCCTGACCAGTATAATCTCGTCGCTTCCGCGGATGCTGAAATCATCAGACATAACCTGAACAAAAAAGTACAACGGGATTCGTCCATCTTCATAATAGATCGGTCTTGCGCCTCCTGTGTAAAGGCCTTCGTCAGTCTGATAGTCCGCTCCCCACAGTTCAGCCAGCGAATCAACCGTCATTCCAATATAATCAATAGGATAGAGGTCAGACCTTGAAATTGGTGTTGCTGCCGGTGCCGCTGTGGCAGACAGCTCCTGAGGCAACTCTTGTGATGAGGCGGGGTTTGGAATCGTTATTTCAGTAATCGCAGCATAAAGTTTGGTATCCCCGGTGGCAACAAACCCATCCCTTAGAGTTTCTACTGCCGCTTTGGTGTCGTTTAGCGCATTGTAAGCTTCTGCCAATTTTTCGTAGTTCTCCACATGGTTAGGGTCAATCTCAATGGCAGCAATAAATGCCGGAATAGCTTCCTCGTATTTCCCTTCAGACGAGTAACGCATACCAAGCTCATACTGCTCTTGCCAAGAGGCTCCTCCCACATTTTTCGAACAGGCGCATAGGCCCAGCATCAAAGCTACCGCAGTTAATAATGAAATAATCTTTTTCATTGTCTGTTCTCCCAATTCAGCTGTCAAAATGAATCGTGGCAGACAGTAGTGCATCGCCGATCCCGTATGGGTGCTTGATGGCATCCCATTGATCCAAGCTGCCGCTATAATAAATGTCGGTTAAGCTGCTACAGCCGTAAAACGCACCATCCCCAATGACAGTCACACTATTTGGAATAGTTACGCTGATCAAACTGTCACAATAGGTAAACGCGCCATCCCCAATGCTGGTCACACTGCTTGGAATTGAAACGTTGCTCTCTCCAAAGCACTCTCTAAACGCACAATCTCCAATGCTGGTCACGCCGTTCAAGATTTCAATGGATTCAATAGAGTCATTATAGAAGCTCCATGGCCGGTAATAATTCCCATAGTCATAGTCCTCCATTCTGCCGGCTCCACTAATGGTCAGCGTTTTAGTCCCCTCGTCATAATGCCACGAAATATTTGAGGATGTATTGCCGCGTATAGATTCCTGTGTTTGAGCGGGATTTGGGCTTGGTTCGGGCTCTGAAGTTGACATGGATTCCAACATGAACAATTCATCAATCCGGGTCTTCAGATGTGCGCTTTCGGTGGCGACATAGCCGTCCCGCAGAGCTTGCAGCATTGCCTCAGTGTCAGCCAGCGCCAAGTAGGCATCCGCCAACTTCTCATATACTTCTGCCTGTTTGGAGTTGATTTCAATAGCGGCAGTAAAAGCCATAACAGCTTCTTCATAGTTCCCCTCGGACAAATATTGAACGCCCAGATCAAATTGTTCGTGACAAGTGGGATCCTGTACCTTGGCAGAGCAGGCGCAAAGATCCAACAACAGGGTCAGTGCGGCAAACAATGCCGTGACTTTTTTCATAATGCATCCCTCTCTTTTGTTTAGAGCCAATCGGGTTGCGTGTAGCGTAACATCTCCAAAGGCCGTGGTGAGGTTTCGGTCATAGTAACCGCTGGGGACGGGATCCTGATCTCGTCCCCAGGCGTCTGATGTTCGTTATTTCTATAGGCTTCTTCAGTAGACTTATTTATAGAGCGTATATTCTGTCCATTCGGAAGCACCATTGGCATTGACCGCCCTCACCCGGTAATCGTAAGAATTGTAGTTGCCCAAACCGGTGGAGATGTAGGAAGTGCCGGAGGAATAATCCCTGTCGGTCTTCCACGCGTTGCCCGTTGTGGGCGTCCGGTACTGCACCTCATAGTATGTTGCGCCGCTGACCGCGTCCCAGGAGATCCTGGCCTGCCACTTAGGCCCTCTGGATGTCCAAGTCCCAGAGACGTTGGTAGGAGCCGCAGGTGCTGTGGTGACAGGCGCCGGATCCGGCGTTGATACCGTCTTGACAAGCGTATACTCTGTCCAGGCGGAGGCCCCGGCAGCGTTAACCGCCCTCACCCGGTAATCGTAGGAATTATAATTGCCTAAGCCGGTGGAGATATAGGAGGTGCCGGAGGAATAATCCGCATCGGCCCTCCACGCATAGCCCGTACTGGGCGTCCGGTACTGCACCTCATAACGTGCCGCGCCGCTGACTGGATCCCAGGAGATCCTGGCCTGCCACTTGGGGCCGGTGGATGTCCAGGTTCCGGAGACATTGGTGGGTGCTGCAGGCATTACAGGGGTGGGTGCTGTGACAACAGGCGCCGGATCTGGAGTTGACACTGTTTTGACAAGCGTATACTCTGTCCAGTCGGAAGCGCCGTTCGCATTCACCGCCCGCACTCGGTAATCATAGGAATTATAGTCACCCAAGCCGGTGGAGATGTAGGAGGTGCCGGAGGAATAATCCCCGTCTGTCTTCCATGCGTTGCCCGTTTTGGGCGTCCGATACTGCACCTCATAGCGTGTCGCACCGCTGACCGCGTTCCAGGAGATTCTGGCCTGCCACTTAGGACCTGTGGATGTCCATTCGCCTGATACACTGCTGGGCGCGGCAGGTTTCCCCGTTTCCGACTTGTCGAGCGGGTATTCTGCCCAAGCGGAAGATATGCCGGACTTCACCGCTTTCACGCGGAGAGAATAAGACGAACTGCTGTCCAGGTTATTGAAAACATAGGACGTTTTGTATTCATGATGCACAGGGAAAGATCCACCCAATTCCCGCCATCTTTTTTATAACTGACTTCGTAACGATCCACATCGTTGACCGGATTCCAAGTCAGCTCTGCCGCTGCATTGCTTCCCGTTGACGTCCACCTGCCAGAGACGCCTGTGGGGGCGGCAACCGTTAAGAAAATCGAAGGATCTTTCTTTAGCAAATCGGCAATAATATTTTGGGGGGCAGAAAGGGAACACTCCGTCCAGCCGGAAGAACCGGCGGCATTGACTGCCTCTACGCGGAAATTCCAGGAGGCATCCATGCCCAACTCAAGGAAAGTGTAAGACGTTCCGAATGTGGTGGGAGCTGAACACCAAACGCTCTCATTTGCTTTCTTATACTGAACCTTGTAAGATTCGGCCCCGCTGACTGCGTTCCAGGAAACTCTTGGGTTCATCCCACGGCAAATAGTCCAGCCGGCAGAAAGATTTCCTGGCTTGGCCGGCGGCGTTGACGGCGTTGGTGTTGTTGGTTCGGTTGATTCTGCCCCAGATCCTGGCCCGTACTTGGGCAAAGTGTAAGGCATCCAGGTAGATTTGCCGCCTGCGTTATAGGCCTGCACCCGGTATTCATAATAATCATACCTGCCTAAGCCTTTGGAGATGTAGGAGTTGCCGGATTTATAATCCCCGTCTGTCTTCCATTCATTATTTCCCATCGCAGGCGTCCGATATTGGACATGATACCCTGTCGCGCCGCTGACCGGGTTCCAGGAGATCTCGGCCTGCCACTGGGGGCCTCTGGATGTCCATTTGCCGGTAAGGTTCGTGGGGGCCGCCGGAGAGTCAACGTGAACCGGCAAATAGATATAGCCCAATACTTTACAGTGCCTTCCATCATCCGCACGCCATCGCACATCTCCTCGCTTAGTCGCAGCAGTTACTTCTCCGTCTGCTATCCCACCTTTAGCTCTATAAGCAGTTCCTGTGCGACCCGCTTCATCAACTGTCATTGTATTCCCATTCACAGCCGTCACGAGTGCAACATGGCCATACTCCACGTCTTTGCCGTTCTTGTCTTTGTACCACACACCATCGTACACCACAATAGAATTGGGTTTAGGCGTGTATCCTGTGTCATAGCCGGCCTTATATGCCTTATCGAACCAGTTCTTTGCATTCCCCCAGCCCGACTCCGACAGTTTAAAACCAAGATCGTTGTATATCCTTTGCCAAACATAAGCTGTACATTGCCAAGTCCGTGTACCTTTAAAATATTGTGTGCCTCTACCTGAATCTGCATGGTAATAAGGGTTGTTTTCAGTAATATTAATGTATGAGCGATAGTTTTTTTCAAACTCATCAATTTCACGCTTTTCTTCATCTGTAATGGCTCTCGCCGTCGGCACCAAGGCACCCACCAGCGTGAACGCCATGCAGAGACACAGGAACATGGAAACTATCCGCTTTTTCATAACTTTCAACTCCTTTTTGGTTTTTATGTTTCCACCGGATCGCGCTTACAGGTACGGATGCTTGTAGGGAGCCGGTTCCGGCCCGCAGTAAAGGCCGTAGGCGTCGCAGATCCAGTAGGTCCCATCCACGTTGACGCGGCACCACTGATGGCTCCACTGGTTCTCGTTGACGTGCTCATAGGGGATCCCCAAGATATTCAGGCAGAGGCCGGTGGCCCTGGCGCATCCCGCGCAGGAGGCCTCACCCAGCACAAAGTAGCCGTAGGGGTCACTGTAATGTGCCGCCGAGGTGGAATATGTGATGCCGTCCTCCGCCAGCCGCCGCAGTTCCGACGCGATGCCATAGAGCTGCTCTTCCCGGCTCATTCCCGCATAAGGGGCGACGATCTGCACCGCGGCATTGTAGGCTTCGGTGAGCTCGACGTCCGAAAGGTTTTCCCGAATGCTTTTCAGGTTTGCCAGCTGCTTTATGGGCACCGCCGCGAAATATGGCGTATCAAGCGTAATGGTTTTCCGCAGGGATGTATTTGCCATGCGGCTGACGATGGCCGCGGCCGCGCCGCGGGTAATGTTGGAAGACGGGATAAAGGTGCCCTTCGTGTCATTGCCGGTAAGGATGCCTGCCCGGTATAGGCGATACACGGCGTCATAATAATCGGCCCCCTTCTCCACATCGGGGATAGCGCCGTCCACCACGGTATTGACCGCCGGGAGAACGGCATTGGGCAGGGATGCCCCCAAAATCACGGCGAATTCGGCTCGGCTGATGGGGGAATTATAGTTCTCATATTCTTTGGCAATGATCCCCTGCCCCAAAGCATACTCCACATAGGGCTCCAAATAGTTCTGCGCCCCGATGGCCTGGAAGGTTGCCTCATTGGCGTAGTATGTATTATGCAGGCGGCAGGCCATAATAATGGCTTGGCCGATGGTCACGCTGCCATCAGGCTGGAACTCGGTGTTTGACACGCCATTCATAAGCCCGAATTCATAGGCGGTTTTCACGTTGGCCGCCCATAGGCTTCCGGCGGGGACGTCGACAAACTGGCCTTCCTTGTAATCCATCTTTTTCTCAAAACCGGAAATGCCAGTGGCGGAGGCAGGGACACAGAGCGATAGGAGCAGGATGATGCTCAGCAGCAGGGATGTGAATTTTTTCATGCAATCATCTCCTAATTATTAATAAAGTGCGCTCTCTTGTAAGAATGCTGGCTCTGGCTCACAACGTGTGGGTTACAAGCCACTCCCCCTATTGCAAAAATTTGCCGCGTATGGTAGAATTATCACGTTCAAAATGCGAAAAAAGCGGTAGGCCGTTGTTCAAAACGGCAATTTCTGTTCAGAGACACAGCTCATTTAAGGTGGACCACAACCCACGCTTTATAGTCCAAATTACTCCTTGCACCACCGCTGGAAGGTTCCGTGGGCCACACCCAGCTTTTTAGCCGCCGCCCTGCCGCTGATCTTGCCCCGTCTCCAAGCGGCCATCACGCCCTCGTAGTCCTCGCCCCGTTCTTTGAACTTCCGCCCGAAGTGGATGCCCTTGGCTTTGGCCGCCGCGATCCCCTCTGCCTGCCGCTGGCGGTTAAACTCCCGCTCCGTCTGCGCCACATAGGACAGCAGTTGGAGGACGATGTCGGCGATCAGTACGCCGGTGAGATCCCGGCCCTGGCGGGTGTCCAGCAGGGGCATATCCAGTACTACGATGGCCACCTGCTTTTCCTTGGTTAGCAGCCGCCACTGTTCCAGGATCTCGTCGTAGTTCCGCCCCAGCCGGTCGATGCTCTTGATGACAAGGGTGTCGCCGGTTTTTAATTTGCGTACCAGCTGTCGGTATCCGGGGCGGTCAAAATCCTTGCCCGACTGCTTGTCCATGATAATATTGCCGCTTTGAACCCCGAATTCCCCCATGGCGATGACTTGCCGATTCTCGTTCTGCTCCTTTGTGGAAACCCGGACATATCCGTATGTGCCCATAATGCTCCTCCTTTATGGTAATAGCTTCATTTTAGGGGAGCTATGGCTCTGTACAATATGAATTTATTTCAGAAGAAGCAAAAGTGGCTGCTTCCCGCAATGGGAAACAGCCGCTTCAGTATGATTTTGATGGATGCACTTCCTCTGTCGTTTCAAGGTTTTCGCCTCCTTCAAACAACGTAACATACCACACTTCGGGGCGGAAGTCGAGAGAAATATCCAGGGAAACGTCCTTTTGTTTACAGTGGCGGAGGATTTGCATATGGGCCGCTTGTTTTTTGCGGTTCATTGTGGTACACTAAATCCGAGCCGATAGGGAATTTTAGGAGAGGAGAATGCCTTGTGCGGACAATACAGGAAGTGAACAAGATTATTGCGGAGCTGTGCGTCAGTATGGCATCCCTATTCCCTCAAGATCAAATTGAGGCCATCCTGTTTGGTTCCTATGCCAGAGGCAACGCAGAGCCGGGGTCGGATATTGACGTGCTGATCCTTGTAGATGCGTCCCGCCAGGACATATCCGCGCGGAATTGGCAGGTGGGGAATCTGGCCGCGGAGTTTTTGCTGGACTATGGAATTGTGGTGTCCCCAATCGTAGAAAACCGGGACTATTTCAACAGGAATATGAATGTGCTACCCTTTTATCGCAATGTTGACCGGGAAGGGGTGCGAATAAGTGCCTGATATCACGAGGATCGACCTGTCCCGGTACCGTTTGCAGAAGGCGAAAGAGATGTTGGCATCCGCCAAACGGGATATGGACGCGAATGACTACGCTTCCGCCAATAATCGAGCATACTACGCGATTTTTCACGCTATGAGGGCCGTGCTTGCTTTGGATGGGGAGGACTACAAAAAGCATTCGGCGGTCATTGCCCGTTTCACGCTGAATTACCTGAAACCTGAAATACTGCCCAAAGAATACAGCAAGCTGATTTCCAATGCCTCGCTGATTCGTAACCGCAGCGATTATGAGGACTTCTATATCTGTTCGGTTTCGGATACGAATGCCTTGTTTTCCGGCGCGGAGTCTTTTTGTGCGGAAGCGGAAAAATACTTGGCTGGGCGCTATGGAGAAGTCTCTTTATGATTACGGCGTAGTAAAATTTTCCCTGTTTGCTCTCCGAAAATCAGAAAGGCCGCGCGAGGCCCTTTTCCCGTTTGACCACATAACTGACCACAGACGCGCCGGGAACACCTGGAATCATCGCAGTTAAACGCCATCATAAAGCAACTGAAACAGAATAAAAACAACTAGAAAGCGCTGTAAACAAAGCAAAAAAGTTTCCTCCCGGCGTTGACGTGCGGGAGGTCACAGGTTCGAGTCCTGTATCGTCCACCAAAGCAACATTATCCGAATCTATTCCCCATCGGGGACGGGTTCGGATTTGTTGTTTATCTGGACAATATCAGCGCATAAGGAGAGCGGCCCCTGTCCATGTGGCGGGGGCCGCTTCTCTTATGTATGTTCCTGGTTTCGCTTCCATTCTTCAAACGCCGCTTGGCCTTCCGGACTGGCATAGAAAGCCCGGAGCGCCGGGAGTAAGACACGAGCCATTGCTTCTATCTCATAGTCAGGTATGACAGTCTGTGTATCTTCCGCCCGCTTTAGGTCTGCCGGGGTCACCCTTACCGCCTCCTTTACTCGGTTTTTCAAAGGTGCGGCCCTGCGGGGCCGTTATTGAATAGGGAGGCAAAGGTAGCCGCTACGCGGCGATTTAATTTTCTCCCTCTGCCCCCTGGTCCTCCTACCCCTACGTGAGCACTTCTTTCGATGCTTCTGCTTCCCGGACCCATGCCGGGACCCTCCTTTCTTGCGGCGGGGGTTGGTCCTGGTCCGTAGCGGTGTTTTGTTCTTTACCGCTGGTGTATCCTTTCACCTGATTTAGCACCTGCTCATAGTCCTCCCGGCTGATTTCCACCTTTTTTACATGGTCTGCCATCAGCACCTTGATTTTCTCCCGGGTTCGCCGCCCAAGCTGGTCCATCGTCCCGCACCCTTGAAACAATGCGTTCATTATAAATCGCTCCGTTTCAGTGGCTTTGTAACTGGAAAAACTCATTTGCATATCGTCCAAGTAGTACGCTGTCGGAAAATTTATTTTCTCATATGGCGTTGATGGGTCCAGTGTCATTTCTAAGCGTGTCAGCGGATAGCACAAGCCAGCTTCCACCGCTTTGTTGTATAGTTTCACTCTGCCCACAGTGGAAGACTTCGCCCCAAGGTATTGGGTCCACTCCCGCCCGTGTCGGCGTTCTAGGTATGCCCGCGAATCTTTCACAAGGAAAGCGTCTTGACGTGTTACAGGTATATCTACAGCTAAATCATACCGCCGAATCTTTCGGTGCATTGGCCGCGCACTACTTACACAATGCCTCAGCACCGTTTGGAACGCCTTGTGATTAGCAACCTTGTTTGGGTTCATATCCAGCCGGACACGCCCCCATTCGGGCTTGCGTCCATTGAGTACCGCCCCTACCCAAAAACTGTTGCCATCCTGAAATCGGATTGTGAATTGCTCCCGAAAACTTCCTATCCGAAAACTATCCCAGTGCGTTACTTCTACGGCATGAGTGATAGGGAGCTTTTCCAGCAGGTGCATGAGTTCGTCCCTGGCAGTTGGGCTAGAGATATGTAAATCTAATACGATGTTGTCGATAGATAATATAAGATATTGATAGTTTTGCATAACATCCTCTATCAAAAAGTTCACACTATTTCTCGCCTCGTCCTCAGAAACCGCCGTTACAGAGAAATTTTTAACGCGGCCTGTTAAACTTGATGATATAATCGGGGCCAGTTTCTTTATTTCATCAGGGTTAAAGCTTTCAGTCCAAATTTTCAAATTATATTTAGATGCTTTTCCAGAACAAGACACACGAGGCAAGAGATCGCCGTCACCGAGCCCCAGGGGGTTTCCTCGTGGTGGAGAAGACAGCGCCCGCCGAACCAACCACGCAATGTAAAGATTTTTGGGGAGCATGGTATAAAGAGCAATCGCGCTAGCTAAAAAAATGGTCCCGCAAATAGAAGCTGTGAACCCACAAAATTCCAGGATTTGATACATTTTTGGTAGAATACTACTTAAAATTTGAACGCGGTTCAGCACCATCTTTAGCATAAACATTAAAATAGAAAGTCTACAATGTGCAACATAGAGAATGGCAAACGGAAAAATATAGACAGAAGCCTTATCAATGAAATAGCCAAAGTATTAAACGTCACTCCGGAATACATTTTAGGGATAGACCCTCTTCCGACAGACGAGGATCATTTTATTCAGTACATCTTAGCGCATTTCAAAATAACAACAACAAATAAGAATAATAAGCAAGTGTACAAGAATGAATCTGATCTTTTACTGTCCCAAAATGAAGATTATATTGTATTGTCAGCCTCAAAACGTTTTTTCTCTGCGATACGAGAAATCCTTCAAGCGGAACAACTAAAAGAAGAGTTATCAGAAGATGAATACAGTCATCGTATTAAAAAGGCAAGAATGCTGCTTAGATTCAACGTTAATGACCCATCAAATAAATATGACTGCTTCCTGATTTCCGTTGAGCAACTAAATCAAATGCTAAAAGAAGAAGGAAAAAGGAAGGAACTGCAAGCTGAACTTGAAAACTTGCTCAAAGAAGCAAATGAAACCTAAAAAGGAAAAGAGGCACTGCGCCAGCTCGTGACGCAATGCCTCTTTTCTTGCTTTTTATCAAATATTTGACTTTCTGTTACACTCCGCACAAAGCATTTGGCAATTCTCCGTGACGGTTCTTCCCTCCTTGCTCCATGGGGTATGTGGTCTGCTTGCATTTCCTCAATTTTGCATTGCTTCCCACACGTGGGGCACACACCCTTTTGCCGTTCATAGGCGGCGCGGCCATTTTCGGGGTAAACGCCCGAATACTCAAATGCTTCTCCTGCCCGTCCAGCAGGTATTCATACACGCCGGAATTTTTGGTTATGTCGTTGTCCTCCATCAGTTCCACAATGCGGGCGTCTAGGGCTTTAATCTCAATGATGTGGTTATTTCTTGTAGGCCCGGTAGAGGAAGGTTACAATTTCTCCCCGGTTGCAAACCCTATTCGGGGCAAAGGTGTCATTCCCACCATAGCCGTTGGTGACGCCTTTCTCCACTGCCCAGCTCACGGCCTCGGCATAATCCGCGCCTTTATCCACATCGGTGAAGCTGCTGGCCTTTTCCGCTTTGGGCTTATCAAAGGCTTGCCAAATGTAATTGACGGCGGTTGCGCGGGTGCATTGTGTGTTTTCCTTAAAGTCCTCGCCAATCATGCCCTTCTCATAGGCCCAGTTGATTGCGTCCTGATAGGAGGCCGCCACGCTGACGGGGGATTTGGTGGTGCTCGGCTTGCCAGCCGCCCGGTACAAAAACGTAAGTATCTGGGCCTCTGTGCAGTCTATGCTCGGGGCAAACTTATCATTGCTCCCATAGCCATTAGTTATCTCTTTATACACCGCCCAGGCCACCGGCGCGGCATAGAAAGCCGTGGGTGTCACATCGGAAAACGCGGGGACGGTGCTGGGCATCCCGTTCTTGTCGGCAAACACGATGTTGATCGCGTTATCGAAGTCATATTCTTCCCCCCGCCAGCAGACCAGATAGTTGGCTCCGGGAAAGAACTCATCAATGAGCTCTTTGTCAACCAACTCACCATCCTCATTGGCGCGAATCCAATAACACGCAATACTAATAGGGGTATAGATCGTAACGCCACCGGACGATTTCCCGCCCTCGGTGAGATAGTACGCGTCTATTGAAAATTTCTCGCCCTTCTTCAGATGAAAATCCAATTTGACATCGTCATTGACGAGATAAGTCCAGAAGCTGCCAAAACCTCCCTCCGAGTTGGTGATGTACCCAACGGAGTACAGAAATTCGTCCTCCGGCCCTGTGCGCCAGTCGAATGCGTCCTTTGCGTTATCATATTTGCTGGTGGATATGGCATCAAAGGAAATGCCCGCGTCCGTCACGGACACGGTGTCCCCTGCGGCAAACGCAGGGACGGCCAGCCCCAGGCACAGGGCCAGGGCAAGCGCCAGGGAAAACAGTTTTTTCTTCATGTCGTTCTCTCCTTCTTTTTTAGATGTTCCCTTGTCTCAATGGTACTTGCCCTGGGGGTGGTACTTCCATTCCCGGCCCCCGCTGGGCGTTCCCATCGAGGCAAACAGAAAGCGGTGCGGGATTTTAACCCCACACCGCATAGATACAGACACAAAGCCCCCTTGTAAAACAGCAGTTTTTCCGCTATAATGGGGGTTGGCGCAGTATTATACTGTTGTGTGGGAGGAGCAGTCTCCCGCATAGGGGTGTGGAGAGCTGCGAACTCTCCACACCCTGCCTTTTATTTGCCTCGGTGCCACTATTCTACACCATATGACAATATCATGCAAGCGTTTTTTGTGGGTAAAGTGGGTTTCAGGTGTCCAGAAAAGGGGTGGCCCGCCACGACAGGACAGGCAGGTGGTTGTCGGGGCCTGGGTGCAGGGCGGGGCCAAAGGTGTGTCCGCTCGGTGCAATCCCCCGCCGATGGGCGGTCTAAGCCCTGGGAGGCTGGCCCCGTGGGGATTGCGTCGCTCGTATGCCCTGCGGGGCATGGGATGGGGATTTCCATCGGCTGTAGCCTTTCGCTGCTCCTGCGGCCCTTTATGGGGCTTCAGGGGCGTTTTGTTTTGCTCTGGAATCAAAACAAATTCTATTTGGAATTGACAAACGCTCGAAAGAATGGTATAATAGAATTATAGAAAGGGGTGCTCAATATGGGCGATATTGGAAAGCGTATCAAGGAACTGCGGGAAGCACATCATTTATCCCAGGCCGAATTTGCCAAATTGTGCGGGAGCAATCAAGCCACGATTGCCAAAACCGAAACAGGGAAAACGGCCCCTTCCCTTAAACTGCTGATGGGGATAGCTGAATACTTCGATATGTCCATGGATTATCTCTGTTGCCGGACAGACCAGCCGGAAGGGAAATTGTTCGAGTGTAAGCCCCGCATGAAAGCCACCAGCGAGGACGTGAGAGAGTTTATAGAGATGTGCTTTGACCCGGCTTCTCCCTTCAATGCCAAGTTGAAAGACACCTTATTTAAGATGATGGAGGAATCAAAACAATGAACGCCAACGCCGTGATTTATGCCCGGTTTTCGTCAGACCGCCAGCGGGAGGAATCCATAGAGGGCCAGCTGCGGGAGTGCCGGGAGTACGCCGACAAGAACGGAATCCGGGTGATTGACAGCTATATTGACCGGGCGTTGTCCGCTTCCAAGGACACGGACAAGCGGCTTGACTTCCAGCGGATGATTAGGGACAGCGGTAGGCACCTGTTTGATACGGTTCTCGTCTGGAAGCTGGACAGGTTCGCCCGGAACCGCTACGACAGCGCACACTATAAGAACATTCTGAAGAAGAACGGCGTCCGGGTGGTGTCCACCACCGAGCATATCACCGAGGGGCCGGAGGGTATCATTCTGGAATCCATGCTGGAGGGGATGGCCGAATACTACAGCGCCGAGCTGTCCGAGAAGATACACCGGGGCCAGAAGGATAACGCATTGAAAGGCCGCAATAATGGCGGGCGTATTCCCCTGGGGTTCAAGCTGGGGGCTGACAAAAAGCTGGAAATTGACCCGACAACGGCCCCAATCGTCCAGGAGATTTTCAAGCGGTACGCCGAGGGTGAAACTGTCCGGGCCATCGTGGACGATCTGAACAGCCGGGGACTGAAAACGTCACGGGGATATAAATTCGCATAGTATAGGCTCCCCCAAGGATGCCGACCCCGATGCAGCCGCTGGCAGAATAGAAGTAAAACCGCCATGGGATGTCGCACGCCTGAAAAAGCTCCGCCCCCATATAGAGCACTGTAAAAATAATGATGTATCCGTTCACCCCAATGTATGTAAGAACTCCATACATAAAGGGCACAAACATCAGCGCCCAGAGCTTTTTGATGCCGGGTGCGGCTTACGAAAGCGAGATAGCTTTTCGCGATCTTAGTGGCCGCTTTGGACTCTGAGATCATTTTCCCGAAGACACCGCCCAAGGCAAAAATCAAAAAGAACTTTTCTATGAACCCTGAGAATCCTTCCATAAATGCCGTCGTGAGCAGGTCAAAGGGATTGATGCCGGAAAAAATGGAGACCGCAGCTGCGGCAACCACAGCGCTGATAATCAGATTGACCCGTTTCATAGAAAGCAGAACAAATATTGCTATTGCAGCCAGGATTCCGATGAAACTAACGACCATATTAACCCTCCCCATGCGCAAGCGCAAAGCCCTTTCGTCTTATAGCGTTCTCATAACATTTATTAGCAAGATTCACGCCAAAAACGAATTGCAGCCCATGCGCGGGCAACTGAGTCGGCTCGCCCGAGGGCCGTCTCCTGTGCCGCCCACCAAAAATCCGCTTGGAATCAATGATTCCAAGCGGATTTTTTCATATTATATGATCTTTTCAGTGCGCTCCAATCCTGACCGTCAGCAGAAAAATTTGCCCCGCCCGTCGCAAAAACACAGCCCTGCTCCGTTTCCCTCTGTTCCGCCCGCGGAACGGGTCAACGCCACCGGCGCTTCAGCAAAAGTCCCCTCTCATTCCGCCTGCTCGCGCTGCGCCTCCAAATACTCGTCGTAGCTGGTCTTGCGGTCGATCAGTCTGCCGTCCTGCGTAAAGTCAAAAATACGATTGCATACAGTCTGAATCAGCTGGTGATCGTGACAGGCCACCAGCACATTGCACCGCACCGCCTCCAGCCCCTTGTTCAGCGCCGCGATGGACTCCAGGTCCAGGTGGTTGGTGGGCTGGTCCAGCATCAGCACATTGGCCCCGGACAGCATCATCCGGGAGAGCATACACCGCACCTTTTCCCCGCCGGACAGCACCTTCACCGGCTTGTTGACCTCCTCGCCGGAGAACAGCATCCGGCCCAGAAAGCCCCGGAGGTACTGCTCCTGGGGGTCGCGGGAGTACTGGCGCAGCCACTGCACCAAATCGTCCTCACAGTCCTCAAAATAGGGGGTATTGTCCTTGGGAAAATAGGAGAAGGTGGCGGTCTGGCCCCACTTTACCGTCCCCTCATCCGGCTCCAGCTCCCCCGCCAGTATCTTGAACAGGGCGGTGTGGGCGTTCTCATTGTCCCCCACAAAGGCGATTTTCTCATCGTGGCCCACGATGAAGGACACCTTGTCCAGCACCTTCACCCCGTCGATGGTCTTGGACACGTCGGTGACGAATAGGATGTCCTTGCCCACCTCCCGGTCGGGCGTAAAGCCCACGAAGGGGTATCGCCGGGAGGAGGCGGGCATCTCCTCCACGCTGAGCTTGTCCAGCAGCTTGCGCCTCGCCGTGGCCTGCTTGGATTTGGACTTGTTGGCGGAAAAGCGGGAGATAAAGTCCTGAAGCTCCTTGATTTTTTCCTCGTTGCGTTTGTTTTGGTTTTTAATCAGCTGCTGCACCAGCTGGGAGGACTCGTACCAGAAGTCGTAGTTGCCCACGTACATCTTGATTTTGCCGTAGTCGATGTCCACGATGTGGGTGCACACGGTGTTGAGGAAGTGCCGGTCGTGGGACACCACGATGACCGTGCCCTCAAAGTCCAGCAGAAAATCCTCCAGCCAGTTCACCGCCTCGATGTCCAGGTTGTTGGTGGGCTCGTCCATCATCAGCAGGTCGGGCTCGCCGAACAGCGCCTGAGCCAGCAGAACCTTCACCTTCAGCCGGGGGTCCAGGGTGGCCATGCCGCTCTGATGGTACTCGGTGCCCACGCCCAGGCCCTGGAGAATGCGGCTGGCGCCGCTCTCCGCCTCCCAGCCGCCCAACTCCGCGAACTCCTCCTCCAGCTGGCAGGCCAGCAGACCATCCTCGTCCGTCATCTCCTCCTTGGCGTACAGCGCGTCCTTCTGCTTGCCGATGTCATACAGCCGCTGGTTGCCCATAATCACCGTGTCCATCACGCAAAAGGCGTCATAGGCGTTTTGATTCTGCTTGAGCACAGACATCCGAATGTTGGGCAGCACGCTCACCTGGCCGGAGGTGGAGTCCAGCTCGCCGGAGAGGATTTTCAGAAAGGTGGATTTGCCCGCGCCGTTGGCGCCGATGATGCCGTAGCAGTTGCCCCGGTCGAATTGCAGGTCCACGTGGGCGAACAGCGGGGTTCCGCTGTAGTTGAGGCTTAAATCAGTGACAGTAATCATAGTTGGTCTGCCGCTCCTTTTCCATGGTCAAAAATTGCGAGAGGAATTATATCATTTTTAACGTCTTCATGCAACCTTTCTCCCCGGCTAAAGGTATTCCCCACAGTGGACGCTTTCTGACAGGGCCATGGAAATGGTTGCTATTTTCGCCGGCATATGCTAAAATCCACACAGGCTTCATTTCTGAGCACAGGAGGACGGCATATGAACACCATGATCATCGGCATCGCCGGCGGAACCGGTTCGGGAAAAACCACGCTCACCCGGCGGCTGCAAGACGCTTTCGGGGATGATGTGTCCGTGGTCTACCACGACAACTACTATAAAAAGCACGTGGGGCTGTCCTATGAGCAGCGGGCCGCGCTGAACTACGACCATCCCGACTCCTTCGACACCGCTCTTTTGGTGGACGATCTGCGCCGGCTGACCGCGGGGGAGGCCATCCGCTGCCCTGTGTACGACTACACCATCCACAACCGCTCGGAGGAGACCGTGGAGGTGCGCCCCACAAAGGTAGTTATCGTAGAGGGCATTTTGATTTTTGAAAACAAGGCCCTGCGGAACCTGATGGACGTGAAGATATTTGTGGACACCGACGCGGACGTGCGCATCCTGCGCCGCATTCTCCGGGATGTAAAGGAGCGCGGGCGCTCGCTGGACTCGGTGATCTCCCAGTACCTCACCACCGTCAAACCCATGCACGAGCAGTTCGTCCAGCCCAGCCGCCAGCACGCCGACATTGTGGTGCTGGAGGGCGGGCACAACCTTGTGGCCCTGGACATGATTGTCCAGCGGGTGAGAAGCCATATCGACAGCGCCGGGCGCCCTGTATAAAACCTGGGCCGCCGGCGCAAAATCACAAGGAAAAGAGTGCTGCAAACCATGAAGAAATTTATTCTGTCCATGGGAGTCACCGCCGCAGCGGTGCTGCTCCTCCTGCTGTCCTCCTGCTCAGGCGGAACAGCCCAGAAGCAGGCGGACCTGTCCGCCTTTGCCCAAGCCCTTCAGGAAAAGTATGACTTCGCCGCCTTTCTCATGGAGCAGGACCCGGAAGCGGATGAATTTGCCAAGCAGTCCATAGAGCAGTACCTGCCCGGCCTGCTGGACCTGGAGCTGGAGCAGCGGGTGATCTATATGTCCATGATCACGCTGAACAACGGGGAATTTTCCATGGTCCAGGCGAAAAACGCCGAGGATGCCGACAAGGTCAGGGAGATTTTCCAGGCCCGCATCGACTATATGGCGGGGGACGGCGAGACCCCCGGTGGAGCCTGGTACCCCGGCCCCACCGAGCTGTGGAACAATTCCGCCCGGGTGAAGGTCAACGGCAACTATGTGCTGATGGTGACCTCCGAGGATTGCGACCAAATCGTAGACGAGTTCAACGCCCTGTTTGCCTAACCCAAAACTTTATATCTTATTAAGGAGTATATCACGATGAAACGAATCAGAATCCTTTCCCTGTGCGCCGCCGCGGCGCTGTGCCTGTCCCTGCTGTCCGCCTGCGGCGGCCCCCGTGGAGACAGCCCCTCTACCGCCCCCCGTAAGGACGCCGACCTGGCCGCCTTTGCCCAAACCGTGCAGGAGAGCCACGAGTTCGCCGCCATGGAGAAGGCCGACCCCGCCGACGAGGAGCTGGGCGCCATCATGCTGGAAAACAACTACCCCGGTCTGAAGGACATGGACCTGGAGCAGCTGGAGGTTTACCTCGCCCTGATCTCCTTCTCCGGCGGGGAGCTGGCCTTGGTCCAGGCCAAGAACGAAGAGGACGCCGCCAAGGTGAAGGAAATCCTCCAGGCCCGCATTGACGCCAAGACCACCGAGGGGCCTGGCAACTACCCCGAGGAGGTAGAGATGTGGCTGCACAATTCCAAGCTCGTCACCGCCAACGACACCTATGTGATGCTGGTCTGCCATCAGGACGCAGACGCCATCGTGGACGAGTTTAACGCCCTTTTCCAGTGAGAAATCCGCCGACAGTGCGGCGGTGACATAGCAATGAGGAGTTGAGAGACATATGAAACGTATCCTTCCCTTGGTCCTGTGCGCGGCCATGGCCCTATCCCTGCTGTCCTCCTGCGCCAAGCCGGGGCTCAACGGCCCCACACCTGACGAGTCCGCAGAGGTGTCCGATCCCATTCAGACCGAAGCGGCGGACGGTCCCGTGGGCAAGCCTGAATCTCAGGAGCCCTCCGGCGACCCCAGCGAGGAACCCTCCCTGTCCCTCCCCCCCGAGACCGAGACCCCCTCGGTTCCGCCCAGCGAGGAGCCTTCCGTGGAGCCCACGCCTACCCCCGCGCCCACGCCGAAGCCCACGCCCACCCCCAATCCGGAGCCCACCCTGAGCCTCCCGCCCGATCCCGAGGTCACGCCCGAGGAACCCGGTGAGTCCTCCGCCCCGGCGGGCCAGCCCGACCTGCGGCAGTTCTACGAGAATATTATGTTCGACGACCCGGATTTTGCCGCCACCGCCGAGCTGTATAACGAGTATCTGGACGTGCTCTATCCCGGCCTCACCGCCATCTCCACCCGGCAGCTGGTGGTGTTTCAGCCCATGATGTCCGCCGTGGTGTGCGAGATCGCTCTGGTGGAGGTGACGGACCAGGCGGACGTGCCCGCCGTGCTGGACATTCTCCAAGCCCGGGTGGACTACATGGTGGGAGACGAGGAAAATCCCGGCGCCGCATGGTATCCCGCTTCCATTGAAGGGTGGCAGAACAATTCCCGCATCGTGTCCAACGGCTGCTACGTCCTGCTCATCGCCTACGACAAGTGCGACGACATTGTCGCCCAGTTCAACACGCTCTTTGAATAAGCCCTCCCTTCGCCCCGGCGCTCGCGCCGGGGCGCTTTCCCTTCAAAATATTCCCGGCGAGGTGACCGCCCATGATATTTTCCAGTCCGTATTTTCTATTTCTCTATTTCCCCGTCGTATTGGTTTTGTACTATATCGCTCCCCTGAAATGGCGCAACCTGGTGCTACTCGTCGTCAACCTGATCTTTTATGGCTGGGGCGAGCCGGTGTACGTGCTCATCATGTTCCTCTCCATTGCCATCGACTACTCCCACGGGCGCATCGTCACCCGCTGCAAGGCCAAGGGGAACGACCGGGGGGCCCGAATGGCCGTGGCCTCCTCGGTGATCTTCAACCTGCTGCTGCTGGGCTTCTTCAAGTATTATAATTTCATCGCCGGAAGCCTGGCCTCCATCGGCGCGGGCGTGCTGCCCATCATTGAGCGCCTGCCCCTGCCCGGCGGGGATTCCATCCCCTTCACCCTGCCCATCGGCATCTCCTTCTACACCTTCCAGACCATGAGCTACACCATCGACGTCTACCGGGGGGACGCCCCCTGCCAGAAGAACATCGTCACCTTCGGCACCTTTGTCACCCTGTTTCCCCAGCTCATCGCCGGCCCCATCCTCAAGTACAAGGATCTGGACGACCAGCTGGAGCGCAGGGACCACACCTTCGAGAAATTTGCCTCCGGCGTCCAGCGCTTCACCATTGGCGCGTGTAAAAAGGTGCTGCTGGCCAACGCCCTGGGCCCGCTGTGGGATGTGTATCTGGCCACCCCCTCCGCCCAGCTCACCACCTCGGGGGCATGGCTGGGCATCCTCGCCTTTTCCCTCCAGCTCTACTTTGACTTCTCCGGCTATTCGGACATGGCCATCGGCCTGGGCCGGATGCTGGGCTTCGAGTTTTTGGAAAACTTCAATTATCCCTATATCTCCAAGTCCGCCAGCGAGTTCTGGCGGCGGTGGCACATCTCCCTGGGCAGCTGGTTCCGGGAGT
>OFFX01000621.1_pt1 | contig 29558 bp, 23 predicted proteins | sample 1521511 | NCBI WGS metagenome assembly OFFX01 (sample SAMEA3504125, study PRJEB24116) | mouse gut metagenome | biome: mouse gut; feature: mouse-associated habitat; material: faeces | place: Denmark | collected 2011
TTTCTATCACACAGCTGTGGGGTTTATCTTTGTCCCCGCTGTTATAGTTGATCCCCGCGAGCAGGATTTCTCCGCGATATCCGTCAAATACCTGCGTATACTGCCGGTCTTTGATCTGCCTGATCGCAGTATCGGCCGTTTTATCGTATTTCAGCTCCACCACCAGCGCCGGTTTGTCCGTATGTGGCAGCGGCAGGAAAACAACATCCGCAAAGCCCTTCCCGGCAGGCATTTCCCGAATCAGCTTGTAATCCTTCCTGGCACTGTAGTAGGCAAGCCCAATCGCACAGCCAAGTGAATTTTCGTCATTGTAGGTCAGGATGGACGCCACTTCCGAATGCGCCCGGTCAAGACCTCTGGCCACGCTTTCTTCGTCACCGTTCAGGGTATCCTCCAACAGCTTTGCCGATGCCTTCAGGACACGCATCACCTCCGGCCAGCCACTCACGCTCATGGCATTCTCGAATTCTCCCCTGATCTCCTTATTCGGAATAAACGCCTCTTTCGTCTCGGCGTCATAGCCAAGATACCCGATATGAATCAGCAATGTGAGCACATCATCCTTCGTCCTGAAATTGCGCATATCATTCTGAAAGCTGAGAGTATTGACCCTTACCCGCTCCCCGCCGAGCATCTGCACAATATCCGCCTTTAATCCGTCAAAATCCATATCCATATAGAGTTTCAGCGCTTCATAGGTCTCCGTGGCCGTCCAGTAATTTGAGAAAACGCTGCTCTTCATTGCCGCCACAACAGACCTTGGATTATAGATATGACGGAACCGGCGGAATCTGTACCCGTCATACCAGTCGCTGACTTTTGCAAAGTCCATCTCATAACGCCTGCACAGTTCCTTCACTTCCGCTTCCGTAAAGCCGGTATATTCCTCAAAGTCAAACTGGTCTGTCATAGAGTATTCCCAGAACATATTTAATGCCGAATGCTGCCCGTATTTTTTTACCGGCAGGATTCCCGTCATATACGCCAGCGCGACATAAGGCTGATCCTTTAACAGGTTCCGCAGGAAATCAAGATATTGCTTCTGCTGATCCTCACACTCCTGTCTTTCCCTCATTACACAGTCCCACTCGTCGATCAGGAAGATAAACTGACGGTCCGTTTCTACAAAAATATCCCGCAGCGCGGCAGCAAGCCCCCTGCCCTCCCGCTCCAAAATATCCGCATATTCCTTCCGCAGTTCCCTGAGAACCTCCTGCTCCAGATATTCCGTTACATTCCCCGGATCAGCCTCGATCAAAAACTGCTGCATGTTCAGACAGATCACATCATACTGGTTCAAATATTCCTTAAAGGTATTATCCTGCGCTATCTTATAACCTGCAAATAATTCCCCGGAATCGCAACCGCGGCTGTAATAAGCCGCAAGCATCTTAAGCGCCATGGATTTGCCGAAACGTCTCGGCCTGCTGACACAGATATATTGCTGTTCCGTATTCAAATACTGGTTCGTCTTCGCGATCAGCCCCGTCTTATCCACATAGATTTCGGAACGGATCGACTGCCAGAAACCCCTGTTGCCCGGATTCAGATAGATTCCCATTATACCAACCTCCGTCTGCTTGTCACACTGGTCTGTCTAAATGTTAGCATATAACCATTGATTACGCAAACATGTTACAGTTCACAGCCCATTCGTCAGCAAACTGTACGCGAACATACCATTGTGTATCAGCCGGAAATAAATTATAATGATACCCATGAGCCCGAAGGCAGCAGGAGCAGACAGCAAACAGAAAGGAGTGCAAAATGATCTTAGCCGAAACAGAAAGATTGATTCTAAGAAGATACAGACAGGAAGATCTGCAGGATTTATACGAATACTTATCTGATCAGGAAGTGGTGGAATATGAACCTTATAAGCCTCTGACTTTTGACGAAACAAAAGAAAATCTCCAGTGGCGGATCGGCACAGATGAAATGATCGCCGTTGCATTGAAACACTCCCATAAAATGATCGGGAATGTATATCTGGGTAAGCGGGAATTTGAAGCGCTGGAAATCGGCTTCGCATTTAACCGGCATTATTGGGGCCATGGGTATGCTGCCGAAAGCTGCGGCGCCTTGATCCGGCAGGCGTTTGCCAATGGTGTTCACAGGATCTATGCGGAATGTGACCCCTGCAACATGCGTTCCTGGAAATTACTGGAAACATTAGGCTTCCGGAAGGAAGCCTGTTTCAGAAAAAACGTATACTTCTGGAAAGACGAGCACGGAAAAGCTATCTGGAAAGATACCTTTGTCTATGCCAGATTAAATGGCGACACCTGAGTGCAGGACGCCGCATCCTGCACTGTTGTGTAACCGGCAGATAAAACCTCTGCACTACAGTCCGATCCCGTACCATCTGACCCGAAAGCCCTCTTCTGTCTTCGTCATCTGCAGCGAAAGATATGCCAGCGCCTCGCCGGTCTCCGCGTGGCCGCCAAACTCATAGAACACATAGCAGGTGACGCCGACCGCTACATTTTCATCCGGCATACCGCGCCCGCCGATATAACTCTCCCAGATTTGATCCGCCTGCTCCGGATAGGCATACATTTCCACGCGTCCTTCAAAGTCCTCTGTCAAAAGTCCACGGAGCGTATCGGCATCATTCCCGAAATAAGCATCCGCAAAAGTCCGAATCGTGTCTGCGATCGCCACGGCATCTTCACAGGGTTCTCCACTGTTCACTGCCTGCATGGCATTGACTTCCGGATCCAGACTGAAGGATTCCCGGTTGTCGAAATACATCCGTCCGTCATACACGCCGCAGTGCCTGTACCAGCCGTCGGCTCCGTATGTATCCACCTGCCCCTCGAAACGATATACTTTCTGCGCCTCGCCGCCATCTCTGGGAGCACGCACGATATAGGTCTCCGTCACCTCATTGTTTTCCCTGTCATCACCGATGTTTCTATTCTGCAGCAGATAAACGTAATCCGCATCATACGTCATCAGAGAAAGTTCCACCGGCTCTCTGTCCTTCCTCGCATAAAATACGGCCGTCTGTTTTGTCGCAAAATCCGCATACCAGATATCACCCGAGATATCGTCATAATATACCCCCGACTCTGTCACAAGCGGCGGAGAACTCATGGCATCACATAGATAATCATAAGTTCCGTCCTCATTTTCCAGATAGATGCTGCACAGGGATTCATCCTTGTACTGGCTTACCACCTGTCTGCCGCCTAACAGCTTCCTGCAGGACGCCACATCGATCACTGCCTGATACCGCTGGTTCTGCACCTCGCACAGTTCCCAGTATTCCTCCGAAGCAAATTCGGCATTCAGCCTTTCGATCTCTGTTCGCATATACTCATTATATTCCCGGTAAAGAAAGTCCTCCGCCTGCTGATCCAGCTGACTGACCGCCTGCCCGTTTTCATTTAAAGAAAAACCAAGCCGTTCCGAAGCTGCCCCCAGCGCCACATACAGGTTTCCTTCATAGACCGATATATTGGTGATCAGGACATCCTCATATCCCAGATCAAATCCCGCCAGCGCATCCACTACCTCATGCGTCTCCAGATCCATCCGGTAGACCGTCACCGTATCCCCCTTTTCCGCCGGCGCCTGTCCGCAGAAATAAAGATGGTTACCGTCTATCTCCATCCCTCTGCTCCTGTAATCGTCATAGGCGCTTTCGTAAAGAAGCTGTTCTTCTCCCTGACCGCCCTGCAGACAGTAGATGCCGTCTTCTTTCGTCAGATACAGGTCACCCTGCCAGTACCTGATCACATCATTATAAACATGATTGTAGTCGAATCCGTTCCGGTCTGCCCCACTTTCCGCCATTTCGCCGCCAGGTCCATCGCCTTGTGATCCGCTTTCACTGCCGCTCTGCCTGTCCTCATCATACAGGTCGTCCTCTCCGTTTTGCGTTCCGCTGCCATCTTCTGTATTGTTATTTTCCACGGCTGTGCCACCTTCTCCCGCTTTATAACCGCAGGAGACCGCGACTCCCATAGCCAGAATAAAAGCTGCTGCCAGCACGATACTCACGATCCCTTTTTTCTTTGTCCCGGTATCCAGCATATAGTCGATCCTCGCTTTCATCTTTTTCTGATTCCCACTGAATCCGGTGGAAAAGACCGAAGCATTCCGGCTGCCGCCCGCAAAGCGCAGCATCACTCTGGCGTAGATTTCCCGTTCTTCCTCATTTCTGCCCGCAAGGACAATGCCGTCGCAGGCAAGCTCCATATCGTAGGCCGACTGCCTTTTCATTATATGGACCATCGGATTGAACCAGTTGACGCAGCAGGCCGCTGCCGGCAGCATTTTCAGCCAGAGATCCTTTTTACGGTAGTGGCACAGCTCGTGGGCCATGACCAGCTCCAGCTGCCTTGTATGCCACTGTTCTGCATCGGCGGGCAGAATCAGCCTCGGACGGATCAGCCCGGTGATCATGGGGCTGGAAACTGCCGTGCTCTTACAGGCCATGATCCTGACCTGGCCGATATGGCTGCGCTGCTGCCTGCATATTTCTTTGAGCAGCCGGGAATCTGTGATCGGGCACAGACTCCTTTTGCATCTGCCATAGAAGATTAGATAACCGATCAGCAGGCAGAGCACGCTTGCTGCCACTCCTGCCAGCCATATTTTTATCAAAAGTGCGGTATAGAAAAGGCCGGGCTGTCCTGTGGCCACATTCCCCGTTTGCCCTGTCTGACCCTCTCCCGACACGGCTCCGGCATGATCTGTTTGAATGCCTGCTGCATTTTCCACGCCGTCTCCGGTATCCGTCAACATGCTTCCTTCCTGCTGTACACTGCCATCCGCCGTCGTGCCATCTCCCTGCCCTGTCTGGATACCTCCCGACGCAGCGCTGTCTCCCTGCCCTGTCTGGATACCTTCCGGTGCGGTGCTGTCTCCCTGCCCTGTCTGGATGCCTTCCGGCGCGGCGCTGTCTCCCTGCCCTGGCCAGCTGCTTTCTGCTACCTCTCGCTCCTGCTCGAATCCGACATAATTTAACAGCTGAACTCCCGTAAACGATGTGGAAAAATTATAAGGAATCAAAAGCCGTACTGCCAGCAGCAGCCAGGCCAGTTTCATCCATCCTGCACCGTACCTTCTGCGCAGTTTCCCCGCAAACAGGCACAAAAGGACAATTCCGACAGAAACCACGATATTCATTTCCAGTATATCAAATATCATTCCGCCCATTATATTTTGAATATTTCCCATACTGTTTTACCTTACCCCTTATACGATTGATGCAATCGTCAGTGATGCCTTCCTCCCCGATTGTTTTGTATCTTAGTCTGTTCGCTTACCGTCCTGTCCGCTCACTCTCTTATTTTCATCTCATACATTCCCGATATCCCGTATCCGCTCGCATTTTCTTCTGCCATCTGATGATTCAGGACGTCTACATTAATCTGGTTGGGCAGAAACATAATGTGCAGCGTCCCCGTTCCTCCCCAGCCGTCATCCGTAAAATCGTAAAACAGTTCACCATTTTGAATTGTGCCGGTAATCTCATCCACCGAGGCGATCCGCTGCGTCATTCCCTGCTCCGTAAACAGACTTCCGGAAAATTCATTGCCGTTGGTGATCTGACAGATGAGCTCATTCCTGCTGACAGGAGCAGTTTCTTCATATGCCGCCACATAGCCGACACTCACTCTCCATTTGCCCGAGTAGCTCTCGTAATCCGTGAGCGGCCCATTTCCACCGGTCAGCTGGATCAGCCTCTTTACATCTTTTGCCAGCACATTGCTCTCCCACGGAAGATAGTCGTTTATTTTATCGCTGAACCCTTCGTTGTAGGTAAAGTGATCTCCATAGTCTTCATAGATCCGCACCACCACATGCGGAACCGCGCCCTGAGGCCCTGCCCCTGTCATATATTCCGCTCCTATGACGACATCCTCTTTTCCGTCAGCATTCGTATCCGTAAACATCACAAACTTCACATCATAATACATACCATAATCACTGGTATCCTCCGTACCGATATACGGAAACTGATACAGGATCTCTTCACCTCTCAATAAATAAAACGTCACATCTTCCAACGGGTTTTCACCGGTATGATCAGGTTCATAGGATACAAACCGCACTTCTCCCCAGTCATTCAGCTTCACTTGAAAAGACTGCTCCTCCAGGATTCTGCCCGCATCCAGCCTGCCCGGCAGCCGGCCACCGGATTCTCCGCCCGGTAACTGCTGTGTCGGCTGCCCCTGCCTGTCTGATCGCTCCGCCTGCCCTGATTGACCCTGCTGTCCTGACTGACCCTGCTGCCCGGACTGTCCCTGCTCTTCCGCCTGTCCCTGCTGGCCAAACTGACCTGATTGCTCCGGCTGTTCCTCTGATCCCGCTTCCGCTCTGTCCTGCTCTTCTATATTCTGTTGTAACTGCAAAGCGTCATCCTTCTCTGTGTCCTCAGTCCGACTCAGTATATCGCTCCCATCGCATCCTGCAAGCAGCATGACCGCTGCCACGATTCCCACTGTACCTTTAATGCTCTTTTTGCTCCTGCAATTCATTTCTATTTCCCGCGTTCCTTTCTTTTCTCGCTGATATAGTCCTCCAGTTCTTTCAGTTCTTCGTCAGAAAGACTGTCGCCGTCATAAAGCGCCGCGATAAAATTTCTGGCGGAATTCCTGTAGATACGCTTCAAAATACTTCTGCTCTCCGCCTGCATGTAACTTTCCCGGTCGATCAAAGCTATGTAGACATTGTTCTTTCCCGATTTCTGCACAGCAAGAAATCCTTTCTCCTGTAATCTTGACAGAAAAGAAAGCACTGTCGTGGGCGAAAGCCTCCTGTCCTGATCCATCTGCGCTTCGATCTCAAACCTTGTCACCGGTTTATCCAAATCCCATATGATCATCATAATTTCCAGTTCTGAATCCGGTAGTCTTTTCATTTCCGCCTCCTTTTTTTCTTATTCTGCATTTGCCGAATATCTGTTTTATATTCTACACTTGCCGAATATATGTGTCAATATATTTATACGTTGATCAACATCCTCCTTGCTTTCAGCGGAATTTTCGATTAGAATGAGGGAAATACCAGTCCGTAATGTTCAAAAAGAGGTGGCTCATTTATGATCCTTTATCATGCCAGTAAAGAAATCGTCAAATTTCCAGAAATACGCAAAACAGCCTATACTAAGGATTTTTCATGGGGATTTTATTGCACCAGTTATTTTGAGCAGGCATTGCGCTGGGCAAATCGTGGCGTGGGAGACCCTGTTATCAATTACTATACCTATGAGCCAGACGATAGTTTATCCGTGTTGAAATTTGACCGCATGACAGATGAGTGGCTGGATTTCATTGCCGGATGCAGGAGTGGTGAAACGCATCACTATGATGTTGTGGAAGGCCCAATGGCCAACGATACCATATGGAATTACGTGAATGATTTTCTTGCAGGCAGAATAAACCGCAGGCAGTTTTGGGTACTGGCAGAATTCAGATATCCGACCCATCAGATAAGCTTTCATACCTTATCGGCATTGAATTGCCTGACCTTTGACAGGAGTGAGATTATTTATGACAGAAAAAGAAAAAAATGATTATTTTTATGTCTGCTCTCTAATCGAATACACAGCACGCCAAACCAAAAACAAACGTCGTGTTATCGTAGAAGCATTAGGAAAAACAGGGATTGAAAAACAGCTTTATGACGCCGAAGTAAATCACTGTCTTTCCTTCGAGCAGGTAAGCGCTGAACTGATCGCGCAATATAAGATTGCCGACGGCAATTTCGATACGATCACAGACTGCAAATATACCGTTCCAGGTTTTATGGACATCGGGAAACTATACAGCATTATGATTGAGGATTGTGCAGAGTCCGGTAAAGAAGTGGATGAATTGATGAAACTCTTTTCTTCTTTTATCAGTGACGAAATATCTGATTTCCAAACAGATGTTTATTATCAAAATCCCAGCTATCTGGAATGCTCCTATAGAGCTGGATATTTACTGGATTGAAACTATGTATTATAAAGAAACAACTTACCGTTTATCCGGTAAGTTGTTTCTTTATATACCATATACACCTTTCTTCAACCCGGCATCCGGCGACTACTTCTGCCGCAGCGGAAAGTAAACCTGATACTCTTCATACCCGATCTGCCAAAGCGGCATAAAACGGATTCCCCGATCCTGTCCCGTTGTCTTGTAGGTATTCTGCCAATAGCCCCACTCTCTTTCATTGTCATTTACAAGTGCTTCTTCCGGCTTCTGCCTGTCCACATACAGGCTGCGTTCCTCACTGCACAATCCGGCCAGTGTCACCGGCCCATCCATATAAGCCGCCATATCTTCTCTGCCCGGCAGATAATCCACATAGATTCCTTTCGGCAGTTCCACATGAACCCTGTCCTGCTTCCAGACTCTTCTGATCTCCACGAAACCATCCTTCGTACTCTTCGCCGTCAGCACATCCACTGCCTCTCCGTTTACCAGGATCACAGGTTCGCCCTGCAGCCACCATGGCAGCCTGATATAAAGGGAAAACTCTTTTTCCTCTTCTGTCTCAATATTCAGATCAAACACCAGCCTGTCAGGATGGAAAAGCTGTTTCGACGTCACATCCGTAATCTTCTGCCTGCCGGGAGAATCGCTGGCCAGATGTTCGCTGCCGTTTAAGGTATTGACCTTCTGCCGCAGGCTCACCCCGGTATCCAGTATTCTGCCATCATAAGATGCATCAAAATACTGGCATACGTACAGGCTGTCTTCCCCTTCATAATACATCCCTTTATTATGGGCTGCATTGGCCTGTACCAGCGAACCGTGACAGCAGAAGAAATCCTGCGTCCTGCTGCTCCACGCCTTCTGACCGCCTGCCCGCAGCGGCATGAAATACGTCAAAAGCCCCTCCGTAGGATAAGCCGACTTTCTGCCATGCGTGAAGCTGCCTTTCCAGTACCCTTGTGCCATGATGCCGTTATAAAGATTTCTCTCCCAGTAATCCATATAGACAGCATCCTTTGTCTGACGGAACAGGAAATCAGCCAGCCGCATCATATTGTATACCGTACAATGTTCCTGATTCTTATCACCCAAACGGCTGGCCAGCTGCATCCTGGGGCTCCAGATCTCTCCGCAGGTCTGCCCGCCGGTGGCATAAGCGCCCCGCTGTGTGACCGCCATCTTCCAGTATGCCTTGACGATCTTCAGCCATTTCTCTTCGCCCGTCACTTCATAGGCCGCCGCCGCGCCAAGAATCTCCGGAATCGTGGTATTGGCATGCATGTTGCTGAGTACATCCCGTCCTTCCAAAAGTCCGTCAAACAGCGCCTGCCTGTAATACCGCTCCATCAGTTCCCTGAACATTTCCTTCCCGGTAAAGCGGTACAACAGCGCCCATATTTCCAGCATCCCGCCGGTTTCTACATCCAGAATACCCTGGAACTGTTCTTCTGTATAACGCCCGCTCCACTCATAAAACCACTCCCCGAAACGTTCCGCAATCTCCAGTGCCTTGTCATTACCGGCAAGCTCATACATATCCAACAGTCCCATAAAAGTTTTGTGGATCGTATACTGTGGTGCCCAGATGCGCTTGCCGCTGCCGATCCAATGCAGGTATTTCTCCGGAATGGAAGCCGCCCATTTGCCACCGTTCTCCTTCTGGCACTGCTCCAGCATATCCACAATCTCATCCGCCTTCGCCTTCAGCATCCTGTCTCCGGCAGCCTCATAATGCATCGCCGCCGCAGAAAGCCAGTGTCCGAGAAAATGTCCTCTCAGCTCACACGTAGGGGATTCCCAGCCTCCGTGAATCCCTTCCGGCAATTCGGACGACTTATACAGTCCCGCCTCCAGCGTATACGGAAGCAGTAAATTCTCACTTTGCAGTTCCAGCAGATACTTACGATTCTCCTCTCTCCGCCGTACCAGTTCTTCATCCAGAATCCGCACGCGTTGTCCTTTCGCCATCTTCAATTCGCCCATGATGATATTTGTACCCCTTTCTTATCTCGTCCTCTTTACCGTCTCTATCTTATCATACCCACCCCTCATATCTGTTACAACACTCAGTCTTTCAGACCGGACATCATAACGCCTTTCACAAACGCATCCTGCGCACACAGGAAGGCAATCAGCACCGGCAGCACTGCGATCACGGAAGAGGCCATAAGCACCGGCCAGTCTGTGGAGTACATGCCCTTCATACTCGCCAGTCCCAGAGGCAGTGTATATTTTCTTGCATCATTGATATAGATAAGCGGCGTAAAATAATCATTCCAGACATTCATAAAGCAGAAGATACACAGCGTGGCGATCGTCGATTTTGCCATGGGAAACGCGATCCGCAGGAAGGTATAGAGCGGATTACATCCGTCAATCTTAGCAGCCTCCACCAGTTCGGTCGGCACTGTGATAAAAAACTGTCTCATCAGGAACGTACCAAACGCCGACACGGAAGCCGGCAGCATCAGCGACCACAGCGTGTTGACAAGCCCGTACATCGACATCTGCAGAAAGTTGGTGATCACCGTTACATGGAAGGGAATCATCATCGTCGCCAGATACAGGGTAAAAATCTTATCCCGGCCCCTGAAATTCATTTTGGCAAAAACATAGCCGGCCGTGGCGGAAGTAAAGACCTGAAAAAACACCACCCACGCCGAAACCTTGATGCTGTTCAAAAAGTAGGCAAAATAGTCAAACCTGCTGGAAATCTGTGTATAGTTTTCCCACACCAGCCGCTCTCCGAACAGGGTCGGCGGAAACACGAACACTTCTCCCAGTGTCTTGAATGAAGACGACAGCATCCAGAAAAACGGCACCAGCATGATTACCGCCCCCAGAATCAGAATCGTATGCGCTATGATCTTCGTGATCAGTTTTTTTCTCGAATTGCTCATCACATGCTCCTCCTTTAATAAATCTCGCGCATGCTCTTTTCCATGCGCATATTAAACACCGTGATCACCATAACGATAAAGAACAACAGATAAGCGATCGCACAGGCATAACCCAGTTTAAAGTACTGGAAGGCATTCTGATACAGATAATGTACCAGTACCGAAGAAGACCGTCCCGGCCCGCCCTTGGTCATCAGCATGACCTGATCAAATACCTGGAAGGAACCGATGATGGACATAACGAAAATAAAAAATGTCGTCGGCCGCAGCATAGGCACCGTAATATAGCGGAACTGCTGCAGTTTATTTGCTCCGTCCAGCTCCGAAGCCTCATACAGACTCGTGGAGATACCCTGCAGCCCCGACAGGAAAATGATCATATTGTAACCGGCATTTTTCCAGATCCCTACGATCGCCAGAGAGAGCAGCGATGTGGAAGACTCCAGCAGCCACTTAGGCCCCTGAATACCGAAAATGGATAATACGAAATTCAAAATACCGTAATCCGGATTATAGATCCACTGCCATACGATCGCAACCACAACCATGGAAGTGATCGCCGGCAGGAAAAACGCTGCCCTGTAGAATCTGCGGAATCCGATCTTCTGATCCAGCATGACAGCCAGCAGCAGAGAAAAGCACATACCGACCGGCACTGTGATAACCGTGTATATGACCGTATTTTTTGTTACTTCCCATATGATGGGATCTTTTGCCATATCAATATAATTCTTAAGCCCTATAAACTGCGGCGTTGTCAGCATATCATATTTGGTAAAACTTAAGACAAAGGTTGCCACGACCGGCACCAGCATAAACAGGAAAAAACCGATGATATTCGGCGCCAGCATAAACCATGCCCATTTACCGTCGTCTTTTAATTTGCTTATTTTCTTTGTATTTTGCATACTACCCTCCATAATGTCACTTTCCATGCCCTGCTTTACGGCGAAAGCTGCCCCGTAAAAAAACGACACATCCTGCACAGCTCGCGCAATGCAGGATGCATCGTTTTCGATCACTTACTGCCCCAATATATCTTGAATCGCTTCATCTATTCTGGTATCCATATTCTGTAATGTCACATCAAGGTCCTGATCTTCTTTAAAGTACATATCCGTCTCTTCTGCAATAATATCTCTGGCCTGGGAAGAAAGCTGCAGCGCTGTCGGGTCAACTGCCGCATCCCTGAAATAGGTAAGCATCTGCTTATAGCTGTCTCCGTGTACCTTCTCATCATACCACTGTGCCACTGCGTCCTCTTCGTACATGGAATAACGGTTCGGCATCCACAGCCCGCTCTTTACCAGTGCTCCCTGATATTCCATACCGGACAAAAACTGCAGGAACAGCCATGCCTCTTCCTTATGAGGGCTTGTATTTGCGATACAATGCAGATGCGCCTGCCCTGTGGTAAGCACCTTGTCGTATGCCGGCAGCGGAGCCATACCGATGTTCATGCCGGAAGCTGCCAGCTCCTGAAGTGCCCAGGAACCGTCCATCAGCATCGCCACCTTACCTGTCTGCAGCATCTGCTTGGCAGACATGCCTACCGCATCCAGTGTGGAGGCATCCGGCGCGGAGCCGTCCTCGATACGGATTGCCTTGATGATCTCAAACACTTCTTTGTTCTCCGGTGAGTTCATCGTACTCTTCGTAAAGTCCTCATTATATCTGGTACCGCCGTTGGACAGAAGCTGCGCATTCAGGGTGTCGGCCACCGTCTCCAACCCATATGCACCATAGATATCCTCATCCGTCAGCTGTTTTGCGACCTCTCTGAACTCGTCGATGGTCCAGCAGTTCTCCGGATCCGCGCTGGGATAAGGGATTCCCTTTGCGTCAAATACGTCCTTGTTATAATAAATGATGGGTGATACCGTACAGGAAGAGATACCGTATACATGACCGTCCACTTCCATGATCGTGCGGGAAGATTCTATAAAATCATCCAGCGGATAATTTTCGTCGAACTGCTCCGTGATATCCCACAACGCACCCTTTGACACGATGGTACGATAGCTTTCCGCCGCCACAAACATCACATCCGGAAGAGAACCTGCCGCCGCAGAGGAAAGCAGCTTCGCATTGTATTCAGAACCTGCAAGTCCAGGTGTATAATTCACCTTTATATTCGGATACTGCGCCTCAAACGCCGCAATACCGTCTTTGACCGCCTGCGTCTCCAGCGGAGATGCCTCCCAACCCATAAAGGTAAGTTCTACAATATCACCTCCGGACGCTGTCCCGGTATCTGCCGCATCATCCGCACTTCCCGTATCTGCCGCCGGCGCCGTCTCCCCCGCACCGTCCGGTCTGGATGGCGCGCCACAGCCCGTTACTGCCGCAACAGTCATTACCGCGGCCAAAATCAGTGCCATTACTCTTTTCTTTCTCATGAATGAAACCCTCCTCGCTCCATGGTCTTGTGACCATTCACGTTTTTTATCCTCAGTACTTTTTTACTTGCAAGTAGTTTGACTGAAATTACAATATCAATGATATCAGTTCAGGATTTCCAAACAACGTACAATACACAAGAAAAAGTGGTCATATCCAATTTCATGCCGATGGAATCATCTCGGGAGGAAATTTTTGTGCTAGTATGAAAAACATAGATTCAGGTGCTGTGCACAGCTGACGAAAAACCAACCACAAAGGCAGGTACATGGGGAATTTGGAGGGGATGTGACGATATGCTTTATTTTATTTCGGATGCAGGTAAACCGATGAAATATATCTCCTGCGGCAACCTGACAAGCAAAGACGGCTTCGTACACCCACGAAGAAACATCGACTCCTTTGTCCTGATCATTGTCATCAAAGGAACCCTGCATATCCGCCAGAACATGTCAAATTTTGATGTGAAAGAAGATGAGTTTATTCTTCTGTTCCCCGATACGCTTCATTACGGATATCGTCCTTCTGACGGGGAACTCTCGTACTACTGGGTTCATTTCCAGGTCAATGACCCGAACTACTCCATTTATAACAAGGGGAGTCTTCTGCGAAACCGGCCGTTCTCTACAGAGTCTTCCGATTTTACCCCCCCCCCTCGGAGAATTTTCTGCTGCCTGAATATGGCTGCCTTTCTCTGGAAAGACGCTCCAGACTGCTGTTCGTCCAACTGCTTGATATCAACAAGCGTGAAAACTATGTGGCAACCTGGAGATGTCATTATGCCCTCAATCTGCTCCTTATGGAAGTGACCTGCGAGTCATTCCAGATCAGCCATTTTCTGAATGCCAGCGTACCGGCCTATATTCTGGATGTGGTCGAATGGATCCGCACCCACTATGACCGGCCGCTCAGCGTGGCCTATATCGCAGAGCAGTTCGGCTACCACCCTACCTACCTGACCAACGTATTTAAAAAATATACCGGCTATCCGATCCTGACCTATATCAACCGCATCCGGATCGCCGTCTCCAAAAACCTGCTCGCCAACCGCACGCTTTCCATCTACGAAATCGCAAATACATGCGGTTTCTCGGATGAAAAGTATTTCATGAAGCTGTTCAAACGCTATGAAGGCATCACTCCCACCCAATACAGGAAAGCGTTTCACCAGAAAAAAGTCAACCTCACATGATCATAAAGACATACAGACGCCGTCTGCCAGGATACTTATGCATCGAAAAACGCCCGCGCAAACCGCTCCAGCGCCTCCTGGTCCTTCGCCCCCATCATCTCACAGGAAGAGTGCATGGCCAGCAGGCCCACACCCAGATCCGCCGTCTTCATGGGCAGATGGGAAGAAATGATGGAGCCGATCGTCCCGCCGCCCCTTGTGTTGGAGTGCTTCACAAAACGCTGATAAGGAATCTCCTTCTCTTCGCAGAGCGCCATCACTGCGCCAAGGATCTCCGGATCCCAGGAATAGCTCTGGTTGCTGGCCGTCTTTAACACAAATCCCTGATTTAGTACCGGATAATTGGTAATATCCTGGCTTCCCGGATAGTTCGGATGGTAGGCGTGGGCAACATCTACAGAAAGCATCATGCCGTCTGTGATATCCGCCATGCAGTCTACCGCACTTTTGCCAAAAGCCTGCCATATTTTCTGGATGATAACGGCCGGCAGCTGGGAATCCGCCCCCTGCTTGCTGAGACTGCCGATCTCCTCATTGTCAAAAAGGCATACCAGATTCACCCGGTCTGTATTCCCGCTCTCGATCAGGCCATGCACCAGCGCACAGACGGAAGTGATGTCGTCAAGCCGCGGCGCACAGATAAATTCGCCCGTGATGCCCGCCTGATAAGGCTGCTCAGTATTGTAGACACACAGGTCATAATCCAGAATGTCCTCCTTCTTAAGATCGAATCTCTCCGCCAGCAGTTCCGTAAATGTAGTCTCCTTGTTCAGTTCCTCCCCTATAGTGCCCAGCAGCGGCAGAAGATGCTTCTGGTTGTCGATAGGTACACCCTTCTCATTCACTTCCCGGTTCATATGCACTGCCAGATTCGGCAGATACAGCACCGGCTCCCTGAAATCCACCAGATGGCTTACCGGCCTGTCGTAACGCTCCCCGCGGGTCACCACCCTGCCGGCCAGGGAGAGCGGCCTGTCAAAGAACGTATTCAGAATCGGTCCGCCGTACACTTCCGTATTTAACTGCATATATCCCTGGGTGAAGATCTCCGGCTTCGGCTTGATCTTGATCGCCGGGAAATCCGTGTGGGCGCCGCCGATGTGAATCCCGTTCGCCGGCTCACACGCGCTGCCGATCGTAAACGCATAGAGCGTTGTGCCAAAAGGCATACAGAAGTAACGCCCGCCCTTTTCCAGCTTCCACGTCTCTTTCAGCGCCAGTTCCTCGAATCCGGCCTCCAAAAGAACCTGCCTGCTGTGGGCGGCTACATGATAGGCCGATACACCGGCGCTCAGATACGAAAATAAATTTGTGACTTCCTTTGACAGTTGCTGCATTGTATAAACTCCCTTCTATTTCATCATTGCATATTGATTTTCCTGCATTAATTTCTTAAACCAGCTATCGCCCAGTTCTCGATATTGAAATAAAGCCCTTCCATCCTTAAAAGCGGCGATCCTAATAAATGAAACTGTATTATCATATATCTGCACTTCATTACAAATCTGTATTGCTTTTATAAGATTCCTCTGAGATTTTATATACCTTCTCCGTATATCCTCTTCTTTGACTCCATGTCCTCCCTGTTTGACTCGATTGAATACCCTCTTGACAGCCACATCTGCATTTTCCAGGCCAACAAAATACATATCAACATAATACCCAAGATCTTTGGCTTTTTTGATAGTCTTCAGCACCATTTACACCGGCAAAAATCGTATATTTCTTCACTGCTAGAATACTCCTTTTTTAACAAGTTTCTGCTGCCTTTCTGCTAAAAAGAAATTTGAAATGTGCACTGCAAATCTTCTCTCTTCATCTGTTTTAATTTCTTCTATCAGCTCACCGGATATAAATCCATTATATTCCTGATCCAATGCTCTGCATTCATCATAGATTTTGTGCAATTTTTCATTAATATCCATAGTGTTTCCCTTCAAACTATTCTGAATAACCTTTCCTGGTCCATAAGTCTGCTCTTAAATCATTTCATAAATGCGTTCTATTGTTCTACTCCATCTTAAGTCCCAGACACTTTGCCCTTTTACAGAAACTTTGATACTGCCTGTCCGTGATAAAATCTGCTCTGGTAATGGGAGCCGTAAAATGAAAATCCACCTTCTCCATCGCTTTCTTCGCCGCCTGTCTGATCGTCATCTCCCCAAACTGGTAGGGCGCGTCCATATCCCGCATAAAGTCGATATCGAAAGCGTTGTTATGGTCAAACAACGGATGACAGCCCAGAATCTCCATCGTCTCCGTGTCATAATAAAATCCCCAGTTCTGCCCGTGCCTGTCACGGTTGCTGATCAGGAAATCTACGATCCACATTTTGTAAATACTCTCCCCGTCAATCTCCATCATCCGGGCATCCGCATCAATGCCGTTGACATTGCAGTAAGAGATAAACTCCATCCCGGTCAGGACAGCCTCCCTCTCCGTCGTCATGCAGGGACACATACACACATACTGATCCTCATCCTGCCCGGCTCCGTAATGCACATGCTCCACATTCATCTTATCCAGAAGGTTAGAACACATCACCTCGATCCGGGACTCCGTACTGCCGTTTGCCCCCAGCTTATACAGCCACAGGTTGCCGTCCTCATGCCGCCTCCACGCCTTGGCATAGGCTCCGTTTGTCGTCAGCTCCGGCGTCACCGGAGATCCCTGAAAGGTCAGGGACTTCCCATGCAGCGCCACCTGCGCGACGATCTCATTGAGCGGATTGCGCTTCACGTCCACACTGCTCCAGCTGATCTCCCCGTCATCATCGAACTTCAGCCAATACGGATCCAGCACGGACACCGCCCGACATACCATGGCAATCTTCATATGCTGCTCGACCGTCCCGGTCTGTTCAAAGTGGAACAGGTTATAGATCCACTTGGCATTGGCCCGACTAAGCAGCAACACCCGCCCCGTCAGCCAGCTGACTACCGCCTCCTCATTCTTACGGACGGCAAGCAGAGACTGGGACATATCATAAGCGGTCTTAATGGTGTCCGAAGCAGGTATCTTCTGCAATTTTCCCTTGATCGGATAGGGCAGATATTTTTCATTTAACACTTCATAACACAGCGTATCAAAATCAACCCGCAGGACTGCGGTATCCTTCATCATGATCGTAAACGCCTTGATCCCCTCCACAGAAAATCCCTCCACATTCTGCAAATACATTCAAGTCCTAGTATACACAAAAAAACTCCAAACCACAACCATACCGTGCCCTGGAGTTTTCCTCGTTCTTAACATGATGCCAGGGTCAAAAGGTCATGTATGACATGCTTGCATGACTATACATGACTTTGGGACCCACAAAAACATGAAAAAGCAGCCCAATAGGGCGGATTTTGAATGTTTTTAGAATTCAACTCTGCTTCCTGAGCCGTTCCCGGTATTCCATGGGAGACATGCCTTCCATATCCCGAAATACTTTGGAAAAATAGGAGAAATTACTGTAGCCAGTCTGCAGCGCCACATTCTTCACCGACATATCGCTCTTAAGCAGCCTTTTCGCCTTTTCCATGCGTTTCTCCAGCATGTACTGCGCCAGAGAACGCCCTGTCTCCCTTTTAAACGTGCGGGACAGATAGTCCGGACTGACATAGACAAGATCCACCAGATCATTGCGCGTGATATCCTCGCAGTAATGCTCGTCCACATACTGCAGGACCATGCTCATCAGGGAGGAGGGCTGCTCCAGTCTCTCTTTATGCCAGAAGACCTGTTCCAGCATAAAATCGCAGTACCGGCACATATCCTGCATGGAGTTACACGCTCTCTGGTAGAGGATTTCCGCCTGTCTGCCCGCAAACGCCTTATGTGCCTGTATCCCCGCCCCGCGCAGAAAGGAATAAAACATCTGTGTCACATCCTGCCGGAAGGCCTGCGCTCCCTGCCAGGAAGCACCGCCTGCGACCCTGCACTCCACATAACCGTGTATATCCGTCCGCAGCTGCTCCTTCTGCCCTTCCTTCAACAAACTTTCCCAGATGGAGATGTCCGGTGTCTCATAGATATACGGTGCAGGGCTGTATTCTTCCAGATACCATATCGCTCCGCCGTCTTCCAGTACATTCTCCATCATCTCCCGCATCTTGACAAACTGCCCTGACAGCTCCGCCTCCCGGCAGATCATGCCGATCGCACAGATTGCCTCAAAATGTATCTTCTCCCGGCAGACTTCCTTCACTTTCTCCATACATTCTTCCACCGCCCCCATATTGGGCGCCGCTATCCCGCTGAAACGGCAGACCATAAACCATACACCCTCCGGCGTGCCAAAAGCGCTTTCCAGCCGGAAGCAGGTCGTGTCCAGCAGTTCAAACAACACGTTTTTCAGCACATATTCAAACATATCCGTTCCCCATAATTCTTCCACCTCGGACAGGGACACCGCTTTCAGAGACGCCAGCGTGAACAGATCCTGCTCCCCGTACCCCAGCCTGCGCAGCGTCTCTTCTCCCTGCACCGCATTCCCCAGAAGCCTCCTCTGCCAGAAAAGGTCTTTCGCCTCCCTGCTGGTGTCCAGCCAGTACCGTCTCGCCTGCTCGTCCTGTTTCTCCTTTTCCGCCCGCTCCATGGCAAGCCGTACCGTCCGGCACAGCTGCTTTTCCTCGATCGGCTTTAGAAGATATTCCATGCTGTCCAGACGGATGGCCTGTCTCGCATAGGAAAAATCCGCGTAATTCGTCAGAAAGATACACTGCACGCTCAGCGCCTCCGCCCGTACCCACGACAGCAGGTCAAGGCCCGAACCGCCGGGCATCTCGATATCACAGAGCATGATCTGCACGGAGACGGTCTTAAGAACCTTCTTCGCCTCTGCAATGCAGGTGGCAATATAGATCTTCTCGATCTCCGGAACCGTCCGCTCCAGCACTTCCTTTACTTCCTGTAATATCAGATTGTCGTCATCCGTCAGTAAGATATTCATTTCACTCTCCTTGGCCGCTTTCCTGTCCCGTCTCCTGAAACTGCATCGGCACCCGGATCTCCGCCACCGCGCCACCCATGGGACTGTTATAAAACCGCACTTTGGCCTGTTCCCCATAGGTGTACTGCAGCCGCGCCCGGATATTTGCAATACCGATATGGCTGCCCTCGCTCTGATCCAGATCCTTCCCCTGTTCCCAGATCCGGATGTATTCCTCCGGATATCCTCTGCCGTTATCACTGACATTGATACACAGCAAACCGCCCTCCGGCAGCACTTCCACAGTCACGGATATTTCCAGGAGCCGTTCCGGCAGTTTGCCGTATTTATAGGAATTCTCCACCAGCGTCTGTATCATCAGCGGCGGCAGCACACAGTCCCTGGCCTTTTCATCCACATAGATATCCGCCTCCACTTCATCCGGATACCGCAGCTTCATGATCTCGAAGTAATCATTCACATGCTCAATCGATTCCGATACCCTGACCGCATCCATACCCGCACTGAACAGATACCGCAGATAACGGATCGATGCCATACACATGCCCTGCGCCTCCGCCACTCTTCCCACCTGCAGAAGACGATGGATCTGGCTTAGATTGTTCAGGAAAAAATGGGGCTTAAGCTGCAGCTTCATATTATCCATTTCCAGTTTCTGGCGCTGCAGTTTTTCCTCATAAATATCAATCTTCAAGGCGCCGATCTGATGAACGAACCGCCTGAACTGCTCGTTGATCTGCTCCAGTTCATGGATATCGCTGACCGTCAGTTCACCGTTTTCCGCCTCATGATCCGCATAATCCAGAAGTCCTTTCACAAACTTCTGCACCGGCGCTATGATCCGGCTTCTCGTGTATACCGTCATCAATACGAATGCCCCCAAAGTGACCATCACCATAAAAAGGACGACCGCCTGCAGAATCAGGATCCTCTGAAAACCGCCATACCCCCGCATCACCACCGCTATGGAAATATCAAGCACCGCAGAATCTTCCTTCACGATCTGTATCCGCCCGGCGGGCCATCTGTGCCAGGCGCCGCCCGCAGCCAGCATCTCTTCATCCAGCCTCCAGGCGTTCGCCGTCTCCTGTCCGGACAGAATCTCCCCGTCGCCGTGCAGCAGAAGCACCTGATACTCCTCATCCTGGTAGACCTGCCGCAGCGCGTCGATCAGATGATCCGCCGGCACATAGCAGGCAATCCAGGCGTCGTTGTAACAGTAGGCCCGCAGCATATAATAGACGTCGTCATGAGAAAAGGAGATCCACTGCTGCAGATCCGTCTTCAGTTCTTCCCGTCCGGTAACCTCCTCGATCACCCGATCCAGAATGCCCCGCTCCTTCTCATCCTGCATATCGACCCATGGTCTCCCCAGTACCTCCCCCGTCTTTTCAAAATAAAAAAAGGGATGATATACCTCCCGGTTTCCGAAGGAATAGGTGAGCCTGTCGATCAGATTTCCTTTCGCGTAGATCTTTTCCCGTTCACTCCCGTGCTGCGCTGCCGCCGTGGCATCCGTATTTTCCATCAAAAGGCGTCGCATATCATACCCGGCCCTGTCACACTCCTCATAGACAAGCGACGTGTGCAGGGAGGTCAGCATCCGCATCTGCTCCGTCGTCTCCTGCCCGATCTTTCTGACGGAAATGCCGCTCACCGCAAGGTCAAGCAGCGCTACGATAAGAAGCGCCGCAAGCATGGCCCTCTGTCTGGCGGCAAAGCTGTATTCGTGCTGTTTTCTTCTCCGCAAGATGTCCCTCCCCGCTCTCTTCGCCTGCCATGCGGCCCGGCGCCGTTTCACGAACAAAAGTACGCTTCGTGCACCCTCGCTTTCCAATTTCTATGACAAGTGCAGCTTTTGTTCCGCGCGCGTAGCTGCGCATCCGGTTTTGTATCATAGGACGCACTTTCCTATGATACAGGAAAGCGCATAATGTATGACATCACCCTGGTCATCCTGTTACGTCATATCATCTCTCATTATCCATGTGTCCGTTAATTCTGTCAACCAGCCGCTTAATAAAATGATCGTCCACGGTTCCCTTAAAGAAACTTCTGAGCGAGCGCAGCGGACTGTCTGAAAAGATTGCCTCGGCCATCTTTCTCATGCCCTCTCCCAGTCCTTCCACAGAACCAAATCCCTCGAAGGGCAGTCTGCCGATCTCTTCCTGCAGAAACTGTCTGTAGGCTTCTGCTGCCTGCGGGCGGCTCATGATTTCGCCCAGCGTCGTGTTGCGGTGGCAGACCCAGTGCTCCAGAACGCTGTCCGTGCGTGTTACCACACCGCGCAGGCGGATATCCCGGCTGGAAGCTCCCACCAGGATTTCGTAATCGCCCGGCTCCACACACCATGCCTTCGCCTCCTCGTCATACCAGGCAAAACTTCTGCGGTCCAGACGTATCACGACCTCTCTCTCCTCTCCCGCTGCCAGAGCCACCTTTTCAAACCCTTTTAACTCCTGACGGGCACGGCTGATCACGGAATCCTTCTTGTGTACATACACCTGCGGCGCCTCGCTGCCTTCCCGGTCTCCTGTATTTCTGATCCGGAATCTGATCTCCAGCGTCTCTTCCCCAGAGAGGCTTTCCCTGTCAAACCGCAGATCATCATAAGCAAATTCCGTGTAGCCAAGTCCATGACCAAAGGGAAACAATACCGGCATCTCCTTCGTATCATAATAGCGGTAGCCTACGAAAATGCCTTCCCCATAGTGCACCACATCCTTACTGCCGCCGAAATCCAGCCATGCCGGATTATCCTGAACCCGCAGCGGAAAAGTCTCGGCCAGTTTTCCGCATGGATTCCTCTCTCCGAACAGCAGCTCCGCCTGCGCTTCTCCCACCGCCTCGCCGGCCAGATAGCTTTCCAGGATCGCCGGCACCTGCTCTGCCCAGGGCATCTCCACCGGAGACCCGTTATGCAGCACCACCACCGTATTGGGCTGAACCGATACCACCGCCCGGATCAGTTCGTTCTGACACGCAGGCAGACGCATATGGTCCCGGTCATAGGCCTCCGACTCAATGGATTCCGGCAGTCCTGCGAAGATTACCGCCGCATCGCTCTCTTTCGCTGCCTGTACCGCTTCCGCCAGTTTCGCCGCGTCTGTCGCATCCTGTTCTGCCGCGAATCCTTCCGCAAACCGGATCGCCCCATATCCGGCGCACTCCTTTAGTGCATTGGTCACCCGATAGGCATTGATATGGCTGGAACCGCCTCCCTGATAGCGCGGCTCTTTCGCAAAGGAACCGATAAAAGCATACCTGCCGCCTTTTTTAAGGGGTAAAAGCCTGCTGCCGTCCGCCATCGCATCATTTTTAAAAAGTCCCATGGACTGGCGGGCCGCCTCTCTTGCGGCTTCGTGATGCTTCTCACGATCGAACTGCGCGGACTCGTCCCGGTGATCCACATAACGGAAAATAATCGTAAGAATGCGGGCCACCGCCTGATCCAGCACCGCTTCCTCTATCTCGCCCTTTTGCACTGCCTCCACGATCAGACGGTCGTTGACCCCGCCGGAATCCGGCATTTCCAGATCCTGTCCGGCCACCAGCCCTTTGACCCGCTCGTCACAGGCGCTCCAGTCCGTCACCAGAAATCCGTCGAATCCCCACTCTTCCCTGAGTATGTCCGTCAGCAGCCTGCGGCTCTGGGATACGTACTCGCCGTTTACCCTGTTGTAGGAACACATCACTGTCCACGGCTTCCCTTCCCTGACTGCACCCTCGAAGGAAGCCAGGTACAACTCCCGAAGCGCCCGCTCACTCACCTGTGCCGTCACCGTAGAGCGGCGTTTTTCCTGATTGTTGACCGCAAAATGCTTCACGCTCGCTCCCACGTTTCTGGACTGCAGGCCGCCTATATAAGACGCCGCAAGCTGAGACGACAGGTAGGGATCTTCCGAAAGATATTCAAAGTTCCTCCCGCAAAGCGGACTTCTCTTAATGTTGATGGCCGGTCCCAGAAGCACCGCCACATTCTCCGCCTGGCATTCCTCACCCAGTGTCTCTCCCGTCTTCCTCAGCAGCTCTCTGTCAAAAGAAGCCGCAAGACCGGCCGCCGAAGGAAAACAGACTGCACAGATAGAATCGTTGATCCCCAGATGGTCTGCCGCCTCATCCTGCCTGCGCAGTCCGTGCGGCCCGTCAGCCACCATGACAGACGGAATCCCCAGCCTCTCCACACCCTTCAAATGCCAGAAATCACTGCCCGAACACATGCCCGCCTTCTCCTCCAGCGTCATCTGCCGTACCAGATCCTCTATTCTCCTCATCGTTGTTCTCCCTCCATCTCCCAGCCTCCCTGTTGCCCTCTACCCGGTAGGAATCGTCTCGCAGAATCTCTCCATCTCTTAGCCTCCCTGTTGCCTTCTACCCGGTAAGAATCGTCTCGCAGAGCGATTCTTACAGAGATGGTTAGATTTTCTTAGGCGGCGTTCTTCGACGCCTTAGAAAATCTCCATCTCTTAGCCTTTCACCGCTCCCATGGCGATTCCTTCCGCAAAATACTTCTGCTGGAACGGGTACACCGCCAGGATCGGCAGCATTGCCACGAAAGCGATCGCCATCCGCACCGACACCGACGGCATGGTAGCGATCATGCCCGCCATTTCTTTAGACATAAGCCCGCTGGTCAGCGCCTGCACGTCGCTGATCATCTTATTCAACAGATTCTGGATACCCCAGAACTGCTCCTGATTCACATAATAAAGACCATTGGTCCAGTCATTCCAGTAGCCCAGCGCCGCAAACAGCCCCGTCGTGACCAGGATCGGTTTACCCAAAGGCAGCGCCACCTGAAAGTAGATCCGCATCTGTCCCGCACCGTCGATCTCAGCCGCCTCGTAGATGGCTTTGTCAATCCCTGCGATGGACGCAATATAGATCAGACAGCCGTACCCAACGCCTTTCCAGAAATTCACCAGGATCAGGATCACCGGCCATGCCTGCGGCGTCGCATACCAGGAGACCGGCTCCATGCCGAAAAGCGGCAGGATGCTCTTGTTGAGCATGCCGTTTTCGTTGCTCAGAAGCGCAAACACTATGTAAGACACGATAACCATGGACATCAGGAACGGAAATAAGATCGCGCTCTGATAGACCTTTTTCGCCCGCTTGCTCTGCACGTCGGATATGAAGATCGCAATCGCGATCCCCAGCGAGTTGTTGACCAGAATGAACGCAAAGTTATAGAGAATCGTATTTCTGGTGATCTCCAACGCATCCTTTGACGTGAAAAGATATATGAAATTCTTATACCATGGGTCCGCCCATGGGCTGCCGTATATGCCGTCCGCAAAATTGACCTGCTTGAAAGCCGATATCAGACCGCCCATAGGTATATAGTTGTTAATAAACAAATAAAGCAACCCCGGCAGCATCATGATAAATACCGGCAGCCAATACTTAAATTTCGCCAGTCTGTTGTTCTTTTTCTCCATAAGACCCAACCTTCCCTCTCCGTTATTTCGATGCATACCAGGCATCCAGCTGTGCCTGCTTCTCTTCGATCACTTTCTGCATACCCGCATTGTCCAGCTCTTCCAGGAACTTCGGCAGCTCAATGGACGGATCTACTGCCCCGGTGTTAAGTGAGTCAATATACTGGCTCTTAATATTGGTAAGGGCTGCGATCTCCGTGCTGAGCGCGCTGCTGTCGTAGGCGAATCCGAGTGCACAGGAATGTCTGGCGGATTTCGTCGCTTCGATATTTTTCGCCCAGAGGTCAGGATCGTTTCCTTCCCAGATACCGCCCCGGAACTGATTCGGAAGCTCCCATCCCTGGTTAAATGTATAGGAAGAGCTTGTAAGGTCAACGCCATCCGGATAGTGATAGAGTCCGTCTTCTCCTACTACGTAGTGGGTCCCCTCAATACCGAAATTGATCAGATCTGTTACTTCGCCGCTGTTGTAAAGATAGTCAAGGAGCAGGAACGCCCTTTCCGGATTCTCACTGGCCTGCGCGATGCCCCAGCTGTTCCAGCAGTAACCGGTGGTGGTCAGCTGTCCTTCCGTTACCGGCACGCAGATCATTTTCGTTCCGCTGCCCGCGCTGTTGGCCGCCTCCGCATCGGGGCCGCCCGGTGTATAATAGGAAAAAGCTCTTCCCGCCTGTATGGCACTGGACGCCGTATCCGTAGTCGTCGCCGCATCCTTGGAGATCCACCCTTTCTGCGCCCACTCATAATGCCTTGTCACCAGCTCCTTATACTCATCACTGGCAAAATAATTCACGACCTCCGGCTTCTCACCATAGTTGAGCAGCACCCCGTTATAATCTGTCAGCGGATCCGTAACCTCATATCTGCTGTCCGCTGTATTGCCCTTCGTCATCCACATCATGATGGCTTCCGGATGATTGGCATATACTTTCTCATATACCTGATCCATATCCTCCACGCCTTTGATATCTTCTCTGGTAAACCCGGCCTCCTCCAGCCAGTCCGCACGCATACAGATCGTAGAAACACCAGAAGCACCCTTGACTACCGGAATACCGAACATAAAGTCATTGATACAGCCCGTATACAGCAGCTCCTCACCCATATCCGCAAACGCCTCTTTCATGTTGACGCCGTACTGCTCCACATAGCCGCTCAGATCCAGCACCATCTTATTGTTGATAAAAGTGCCCGCAAAACTGTTGATCACCGGAACCAGATCCACCTTATCGCCGCCCTGCAGCATAAGTGGAAGCTGCGTCGTAAAGTCGCCCATGGACAGCATAACGATATCCATCTTCGTATTGATATCCCGCATCAGGATCTCGTTGATCTTATCCAGAACTATCTGCTGATCGGCCTGCTGGCTGCCGATCAATACCATTGTGGCCTCGTAAGGTTCACTGATATCAATACCGTTCACCATGTTGCCGCTTTCGCCTTCCGCCTGCGTCTCTGCTGCGGCCTCAGTTTCGGCGCTGCCGCCATTATCCTGCTTTGCGCTGTCTCCGCATCCTGTCAGCATGCTTACCGCCAGGATTCCCGTTAATAACCAGGATATTACTCTCTTCTTCATGTTATATGCTCCCTTCTCACTTCCGCAGATGCTTTGCCGCCATGCCATCCTGCTTTCTGCCTCGCTGTCACGCCAGTGCATCCCTGCAGTTTTGTTGTTTTGCTTTCCTCGGTTAGTATAAGTTTTTTTCGATTCTTTCGTCTATAACGCAACTGTCCTGTACATGACAGAATTCTGTCATCCTGCTATACTGACTACATTCTATTGAGTCAAACATCCTTATCCATTTTTCATCAAACTGTATTGTTTTCGGTCAACACGCCAGGCCATGATCAAGACAGACAGCGTTCAATAGAAAAACCACCGGTTCGCGTTACACCGATGGTTTCCTTTCCTTACCCTCTATCCTGTTCCTGACTTACCCTGCTGTCCCTGATTTACTTTGCTTCTCCTGCTGTCAACTTATTTTCCCCCGCCGATCAGCACTTCCTTCCCGCAGAATGCAAATCCGTACCTGCGGATACGCTCTGCCGGAATCCCCCGCTCCAGCAATTCCGCGGCGTATCCTTTCTCTTCTATCTGCGCCAGTGCGGAAGCTACCGTGTCTTCCAGACCTTTCTCTTTCCTTGGCTGAAAAACCTTGAATTCCAGAATAAAAGCATCCTCCCCGGCACGCTTCGGTTCCAGCATCACATCATATCTGCCGAAGCCGCTCTCCCGGTTGGATCTAAGCAGGTAGCGGTCCGATAAATCCACCATCAGCCCCAGAACAAATCCATGATAGAACTTCTCCGGCTCTGTCCTTCCCGGATTCTTTCCCGTATCAAAATAACTGAAAGAATCGAAAGCCACCCTGTTCATATACTCATTCATGGCATCCACGTCATCCTGCAGGAGCGCTTTGATAAAGTCATTATAATCCCCGCTCCCGGAAAACCAGTCCTGGATCATGATCTCAAACATCAGGGTGACTTCCCTGTTGGTCAGGGCCAGATCATAGTAGGTACGCCCTGTTTCTTCCATCAGCGTCGTACTCACCACCTTCAAATAGCCGCTGGCAAGCAGCAGGCTCCAAACCGCATTCTTTTTCGCAGATAGCTGGTTATAGACAATCTGCTCATCAATCTCCATACTGATCTTTCCACCGTGCAGTAAATCTTCAAATGCCTGTTTGATACTCGCATCTCCTTCTCTGAGCAGCTTTCCCACCAGACTGTTGGAACTGGTGTTGGCCCAGTAAGCACCAACTTTCTTTTTGTCAAGATAATTGATAATTGACCATGGGTTATAGATATCGCTCTTTTCTCCAAATGTAAATCCATCGTACCAGTCTTTGACCTTCTGCTTCTGGTTCGACAGCCCATACTCCTCCAAAGCCGCAAAAACTTCCTTCTCCGTAAATCCAAAGCATTCCTCATATTTCTCTGCGACCGTTGTCACTACCTCAAGATTATTCAGATCGGAAAAAATAGACTCCTTACTGACTCTCGTAATCCCTGTCAACAACGCCCGCTCCAGATAAGGATTTGTTTTAAACGCAGCATTGAACAGACTTCTTATGAAAGCCACCATCTCTTCCCAATATCCGCTCACATACGCTTCCTGCATCGGCGTGTCATACTCATCCAGAAGAATGATCGCCTTTTTCCCATGATATTTACAGAGGAAATCCGCCATTGCCCGCAGAGATGCCGCCGCCGTGCTGTCCGACATATCGGCGGTAACCTCCTGATAGAACGCCCGCTCTTTCTCATTGAGCAGATCACCCTTAAGCAGATACTCATTCTTGTTATACTGCTCTTCAATGATCCTGCAGATACTCCGTCTTGCCTCTCTGAAGGTATTCTCCTTGACCCGCGCGAAGCTGATGGAAAGCACCGGCCAGGTTCCCTGCATCTGCCGGTACTTTTCTTCCTGCCATATGGAAAGCCCTTCAAACAGCTCTCCGCGTCCGGCATACTTCACCGAAAAAAACTGCTCCAGCATACTCATATTCAGCGTCTTGCCAAACCGTCTCGGGCGCATGATCAAGGTTACATCGTCCTCCGCCTCCCACCACTTTTTGATAAAATCGGTCTTGTCGATATAGAAATTATTGTTTACTCTGATTCTCTCAAAGTCCTGTCCGCCAATCCGAATTGTTCTCGCCATATTCAATCTCCCTCTGACAATCTTTCTATCAAGCACTGATGCTTTTTGCCGGCATTTCTTTGGAGCTGTCCACGATCTGCTTGACTGCTCCCATGCTTTCCCGCGCTAATACCCCCTGATATTTTTCCATCAATTCATGATTCGGAATGCTCAAAAATCCGTCATGATAGAGGAGAAAACCATATACCACCATAGCCGACAGAATCTCGTCTCTGCTGTTCATCTCCTGTTCAATAACGCTGTAACCTGTCAGGTCAGCCTCGACCGGCAGACCTGAAACCATACGGACAATGTCCTCCCGCACTTCATCCACGTTATGCTCCACACAATCCGCAACTTCATTCATGGGGCCTGTCTCTGTCCAATAATTCTGACAATGCCCGTCAGTCCGAACTGCTCCTCAAAGGTGCGGTCATTCATGAAATTGTATTCCCAGAACACATTCAGTTCCGACCCGCTGGAATATTTGGCAATCGGGAGCACACCCGTCATATATGCCAGATCTACATACGGTTTGTCTTTCAACAAGGCTTTCAAAAACTTCATAAAATGAATCTTATCTTCACTGGTGATATAATTTTCATAAAAAATGGAATCCCACTCATCAAGAATAAAAATAAACGAGTCACCTGTGGCCTGCAGCATTTCACTGACTCCGGCAAACTCTCTTCCTGCCAGTACAGGATACGTTTCAGGCAGATCTTCCTGCAGTTTTCTGACAATGCTTTTTATATAAACACGATATTGATCGCAAAAATCGGGCATGCTGCTGAAATCAATATGTATCACATTATACTTATTGATATGGCTTTCAAAGTTCTTTGAACCGGCAATTTTTAATTTTGCAAAAAGAGTATGCGTATCATATCCTTTTGTGTAATACGCCCCCAGCATATTGGCATTCACCGTCTTGCCAAACCGGCGCGGCCTGGTGATACAGATATACTTACTGTTTGTCCGGATCATAGGCGATATTTTCTCGATCAGCATACTCTTATCCACATAAATCTCACTGTTCAGTGTATCCTGGAACAATATGATCTGTGCATTCGTATTCAAATAATACATGCCTCTTCCTC
>OFFX01000633.1_pt1 | contig 29268 bp, 19 predicted proteins | sample 1521511 | NCBI WGS metagenome assembly OFFX01 (sample SAMEA3504125, study PRJEB24116) | mouse gut metagenome | biome: mouse gut; feature: mouse-associated habitat; material: faeces | place: Denmark | collected 2011
GCTTGTTGCCGCCGCCGCGGTGGCGGACGGTGATGCGGCCGTAGCTGTTGCGGCCCGCGTTCTTCTTGAGGACCTCGGTAAGGCTCGGCTCGGGCTTGGCCTTCTTATCCACGCCGTCGAAGCCGGAAACGGTCATATGCCGGCGGGACGGGGTAGTCGGCTTGAATGTTTTAATCATGGTTCACTTCCTCCTTACACCATACCCTCGAAGAACTCGATGGTCTTGGAATCCTCGGTCAGCTGGACGATGGCCTTTTTCCAGTCCTTGGTGCGGCCGGGGCGGGCGGCGCCCATGCGCTTGGCCTTGCCGGGGACGATCATGGTGTTGACCTTGGCGACCTTCACGGAGAAGATCTCCTCCACGGCCTTCTTGATCTCGATCTTACCGGCGCCGGGGGCTACCTCGAAGACATATTTCTTATCAGCGGCGCCGGCCATGGAGCGCTCGGTGATGATGGGGCGAATGATGACATCATAAGAGACCATTATGCGTACACCTCCTCGATCGTGTCAAGGGCGCTCTTGTCGATCACCAGGTACTTGGCGTTGACCAGGTCGTAGACGCTGAGCATCCGGGCGGTGGTGGTGACCACGCCGGGGATGTTCCGGGCGCTCTTGACCACGGTCTGATCGACCTCGGGGGTGATGACGACGGCCTTGCCGTCACACTTCACGGCATCCAGGAAGCCCTTGAAAGCCTTGGTCTTGATGGCGTCCATCTTGATGGAATCCACCACGATGATCTTGGCCTCGGCAGCCTTGGCGGAGAGCACGCTCTTGAGCGCCAGGCGCTTGACCTTCTTGTTCACCACGTAGCTGTAGCTGCGGGGCTTGGGGGCAAAAACGATGCCGCCGTGGGTCCACTGGGGGGCCCGGGTGCTGCCCTGACGGGCGTGGCCGGTGCCCTTCTGACGCCAGGGCTTTCTGCCGCCGCCGGAGACCTCGGCGCGGGTGAGGGCGCTCTGGGTGCCCTGCCGGCAGTTGGCCAGGTGGTTTTTCACCACTTCATGCACAGCGTGCATATTGGGCTCGATGCCAAAGATGGCGGCGTTGAGCTCCACCTCGCCGACCTGATTGCCGGCCATGTTCAAAACTTTCGTCATTTCTCAGCACTCTCCTTTCCCTTAACGTCTTGCGGAGGCCTTCTGCGGATTGACGCGGGCAGAGGCCTTCTGCGGGTTGGCGCTGATACCGGCGGCATCGCCCTTCTTGACGGCGATGGTCTTGGCGGTGGAGCGGATCGTGACCAGCCCGCCCTTGGGGCCGGGGATGGCGCCCCGCACCACGATCATGTTCAGCTCGGGATCCACCTTCACCACGTCCAGGTTCATCACGGTCACCTGATCCACGCCCATGTGGCCCGCGCCGATCTTGCCCTTGAAGATGCGGCTGGGATCGGTGCCGGAGCCCATGGAGCCCGCGTGGCGGGCGACGGGGCCGGTGCCGTGGGTGGCCTTGAGGGTGTGGGCGCCGTGGCGCTTGATAACGCCGGCGTAGCCGTGGCCCTTGCTGATGCCGGTGACGTCCACGTGGTCTCCCTCGGCGAAGGCGTCGGCCTTCACCACGTCGCCCACGTTCATCTCAGCGGCCTTGTTGAGCTTGAATTCCTTCAGGTGCTTCTTGGGGGACACGCCGGCCTTGTCCAGATGGCCCTTCTCAGGCTTGGTCAGCTTGCGCTCGGGAACGTCCTCGTACCCCAGCTGCACGGCCTCGTAGCCGTCCTTCTCGGCGGTCTTTTTCTGCACCACGACGCAGGGTCCGGCCTCGATGACGGTGACCGGGATGACCCTGCCGTCGGTGTCGAAAATCTGGCTCATGCCGATCTTCTTGCCGATGATCGCTTTCTCCATTGTGATTCTCCTTTATTATAAGGTTATTGGTCGGCGCGGCCCCGGCCGCGGCGACTTGACCCCGCCCGCCTCACGCAAGCCGGCGGACTGATGGGTAACAAAGTTGGGTGGCGCCCCGCTCCGGGGGCCGCCGGAAGCCTTACAGCTTGATCTCGATCTCCACGCCGGCGGGCAGCTCCAGGCTCATCAGGGCCTCAACGGTCTTGGGGCTGGAGTTGCTGATGTCGATCAGGCGCTTGTGGGTGCGGCGCTCGAACTGCTCGCGGCTGTCCTTGTACTTGTGGACGGCCCGGAGGATGGTGACAACCTCCTTCTTGGTGGGCAGGGGGATGGGACCGGAGACGGAAGCGCCGGTGCGCTTGGCGGTCTCGACGATCTTGTAAGCGGACTGGTCGATGACCTGATGATCGTAGGCCTTCAGGCGAATGCGGATCGTTTCTTTTGCCATTTGCTCGTTCCTCCATGTTGTTGTACAAAGTAGTGTCAGTCTGTTCCTTACTCTGTACGGCGGGAAAGTTCTTTCCACTTATCCATGCGTATCATTCCAACTCATAGAAAATACCGGCGCAAAAAGGCCGGTACATGTCCATGGCGCGGCGATCTACGCTGCGGAAGGGACCTTCTCAGCCGCCCGATTATCGGACATACTCCGCGGAAGTTACCGGCTGACGCCGCAATCTCCCGCATCATCGCAGTTCCCGGCGGAGCACGCCTGATGGCAGTCTCCGCGCAAGCTTGTTTATTGTACCGTATCCGGAGAAAATTGTCAAGTAGTTTTTTCTCCTTTTTTCATAAATTTTTTCTGTATCTTTGGTCGAATCTCCAAGGAAGGCCCGGGCGTCTCCGCCCGGGCCAAAAGCGCTATTTCGTCAGCAGAAAGCAGTAGTCCACCAGCCTCTCCGTCACCGGGTCCTCCCGCCAGACCTCCAGCCGCTCCAACTCGCGGATGTCCTCCGCCGTCAGCTCGTCCGCGCCGATCTCGACCTTCCGGACCCGGTGATCGAAGCTCCCGTCCAGCCAGACGTGCCAGAGCTCGATCTCGCCGGCTTCCTCCAGCTGCTCTCGCAGGTAGGCGGCCACCGCCTCCTCCCCGCCATAGATGTCCAGATTGAACAAATACTCCTTCTCCGTGTGGATCTCATCAGGGAACCAGGGCAGCGCAGAAACCGCGAAGCCTCTTCCGGCGTTCCGGTATTCGGCCCCCTGCTTTCCAGGTTCCAAAACGATCACCAAATCGGGCGGAGAAGGGACCTCCTCCAGCGGGAAGTCGGAGGACAGAAGCATGTATACGCTCACGCCGCGCCTCCCCCTCAATACGGAAGAAAAGCGATATTCATGTCCACCTTGCCCTCGATGCCCGGCACGCTGCCGCTGTCGGTGTACTGCCAGATGCGGTAATCGTAGTACATATCCGGCTTGTTCTTGCTGGTGTACTGGGCGAACCACTTGTCGTAGGCCGTCAGCCGGTCCAGCTGATAGTGGTTGTAGCCCACCGGGAGGTTGTAGTAGATCATGGGCTCATACCCCGACGCGGCCACCATCTCGCAGAAGGTGACGGCGCAGTCCGTCAGGATGGTGTTGTCCAGCCCCTTGGTCCGGGCCCCCGAGGAGCTGACCGTCTCCCAGTCGTAGACCACCGGGTAGGTCAGCGGGAAGCCCCCCAGGGCGTTCAGCACGAACTGGGCCTCCTCCGCCGCCTCTATGGCGGTGATGGCCTGGGAGAAGAAATAGACGCCGATCTTCAGTCCCGCCTGGGAGGCTCCCAGGATGTTCTGCTGGAAATAGGGGTCCAGGTTCAGGGTCCCCTCGGCGCCGTAGCCCCGGTAGCCCACCCGGATCATCACGAACTCCACGCCGGACGCCGCCACCTTCTCCCAGTCGATCTCCTTCTGGTGGGAGGAGACGTCGATCCCGATGGCGGTGGTATAGGCGGGGTCGTTGTAATACATCCAGCTGCCGTCCTTGACGAACAGGTCCCTGTTATAGGGGGCCGTTGGCACGTCCCACAGCACGGGGATCTGCTTGCCGCCGTACTCGATATACCCGGACAGGCTGGGATCGTTGGGCAGCTCGTACCCCCTGATGCGGGAGACGATGGTACACATCTCCGCCCGGGTGATGCCGCTGCCGGGATGATAGAACCGCTGGCTCCCCTGGGTGTCGCCGGTGATGATCCCCGCCTCATAGAGGGCCAGCACGTAGCCGTCGTCCACGTCAGAGAAGGGCGTGGCCCCCTCCGCCGGCTGGAGGTTCATGGCGATCGCGGCGATACCGGCGATGGACAGCCGGTCGATGGGCGCGTCCAGGTCGGCGATCCCTCCCGGCGTCACGCATCCCAGGCTCTCCGCAAGCCCCAGATAGCCGGAGGCCCAGTGCCCGGACGCGGACGCGCCGGGGTCCGTCTTGGTGGCGGCCACCAGCAGCAGCTTCAGCGCCTCACCGGCGGACAGCTCCTTGTTGGGCTGGAAGGTGCCGTCAGGGTAGCCGCTCACGATATTGTGATAGCTCAGCTCCCGAACGTAGGTATAGTACCAATCCCCGTCTTTCACATCCTTATAGGGATTGACCCAGGTGGAATAGTCCGGCTTCGGCTCCGCGGGCGGCGTGACGGGCGGCGTCACAGGGCCCGTGCCGTCCCCCTCGCCCCACCGGGCGTAGACGTACAGGGACCCCATGGCCACTTCCTCTCCCGTCAGCTGCGCGCCTCCGGCGGTGTACCACCCCTGGAAGGACCGCCCCGCCATCGTGGGGGCCGGCAGCGCGCCGTAGACCGCCCCGATGGGATAAAAGATGGTCCGGCTGTCCTGGGCGGGATCGCTGGTCCCGCCGTTGGGCTCGTAATCTATGTAGCAGTAGCGCTGGGGCCCGTCGTTCTCATACTGGCCGTAGAGGAACAGGAACGCCTCCCGCAGCCGCCGTTCCACCAGGTGCTCCAGAATGGTATTCCCGCCGGAGTGGCACCAGGTGGCGATGGCGTTGACCACCTCGGCCTCGGAATAGTTCTCGATGCCGTTGATGAGGTAGGCGCACAGCCGGTAGGAGGGATCGATCCACTGGGTCCCCAGTGTGTACGTAAAGCTGATCAGCGCGTCGAACTGGTACTGGGTGACGGAGATGCCGTACTGCATCAGAAACCCGTTGACCCATGCCTCGTCCTGGACCAGATGCTCCCGCAGAAGGCGCTCCCCCTCCTCGGGGCTGATGCCCTCCGGATAGTCCGCCGGGTCGCACTCCAGGCCGTAGCCCACGTACCACTTGCCGTTGGTGCCCACATAGGGCATCTGGCGGAAGCCCTCCAGCTCCTCGATCATGGCCACCGCCTCGTCGCTGGTGGTGAAGGTCTCCACCGCCACGGCGTCCCCCACCAGCACCGTCATCGCCAACAGCAGGCACAGCCCCAGGGACAGCAGCTTTTTCAGGAAAGTTTCGATCTTCATAGGATGTCTCGCTTTCTACAAGGATAGAGGAAATTCGGCAATAGTTTACCATAGCCAGCTCCCGAAGGGAAGTCTTCCCCACAGAAATTAACACTTTTGTAATACTCTTGATCTGTTCGCAAAAGACCGCCCGGAGCGCTGTGCTCCGGGCGGTCCCTCACATATTATTATGTATGCTCTGATCCTCAGTAGGGCAAAGCCTGTCTCTGGGGCCCGTTCCCCTCGCCCTGGAGGCGGAAGCGGTTGGTCTGATCGGACAGCACCCGCACCTGGGTAAACAGCTCGGAGCTGACGGCCGCCGACTCCTCGCTGCTGGCGGAGTTGCTCTGGACCACGGCGGAGATCTGGGCGATGCCCTCCGCCACCTGGGCGATAGCCATGGCCTCGCCCTCCACGGCCCCGGCGATCACGCCGATGCCCTCGCTGGACTGGACCACCAGCTTGAGGGTCTTCTCCAGACTCTCGGACACGCCGCCCACGATCTGGCGGCCCCGCTGGGTGGCCTGGACAGAGTTCTCAATGAGCTCCTTGGTGGCCTTGGCGGCCTGATCGGACTGGGCGGCCAGGGAGCGGACCTCGTCGGCCACCACGGCGAAGCCCTTACCGGCGGCGCCCGCCCGGGCGGCCTCCACGGCGGCGTTCAAGGCCAGGATGTTGGTCTGGAAGGCGATGTTCTCGATGGTGGCGATGATCTTGTCGATCTGCTGGGAGGCGTGGGTGATGTCCTCCATGGCAGAGACCATCTGGGTCATCTGCTCGCTGGAGACCTCCACCTGCTGGGTGGTCAGCCGGGCGTTCTGCTGGGCCTCGGCGGCGGTGCGGACGTTGGACTGGGCGGTGTTGCGCAGCTCCTCCAGGGTAGCCTGGAGCTCCTCCACGGCGCTGGCCTGCTCGGTAGCGCCCTGGGCCAGGGTCTGGGCCCCGCCGGAGAGCTGCTCGGCATTGCTGGAGACCTGCTGCTCCGCCCTGCGGATCTTGGAGAAAGCCTGGGTCATGTTGGCCGTAAAGCTGTTGATGGAGGTCTCGATGGACTGGAAGTCGCCAATAAAGGCCGTGCTGGTGCGCACGTCGAAGTTGCCCTCGGAGAACTGGGCCATGATCCGGTTGATGTCCTCCACATACCCGTTGATCCGGGCCATGGACTGTTCCAGATCATTGGCCAGACGGCCCAGCTCGTTCTGTGAGGTATAGTGCAGGTCCAGGTCGAGACGGCCCTCGTTCAGGGGCTTGCTGTTCTCGGTGATGATCAGGATGGGCTTGACCACGTAGTTCAGCACATACATCACCAGGCTGATCAGGGCGATCAGGGCCAGGGACAGGCCCACGATGGACGTACCGTGCATGATGCTGATAATGCTCTGCATCTTGGCCTCGCTGGCGGTCTTGGCGTCCCCCAGCAGGGAGACCACCTGGTCCAGCTTGCTCACCAGAACCGTCAGATTGCTCTGGATCTCGTTCTGGTAGTAGCTCCTGGCCTGCTGGGGATCAGTCTTCAGCAAGTCCAGCACGTAGACGGCGGACTCGTGGAGCTCCTTGTGCAGGGGCTCCATCTCGCTGCGCAGCTTCAGGATAGCGGCGTCGTCCGTGTCTGCCGGGCCGTAGATCCACTGGCCCAGCACGCAGGTATCCGGCGTCGTGCTGCCGGTGAACTCCGCGCCGGCGTACAGCGCGTTGCTGAGATTGCTGGCCCACTTATAGTGAGCGGTCTCCGCCTGATGGCAGCGGGTCAGCAGGGTCGTAGCCTTCTCATTGGCAGTCTGCGCCCGGTCCATGCGGATGATGCTGATGGTGATCATCACGCTGAACAGCAGCACGGCGAGCAGCGCGCAGGCCACCCGGATCCATACGCTTCTGTTGATACTCTTACCCATGGTGTTCCCCTCTTCTTTCTGATTCGTCCGGAACGGCGCCGCCCGTCCCGAGGCGGCGCGCCGCGGGCTGTTCCCAGACAGCGCCGGACGGAAAAATTATAGGACGTCGGGACGGTTAGATACGCATTATATCATATCCTAAATCCATCCCAGTTTCAACCATAAAATGCAGATTATTTTTACTAATTTTTTCCCGCCTGGGAGGCCCCTCAGTCTCTGGCCAGGGTGAAGCGGTCCACCAGCTGCTTCAGGCTGCCCGCCTCGGCGGAGAGCTCCTCGCTGGCGGCGGCGCTCTCCTGGGCGGTGGCGGAGTTGGTCTGCACCACCGAGGAAATCTGGTCGATGCCATCGGTAACCTGGGAGATAGCCAAGGTCTGGTTCTCCACTGCCGACACCACAATGTTCATCTGGGTGACGACGCTTCCGGCGTAGACGCTGGTCTGCTCCAGGGAAGCGGTGACCTTTTCCACCACCTGGCTGCCCTCGGTGACGGCGGCAATGGAGCCTTCAATCAGGTCCTTGGTGGACTTGGCCGCTTCATCCGACTTGGATGCCAGGTTGCGGACCTCATCGGCTACAACGGCGAAGCCCTTGCCGGCAGCTCCGGCTCTGGCGGCCTCCACCGCGGCGTTGAGGGCCAGAATGTTGGTTTGGAAAGCGATATTTTCAATGGCAGCGATGATTTTGGAAATTTCCTCGGAGGAGCGCAGGATTTTCTCCATCGCGGCGTTCAAATCCTTCACATAGCTCACGCTGGTACTAAGCTGCGTATCCGCCTGGCCGACAAATTCCCCCGCCCCCTTGGCGGCGGCAGCGGTCTGCTTCGCGCTGTTGGAGATATCGGCGATGGTAGCCGCCAGCTCCTCCACCGAGCTGGCCTGCTCCATGGAGCCTCCGCTCAAGCTCTGGGCGCCGGAGGAAACCTGGCCGCTGGCGGAGGAGACCTCCCCGGCGGAGGAGTTTATCTGCCGCATGGTGCCGCTCAGCTTTCGCTTCAGGGTGCGCATCGAGGTAAGGATGCTTTGGAAATCACCTATATAGGCTTCGCGGTTTGCCGAACGGACATCCAAATTCTGATTGGCTATTTCGGTAAGGACGTGGGCGATGTCGTTGATGATGGCGTTCAGGCCCTGTATCATCTCCGCCGTGGAGCGGGTCAATTCCGCCGTCTCATCCCGGCCGGTGGCCTGGGGAACGGGAGAGGACAAATCCCCTTCCACCAGCAGCTTCATGCGCTCGGCGCAGGCCCGCATAGGAATGCTGATGTTGTTGGATAGCTTTACCGCCACTATAATCGAGGCCAGGCTGGCCCCAATTATAACCAGCACATTCAGAAACATCCCAACGTATGTATCGGTTAGATAATCCTTCTTCATGGCGGTAATGGCAACGCTCCAGCCATCTGTGCCGGCTACCGGGGCATAGGCCGTATACCGGGGGCCTTCGGAAGTGTTATAATCGTCAAAACCGCTCTTCCCCTGGCGCATCTCGGCGTGGATGGCAGCCAGTTTGCTGAGGGACGCGTCTGCCTGCGCCTCCCGCTCAATATTCTGGGTCGTGATTGTTTCCAGGGTGGTGTCGGCGATGGTATCACCAGACTTGTTGATCATGTAAGCCCGGCAGTTTTCGCTGACCTGGATGGAGGAGACAATATCATTGAGGAAGGTCTCCGGAGGGACAAAATAGACAACCCCTGCAATTCGCCCGTTCTGGCTGCCGCCGGCGTAGATAGGCGCAGCCACCATGATGGACAGCTCTCCCGTCACCTTGCTGACCAAGGGCTCGGACACATAGACATTGCCCTTCATCGCCTGCTGGACGTATTCCCGGCTGGAGTAGTCGTTGCCGTCAAAAATGCTGATGCCGTTGGCGCCGACGATGTTGCCCCGCTGGAAGCCGTGCATCCGGATGCGCTCATCCATTATGGCGCGTTTTTCCTCCACCGGCACAGTGGAGTCGGACAACTGCGGAACGTAGCCCGTGTCCATGGCTACATTCTTGTAGGCCGTCAGCTCCTGGCTGATGCGCGCCGCCGCCAAAACAGCGGTTTCGCTTAACATGCGGTCCACTGTGGAAACCGTGTTTTTGTAGTTAAGCGTAATACTGACCGTGCCTACCAAGACCAGGGCGGTAACAACGGTTGCCATCAGGCATACGGTGATTTTCTTGCGGATACTCTTCATCTCTCTGCACCTCAAAATCTTTTTTACAGCTGTGCAACTGAATTGTGCCCCTTGCCACAAAGGACGGCCACCACTATACTATCACTAGTATAGTGGATAAACCGCCTTTTTGTCAATGATTTCCACATTTCTTGGCAAGTTTATATTGCGGCGGGCCGTTTTATCCCTGCCTGTATCTTTTCAAGCAAACTCTGTGCAGGCCTTTTGGGAAAATATTGCCCATAGAGGCTCCCCCGGCAAAGCCAGAAGAAGACACAAAAAGACCCAAAGGAGAGCGGACCAGCCGCTGTACCCTTTGGGTCTCTTTTCATATGTAGATAGTTGGAGGTCCCTCTTCCCAAAATCCCTATGCCGGAATCTTCGGCAGGGGCAGTAGCCGGGGGCGCAGGTCGCCGCACTCGTTAAGGCGGCCCTGGTAAACCAGCTGGGCGCCGGCAATTTGGACAAAGTCCTGGGGGCGGGCCAGGGAGATGTCCTTCTCCAGGCTCCAAATGCCGCTTTCCCACAGGACATAGGCCACAAACTGGGAGCAGACAAAGTGATGGCGGCGGTGGAAGGGAATCCCCGCCATCATGGTGAAGAGCCCCAGGAAATTGTACCGGTAGGCCCATTCCTCCTCTTCAAAGCGGTGAATGGAATCCCCCAGGAGGCGGTACTGCTCCTCGCTTACCCGCACCCGGTAGACAGCGCACTGCGTGTCCTTATAGCGGCGGTAGATTCCCCGGCCTGGGGTCTCCCGCACAAAGCCGCTGGCAATGGGCATCCAAAGGCACTGGCGGCCAAAGCTGTACAGCTCCCGGAGCTCCCCATCCAGAGCGATGGAGGCGTGGTTATAGGGGGTGCGGTTAAAGAGGTGCAAAAACCGGGAAAACCTTGTTCCCGTCTGGCTGGTGACGATGTAAATATCCCGCATGAAGAGCCCCTCCCTTCCTGTAATTTCTTCTCTGCATAATAGTACGACGAAAGGGAGGGAATTACTTCACATCCCGACAAAAAATTTTCTTTTCTGCCCTGTCAGTCGCTCAAAAGGCTGAGGGTGATGTCATACTTGGAGTCGCTGGCCCTTTGGAGCTTCGCCTCCTTGGCGTATTTCACCACCGTGGCGGAGGATTTATTGATGGGCTGAAGGGTTCCGGCTCCGGCCACGCACCCGCCGGGGCAGGCCATCCCCTCCAGGAGGTAGCCGTTGTACTTTCCGGCCCTGGCCATTGCCAGCAGCTTTTTGCACTCCGCCAGGCCCTGGGCGCTGGCGATTTTCACCTCCCGCTCCGGGTCCATTTCGTGGATGACGTCGGCCACCGCCTTGGCTACCCCGCCTCCAACGGCGAAGCCCCGTCCGGCGCCGGTGCCCTCCTCCAGGGGCTTTTCCTCTGTGATGAGGCTGAAGTCCACTTCCTTGGCCTCAAACATCCCCATCAGCTCCTCAAAGGTGAGGACAAAGTCCACGTCGCTGCGGATGGTGCGGCGGCTGGCCTCCAGCTTTTTGGAGGCGCAGGGGCCGATAAAGGCAATTTTGCAGCCCTTGTGCTCCTTCTTCTGGAGCCGGGCGGTGAGGACCATGGGGGTCATGGCCATGGAGATGCAGTGGGAGATGGTGGGGAACAGCTTTTTCGCCATCACCGACCAGGAGGGGCAGCAGGAGGTCGCCATAAAGGGCTGCTCCTCCGGCACCGCCCGCAGGAAGTCCTTGGCCTCCTCGATGGTGCAAAGGTCAGCGCCGATGGCCACCTCCACCACACTGTCAAAGCCCAGCTGCTTCATGGCGGCCTCAAACTTTTCCGGCGGGAGAGCGGGGCCAAACTGGCCGATGAAGGCGGGGGCCACAATGGCGATGACCCGGTCCCCCCGCTTGATGGACTGGATGAGCTGGAAAATCTGTCCCTTATCCGAGATGGCGCCAAAGGGGCAATTCACCAGGCACATTCCGCAGGAGACGCACTTATCCTGGTCGATAGACGCCTTCCCCTGCTCGTCGGTGCCGATGGCATCCATACCGCAGGCGGCGGCGCAGGGGCGCTCCATCTTAATGATGGCCCCATAGGGGCAGGCGGCGGCGCACCGGCCGCAGCGGATGCACTTTTCCGGGTCGATAACCGACTGGCCGCTGCGGTGGACCTGGATGGCATCCTTGGGGCAGCTTTCGCTGCAGGGGTGGGCAAGACAGCCCTGGCAGCAATCGGTAACCCGGTACTGCTTTTCCGGGCAGCCGTGGCAGGCAAACTTGATGAGATTGATAAGAGGCGGCTCGTAGTATTTTTCCGCAATGGCGCTTTCGTTCACCCCCATGGAAAGGGGGGCGTGCTCGTCCATGGGGCGCAGCGGCAGACCCATAGCCAGGCGCAGCCGCTCCCCCACAATGGCGCGCTCCAGGAAGATGGATTCCCGGTATTGGGCCACCTCCCCTGGGACAATCTTATAGGGCAGCTCCTCGATGCGGGAATAATCCCCGCCCTCATAGCCCATCCTAGCCACCTCGGTAAAAATCCGGCGGCGAATATCCTGTACCGATGTTTGCATCCCACGCATATCCATTTCTCCTTCCTGGGGTAAACGTCCAAAATGGCGGACTGCCTTTCTCTCTTCTAATTATTCCGGGAAGATAAGAATTTGTCAATCCCCTGGAAAAAATTTTTCCGCCGGCCACTTCGGAGAAGCGACCCTTAATACAAGCGGAAAACCATGGGGTTGCGCAGCTCCTCCAGGGTAAATTTCTTCTTCCCCTGGCGGAGGAAGTACACAACGGCCTCGCCCCGGAGCGGGTCAGCCTGTTCCAGCGCTCCCACCCCGTAGAAGGCGTGGGCCACCCGCAGGCCGGGGACCAGGGGCACCCCATCCAGCTCCGGGACATCCGCCCCGCTGACGCTGTACAAAAAACGGGCCGGCAGGAGGGATTGCCCCAGGCAGGTGGCGGGGGCAAAGATGGTAAGGCGCTCCCGCGCCCTGGTCATAGCGGTGTAAAAGAGCCGCCGCTCCTCCTCCAGGGGCCGGGGGTCCCCGGCGGCATGGAAGCTGAGGGCGTCCGCCATGGGGAACACCCCCTCGATGGCGTCGGCGATTATCACCTGGTCAAACTCCTGCCCCTTGGCGGAATGGACCGATGAAAGGATGATATTTCTCCGCTGGGGACTGTCCAGCACCCGCTCCGCCCCCTGGAGGCTTTCCAGAAAGGCGGCGGTATCCGGGGCGGCCTTTGCAAAGTCCCGCAGCACCGAGAGCTTTTGGAGGTAGCTGCCCCGGTCGTAGTTGTTTTGGCAGCGGTGGTCCAGCACCTGGAGATACTCCAGTTCCTCCAGGATGGTCTCCAGCTGCCGTAGGGGCGGCTGCCCCGCCATCCGGGCCAGCACCCGCTGGACCCAGACAATCCGGCCAGTGTTCCTTCCGGTAAATTCCTCCTCCAGCACCTCCCGGAGAAGATCCCGCGGCTGGGCGGCCAGGGCCCGCTCCACCGCCTTTTTGGAAATCCGGCATGGCAGGAGAAACCAACTGCGGCGGAATGCCTCCTGGTCCCCCGGATTTTGTGCAAGGCGAAGGAGGTTCGTCACCTCCCGCGTGATGGTGTCGGAGCGGTAGCCCAAGCGGCTCTCGCGGGAAAAGAAGGGGATGCCCCGGCGGCGCAGCGTCCACCCCAGGCCGATGCCGGTGTAGCCGGTGCGGTAGAGGACGGCGCAGGTGCGCTCCGGCGGCACCCGCTCCAGCAGCTCCGCAATGCGGCTGTATTCCTCCCCGTGGTCCAGCTCCCGGAGGATGTGCACCGGCTCCCCTTCCGGACGGCGGGTAAAAACCGTCTTGGAATACCGCTGGCGGTTTTGGGCAATAAGGCGGCTGGCGGCGCACACCACCGCGCCGGTGCTGCGGTAGTTTTCCTCCAGCTTCAGAAGCCGTCCCTGGGGCCGCTCCTCAAAGAACCGGAGGAGGCCCTGGGGCCACGCCCCCCGGAAGCCGTAGATGCTTTGGTCCTCGTCCCCCACCATAAAGAGATTCTCCCGCTCCAGCCTGTGCAGAATGCTGTGCTGGAGGCGGGAGGTATCCTGGGCCTCATCCACCAGGATGTAGTCGTACCGCCCGGCGGCCCGCTCCCGAAGGAGGGGGCTCCGTTCCAGGGCGGTATAGGCGAAGAGCAGCATATCGTCAAAGTCCATCAGCTGCTCCTCCCGCTTGCGGGCGGTGTAGCGCTCCAGCAGGCGGGCCAGGTGGGGAACCCCCTCCGGAATTCCCTCCTCCCGGCCGGTGAGGCGCATATTGACGCAGTAGCCAACCGCGTTGGCCGCCCGGCTCAGGACCTCGTCCGAGGCGTACTCCCCGGTGATTTCCCGGTACACCTCCCCCAGCAGCCTTTCCTTCCTGCCCCGCTGCGCTCCACCCTCTAAAAGCTCCGGCAGGCGGCTCCCCCGCCCCGCCGCGTACTCCTCCAGCAGCCGCAGGCAAAAGCTGTGGATGGTGGAAAAGGCCGGGCCACGGGGAAAAAGGCCCCCAAAAAGCCGCTCCCACCGCCGGGCCATGTCCCTGGCTCCCTCCCGGCTAAAGGTGAGGGTAAGGATTCTGCGGGGATCCGCGCCGTGGTTTGCCAAAAGGTTCGCGATACGCGCCGTCAGGACGGTGGTCTTCCCCGCCCCAGGCACCGCCAGCAGAAGAACGTCGCCGGAGACCGCCTCCATAGCCGCCCTTTGCTGCTGGGAAAGGGTGATGCCGTGGTTTTCCTGCATATACCGGGGAATATCCATGGCGTTACGGGATGGGGTGCTGGTCGGAGGCGTAGTCCCGCGCGTCGGTGGACATCCCCTTCCGGCGCAGCAGGCCGTTGACGATGCTCCGCAAAACGCCGAACATCACCGCCAGCAGGGGCACCCCGATGAGCATCCCCACAAAGCCGTACAGCCCGCCGAAAAGGAGGATGGCAAACACCACCCACATGGCGGAAAGCCCGGTGGACTGCCCCAGAATGGCGGGACCCAGGATGTTGCCGTCAAACTGCTGGAGGCCCAGAATAAAGACCCCAAAGAGGATGGCCTGGGTAATATCCCCGCCGATGAGAACCAGTATCACCCCCGGCACCGCCCCGATAAAGGGGCCAAAGTAGGGGATGACGTTGGTGATGCCTACAATGAGGCTAACCAGCGCCACAAAGGGCATCTTGAAGAAGAGCATCCCCAGGGCGCAGATAATGCCGATAATTGTGGAATCAATAATCTTGCCGGTGATAAAGCCGCTGAACTTCTGGTTGCTGTCGTGGGCTACCCGCAGCACCTCGTCCATCACCCGCTTGGGGAGGAAGGCCGAAAGTATTTTTTTCAGCTGGGCGATGAGCTTTTCCTTATCCGAAAGCATATAGACGGAGATAATCACCCCCATCACCACCTCGATGACCGAGCTGGCAATCTTGGTGGCCACCGACACCACCTGGGTGAGGAAGGTGGCGATAAACTCGTACAGAAGGTTAAAGACCTGGGTGAGGGCGGTCTGCACCTCTTTGGAAAGGGTCTCGTCGGGGATATAGGTGATCAGCTGGTTAATCAGCTCGTTGAGGCGCTCGGTGTAAAACCGAACGTTCCCCACCAGCTGGGCGGCGCTTTCCACCAGCACCGGCAGCACCACCATCCCGAAAATGCTCAGGGCCGCCGCCACCAGCAGATAGCTCCCCGCCATTGCCAGGCCGCGGCAGGCTTTTAGGGAAAGGCGCCCGCTCTTCCGCAGGGGGGCCTCCATCCGCCGCACCAGGGGGGAGAGGATATAGGCCAGAACAAAGCCGTAGATAAACGGCAGCAAATACCTTACGATGGTGCGGAAGAATTCCCATATTACGTCAAACTGATCTACCGCGGCGTAAAACAGCAGGCAGGCCGCTACCACCAAAAAGACGTAGACGGCGATGGTTGTATATTTGTTGTTCCAATCAATCTTCTTCAACGATGGCTCATCTCCTCTTTTTCGTTCGTATGGGGGTGTTTTATGCCGGGGCCTATTCCTCCGAAAGCTCCAGCCAGCGGTCCTCCGCCTTGCTGAGGGCGTCCCGCTTTTCCTCCGCCTGGGCGCAGAGCTCCTGGAGGAGGAGGTAGTCCGCCGCCGCTTCCGGGGAGGCGATCTGCTGCTCCAGGCTCCACACCTCCCGCTCCAGCTGGGTCACCAGCTTTTCCACCTCGGCGTATTCCCGGCGGCGCTGGGCGTCGGCCCGGCGCTGCTCCTTCCCCTTGGTGTAGGCGCTTTCCTGGCTCTTTTTCTCCGCCTTTTCCTCCCGCTGGGGCTGGGGGTTTTTGGCCGACTGGCGCAGATAATCGCTGTACCGGCCCTTGTACTGGCGCAGCGCCCCTCCCTCCAGTTCTATGACGCGGGTGGGGATGCGGTCCAAAAGATACCGGTCGTGGGAGACCATAATCAGGGTGCCGGTGAACTCCAGCAGGGCCTTTTCCAGCACCTCCTTGGTGCCCAGGTCCAGGTGGTTGGTGGGCTCGTCCAGGATGAGGACGTTGGACTTTGCAAGGCAGATGACTGCCAGCTTCAGCCGGGCCTTTTCCCCGCCGGAAAGCTGGCTTACCCGCTTGAAGACATCCTCCCCCTTAAGGCCCATGGCCCCCAGCATATTCCGCAGCGGGGTCTCGTAGCTGCGGGGATATGCCTCCCAAAGGGTATCCAGCACCGTCAGGTTTCCATCCAGATGCTCGCTCCCCTGGTCGTAGTAGGAGGCCTTCACCCCCCGGCCCCAGGTGACGCGGGCCTTTGGCTCCACCGGCAGCTTGCCCAGCAGGCATTTTAAAAGGGTGCTCTTGCCGGTGCCGTTGCCGCCGATAATGGCAATCTTGTCCCCACGCTCCACTGCCAGCTCCACCCCCTGGAGGAGGGTCCTTCGCTTCTCCCCTTCCCCCACCGATACATCTAAATCCTCCACCAGGAGGACGTCCTTCACCGGCTCGGCGGCATATTCGTTCAGGTGGATAATGGGAGGCTTCATCCGGGCCTTGGGTTTTTCGGCCGGCGCTTCCTCCAGCCTTTCAATCATCCGGCGGCGGCTTTGGGCCATTTTGGTGGTGGAGGCCCGAACCAGGTTTTTATCCACATATTCCTGGAGCTTTGCAATCTGGGCCTGCTGGGCCTCGTAGAGCTTCTGCTGCCGGGTGTTGCGCTCGTCCCGCAGCTGGATATACCGGGTATAATTCCCCGGAAAAACTGACAGCTCCCCGTACTCCATCTCCCAGATTTTGCTGCAAAGCCGGTCCAAAAAGTACCGGTCGTGGGAGACCACCAGCAGCGCCCCCTTGTAGGAGGCGAGGTAATCCTCCAGCCACCCCAAGGTTCCAAAATCCAGGTGGTTGGTGGGCTCGTCCAGGATGAGGAGGCTGGGCTGCTCCAGCAGGAGCTTGGCGATGGCAAGGCGGGTCTGCTCCCCCCCGCTGAGCTTATCAATCTGCTTATCAAAGCCATGCTCCGCAAAGCCCATACCGGTGAGGACGGTATTGATTTTCACCTGGACCTGGTAGCCGTCCCTGGCCAAAAACGCGTCCTCCAATTCTCTATAACGCTCTCCCAGGGCAATATTCTTCGGCTCCTTCGCCATTTTCTCCGCGGTTTCCTGCATTTTTTCTTCCAGCTCGTAGACATCGGCAAAGACGGAGCGCATCTCCTCCAGGATAGAATTCCCCTTTTGGAGGCCGGCGTTCTGCCTCTGGTAGCCGATGGAAAGGCCACTCCCCCGGACCACCGTCCCCTCGTCCGGCAGAAGCTCCCCGGTGATGATATTCAGCAGGGTGGTCTTCCCCGCTCCATTGATACCCACCAGGCCGATGCGGTCCCGGTCCTCGATGCGGGCGGTGACCTCCCGGAAGATGAGGTCGCTGCCAAAGGACTTCCCAATATTTTCCAGCGTTATTTGCAAGGCGGTTCCCTCTCGTTTCGTAGTAGTACAGGTTTAGTATAGCATATCCCGCAGGAAAAGAACAGAGGGGAACAGGGGGTAATTCACCACCCCACAAACCCCTGGGAGCACTGCCGCCCCACAAAGCGCTCCCCCATGCCGGGGGAGCGCTGGCCCAGCAGAAAGTCCCGGATATCCGCCGGAGGCTGGGGGACGCCGTAGCTCTCCAGCAGCTCCTTTGCCTCATCCAGGAGGGCCAGGGGCAGCTCCGGATGGAGACCAGGCTCCTCCCGGTTTTCCCGGACCAGGCGGACCGGCAGCTCCACCAGGGGGCCCAACAGGGCCATCTTGGAACCGGCCTCACGGTAAAGGGCAGCGGCCAGGCGCACTTGTCCGCCCTGGGGCCGGGGAGCAAGGTCCGGGCTGGGGGAAAGGAGGTTGCTGGGGAGGATATCTTCAGCCTGGCCCAGCCAGTCCTCCAGACACTCCTCCGGCAGCTCCGGGAACTTCCACAGCAGGGCCAGGACGGGGTACCAGCTCCCCGGCTCACCCTCTTCGGCGTCCAACCCCCAGGCCAGAAGAGCCTGCTCCAGGCAGCAGATCAGCCAGGCGGCTTTGCCCCGAAGAGAGACTTTTGCAAAGGGGTGCCGGGCGGCAGCCGCCTGCCTCTCCCGTTCCTCCGGGGACAGGCGCAGCCAACCCAGGGCGGACACCAGCTTTACCAGCAGCCAGACCCCTGTCCCCATCCCGGCAATCATCACCGCAAAGGCAACACCAAACAGGAAGACCCCTCCCAGCTTATCCACGCCTTTCTCCCCCTTCCCCCTTAATCACATCTGGCGGAGGGACGCCGCCTCTTTCTCCACCGGATGTCCCTGCTCCTTTTCCTCCTGGGTCAAAGGACCGGCAGGCGGTACCAGCTCCCGGTTTTTCCGGTTGGCGGCCGCCAGAAGCAGCACCAGCAGCAGGGAAGCCCCCACCGCCAGGGGAATATCCCCCCGGTCCCTTTCCTCATCCCGCGCCACCTCCAGCGTCGCCGCCGAAGGCCCCAAAGGCTCCAGGGCCATAATCTGCCCGCTTAGGGGCACTCTGCCGGCCCGCAGCAGCATTTTTTTGGTGCTCTTCTCCAGAAGGAGCACCTCCCCCCAAAGGCTCCCCCCCTCCTGGAGCGCTCCCTGGGCCGGGGCGGAAACCTCCAGGGTCAGTTCCTCCGCCGTCAGGGAGAGAGGCACCAACACCTGCCACGTGCCGCCGGGGACGGCAAGGCTGTACTCCTGTCCTCCCTCCTCCAGGAAAACAGGCAGGGATTTCCCCACCAGGGGCACCGTCACCGGCCGGAAGGCGGAAAAGCCGTAATCGAAAAGGGCCTTGGTGTCCCGGTAGATGTTCCCGCCGCTGGCCTGGCTGTCCTCCTTGAGGATAACGGCGATGAGCCGCACCCCGTTTTGCTCCGCCACCGTCATCAGGCAGCTGCCGGCGGAGCGGGTCCAGCCGGTCTTGCCGGCGATGGCCCGGCGGTCAAAGGAGCCGCTGCCCAGGGTCAGGGCGTGGTTCAGGTGTCCAAAGCTGTAGGCCCGGTTGGTGGGGGAAGCGGGGATGGTGTAGCTGGAGCGGCCGGCATAGGACAAAAACTCCGGGTAGTCCAGGGCTGCGCGGGTAATTTGGGCCAGGTCCCAGGCGGTGGAGTAGTGGTCCGCCGCGGGGAGACCGTGGGCGTTGGAAAAGTGGGTGCCGGTAAGGCCCAGCTCCCCGGCCCGGCGGTTCATCGCCTCTGCAAAGGCGGCGGTGGAGCCCTCCAGGTGGATGCCGATGGCCGCCGCCGCGTCGTTGGCGGAAGGGAGCATGGTGGCGTAAAGGAGCTGGGCCACCGTCAGGGTCTCCCCCTCCAGCAGGCCGATGGCAGCGGCGTCCTGCATCAGCTGCACCGCTTCGGCAGTGACAGTCACCGGCTCCTCCGGCGCTGCCTCCTCCATCGCCAGAAGGCAGGTCATGATTTTGGTGAGACTGGCGGGCTCCATCCGGCGGCGGGCGTTCTTCTCAAAGAGGACCTGTCCGGTATCCGCGTTTATCAGCACGGCGGCCTGGGCCCGGACCACCGGCGTCTCGGCGGCCCAGGCGGTTTCCCCTCCAAAGAAGGCGAAGAGGACCAGCGCCAACAGCAAAACGCTCCATCTTTTTTCCCGGCCCAATCCTTTCGCCTCCTTTCCTAAGTTCTTAAATTTCTGGGTCGTCCCTTTTCTGTTATCGAAACTCCACCTCCAGGACAAAAGGCTTTTGATTTTCCCCCTGCGCCTGGCGCTTCCTCTTGACTTGGAGCCCACTCCATATTGTATACTGATAGACACAACAACTGGAAAGGAGACCGACTGGGATGATGAAGAGGAGAGCGCTGGGCTGCACCGGCATCCAGGTGGGCGAAGTGGGCATTGGATGCGAGGGGTTTCTGGAAAAATCCAGGGAGACGGTCCGGGAGATGCTGGACGCCCTCCTGGCAGGGGGCGGCAACTGCATAGACCTTTACGCCTCCAACCCGGAGATGCGCGCCGCCGTGGGGGAGGCCATCCGGGGACGGCGGGAAAAATTTGTCCTGCAAGGGCATATCTGCTCCATCTGGGACAAGGGGCAGTACCGGCGCACCCGCCAGATGGAGGAAGTGCGGGCGGGGTTTGAGGAGCAGCTGCGCCTGCTGGATGCCGGCTACCTGGACGTGGGGATGATTCACTACGTGGACAGCCTGGCGGACTGGGAGGTGTGCCGGGGGGAGGTGCTGGCCTACGCCAAGGAGCTGAAGGCCGCCGGGCGCATCCGGGCCATCGGCCTTTCCAGCCACAACCCGGAGGCGGCTCTGGCAGCGGTGGAAAGCGGGGAAATCGACGTGCTGATGTTCAGCGTCAACCCCTGCTACGACCTCCAGCCTGCCAGGGAGGATCTGGAGGAGCTGTGGGCACCCAAAAACTACGAAAAACCGCTGCTGAATATGGATCCCCTTCGGGAAAGGCTTTACGAAAGCTGCCAGCGGCTGGGGGTGGGCATCACGGTGATGAAAGCCTTTGGAGGCGGGGACCTGCTCCACGCCCAGTATTCCCCGGCGGGGGCGGCCCTCACCCCCTATCAGTGTATTCGCTACGCCCTGGACCGGCCCGCCGTCACCTCGGTGCTGGCGGGAGCCAGGACGGTGGAGGAGGCGCGCAGCGCCATGGCCTATGGAGACGCCCCGGAGGCGGAAACGGACTACGCCGCCGCCCTGGCCTCCTTCCCCCGCATCAGCTGGGAGGGCCACTGTATGTACTGCGGCCACTGCGCCCCCTGTCCGGCGGGCATCGACGTGGCGGCGGTGATGAAGTTCCTCAGCCTGGCCAAGGCCCAGGGAGCGGTGCCGGAGACGGTGCGGGAGCATTACGGCCTGCTGCCCCACGGGGCCTCCCACTGCATCGCCTGCCACGCCTGCGAGGGCCGCTGCCCCTTCCAGGTGCCGGTGGTAGAGAAGATGGCCCAGGCGGTCCAGGTCTTCGGGAACTGATGCCTTTTGGGGTCTCCTGCCGCTTCCTTCCTGCCACGGGCCGGGTTCCAAAACCGCTTTTGCAATACGCGCCGGGGAATTTCCACCCCGGCGCGTTTTCGTTTCCCGCTATTCTCCCTGCTGCTCCTGGGGGGTGGTATCTGCGACGGGGGGAGTCCACTCCGCCCAGTGAAAGAGGCGGTATCCCAGGGGGCTTGCCACCACACCGGCAAGCCCCGGCGCGGTGAGGGCAGGCTCCCGGTACTGCCACAGGGGGATGACGGCGGCCTCATCGGCCACCAGCAGCAGCTCCATGGAGTGGAGAATTTCCATCCGGGTGTCCGGAATCACCAAGGGGTGCTCCTCCCCATCCTCCTCGCTGTCTTCAGCCGCATCCTTTTCATCCTCCTCTTCCCCCTCCGGAGGCTGCTCCGGGGCGGCGTAGGAGGCCTCCAGCAGGGTGTCGTAATCCTCGCTGGCAAATTTCCCGTAGTTGGCGGCGGCGCCGGTGCCCCAGCCCGCCAGGTAGATAGCAGGGTCCATCCGCGTACCCACCATGCCGCTCCGGGCCAGGTCCCAGCCACCCTCCTGGCGGGCGGCGGCGAAGTCCTGGGTGGAGAGGGCGGAGATGGCCATATCAATGCCCAGCTTTTCCGCCAGCTGCTGGCGGACGTTCTCCGCAGCAGTCAGGTGGGCGGGGCTGTCATTGGTGATGAAGCGCAGCTGGGGGAAGCCCTCCCCGCCGGGGTAGCCCGCTTCTTTCAGGAGCTTCTGGGCATCCTCTGTGTTGCCGGCAGGCCGGTGCTGAAGGGGGGGCAGCGCCTTAGAAAAATCCTGCCCCGTCAGGGAATCCGGAATGCCGTCCGGCACCAGCCCATAGGCGGGAACCAGGTCCACCCCCACGGCGGCGGCCAGCGCCTCCCGGTCGATGGCAAGGGAGATGGCCCGGCGCACCCGCGCGTCGTCAAAGGGGGCTTTTTCGGTGTTGAAGATATAGGTGTACACCCCTGCCCGGTTTTCCAGGCTCAGGGTTCCGGCCTCTGTCTCGGCGGGGCGGTCCAGGGTGGGGATGGCACTGGCGTACTGGAGCCGCCCGGCCTTAAAGTCGTTGTAGACCGCCGCCGTGTCCTCCGAAAGGACAAAATTCAGGAAGACCACCGAATCCGGCTCCTCCCCGTCCTGGTCGTTCCAAACCATAGTCAGGCTCTGGTCGTGTTTCCACTCCTGAAGGAGAAAACGGCCGTTGCCTACGCAGGTGGCGGCGGACTGGCTCCAGCTCTCCGGGTTTTCCTCTACAATGTCCTGGCGGACGGGACAGAAGGCGGGCTGGGCCAGCAGCTCCAGAAAATCGGGACAGGGGCCCTCCAAAGTCACCTTCAGGGTCCGCTCATCCACCGCCTCCAGGCCCAGGTCCTTCGGCTCCAGAGTGTTTTCATAGGTGGAGGTGCCGTCGTCCCCCTGCACCGGAACGCCCTCCCGGTACCGCTGGGCGTTGCGGATGGGGTAGAGCAGGTAGGCGTTGGGGGTGGGGGCCTGGTAATCCAGCACCCGCTGCCAGGCGTAGACAAAGTCCTCCGCCTCCACCGGCTCCCCGTCGCTCCAAAGGGCCTCCTCCCGCAGGGTGAAGGTGTATACCGGCAATCCGTCCTCGTCCTCCTCCAGCTCCCAGCTTTCGGCGGCGGCAGGCCGGGCCTTTCCGTCCGGCCCCAGGGCGGTGAGGCCCTCAAAGAGGTGCAGGACATAGCTGCCGCCGTCATCGGCGGTGGCGTAGGCCGGGTCAAGGCTGGCGGGCTCTCCCCCCAGGTGGATGTTCAGGGTGAGGGCGCCTTCGGCGGTGTGGCCGGTACCGGGAAGCTCCGGCTCCGGGGGGGACTCCGGCTCCGGTGCGGAGCAGGCCGCCAGGAGCAGCAGCCCGGCGGTGAGGGCGGCAAGAAAACGCTTCATTGGGAATTCCTCCTAAGTATGATACATGAGGGTTTTGTCAGGGTTCACCAATCCAACGGGAGGAGATCATGACCTTTCTATTTTACCCAACTCCGGGGCGTTTGGAAAGACCCTGTCCAAAAAAATTTCCTCCGGGATGCAATATTTCCCGTTTTTCAGCGTTCTGTTATAGGGTACAGGCTGTTTTCTACGCCGATTCTGCTGGAAAAGATTGAACTTTTTCTCTCTTTGCGCTATACTATATCTGTTTGTATATTTTTACCGCAGAAAAAAACGGCAGGAAGAGGTGCCCTTTTGGAAATCTACCTGGATAACAGCGCCACCACCAGGGTCAGCCCTGGCGCGGCCAACCGAGCTTTGGAGCTGATGCGCGAAGAATACGGGAACCCCTCCTCCCTCCACCGCCGGGGCTTTTTGGCGGAGCAGGCCCTTGCCTCTGCCCGCCGGGAGCTGGCGGAGGTGCTGGGGGCGCGGGGGGAGGAGCTGTTCTTCACCTCCTGCGGCAGCGAGGGAAACAACCTGGCCATTCTGGGCGGGGCGATGGCCGCCCGCCGGCGGGGCAGCAAGGTGATCACCACCGCCATCGAGCATGAATCGGTGCTGGCCCCGGTAAAGCACCTTGCAGAAACCGGCTTCGAGACGGTGCTCCTTCCCCCCACGGCGGAGGGGATCATCACCCCCCAGGCGGTGGAGGAAGCGGTGGACGAAAGGACCATCCTCCTTTCGGTGATGCTGGTGAACAGCGAAACCGGGGCGGTAAACGACATCCTTTCCATTGCCCAGGCCGCCCGGCGGAAGAACCCCCAGCTCCTCATCCACTGCGATTGCGTCCAGGGCTTTGGAAAGCTCATCGTCCGCCCCCGCCTGTGGGATGTGGACGTCATCACCATCAGCGGCCACAAGGTCCACGGGCCAAAGGGCATCGGGGCTATATGGGTCAAAAAGGGGGTCCGCCTGCGGCCCCTCTACTACGGGGCAGGGCAGGAAGGGGGCCTTCATCCCGGCACTGAAAACACACCCGGCGCCGGCGCCTTTGCCTATGCCGCCAGGGAGATGTGGGAAAAGCGGGCGGAGAACATGGCCCATTTTCAGGCCCTCCGGGACCGGCTTACAAAAAATCTCGAAAAAATTCCTGGCGTGTGCATCAATTCCAGCCAGTACAGCGCACCTTATATAGTGAACTTTTCTGTCCCCGGCATCCGCTCCGAGGTGATGATACACTACCTGGAGGGCCAGGGAATCTCGGTTTCCAGCGGCTCCGCCTGCTCCAAAGGGGCCAGGAGCCACGTCCTTGCCGCCATGGGCCTTGCCCCCCGGCGGATTGACAGCGCTATCCGGGTCAGCTTCTGCCGGGACAACACCCCGGAGGAGATAGACGAATTTTGCCGGTGGCTCCAAAAAGGGAGCCAGGAGCTGGCCCATGTGAGATAAAGGAGAAAGCATGAAGGAAATCGTACTCTTAAAGTGCGGGGAACTGGTCCTGAAGGGCCTCAACCGCAATTCCTTTGAGGATACCATGATTAAAAATATCCGCCGGAGGCTGGAAAGCCTGGGGAAGTTCCACATCTGGAAAAGCCAGTCCACTGTTTACGTGGAGCCCCTGACCCAGGGGATACAAATGGAAGAGGCGGTGGCACGGCTCCAAACGGTGTTTGGCATTGCCGCCCTCTGCCCCGCCCTGGTGGTCCCCAAGGACTGGCAGGCTATCTGTGCCGCCGCCCCGGACTACCTGGCCGGCAGCCTTGCCGGAGCCAGAACCTTTAAGGTAAACGCCAAGCGCAGCGACAAGTCCTTCCCCATGAAGTCCCCGGAAATCTGCCGGGAGCTGGGGGGGCTGCTTCTTTCCCGCTTCCCCCACCTGCGGGTGGATGTGAACAATCCCCAGGTCACCGTCACGGTGGAGGTGCGGGAGAAGGACGCCTACATACACAGGGACCAGCTCCCCGGCGCGGGAGGCATCCCGGTGGGCACCGGCGGCCGGGCCGCCCTCCTCCTTTCCGGCGGCATCGACAGCCCGGTGGCCGGATACATGATGGCGAAGCGAGGGCTGGAGCTTATCGCCGTCCACTTTGCCAGCCCCCCTTATACCAGCGAGCGGGCCCGTCAGAAGGTTCTCTCCCTGGGGGAAAAGCTGCTGCCCTACACCGGGCGCATCCGCCTTTTTGTGGTGCCCTTTACCGAAATCCAGGAGCGGCTGCGGGAGCGCTGCCCGGAGGAATACTTCACCCTGCTGATGCGCCGGGCGATGATGCGCATTGCCGAGGCCATCGCCCTGGAGGAAAACTGCCAGGGCCTTATCACCGGGGAAAGCGTGGGCCAGGTGGCCAGCCAGACCATCCAGGCCATCGGCGTCACCGACTGCGTCACCACCCTGCCGGTGCTGCGTCCCGCCATCGGCCTGGATAAAAGCGAGATTGTAGCCATCGCCCGGAAAATTGATACCTTTGAAATCTCCATCCTCCCCTACGAGGATTGCTGTACCGTCTTCACCCCCCGCCACCCCCGCACCCGGCCGAAGGCCGCCGAGGTGGCCCGCATCGAGGAGGAGGCCGCCCTGCCTCCGGAGCTTTTTGACGAAGCCATCCGGAATGCCGAGCTTGTGGTCCTCTCCCTCCACCGAAGCGCTCCCAGCGTCTAACGCCTTCGCCCCCCTTGGCGGGCAGGGATACACGGGGGAACAGCACCCCGCTGGAAAAACGGCTGTTGTAATCTATGATAAAGAACCCGATGTGTGGGAAGTTTATAAACCCCTTGGAGGTTGTGATTCCATGAGAGCAGAAATCATCGGCGTTGGAAACCAAAACAAATACCAGAGCTTCTTTGAGGCGTCCAGGGAGTACCTTCAGCGGGAGCTGGCCGCCCTGGGCATCACGGTTGGCAGCTCCCGCCTGGTCCCCGGCCGGACCCCGGAGGTCTTCGCCCAGCTGTTGGAGGCCTCCCAGCGGGGGGAGCTGGTGGCGGTCCTCACCGCCCCGGAGCCAGCGGCGGCCACCGCCGTCACCGAGGCGGTCTGCCAGGGGCTGCGGCTGGAGCCCCGCGTTGACCCCGCCCTGGTGCGCCAGCTAAGCCGCAGGGCCTCCCAAGAGGTGGTCCCCTTTACCCAGGCGGAGGTGGAGGCCTTTGCCGCCGCCCCCAATGGGTGCCGGCGAATCCTGAACCCCTCCGGCATGGTCCAGGGGTACGCCCTGAGCGCCAAAAAACAGCTGATGCTGGTGCTTCCCGCCACCCCCAGCGAGCTAATGGGTTGTTTTTCCTCCACGGTGCGGCAGCTCTTGACAGGGGTGGGGGGCAGCACCTCCGCCCAGCGGACCCTGTGGGCGGTGGAGCTGGGGGAAACCTCCATCCGCTCCCAGCTGGAGCCCTATTTCCGCTCCCAGAATCCGCGGGTCTCCCTTCAAAGCCAGGGGGCGGAGTGTGAAATCCACATCACCGCCGCCGGGGAGGACGCCCAGGCCCGGTGCGACCAGGTGGCCCAGGAGATTGGGGATCGGCTGGGAGCCCTTCTCACCAGCTCCCAGGGGGAGCCTTTAAGCCAGCAGGTGGGCCGCCTTCTTTTGAAGCACGGCCTCACCGTCGCCACCGCCGAATCCGGCACCGCCGGGCAGCTGGCCTCCCTCATCAAAGGGGGCAGCGACAAGGTGCTGCTGGGGGGGATGACCGTTCCCACCGACAGCCAGAAGGTGGAGCGGCTGGGCGTCCCGGAAAAGCTCCTGAAGGAGGCGGGGGGCATCAGCCGCCGGATAGCCGCCGCCATGGCCGCCATGGTGCGCAAAAAGGCGGGGGCCAGCCTGGGCCTCGCCATCACCTGTGGGGTGGAACCCACCGACCCCAAGGCGGGGCAAATCTACGTCGCTGTCACCAACGGGCGGCAGGTTTGGGCCAAAAAGCTCCTCCTCCCTCCCGACTGCCCGGTGGAGGCTCTCCGTTCCGCTGCCTGCACCCAGGTGCTGAACATGCTGCGCCTCTACCTCCAGCATTATCCGGCGGAGCTGCCTGGCGGGGTACCCCTCAGCCACGCGGCTCCCGGCGTCCAAAACCCGGTGGACCGCCTGCTGGCCGCTGTTTCCGGCATACTGCCCAGGGGCGGCGCCTCCAATACGCCCAACGGGAAGGACGAAGCAAAGGACATGAACCTAATTCAAAAAATCCGCTATAAAAAGCTCACCCGCCAGGACAGCCTCCGTTTGGGGATACTGGGCCTTTCGGTGGTGGTTTTTGTGGGCTGCATCATCTATATTGCCAGCGTCTTTGGGGAATCCCACAAAAACAAAGGGCTGGTCCAGGACCAGAAAAACGCCTACAGCAACTCGGATATCCGTCCGGAGGATGTGGACGGCTACCCCAGCGGCTACCTGGATAAATTCGCCGCCCTGTACGCCCAGAACGACGACGTGGCCGGGTGGATTAAAATTGACGGCACCAAGTATCTGGACATGGTGGTGGTGCAGACCACCGATAACACTTATTACGAGCGTCTGGACTTCACCCGCCAGCACAACGACCACGGCGTGGCCTTTGTGGACTACCGGGTGCTTCAGCGGGAGCCCAGCGACAACACCATTATCTATTCCCACAACATGAACGACGGCCAGATGTTCGGCGAGCTGCTGAACTACAAGTCCATCGAATACTACCGCACCCACCCCCTGGTAAGCTACGACAGCGTCTACTACGAGGGGATGTACAAAATCTTCGGCGTGGTGGTCTGCAAGAAGGACGACCCGGACTTCCTCTACCACAACTTCATTGATAAGGAAAGCGATGAAGACATGGCGGAGTATGTCAACAAAATCCGGGAGCGCTCCATCATCAACACCAAGGTGGATGTGCGCACCGACGATAAGCTCCTCACCCTTTCCACCTGCGACTATTCCTTTAAGGCGGAAAACGGCGAGCGCATCGCCCGGTTTGTGGTCTTTGCCCGAAGGGTGCGGGAGGGGGAATCCCTGGATGTGGATACCGCCGGGGCCACCATCAACACCAACCCTGTGATGCCCGCCGAGTGGTACGCCTTCCTGAAGAAGCAGCAGGAGGCCGAGCTGAAGCGCCAGCAGGAGGAGGCTGAGAAGCAGATTAACGCCAAGTGGCTTACCGCTGACGAGCAGCAGTCTCTTTCCCTGGAGGAGCAGAAGGCCCTGGCCCAGCAGCGGGAGGCCGACGCCAAGAAGTACCTCACCTACGACGAGCGGGAGGATAACGACATCGAAGCCATCCTCCATATCATTGACGCCCGCAAGCTGGAGTTCCGCCTCTTCCTCACGGAGGATGAGCTGGATGAGCTTGCCCTCACCAAGTGCCTATCCCTTGCCCGGGAGCGCCGGGAGACCGCGGAGGCCCTGGGCATCACCGAGGAGGAGCTTCTGAAGGCCGGTAAGTGGTCCAAGGTGCAGGAGCTGATGGCCTCCAAGGGGGCTTATGTCACCGGCGTGAATTTGAACCGGAATGAGCTCACCCTGGCTATTGGCAAGAATGAAACCCTTATCGCCTCCGTGATTCCGGAGAATGCCTTTAACAAGACGGTAGCCTGGTCCACCAGCAACGGCGATGTGGCCACGGTGGATAACAACGGCAAGGTTACCGGCATTGCGGAGGGCACCGCCGTTATCACCGTCACCACGAAGGAGGGCAACTTCACTGCTACCTGCAACGTGACGGTTACGAAGGCCGCAATCAAAGCCACCGGCATCCGTGTTTTGCCGGGGAACCTGGAGATTCTGGCGGGAGCCAGCGAGAACCTCACCGCTGAACTGGAGCCGGCAAACGCCACCGATTCCATCACCTGGACCAGCAGCAACGAGGGCGTCGCCATTGTCAGCGGCGGCCGTGTAACGGGCATCGCCCCTGGTGATACGGTCATCACCGCCCGCGCAGGGGACGTCAGCGCCACCTGCACCGTCCGGGTGAATCCCGCCGCCATAAAGGCCACCAAGGTCACCCTGTCCCCTGGGAGCCTGGAGCTGGCCCCAGGAGCCAGCGGAACCATCAGCTCCGCCCAGGAGCCGGCAGGAGCCGCCGAAGCCCTCACCTGGAATTCGGATAACCCCGCTGTGGCCACGGTGGACGGCAGCGGTAATGTGACCGCCAGGGCGGAGGGCACTGCCAACATCACCGCCCGGACCGCCGGAGGCGTCACCAGCAATGCCTGCGTAGTCACCGTTAAAAACGCTATCGACCCTGCAAAGGTCACCTCTGTGGAGGTTTCCGGCCCCGGCAGCGTCAAGGCGGGTGAGAGCATCACCCTTACCGCCACCGCCAAAAATGCCCTTGGGGAGGCGGTTGGTGGGAAGACCTTCTCCTGGAACGCCAGCGGCAGCGCCAGCGTCAGCGATGGCGTTGTGACTGGAAATTCCGAGGGCTCGGCCACCATTACTGCATCGGTGGACGGGGTGTCTGGCAGCATGACTGTCACCGTCACTGCCGCGGCAACACCCCCGCCTGTGGACCCCAATCCTCCGGTGGACCCCAATCCTCCGGTGGACCCCAATCCTCCGGTGGACCCGAACCCCGACCCGCCAGTGGACCCGGTAGGTCCTACTGAACCGGAGAATCCTGGCTCGACACCTGGTGGTGAGGGCGGTGACCCCTCCAACCCCGGCGGCGGTGAAACTCCACCTCCGGATTCTTCCGGCGGCGGCGAAACG
>OFFX01000640.1_pt1 | contig 29186 bp, 26 predicted proteins | sample 1521511 | NCBI WGS metagenome assembly OFFX01 (sample SAMEA3504125, study PRJEB24116) | mouse gut metagenome | biome: mouse gut; feature: mouse-associated habitat; material: faeces | place: Denmark | collected 2011
CAGCCGTTTGGAGCTGAAAAGCCCGACGGGCCGGTGCCAGGGGGACGCACGGGCTGCCCATCAAAAACACCCCAGTGGGGTGTTTTTGAGAGCAGCGAGCCGAAAGGCGTGGCTCCTTTCCTGGTAAAAATTATACCGTCTTCCCGGCTTTGTTGCAAGGTGCCGCAAGACGGGGGCGGTTCTTCAGGGTCGAAAGAGGGAAGCCGGCCCCTTCCATCCCCTTGCAGGGCGGGGAGCAAAGGCGTATAATAGAGAAAAGCAAAAGCCGGAAAGGAGAGCAGCCTATGGATGCCCGGCGCAAGGAGCTGCTGGCGGAAATTTGGAACGCCCAGGACGACGCCTACGAGCTTATGTACGAATACAATTCCCTTCCCCACTACTACGGGGAGAACATCCTTTACCAGGCGGAGGGGCAGATTATCGACTTTGTCGCCATCCACCCCGGCATCACCATCACCGAGCTGGGCACGCTTCTGCAAAAGACCCCCAGCGCCTGCTCCCAGCTTGTCCGGAGGCTGCGGGCCAAGGGCTGGGTGGAGCAGACCCGCAACGAGGAGAACAACCGCCTTTATAACCTCACCCTGACCGAAAGCGGGATGCACATTTACCGGGACCACCTCCAGTTTGCCCAAAGCTGCCAGGACATCGCCTTCCGGCTGCTGTCGAAGTTTTCCACCCAGGAGCTGGAAAGCCATTTGCAGGTGCAGCGGCGCCTCATCGAGGCCTACCGGGGGGATGTGATGCGCAGCCGCAGAAGGCAGGCCGTTCCAGAGGAAGGGGAGAAGCCCCCGGTGTAAACGGGGGGGCCAAAACCACGGGAAGGAGGTGGACGGGATGGGGCAGGAGCGTCCCCAGGGGAAGGACCTGGCGCTGGAGATGGAGCGCCTTTACAGGGAGTACCGCACGCCTATGTTCCGCATTGCCCTTGCCATCCTCCGGGACGAGGGGCTGGCGGAGGACGCGGTCCAGCAGTCCTTCCTGAAGATTTTTCAGAATTTTGAAAAAATTGATAGAACAGACTGCAATAAAACCAGATCCTTCATCGTTATCTTAGTGAAGAACACAGCCATCGACCTCTACCGGCGGCGGGGCAGGGAGAATGTCATCTCCTTCGAGGACCTGGAACGGCCTCTCCCGGCCCAGGAGGCCCAGCCGGAGGAGCGGGCCATCGCCAAGCTGGAGGGGGAAAAGCTGGCCGCCTGCCTTGGCAAAATGGAGGAGAAGTATGCAAACCTTCTGCTGCTGCGGTACTACCACGGCTACCAGAACCGGGAGATCGCCCAGCTGCTGGGGATGAGCCAGACCCAGGTGGCAATGGGCATCTACCGGGGAAAGCAGCGCCTGGGGAAGCTGATGGGAGGCATGGAGTAAAATCCACAAACGAAGGGAGGGAGTACGCTGATGGGCCACGAGGAGGAATGGAGCCGCCTCTTTGCCGGGGGTGGGGAGGCATACGCCCGCAAGTTGGCAAGCCAACTGGAAAGCGGGGAGAGAGAATTCTCCCCCCGCTTTGAATCCGCTATGGGGGAGATGATTCTTCGGGAGTCCTCCCGCCGGGGGAAGAAAACGGCGGCAGGCTGGACACGGCAGCTGCGGGCCGCCGGGCTGGCCCTGGTCTGCCTGGCCGGCCTTGGGATTGGCGCCATGCGGGTGGAGGCTATCCGCCTCCCTTTGATGGATTTCCTTGTGGGGGAGCAGGAGAGCTACACCCATGTGACCCTCCCTTCCCTGGAGGGGAACACGACCTTCCGGGGGGAGGTGCAGGACTATCTGCCTACCTGGCTGCCGGAGGGCTACCAGCTGGAGAGCGTGGAGGGGGACAGCCGCTTCATCCACAGCGCCTATGTCAACAGCAGCGGGGAGCGGATTCTTCTCACCGCCACCCCCAGCAGCGGCGCTTCGGTGATGCTGGACCGCCAGGGGGCGGTGGTGACCCAGACGGAGATTGGCACGCGGGGCGCCTTTATCAGCCGCCGCCAGCAGGATAACCGGATGGTGGTGCTGATGTTTGATAACGACTACGCCTACACCCTCACCAGCTACCTGGAGCAAGGGGAAGCGGTGGCGGTGATGGAATCCATCCCCGGCGCGGGATAAGGCTGAAAAAAAATCCCAAACAGCCTGGCGTTTTCCGCCGGCAACCGCCTAGAAGCAGGGGGTTAAGAAAAATTCGTTTCAAGTCTTGACAAACCCCTGTGGAATGATATAATAAATAACGGTATTTGCGGCGGTGCTGGAATCGGCAGACAGGCACGTTTGAGGTGCGTGTGCATATGCGTGTGGGTTCAAGTCCCATCCGCCGCACCAAATAAAAAGACCAGTCGAAAGACTGGTTTTTTTATTTGGTGCGGCGGCGGATTATCCGCTCGCTGCGCTCCCTCTACGCGAACAGAGGGGCCCTCCGGGCCCATCTCCGCGCTAAGAGCCTCGCTTCGCTCGGTTGCGCTCCGAAACGCCTCTTCTGCGTAGCAGACGTGCCCGAAGGGACGCAAAGCGGCCCGTTAGGGCTGGAGGCAGCCTTTTCACACTTTTTCCCCCGCTTAGGCAAAAGCGGCTGCCACTAACTGGTGTTGCAAAGCATCTAAAGTGTTAAGAAACAACATGGCGTAGCCGCCATAGCACACCCTATATGGCCTTTGGCCTTACTGGTCGAAGGCCGTTCGTCAATACCTGGAGCGCTGGATATCTGAAGTGTTTTGCACGGACAAATAAAAAGACTAGTTGAAAGACTGGTCTTTTTATTTGGTGCGGCCTGCTGCAAGGGAAAAGCCCTGCTCTGTTTTTTGATAGAGCAGGGTTTTGCTATGGGAAAGTACACACTTTCGTACACACTTTTTTTGCGGCGGCCGGGATAGTCCTTCCCGAATGCGGCCGAAGACAAGGGAATGCCCCGCTGCCCTACCGCACCCCCAGGAGGATGGTGAGGAGGGTCATCAGGGGGAGGCTGACCAGGATGGAAAGGGAGATGGTGAAGCCGGTGACGCCGGGGTCGCAGCCGCATTTTTCGCTGAAGGCGGCCGAGGCTACAGCGATGGGGGCAAAGAAGGAAATGGAGATGGCCTGGCGTATTTCCAGGGAAAAGGGGGCCAGGAGGAAAAAGGCCCCGGCGGCGGCAGCGGCCACAAGGTTCCGTCCCAGGATGATGGCGAGGCTTTGGCCCAGGGAGCCGGCGGGGAGCTTCAGCTCCAGCATCAGGCCGATGGTGAGCATGGCGATGCAGGAATTGGCCGCGGCGGCGGGGCTTAGAAGCTGCACCGCCAGCCGGGGGACGGGGATTCTTAAAAGCCCCATCACCAGCATCAGCAGGTAGACATCGAAGACGGTGGAGGAAAAGAGCTTTTTGGCAATCTCCCCCAGGGTGATGTGCCGCCGCCCCTCCTCCGGGGCCAGCACCGCCGTCAGGGCGTAGGTGCCGCCGGTGCACATGATGGCGTTGCCCACGTCAAAGATGCAGGCGGCCCCCACCCCGGCGGCCCCCAAAAACCCCTGGAGGTAGGGCATGGCGAAAGCGCCCATGTTGTAGCCGGACCAGTTTAGAAGGGCGAAGGATTTTTGGACGCTGCTCCCCCGGCAGGCAAGGCCCCAGCCCAGAAGGGCGGTGAGGAGGTTCATCCCCAGGCCCAGCCCCAGCAGGGAGAGCAGGGCGGGGGTTAGCTCCAGGGTGGCAAAGTTTACAATGGCGGCGGCGGGAAGGGTGAGGTTCATCACCAGCTTGGAAAGCAGCTGATGGTCGTGGGGGCCGAAGAACCCCAGACGCTTGAGGAAAAAGCCGAAAAGGATGAGAAGGAGGAAGGAGGAAGCGGTAGTTAAGACATGCTCCATAAATCGAAAAACACCTGCCGTTATTTCTGGTTGGGGGAAGAGCCGCCGGGGAGGAATCCAAAATTTGTAGTAGGAAAAAAGAAAAGGATATGTTATAATACAAAAAAGGGCGATTCTTTACCCCACGCAATGCTTCTACTATAATACACCTTTGCCGGGCTGTAAAGCCCCATCCGCGCAAAACGGGTATTTTCCCGCCCCCCCAGAAAGGACGCGTATCTTATGGAACTCCCAAAGCTGCCCATCGCCAACACCATCCGGGACCAGGTGTACCAGCTCCTGAAGGATGAGATTTGCGACGGCCGGTATGAGCCGGGGTATTGGCTCCAGGAGAAGGAGCTGGCCCAGCGGCTGAAGGTGAGCCGCTCCCCGGTGCGGGAGGCTCTCCGCCAGCTGAGCCGGGATGGCCTGGTGCGGGATATTCCAAACAAGGGGGTCTTTGTCCGGGAGTTCACCATCCGGGATATTGAGGATGTCTTTGACCTGCGGATTATGATGGAATCCTTCGCGCTGCTGCACCTGCGGCGGGAGCTGCTGCGGGAGGAAAAGGAGAGGCTGCTGGAGCTGCTGGGCCAAATCGAAAAGGGCTACAGCGCCGGGGACCGGAAGGCCTATATCGGCGCGGATATCCAGTTCCACCACCACCTTATCCAGCTGTGCGGCAATGAATTTTTGGTGAAGGCCTATAGCGACGTCTACTCCATGATTAAGCAGTTCTGCATCTATTCCCTCATCGACCTGGCCCGGTTCAACAACTCCATGGCGGAGCACCGGCAGATTGTCCACTCCCTTTTGACCGGCCAGGGGGAGGAGGCGGAGAAGATCAACCGCCTCCACCTGGAGCTGACCAAAAGCAAGCTCACCGAGGTGCTAAAGGCCAGGGGAGCCGCCGGGTGGGCCGCCCCCTACGCGGAGGAGGAGCACGGACCGCTCCAAAAATAATACAAAACCTGCGTCTCTGGCCTGAGCCTTGTTAGAAAAATCGAAAAGACCGTCTTTTTCTGCAAGAAACAGCATCTGCATCGTCGTCAATGCTCGAAATACACAAAGTATTTCTCCGCTTTCCTCCTTGCAGCTATCTGTTTCTTGCGAAAATTTCAGCCTTTTCTCTATTTTCAAACAAGGCCTAGCCAGGGGCGTTTTTCTTATCTTTGTTCTCCGGTTTTTCGGCCCAGGCAACCGGCACAAAGAGCTGCCCCAGGCCCTCCCCCAGGCGGTTGGGTTTCCGGTCCCCGTGGAAGTCGCTGCCGCCGCTGCGCAGCAGCCCCCGTTCCGCCGCCAGGCTGTCCGCCAGGGCCTCCCACTGCCGGTCATAGGTGGCGTACCGGGCCTCCAGGCCGTCCAGCCCCGCCTCCTCCAGCACCTGGCGGGCAACCAGAAGGCCGCGCTGCCGGTCCTTTCGCCCAATGCGGTCCAGGTGGGCCAGGTAGGCCAGGCCCCCCGCCTGGTGGATGACCGCCCCGCAGGCCTTGGGGCTGGGGGAGTTCTTCTCCACCCAGCCGGGGCGGCCGGGGAGAAGATACCGCTCCATGGCCTCCACCGGGGTGGCGGCCCACCCCTTCCGGGCCAGCGCCTCCGCAATATGGATGCGGGTCAGGAGGCCCCCGCCTCCCGGCTCCACCTCCTCCGGGGCCACCGGCATCCCGGCCTGGGCCAGCCGCTCCAGCATCCGCTGGTTGCGCCGCACCCGCTCCTCCCGCTGCCGGGTCAGGAGGTCCAGCAGCGCCGGAGAGTCCGGGCGGATGAACAGACCCACGATATGCACCTCGCAGCCCGCCTGGCTGGTGGAAAGCTCCACCCCAGGGACCACCCGGACGCCCAGCTCCTCCCCGGCGGCCAGGCCCTCCGCCAGCCCCGCCACAGTGTCGTGGTCGGTGATAGCCACCGCCCCAAGGCCCAGCTCCCCCGCCAGCGCCACCAGCTGTCGGGGGCTAAGGGTCCCGTCCGAAGCGGTGGTGTGGGTGTGGAGGTCGGCCCTATCCGCCCATTTTTCTGCCATCCTTTTCCCCTCCCTTTGGTTTATAGATTAAGATACCACAAAAGCGCAAGCAGCACAAGACGCCCGGAATCCGCCTGAAGAAAGGCAGAAATCCGCCTCCCGCCGGTGTTTTTCACCAAAGAATGACTTCTTTTTTCTCCAAATCGGTCACTTGTTATCCCAGCAGGGATAAGGTATAATGATAATATAGATTTCTACATATGTAGAAATTTTAAAAATTCAAATCTCCTTCGGACGGAAAGAAAGTGGTAAAGTATCTGGGAATCCCAGGACCCCCTGCCGGTGCTGTGCCATGCGACAGATGAAAAGAAAGGGTGAGTCCCATGTGGCGGGCAGTTTTTCCCCTGGACACAAGCAGTCGTCTATGGTATGATTAGGAAGGAGAAAATCATGAAACGCACAAAAAGAACGTTGTCCCTGCTCGTTGCCCTGGCCATGGTCCTGCTCTCCGCAACAACAGCGTTTGCGGGTACCTACAGCATCTTTGGGGATGATAACCGTGTAAGGGTCACTTCGTCCTCCGGATCCAACTACTCTATCTGCAAGATCAAGATAACCTTCGATAACGGGGATGTGGAGTATGGAACAGGATTTTTGATTTCCTCCACTGAAGTGGTGACAGCGGGCCATTGCCTCCACTACAAAAAGAAGGATGGAACCCCGAAGACCGCGAAGAAATTGGAGCTCTTTTTTGGGTGCAGCGGAACAAACACAAATTATACATACAAGGCGCATGCGTCGGTTGACTGCACATCCAAGAATATCTATTATCCGCCTGAGTGGGCAAACAAGTATTACGGAAATTATGACTACGGCGTTATCAAACTTGATGAAGCTGTTGTAGGACCTGCTACATACTTTGAATTATCGACCATTAGTTCTCCCGAAGGAGAGGAAATCAATATTACCGGATACGAAGGTCATCTTGAAAATACCGTCTTTTCAAACTGGGAATTGGTTCGTGGAACGGGCAAAATAACAAGTGCTACTAATCAATGCCTCTTTACCCAAGTCGATGCGATGCCTGGACAAAGTGGCGCGCCCGTTGTTCATAAAGGAAAAGTTGTTGGTATTTATACCTATAGTGCCGCTAGTGGCCGTTGGGTAACGGAACCCAGCACGGAAGCAAATCAAATTACTCGCATAAACTCTATAGTGTCCGACAGGCTCATCAACGCTTTTCAAGAGTAGGGAGGTTGTAGATGAAATCCTCATTGTTGGCTCTCTGCCTCATTCTCCTGCTGGTCGCCTGCTCCACACCACCGCCGGAAACCTCCACGGTCCCGCCACCATCGGAAAATAGTTCCACCCCCCCGCCAATCTCGTCTTCCTTTTCCCCGCCCCATCGGGATTATTTTGTAGAAGAACGTGAAAGTGGGTTCGAGGACCGTGAAGCAGTAGACGCCCTGTACTGTTACCTCTATGAGAACCTTACCCCTGCGCAGTACAACACGATTTCCTTATCCTTCGGACAACAGGATGGTACTTACTTTGTTCATGTTGCAGCGCCAAATAAGGCTTCTATTGAGGAACTGCTAAATGTTTATTCCGGTCCGTGGGCGCCTGTGTATTACGAAAGCTGCCGTTTTTCCGAGGCGGAACGGAAACGGGCGCAGCTTGACCTGCGGCGTTTCTTGAAGGCGGACCAGGAAATGGAGAGAGCGGTAAGCGAAGTATTCAAGGTTGAATTCATGGATTGCATTGAGGTGTATGTGAAAAGCCGCCCAGACAAGTTAGTTGCCTTTTTTGAGAACTACCCCAACAAGGACATCTTTTGCGTTGAGGATTGGGTAGACCCTGACACACTCAACCCCGACTGACCCCCGCCCCCCGGCCAAAACCGGGGGGCACCGCCTAGGCCAGAAAGGAGCCACACCATGAAGCGCCTGATAGTTTTCCTTTGCTTGGCTCTGCTTCTGGCCCTTGCCGCCTGCTCCACACCGCCGGAAAGCTCCACAGCCCTGCCACCATCGGAAAGCAGCTCCATCCCATCTTCCTCCGTTTCCTCCGCTCCAGGGAAGAGCTATTTTATAACCGAGGAGGCATTGGGAATCCTTGACCGGGAACCGGTGGATGCACTTTACCGGTATCTTTGGGGAAATCTCACTCCCAAACAATACTGTTATATTTCATCATCCAAAATGGATGGTCGTTATAGCGTTTTGCTTCTTGCGCCGGATAAAGCTGCTGTAGAAACGCTATTGGAGGAGTACACGGGTCCTTGGGCCCCGGTTCTTCACCGTTATGTATCCTTTACTTGGGCGGATATTGTACAAGCAGAGGCAGATATGCGGGATTTCATAGAGAACCATCCGGAAACTCCTGAAGTGGACATTGTTATTGATGAAGACGGGGTTTGGGTATCTGACCAGGGTAATGACCCAAACGCAGACTATAGCGGTTTGCGCTCCTTTGCGGAGAATTATCCCATTCCGGGTATCTATCAAATTCTTGATTACGCTGATACTCACCCGACTAACCCCGACTGAACCCCGCCCCCCGGCCAACACCGGGGGGCACCGCCTAAGCCGGAAAGGAGCATCACCTATGGAAAAGCGCCGCCCATCCTGGAAGGACTACATTCTTGCTGTTATCTTAGCGGTTGCCCTACTGTATGCCATTTTCCCAATCAAGGGCCTTCTAAAACTCATGACCGCCCTGTACTGGCGGTATATCCTTTATGGCGTTGCTGGTGGGGTTGCTGTGAGCGTTGTGCTGTACCTGCTGAAAAAGCGAGCAGTCATTTTTTTCATCGCCCTTGTGCTGCTAGCCCTCTGGACGATTTTGCCCGCTGGGGAGCCTGGGATGTCCCTGGTCTTCGGCTGCGGCGCTCTTTGCTGGCTGGCCTCCATTCCCTTCCTTGCATCCCTTGCTGTGCAAAATCTGAAACCGGCAAAAAATCCTTGACAAAGCCCCCGGCTTTGCTATATAATAATTCAAAACTTCATATCCCCACAGTAAAGCGTTGAAAAGGACGGGACAGCCTCAAAAGCGGTTCTCCAGAGAGTATGCGGCTGGTGCGAGCATACGGGCCGGGATGCTGTCCGATCACCTTGGAGCTGGGACCGGAACCCCGCCGGCAGAAGGCGGCAAGTATGGCATCCCCGTTTGGCCCCGTTACCGGCCGGGAATTGTTGGATTCCTGCAAAGAGGCGCAGCCCTTGCTGTGCAAGTTGGGTGGTACCGCGAGCCGTTCGGCCCGTCCCATAAACCGTGGGACGGGTCTTTTTGTGTGCTGGGGGATAAAAAACAGGAGGTATTGTGACGATGGAAGTGAAGCTGTTTGAAATCGCGGAGCGCATCCGCTGCCTGCGGGAGATTTTGGGCATCACCGTGGAGGAGATGGCCGCCGCCTGCATGGTGGACCCGGCGGAATACGCCCGCCTGGAGGAGGGCAACGACGACTTTTCCTACTCCTTCCTGGTGAAATGCGCCGAGACCCTGGGGGTGGATACGGTGGAGCTTATCACCGGGGAGACCCCCAAGCTCTCCTTCTACAGCATCATCCGCAAGGGCCGGGGCCTGCCCATCAAGCGCCGGAAGGGTTTTACCTACGACCATATGGGCTATCTCTTCCGGGGGCGGGAGTGCGAGCCTATGCTGGTGGTGGCCCCCTATTCGGAGGAGGAGCAGAACGCCCCCATCCACCTTTCCCACCACTCCGGCCAGGAGTTTGATTACATCCTCCGGGGCTCCTTGCGGATGGAGTTTGAGGGGGGCGGCAGCCACATCCTCCACGCCGGGGACTGCGTCTACTACGATTCCGGCCACGGCCACGGGATGATTGCCGTGGGCGGGGAGGACTGCCAATTTTTAGCCATCGTCCTAAAGGGCGAAAAGAAGGAGGGGAAATAAGCCATGGAGCAGGAGCGGATGGACCTCCTCTACAAGCGCTACTGTGAGGAGGAATTTGACAAAAACGGCGTCCTCTGCGCCTTCCGGCCGGTGGTGCCGGAAAACTTCAACTTCGCCTACGACTGCGTGGACTACATCGCGGACCACCAGCCGGGCCGCCGCGCCATGGTGTGGTGCAACGACAAGGGCCAGGAGCGCACCTTTACCTTCGACGATATGCGCCGGTACAGCAACCGCGCCGCCAACTACCTGCTGGCCCACGGGGTGAAGCGGGGGGATATGGTAATGGTCATCCTAAAGCGCCATTATCAGTTCTGGTTCACCATTCTGGCCCTCCACAAGATAGGGGCGGTTATCATCCCCGCCACCAACCTCCTCACCAAAAAGGATGTGGTCTACCGGGTGAACGCCGCCGATGTGGCCGCCATCGTCTGCACCGCCGACGGGGAGGTCTCCCAGGCGGTGGAGGAGGCGGAGCCGGAGTTTTCCGCCCCGGTGAAGAAGTTCCTGGTCCACGGCAGCCGGGAGGGCTGGCGGGACTTCGACCGGGAGCTGGAACAGTATCCGGACACCCTGGCGCGCATCCCCAACCAGGCCGCCGACCCCATGCTCCTCTACTTCAGCTCCGGCACCACCGGCTACCCCAAAATGGTCATCCACAACCACACCTACGCCATCGCCCATATCATCACCGCCCGCCACTGGCACAACGTGGTCCCCGACGGCCTGCACCTCACCGTGGCGGATACCGGCTGGGGCAAGGCGGTGTGGGGCAAGCTCTACGGCCAGTGGTTCTGCGGAGCGGGGGTGTTCGTCTACGACTTTGATAAATTCGCCCCCAAGGACCTGCTCCACAAAATCCAGCAGTACCGCATCACCACCTTCTGCGCCCCCCCAACCATCTACCGCTTCTTCATCAAGGAGGGGATGGAGGGGTACGACCTTAGCAGCCTCGTTTACGCCACCACCGCCGGGGAGGCCCTGAACCCGGAGGTCTACAACCGCTTCTACGAATACACCGGCCTGCGGCTGATGGAGGGCTTCGGCCAGACCGAAACGGTGCTCTCCCTGGCGAACCTGGCGGGCTCCACCCCCAAGCCCGGCTCCATGGGGAGGCCCAGCCCCCTTTATGACATCCAGGTGGTGGACAGCGACGGGGTGCCCGTCTCCACCGGCGACGTGGGGGAGATTGTCATCCGGGGGGAGGGGCCCACCGTGGGCCTGATGATGGAGTACTACCGGGACCGGGAAAAGACCGCCGAGGCCTGGCACGACGGCTGGTACCACACCGGGGACACCGTCTGGCAGGATGAGGACGGCTACTACTGGTACGTGGGCCGCACCGATGACGTCATCAAGGCCTCCGGCTACCGCATCGGCCCCTTCGAGATTGAAAGCGTGCTGATGGAGCACCCGGCGGTGCTGGAGTGCGCCGTCACCGGTGCGCCGGACCCCATCCGGGGCACGGTGGTAAAGGCCACCATCGTCCTCATGAAGGGCCATGAGGGGACCCCGGAGCTGACAAAGGAGCTCCAGGACTATGTGAAGCACCAAACCGCCCCCTATAAATACCCCCGCATTGTGGAGTACGTGAGGGAGCTGCCAAAGACCATCAGCGGGAAAATCCGCCGGGTGGAGCTGCGGCAGGGGGACAAAAAATAAAGCCGGTCCCTCCGGCTATGAGATAAAGCCCCCCGGCAGTTATGCAGACGCTGCCGGGGGGTCTTTGTGCTCTCAAAAACATCCCACCGGGATGTTTTTGATGGGTAGTCCGGACAGGTTCCTGGCGCTGGTCCGGCGGGCTTTTCAGTTCCAAACGGCTCCCTCCGGAAAAGTGTTTCGCTCCCTGCGGGGAGCGACCAAAGGCGCAGCCCTTGGAAACCAGCCCTTCGGGCACGTGGGCTTCGCCAGCCCTAACGGGCCGCTTCGCGTCCCTTCGGGCACGCGGGCTGCGCCAGCCCTAACGGGCCGCTTCGCGTCCCTTCGGGCACGCGGGCTGCGCCCGGCCTTTGAAAAGGCTTGGCCTAAATTTTACCGGCCTTCGGCCCCAGTAGCTAAGACTCCAGGCAGTCCCTTTCGCCCTCCGAAGGGTTAAGCCCCCGCAGGGGGCGGGTAGGGCGAGACACCGGGGGCACCCCGGAGGGCGTGACACCGGCGGCACGCCGGTTACGTATGCCGCAGGGCTTCGATGGGGCTCATCTTGGCGGCCTTGCGGGCGGGGTAAATGCCGAAGAAGATGCCCACCCCGGCGGAAAAAGCCATGGTGGCCAGAATGGTCCCCAGGTCAAAAGCGGGCTCCACCCCCACCAGGGCGCAGATGCCAAAGCTCCCCAGGTACCCCAGCCCCAGGCCGATCATCCCCCCAAAGAGGGAGAGGATGGCCGCCTCGGTCAAAAACTGCTGGAGAATCACCCCGGTTTTGGCCCCCAGGGACTTGCGGATGCCAATTTCCCGCGTGCGCTCGCTTACCGAAACCAGCATAATGTTCATCACCCCAATGCCCCCCACCAGCAGGCTGATGGCGGCCACGGCGGCCACAAAGGTCTGAATCATGCCGATCATCTGGTTCATCTGGTCCACGTCCGCCATCATGTCCTGGACGGTGTAGGCCTCCCGGCCCCTGGCGTTGTGCCGGGCCTCGATGGCGCTGAGGGCGGTGGCGGCGATGGCGTCCTTCTCCTGGGGATCCGCCACCTTCAGGTAGACGTCGCCGATGGTCATATCCCCCTCGTAGAAGAGGCGGTTCACCAGGGTACAGGGCATGTACATCATGGAGCTCATCCCCTCGTAAAAGAGGGTGGCGTTGGGGTTTTTGCACACCCCCACAATTTTGGCCCTGGTGTTGATGACATGATCCTTGGCGTAGCTGTAGATGTCCACCTCCAGCCCCGCCACGTCGGTGCTGCCGAAGAACCGCAGGGCGGTGGGCTCATCCAGCACCAGAACCTTCCGCTCCGAGTTATACTCGTCCTCATTGAAGAAGCGCCCGGAGACCATCTTCACCCCTTGGATGGCCCGGAAACCGGGGGCGCAGCCGTAGATGTAGCCGAAGTTGCTGTGGCGGCCATATTCCACCGTGCCGTAGCTGTTCACCAGCGGCGTCACCGCCGTCACCCCTGGCAGCTCCCCCAGGGCGGCAATATCCTCATCGGTAAAATAGTCCCCCAGGTCGGCGTGGCCGGTGGTCATCATATTGATGGTGGTGGATCCGATCTCCTCGTAATAGGCCATCATGGAGTTCTTGGCGCCCGTCCCGGCGGAAAGGATGATAATCACCGCCATGATGCCGATGATGATGCCCAGCATGGTGAGGAAGGAACGCATCCGGTTGGATTTGATGCTCTCCACCGCCATTTTCAGGTTTTCCAGTATCATAGTCTTATTCCTCGCTGCCTTCCGGCTCCGGCTGGGCCGCCAGGGCGGCGGCGCCGGTGGGCAGGGCGTTTACCAGGGAGCCCTCCGGCAGCTCCTGGGGGAGGCTTGGGCAGATCCGCGCCCCGGCGGACAGCCCCTCCAGCACCTCGATGCTCACGTCGTCAAAGAGGCCGGTCTTCACATAGACCTTGTGCAGCTCCCACAGCCCCTCCGCCGCGGCCTTCTCCTCGGTGGCGGGGGTGACGGTCCAGACATACTCCCCGTCCCGGTCCACCTTCACCGCCTCCACCGGCACCGCCACCGCGCCGAAGCTCTGGGCGGTGAGAATCTCCGCGTTGGCGTCCATCCCCAGCTTCAGCACCCCCTCCGGGTCCTCGATGGTGATTTCCCCCTTGAGGACGGTATTGGTGGTGTTGCCGCTGGTTTCCACCGTGGCGGCCCCGTCCATCCGGGTGACGGCGCCGGTGAGCTTCTTGGTGCCAAAGGTGACCTCCGCGGTTTGGCCCAGCGCCATCCGGTCCACGTCGTACTTGCCCACCGAAAAGCGCAGAAGGATGCCCTCGGTGGAGGCCAGCCGCACCGCGTCCATGCCGGTGGAGACGGTGGCCCCCTCGGTGAGGTTCATCTCGGTGATGATGCCGTCAAAATCCGCCACGATGCCCCCCTGGGATTCCCGCACCATCCGGGCGGTCTCCTCGTACTCCAGCTTTTGGAGGGCCAGGTTATTTTCCAGCACCTTCTGGTTGTTGTCGCTCAGGTCGGCGCTGCGCAGGGCGGAGCGGGCGGCCATCTTCCCCGCCAGCTCCTCGGCAATGGCCTGCCAGGCGTCGTACATGGCCCCGGAGCCCTCCCCATGGTCGTAGGCCCGGATAATTTTATCGATCTCCTCGTCGTGGGTGGGGTACCGGTCAAAGTAATCGTAGGCCAGCTTGTAGGTGGTCTCCCGCGCCTCCAGGCGGCGTATCTCCTTGTTGATGTCATAAAGCTCCTGGGAGGAATTGTCCAGGTCGCTCATGGTGTCGTCGTACTGGAGCTGGGCGTTTTCCATGGTGAGCTCCGCCTTCTTCAGGGCCAGCTCCAGGTCGTGGAGGTCGAAGGTGGCAATGACGTCCCCCTTCTTCACCGCGTCCCCCTGCTTAAAGTTCACCGCCGCCACCTTCACCGATCCGGGGACGAAGTAGCTGCGGGTCTCGTTGGGGGTGATGGTGCCGGAGACCGAGAGGGTGGAATCAATATCCTGGATAGCGGCCTCCTCGTACTGGACGGTGGGCTTCTGGCCGGAGGCCTGGACGGCGCTGTAGACGGCGAAGCCCGCCCCCAGGACCAGCAGGCCCAAAAAGAGCCATTTCTTCAGCTTCAGCTTTTTCCGGGGCCGCTTCGGGGCCGCGGGGACGGGGGCCGCCGGGGCGGTCTCCGGGACGGCGGTTTTTTCCAGTTCGGTGGTTTCAGGCATATGTATATCTCCTTTTCCGCAAAAGGTTTTGGGGGGCGCGGGCCCCCTTCTGAAAAATAGAACGAGGCGGCGGGGAAAATGACTTCAAGGGGGAAGAAAAATTTTGCCCTCCTCCGGTCCCTTGGGGGATAGGGATGGGGGCTGGGGTTTTCTTCCGGAAAAAAGGAACCGGTTATTTACAATTTATTTATATTTTTACCCCGCCTTTCTGCTATATTATAAATAGGTAAATTCCTGCAAAAAGGGGATGGGTCGTATCAACCAGAAGCTGAAGGAAAAGATTTTGGAATCCCTCTCCTCGGTGCTGCCCATCACCGCCATCGTGCTGGCGCTGAGCCTCACCGTCATCCCGGTGCCCATCGGCACCCTGCTGCTTTTCCTGGCGGGGGCGGTGCTGCTGATTTTGGGGATGGGCCTCTTTTCCCTGGGGGCGGAGATGGCAATGATGCCCATGGGGGAGGCTTTGGGCGCCCGCCTTACCCGCACCCGGCGCATCGGCCTGGTGGTGGTGGTCTTCTTCGCTATGGGCGTTATCGTCACCATTGCGGAGCCGGACCTGGCGGTGCTGGCCCGGCAGGTCCCTGCCATCCCGGACAGCGTCCTTATCTTCACTGTGGCCGCCGGGGTGGGCTTCTTCCTGGTGCTGGCCATGCTCCGCACCCTCTTTAAGGTGAAGCTGGGACACCTGCTCATCTTCTTCTACGCCCTGGTTTTTGGGGTGGCCCTTTTCGCCCCCAAATCCTTTTTGGCGGTGGCCTTCGATTCCGGCGGCGTCACCACCGGCCCCATCACCGTGCCGTTTATTATGGCGCTGGGCATCGGTATGGCCTCCACCCGCGGGGACAGCACCTCCCAGGAGGACAGCTTCGGCATGGTGGCCCTTTCCAGCGTCGGCCCCATTTTGATGGTGCTGATTCTGGGCATCTGCTATAACCCCTCCTCCGCCGAGTATGTGGCGGTCACCGCCCCGGAGGTCCACACCAGCGTGGAGCTGGGCCGCTCCTTTGCCCAGGGGGCGCCCCACCACGCAAAAGAAGTCCTTTCCGCCATCTTCCCCATGGGGGTGGTGCTGGCGCTGCTCCAGCTTTGCACCCGCGCCTTTGGGAAGCGGCAGCTGATTAAGGTGCTGGTGGGCCTTGGGTACACCCTTCTGGGGCTCATCATGTTCCTCACCGGGGTGAACATCGGCTTTATGCCCGCCGGGCATTTTCTGGGCTCCGCCCTGGCCCTTTCCCCCGCCCCCTGGAGCCTCATCCTCCTGGGGATGGTGATAGGCTGGTACATTGTGGCGGCGGAGCCGGCGGTCCACGTCCTGAACCGCCAGGTGGAGGAAATCACCTCCGGGGCGGTGAGCCAGCAGGCCATGCAGCGCAGCCTCTCCTTGGGGGTGGCGGTGTCCATCGGCCTTTCCATGGCCCGCATCCTGTGGGGCATCCCCCTCTTCTGGTTTGTGCTGCCGGGGTACGCCCTGGCCCTGGGCCTTTCCTTTGTGGTGCCCCCCATCTTTACCGGCATCGCCTTCGACTCCGGCGGGGTGGCCAGCGGCCCCATGACCGCCACCTTCCTGCTGCCCTTTGCCATGGGGGCCTGCGAGGCCCTGGGAGGGGACATCCTCTCCGACGCCTTTGGCATTGTGGCCCTGGTGGCCATGACCCCCCTGGTGACCATCCAGCTGCTGGGCCTGTGGTCCCAGATGCGGGCCAAGACCGGCGCTATCTTCCCCGCGCCCAAGCCGGAGCTGGACGACATCATCGAGTACGAGCCTGTGGAGGTATGATATGGAACGTCTCGCCAAGCTGAAGCTCCTGGTCACCATCACCGACCGCCCCAGGGGGGAGGAGGCCGCCCGCATCTGCGCCGGGCTGGGGGTGCAGTTTCACCTGGGCCTTTTGGGCCGGGGCACCGCCTCCAGCGAGGTGCTGGATATGCTGGGCCTGGGGGAGACGGACAAGGCGGTGGTCCTCACCCTGGCACCGGAGCCGCTGATCCCCCTCCTCAGGGGGGAGCTGGTGCGGGGGCTGCGCCTGCGCCATCCGGGGAAGGGCATCCTGTTCACCCTGCCCCTTTCCGGCATCAGCCGGCGGGCGGCGGCCTGCCTTTCCCGGCCGGAGCAAGAACGAGAAGGAGGGAAAACCATGGAAGAAGCCAACATCTGCCGCTGGCACCTCATCGTGGCCTCGGTGGACCAGGGGGAGGTGGACCAGGTGATGGACGCCGCGCGGGCGGCGGGGGCCACCGGAGGCACCATCCTCCACGCCCGCCGGGCCGGGGTCCACGAGGCGGAGAAGTTCTACGGCATCACCCTGCAAAAGGAAAAGGAGCTGCTGGCTATCCTGGCCCCCAAGGAGGGCAAGACGGCCATTTTGCAGGCCATTGCCCGCAGCGTCCCCCTGGAGGGGGAGCGGGGCGGGGTGGTTTTCTCCCTCCCGGTGGACAGCATCGAGGGGCTGAACCTCGACTAAAAAAGAAGCCCTGCCAGCGGCCGCCCATAGGAAAAAACCTCCCCAGCCGGCGGGCTTTGGCCACGAAAACAGCTTTTAAAAAGCGCCCAACCTGTCTTTCTGACAGGCCAGGCGCTTTTTTAGCTTAGCAGATTAAGAGCCTATCCCGAAATTATCCGCACGCATCTTGCCGGCAAATCTCTCGTCTGCCTTTGCCCGAAAACCTTGAAAGCCATATAGGCTACCTGCGGTTTTCGAACTTCGGCAGACGAAAAATTTGCTCGCCGATCTGCATACGTCTAATTCTGGGATAGGCTCTAAATCCTTCCCCTGTTTTGCCATTCTTCTTTTCGCTTCCTTTTCTTCTTTTGCAAGAAGAAAAGGAAGGCGGGCCTGGGCGGCAAGCCCAGTTACGGGGCGATGGCGGTCTCCAGGGCGATGGCCATCATATCCCGGAACTTGGTCTGGCGCTCCTCGGCGGTCATGGCCCGGTCCGGGTCGCCGACGAGGTCGGAGATGGTCAGAAGGCCCAGGGCCTGCTTTTTCAGGTAGGCGGCGTTCATGTAGAGGGCGGCGCACTCCATCTCGGCGCAGAGGACCCCCATATCCAGCCAGCGCTCGCTGCGCTCCGGGTGGGCGCTGTAGAAGCAGTCGCTGGAGACGACGTTGCCCACCATGAACTTGCAGCCCTGCTGCTGGGCGAAGCCCACCGCCTTGGAGAGGAGGCCGTAATCGGCGATGGGGGCGAAGGTGCCGGGGAGATCGTACTGGGCGCCGTAGTTGGAATCGGTGCAGGCCCCCTGGGCGATGACCACATCCCCCAGGTCCAGATCCGGGTGCATCCCGCCGGCGGAGCCGATGCGGATGATTTTTTCCACATCATAGAAGGCGAACAGCTCATAGCTGTAGATGCCCACCGAGGGCATCCCCATGCCGTGGCCCATCACCGAGACGGGGTGGCCCTTGTACTTGCCGGTGTAGCCGTTCATCCCCCGGACGCTGGTAACCAGCCGGGCCTCCTCCAGGAAATTTTCCGCAATGAACTTTGCCCGCAGGGGGTCGCCGGGCATGAGGCAGACCTTGGCGAACTGGCCTTTTTCGGCGGCGTTGTGGGGAGTGCTCATAATCGTTTCTCCTTTCATAAACAGCGGTGTCAAGTGGATTTTCCCCCTCTTTTGGGGGGTGGTATAGGGTAATTATAACATAAAATCCGGCCTGTTGCTATAAATATTTTGGGGGGAATTTACGGAACGCCGCAAGCGCCTTGCCTTTTCTCCATAAATTAGGTATTATAGGGGCAGATTTTAAAAGAAGCCTATTATTTTTAGGGAGGACATTGGATTTGGACTTTTTTGGATTTATCAGCCTGTTCGGCGGGCTGGCCCTCTTCCTGTACGGGATGTCGGTGCTGGGGGGGAGCCTGGAAAAGGCCTCCGAGGGACGGCTGGAAAAGATTTTGGAGCGGCTCACCGGCAGCGTCCTGAAGGGGGTGCTGCTGGGGGCGGTGGTTACCGCCGCCATCCAGTCCTCCTCGGCGGCCACCGTCATCGTGGTGGGCCTGGTAAACGCCCGCGTGATGAAGCTGCGCCAGGCCATCGGGGTCATCATGGGGGCCAACATCGGCACCACCGTCACCGCCCATATCCTCCGCCTCAGCGGCGGGGACGGGGGCTTCCTGCTGCGCCTCATCGCCCCCACCACCCTGGCCCCCGCCATGGCTATCGCCGGTATCCTCCTCTTTATGCTGGCCAAGGGGGACCGCCTGCGGGAGGTGGGGCAGATGCTCCTGGGCTTCGGGGTGCTCTTCACCGGCATGTTCCAGATGGAGGCGGCGGTGCGTCCCCTGCGGGAGCTGCCCGCCTTCGCCCAGCTCTTCCAGGCCATGACAAACCCCATTTTAGGGGTGCTGGTGGGGGCGGGGGTCACCGCCGTTATCCAGTCCTCCTCCGCCTCGGTGGGTATTTTGCAGGCCCTTTCCTCCACCGGGGCCATCACCTGGGCGGCGGCGGTGCCCATCATCCTGGGCCAGAACATCGGCACCTGCGTCACCCCCATGCTGGCCAGCGTGGGGGCCTCCAAAAGCGCCAAGCGGGCCGCCTTTGTCCACCTTACCCTGAACCTTTTGGGCACCGGGGTGTTCCTCTGCGGCATCTACGGGGTGCAGCACCTGATTGGGCTGCCCTTCTGGGGGGATGTGATTGATAAGGGGGGCATCGCCAATTTCCACACCTTCTTTAACGTGGCGGTGACGGTGCTGTTTCTCCCCTTTGTGGGTCTTTTGGAGCGGTGCGTCTATCTTTTCGTCCCCCAGGGGGACGGGGAGACGGAGGGACAAGCCCCCCAGGAGGACCCCGCGGTGCTGGCGCTGGATTCCCGCCTGCTGGTTTCCCCCGGCCTGGCCCTGGAGCAGGCCCACGCCGCCGCCTGCCGGATGGCAGCCCTGGCCCAGGATAACTTCTCCCTGGCGAGGGAGATGATTCTTTCCGGGGTGGAGGAGGAGAAGGCCGCCCGCCTGGCCCGGCAGGAAAAGCTGGTGGACACCCTCCAGGACCGGGTGGAAAATTACCTCATCCAGCTTTCCCGCCGCCACCTCACCGAAGGGGGCAAGGGAGAGGTCTCCCGGCTGCTGCACATGATTGGGGAGCTGGAGCGGGTCTCCGACCAGGCGGAAAACATCCTGGAAAACGCCCAGCTGCTGGAGCGGGCGGGGATTGCCTTTTCCTCCGGCGCCAGGGCGGAGATGGAGCTATACAGCGCCGCGGTCACCGAGATTTTGGACGCCGCCATCCGCTCCTGGGAGGCCTGGGACCTGGAGCTGGCCCGGAGCATCGAGCCCCTGGAGCAGGTGGTGGACCTGGCGGAGGAGTACCTGAAGGACCGCCACATCAGCCGCCTGCGGGATGGTGGGTGCACGGTGGACGCCGCCTTCGCCTTTGTGGAGGCCCTTTCCTCCATGGAGCGCATCGCCGACCACTGCTCCAACATCGGGGTGCTGCTCCTCACCGGCAGCCGGGAGGGGGACGGCCACGCCTACCTCCACGCTCTCCACAAGGGACAGGACCCCGGCTATGTCCGGGCCTACCGGGGATACGAGGAGAAGTATCTGGCCTCCCTGCGGGCCCTTTCGCAGTAAGGGGGGCGGTCAGCGTGATATGGGCGCGGAGCCTATGGAGACCGCTGCCCAAACCCGCACATGCAGCAAAAAGCACCGGTCAAATGACCAGTGCTTTTTGTTTTGGTGGAGACGGTGGGGATCGAACCCATGACCTCTTGAATGCCATTCAAGCGCTCTCCCAGCTGAGCTACGCCCCCATGAACAACGCCGTCACTACTGTGACAACGAAAATTATTATACATGACCATCACCCAAAAGTCAATACCTTTTTTTCTTTTTCCCGGATTTTTTGCAGAATTCAAAAAAGGCAGTTCAAAACACCGCAGTAAGGCCCCCTGCTTTGCAGGGGGCCTGGTAGGGGTTGGCCGCGGGGCCTGCCCCGCTGGTGATCCATCGGAGGTTCGAACTCCGGACCCTTTGATTAAAAGTCAAATGCTCTGCCAACTGAGCTAATGGATCATAGTCACGCCAAAAGAATCCCCAAGGGAGGACAGCTTCCTTATTATAGCAACCGTCCCTGCCCTTGTCAACCTTTTCCGGCAGATTTTGGGGAGAAGGCAGGATTTTTCCCCCAGGTCATGACAAGCGGCTCCATTTGGTTTATAATAGTAGCAGATTCATCCCAGGGGAGAAAGGGGGAGGCGGCCATCGCCATCACATTGGAAAGCGAAATCCGCTTCCTGCGGGGGGTGGGGGAGCGGCGGATGAAGCTCTACCAAAAGCTGGGGGTCGCCACCGTGGAGGAGCTCCTGCGCCATATCCCCAGGGACTATGTGGACCTGCGCCAGGCCGTCTCCATCGGGGAAAGCATCCTGGAGGAAAAGCAGGCGGTACGGGCCGTTTTGGGGAGGAAGGAGCCGGAGCGGATGCTCCGGAAGGGCCTCACCGCCCAAAGGCTCCTGGGGGTGGATGGAGAGGACACCCTTACTTTGACCTTTTTTAACGGAAAATATACAGTGGCCGGCCTGGAGGAGGGGAAGGAATACCTCTTCTATGGGCTGGTGGAGGGCACGCTGACCCGCCGGGAGATGACCAACCCCGCCATCTACCCTGGGAATGCCAGCGGCCTTTCCCCCGTCTATCCCCTCACCGCCGGCCTCAGCAGCCGGGGGATTGGGAAGGATGTCTCCACCGCTTTGGCCCTCCTGCCCGCCATCCCCGAAACGCTGCCGGAGTGGGTGCGGGAGGAAAACCGCCTCTGTCCTCTGGGGGAGGCCCTGAAGCTGATTCACCATCCCCCCTCCTGGGAGGCGGTGGAGCGGGCCCGCAGGCGGCTGGTCTTTGAGGAGCTGCTGTGCCTGAGCATCAGCTTTGCCCGGATGAAAAAGGGCCGCCAGGGGGAGCGGGTCCGGCCTATGGAGGCGGTGGATATGGCCCCCTTCCGGGAGGCGCTGCCCTTTCCCCTCACCGGGGCCCAGGAGCGGGCCATCCGGGAAGCGGCGGCGGACCTGCGCTCCGGCGCCCCTATGAACCGCCTGGTCCAGGGGGATGTGGGCAGCGGCAAGACGATGGTGGCCGCCGCCTGCTGCTGGTTCTGCTGGAAAAACGGCCGCCAAAGCGCCCTCATGGCCCCCACCGAGATACTGGCGGAGCAGCATTACCGCAGCCTTGCCCCTTTGCTGGAGCCTTTGGGGATGCGCCTGGGGCTGCTTACCGGCTCCTGCACCCCCAAGGAAAAGCGGGAGCGAAAGGCCGCTTTGAAGGGGGGAGAAATCGACCTCATTATCGGCACCCACGCCCTCATCACCGGGGATACCCTCTTCCGGGAGCTGGGGCTGGTGGTCACCGACGAGCAGCACCGCTTCGGGGTGGCCCAGCGGATGCGCCTTTCCGGCAAGGGCGGGGAGGCCAATGTCCTGGTGATGTCCGCCACCCCCATCCCCCGCACCATGGCCCTTATCGTCTACGGGGACCTGGAGCTTTCGATCATGGATGAGCTGCCCCCCGGACGGCAGAAAATCGACACCTATTATGTGGGCGGGGATAAGCGCCAGCGGGCCCTAAACTATATCAAAAAGCATCTGGACGCCGGGTATCAGGGGTATATCGTCTGCCCCCTGGTGGAGGAGGACGAGGCGGGGGAAAGCGCCCCCGGCCTGAAGGCCGCCGTCACCTATCTGGAGGAGCTGGTGAAGGGTCCCTTTGCCGGGTACCGGGTGGGCCTCCTCCACGGCAAGATGAAGGGGAAGGAGAAGGACGGGGTGATGTCCGCCTTCGCCGCCGGGGAGCTTCAGCTGCTGGTTTCCACCACCGTCATCGAGGTGGGGGTGGACGTCCCCAATGCCGTCATCATCCTGATTGAAAACGCCGAGCGGTATGGCCTTAGCCAGCTGCACCAGCTCCGGGGCCGGGTGGGCCGGGGAAAGGTGAAATCCTGCTGCATCCTTCTTTCCGACGCCAAGGGGGAGGCCGCGCGGGAGCGGCTGCGGTTTATGACCTCCACCGGGGATGGCTTTGCGATTGCGGAGTATGATCTGCGCACCCGCGGGCCGGGGGATTTCTTCGGGACACGGCAGCACGGCCTCCCCCAGCTTCAATTTGCCGACCTGGCCGCCGACGGGCAGGTGCTGGCCCAGACCCAGCGGGCCGCCGCCCGGCTGCTGGCGGAGGACCCGGAGCTTTCCGCCCTGCCCCTGCTGCGGAAAAAGGTGGAGCGCATGACCGCCATGGCTTCCAGCGGGATATAGTACAATTGGTATATTATCCTGTGCATATTACAAAATGCCGGTGGCTAAGCTATGCCGTTCTTTTTTCGTTTCACAAGAATAAACTTGGAGGTATAAAAATGATGTACGATGTTTTGATTTTAGGCGGAGGCCCTGCCGGCCTCACTGCGGCTCTTTACGCCAAGCGGGCGGGGATATCGGTTCTGGTGCTGGAAAAGACCATCTACGGCGGACAGGTGGTGAACACCCCGATGGTGGAAAATTACCCCGGCATCCAGACCATCGCCGGGGCGGACCTGGCCATGGCCCTTTATGACCAGGTGACCAGCCTGGGGGTGGAGATCCGCCTGGAGGAGCCGGTGAGCGTGCAGCTGGACACCAACCCCAAGGCCATCGCCACCGCCAGGGGGCTTTACGAGGGGAAGACGGTCATTATTGCCAACGGGGTTAAGCGCCGCAAGCTGGGCTGCCCTGGGGAGGAGAAATTTTCCGGCCGGGGGGTCTCCTACTGCGCCACCTGCGACGGGGCCTTCTTCCGGGGGAAGGTAGCCGCCATTGTGGGGGGCGGGAACACCGCCCTGGAGGACGCCCTTTTCCTGGCGAACCACTGCTCCGCCGTCCATCTCATCCACCGGCGGGAGCAGTTCCGGGGCAGCCAGATTCTGGCGGAGGCGGTGAAGAAGCGGGAGAACATCATCCTTCACTACAACACGGTGGTGGAGGAGATTGCCGGGGAGGACAAGGTCACCGGCCTGCGCCTGAAAGAGGTGACAACCGGGAAGGAGACCCTCCTGGCGGCGGAGGGGGTTTTTGTGGCCATCGGCCTGATGCCGGATAACGGCTTTTTTACCGGCCAGCTGGAGCTGGACGGGGCGGGGTACATTCGGGCGGGGGAGGACTGCCGCACCAACCTCCCTGGCGTCTTTGCCGCCGGAGATACCCGCACCAAGGCGGTGCGCCAGATTATCACCGCCGCGGCGGACGGGGCTGTGGCCGCCCTGGGGGCGGCGGGGGAGCTGCTCTAAGAAGCTGCGCCAATCTGCACGCTTCAGCGATGGATACAGCTTCTAAGAGCCTATTCAAGATCTCCTGGCGCACCGTCTAAACGGGCCTTTTTCCGCCCATCCGGCACCTCCGGAGATTCTGAACAGGCTCTTACCCCTCTGTAAGGGCGCGGACCCTGGGCTCGTGGATTCCATGCTGGAACTTTGCCGCCAGGAAGGTCTTTACCATCTCCCAAGCCAGCTCCGCCCCGGTGACCCGCTCCCCCAGGGTTATCACGTTGGCGTCGTTGTGTTCCTTGGCCATCCGGGCGGAAAAGCAGTCGGAACAGAGGGCCGCCCGGACGCCCTTTACTTTATTGGCAGCAATGGACATCCCAATGCCGGTGCCGCAGCAAAGGATCCCGCAAAGATACCCTTCGGGCTCCGCCGCAACCGCTCCAGCCAGGGCAAAGGCAACCTCCGGGTACTCCGCCGGCTCCGGCGTGGCGCAGCCGAAGTCCTGTACGGCGTACCCTTCCTTTTCCAGCCGCTGCTTCAGCAGCTCCTTGAGGTAAAATCCGCCGTGGTCGCTGCCCAAGGCGATTTTCTTCATCTTGTCCCCTCCTTTTCTCTACATCTTTCCCGGAGGGAACGGCTGCAGGCCCGGAACAGCCGGGTCCTCTCCCCCAGCTCCCCCTGGCGGTCCAGGGAGGCAAAGACCCCGGAGACCAGCACATCCGCCCCCCGCTCCACCAGGGCTCCGGCGTTTTCCCAGCTGACGCCGCCATCCACCTGGATGAGAAAGGAAAGTCCTTTTTCCCGGCGCAGGCGCTCCAGTTGGCGTACCTTTTCAAACAGCTCCGTCTTGGGCTGCTGCCCCGAAAAACCGGGGGATACCAGCATCACCAGGACATAATCCAGCCGCTCCAGCCAGGGGCTCACCTGCTCCACCCTGTCACCGGGGGAAAGGGCCAGCCCCTTTTTCAGCCCCCGCTTTTCCAGGGCCTCCAGGAAAACTCCAGGGTCCCGGAGGCAGTCCAGGTGGGCGCAGGCCCCTTTTGCCCCGCAGGCGGAAAGCCGCTCCACATAGTCCAGGGGGTTGGTGACCATCAGGTGGACGTCCAGCGGGGTGCCGGAAATCTGTCCAATAGCCCGCAGAAGATCCAGATTGAAGCAGAGGTTTGGGACATAATGCCCGTCCATCAGGTCGATGTGGTAAAAATCCACCCCCGCCTGGTCCATAATAGCAATCTCCCGCTCCAAATTCAGCCAGTCGGCGCAGGCCAATGTTGGCGCAATCATCCTGCCCGTCCCCCTCCTTCACCACAAATCATTTGCGCTCCTCCAGGTACTCGCTGTAGACGGTGGCCCAGATGTCATTTTTCAGCTCGGTAAAACGGTTGGTGAGGCGGGTCTCCTGGGTGCGGGGGTAAGGGATATCAATATCCACAATCTTATTGATCCGCCCTGGGCGGGCACTCATAATCACCACCCGCTGGGCCAGCAGCACCGCCTCCTCCACATCGTGGGTAATAAAGAAGCAGGTCTTGTTCTCCTTCTCCCACAGCTCCAGCAGGTCGGCCTGGAGCTGCGCGCGGGTTTGGGCGTCCAGGGCCCCGAAGGGCTCGTCCATCAGCAGCAGGGAGGGATTCATGGCATAGGCTCTGGCTAAAGCCACCCGCTGCTTCATCCCGCCGGAAAGCTCCTTGGGGTAGGAATCCAGAAAGTCCTCCAAAGCCACCATGCGGACATACTTTTCCACCAGCCGGTCAATCTCCTGCTGGGGCAGCTGCTTATTGTGGAGGCCGAAGGCGATGTTCTTGCGGACGGTGAGCCAGGGAAAGAGGGCGTACTGCTGGAAGACCACGCCCCGCTCCCCGCTGGGGCCGTTCACCGGCCTGTTGTCCACCAGCACCTCCCCCTCGGTCTGCTTATCCAAACCGGCCAGGATGTTCAGGAGGGTGGACTTTCCGCAGCCGGAGGGTCCTACCACGCAGATGAATTCGTTATCCCGAATCTCCAGGTCCACCCCGTTCAGGGCCACTACGTCCCCGGAGGCCCCCTGGTAGATTTTCTTCACCCCGTGGATCACAACCTTTTTGGGGTTCATTTCTGCCGAATCTCTTGCCATGCCGTCAGCCTCCTTTCAAAGAACGTCACGATTTTCTCAAAGGTGATGCCCACCAGGCCGATGAGGATGATCCCCATAAGGACCACATCCATGTTAAAGTAGTTGGAGGCCTCCTGAATCATCTGGCCCAATCCCACCTGGGCGCCGGTGAGCTCCGCCGCGATGAGGGTGGTGAGGGAGGAGGAGAGCCCCAGGCGCACCGCTGTGAAGATATAGGGGGTGGAGGCCGGCACCACCACCTTGAAGAAGATGGTGCGGTCGTTGGAATCCAGCACCCGCGCCGCCTTGATGAGGGTGTTATCCACATTCACCACCCCGCCGTAGATGGTAATAACCATCACCAGAAAGGCGGCGATGAAGATGACGATCACCTTGGCGCTTTCCCCCACCCCCGCGCCGACGATAACCAGGGGGATGAAGGCCAGGGGCGGGATGCACTTGAGGAAGCTGATCCAAGGCTGGAAGAACCTGCGGAAGGGCTCATACCACCCCATCAGGAAGGACACCGGCAGCGCCGCCACAAAGGCCAGGGAAAAGCCGGTGAGCACCCGGCCCACGGAATAACCCAGATGCTCCCAGATTTTACCGGTTTGCACCTTGGCGGTGAAGGCCTTCAGCACCGCCGCCGGGGAGGCGAAGACCTTGGCGGACTTCATCCCAGGGCTGGATACAATGCTCCAAAGGAGCATCACCACCGCCACCGAGACCACAACGTACAGGAGGTTCACCCATACCGCCCCCTGTGGAGCGGGAGACTTTGCAGCCCGATCTTTCTTGCTCATGTATCATTCTCCTCTTTGACCACTGCGGCCCTCCCCCTTCCAGGGGAAGGCCGCAGCAGCGGTGTGCGTACCGTTCCTAGTCAGTGGGTATCCAGCGCCTTGCGGATGAGATCCAGGCGAACATAATCGGTCACCTTCACGCTCTCCGGCACCTGGCCCTGGCCGGTCATGTAGTTCAGCTGAAGCTGGAACAGCTCCTCCATATGGCCGCCGTTGGCCCATTCCTTTTCCTCCGCCAGGCTGAAGAACACCAGCTGATCCCGCTCGGAGTTCAGGTCATCGTAGGAAACGCCGATGTCCTTGCTGGCGGCAAAGTCTGCGGCGGCCTGGATGGTCTCATCCAGGTGGGAGGCGCGGTAATCGTAGCACTTGCTCAGGGCGCGCTGGAACCGCTGGACGATATCCGGGTTGCCGTCGATATACTCCGGGTTGGCAATCCAGCTGCCCAGGAAGGGGACCATGTCCACAAAGTCCTTGGTCTCCACCACGGCGGTCAGCTCCTCGTCCACATTGTTGCGGATGTTGGTAAGATCCGGGCCCCAGGCCACCACCGCGTCCACGCTGCCGCCGATGAAGGCGGCGATGGCGTTGGAGATGGGCATATTGATGACTTCAATTTCCTCTCTGGATACCTGGTACTTTTCGCAGGCCATGTTCAGCAGCACTTCGCCGTTGGTGCCCAGCTCGGTAGCCAGCTTCTTCCCCTTGATGTCCTCGAAGGAGTTGATGCCGGAGCCTGTCCGCACCAGAATGGCTTCGGAGTTGGTGAGGTGGGAGAGAGAGACCACGTCCGCCTGGCCCTCCGCGCAGAGCTTCAAAGCGCCCTGGCCGATGTAGCCGAACTGGAGGTCACCGGAGGCCATGGCCGCAATTTCCGGCGCGCCGGAGGTAAACTTCAGCCACTCCACTTCCAGGCCTTCCTCCGCAAAGTAACCCATCTTTGCGTCAATGCCGGGGATGCTCATGGGGCCCAGGTTGGGATGGTAGGCCGCCCGGATCTTCACCGTTTCCACCGGTGGGGGTGGGGTCTCCTGGGAGCTTCCATCGGAGGGGGTGCTGGGGGAGTTGGCCGGGGGGGTGCTGCTGTTTGCCGGGGCCTGGTTGCAGGCGGCCAGGGCCAGACAGAGCATCAGGGCGGTGAGACATGCTAAGATACGCTTTTTCATCATCATTCTCCTTTTCATCTTGGTACTTACTTTTTGCCCTTGCGGGCGATGACCCGCTTTACCTTTTCTGTAATATCCCCAGCGGTGAGGCCGTAATGCTCCATCAGCCAGTCCATGGGGCCCACCTGGCCGAACTGGTCCCGAATGCCCACCCGTTCCAGGGGAACCGGGCACTCCTCGGCCAAAAGCTCCGCCACCGCGCTTCCCAGGCCCCCCAGGATGTTGTGGTTTTCCGCTGTGACGATGGCGCCGGTCTCTCTGGCGGCGGCCAGCACCGCCTGGGTATCCAAGGGTTTGATGCTGAAGAGATCCAGCACCCGGACCCGGATGCCCTCCTGCTCCAGACGGGCGGCGGCTTCCAGGGCCTCGTACACCTCGATGCCGCAGGCCAGGATGGCTGCGTCCTCCCCCTGGGTCAGCTGCTTTGCTTTGCCGATGGAGAAGGTCTCCGTCTCCGGGTAGATGCGAGGCCGCTGCCGCCGGAAGAGGCGCAGGTAGCTGGGGGCGGGCAGCGCCGCCAGCTGGGGGATGAGGCAGCGGAGGGTTTGGGTGTCCGCCGGCTCCACCACCGTCATGGTGGGACAGGCCCGCAGGATGGCGATGTCCTCATTGGGGGCGTGGGTGCCCCCGTTAAGGGCGCTGGCCACGCCGGGGTCGCTTCCCACAATGCAGACGGAGTTGCCGCCGTAGGCGCAGCTCATGTAAATCTGGTCGCAGGCCCGGCGGGAGGCAAAGACGCCGAAGGTATGGACGAAGGGCTTCTTCCCCTCCCTGGCCATGCCAGCCGCCACCCCCACCATGTTGGCCTCCTGTATCCCGCAGTTGAAGATTCGCTCCGGGCGCTTTTTCCAAAGGCCGGCGATGCCCAGGGGGGTCATCAGGTCCGCATCCAGGGCCACCACGGCGGGGTCAGCCTCCATGCACTCCTCCAGGGTCCGGCAGTAGATTTCCCGCATCTCCGCTCCGTCCAGAGGATATCGCTCCGCTATCTGGTACATCCTGCCGCCTCCTCCCGCTCCCGGAGGCGCTGTTCTTCCTGGGCCAGCGCCTCCATGGCTTCTTCAAAGTCCCCGTCGCTGATGATCATGTGGTGGTTCGGGCCCCGCATGGCCGCGGGGTAGCCCTTCCCTTTAATGGTGTTCAGCACCACCGCTGTAGGGCGGCCGTCTTTGCCGCTCCAGGCGGCGGAAAGCGCCTGGCGAAGCTGGGGGATGCTGTGTCCGTCCTCCACCGAAAGCACCTGCCAGCCAAAGGCCCGGAGCTTTTCTTCCAGGCTCCCCAGGCTCAGCACCTCATCGGTGCTGCCGTCCAGCTGGAGGTGGTTTTGGTCGATAATCAGGGTCAGGTTATCCAGCCCCTGGGCGGCGGCGAAGAGAGCCGCCTCCCACACCTGGCCTT